>VMBT01000108.1_pt1 | contig 52341 bp, 75 predicted proteins | sample 4404301 | NCBI WGS metagenome assembly VMBT01 (sample SAMN12238535, study PRJNA552566) | marine metagenome | isolation source: Coastal seawater | place: USA: coastal Georgia, Sapelo Island | collected 2008-08/2009-08 | reverse complement strand
CGCTCCAAAGAGAAAAACTGCAGCTAAAAAAGCAGCTCCAAAGAGAAAGGCAGCACCAAAACGCAAAGCCGCTCCAAAGAGAAAAACTGCAGCTAAACGCAAAGCAGCTCCAAAGAGAAAAACTGCAGCTAAACGAAGACGATAGACTGCATAATCACTTTTTTCTATACTAACGATTTAATTTGTTTCTAAATTCGAATTTAGAAATATAGTTAATCTTCATCAGAGATTTTTAATTCAGGTAAAACGAAAATTTTTTCAGGAATGATTTTCAAAGTGATTCTTTTTTCACCTTCTCGTTTGAATGGATAATTTTTTCGACCCATGTATTGTTGTGTAAGTTTATCAGCATGAACATAATCATAATCAGGAATAATTTCAGAAACCACTCCGCGAATAGTTACCATATCAAGAGGATTTGAATTCGACACCACTGAAACTGCAACTCTAGGATCACGAAGAATATTTTTGTGTTTAATTCTACCTTCTGCAGTATTAATCAAAATGAATTCTTGATCAATATTTCCCCAAACTGGAGATAATTGCGGAGAACCATCTTTCATAGTAGTAGCAATAAAAACAAGATTTTTTTTCGAAAATAATTCTTGGATTTTTGGATTCATTTAAGACTCATTTCTCCAAATTGTGGAGAGTTGTTCGATCTTAGTAATGATCTCTAAAGCCTTCTCATTATTGCGTTCTTGCATAGCTACAGAAAACTCATAACCTAAACGAATTGCCTCAGGAGACAGATCTTTTATGGATTCAAGTTCCCGTCCCTCAATTTTTATTCGTTCACCAATGGCACACATTTTCCAATTGTCTGACAAATCTTGATGTTCCTTTCCCAATTCCTCTTGAACATTTTTCCTCCAATTTGTCAGAGTCATCTTTTCGATGAGATCTTCTGTTTTTTGTGAATAGAATACTCTAACCATGGATATACTCCACGCACGAAATACTTAGATTTTGCGATTATTTTCCAGAGTTTTCAAACACATTTGTCATTGCTCTGTTCATTATCTCCATTACGAGATATTGTGAATATTCTTCAGATTTTTTGCCTTTGGTTGTTGAAGTTTTTGGAGTTAATCCTTTGAGGATTTTTTCGATTTTGGTAGAGGTGTTATCAATGATTTTTGAATATTTTGATTCAAAATCATCGGGCGTCTGAAAGTCAAGCAATTTCGTCGATGTTCCGTAGAATTTTGTGATTGCACCCCTGGACTCTTCTATTTTGACAATTTCTATTAGATTTGATTCTTTGAGAATCTCGATATGATGTCGAATTGTTGTAAGCGCTTTTTTATGTCCGGATTTTTTAAGCGCGGTTGCGATTTGGTCTGCAGACATTGCTTGTCGGTAAAGAAGTTCTACAATTTTTGCCCGTACAGGGTCTTCAATTGCACGTGCCTGTTCAACATTTGTCGTAACAATACGATTTACTTTGATTTGCTTTTCTAGCAGAGTTGACATACAATTTCATTTTCAAAGTGATCTAAAAGATCCTTGTATCATATTTTTTTGTCTAATCGCATCAATTTTTTTTAATTTCAAAAATTTTCGTAGTGTTTTAAAAAAATTGTATCCGTTACAATGTTTATTGTATCCGTTACAATGTTTATTGTATCCGTTACAATGTTTATTGTATCCGTTACAATGTTTATTGTAACGATATTAAACAAATGGTAGTATTATCAAAAATATAATAAATTATCAAAAAATCAGTGATTTTGGGACAGTGTTAGGAAAATGTACTAAATCAGTAAGATATTGGGAAAATCAGAAAAAACTAATTCGAGTTGAAACTTGACTATTAGTCAACAAACAATCAATTCTAAAGAGAATTACCAGAAATTCTCTCAAAAGCATGGACATATCTTTCTGTCATCTTAGAAATTATTTCAGATGGAATTTCTGGAGGGATTGGCTCTAATCCTTTAGAACGTGAATCATCAAATTGTTTTTGATATCCATTACTAGTCAACCAATCACGAAGAATTTGTTTGTCATATGCTTCCTGAATTTTTCCAATTTGAAATGAATCCTTTGGCCATAAACGATATTCATCTGGACCAATGGAATCACCAAGTGTGATTTCCCCATCAAGTAATCCAAATTCAAGTTTTAAATCGGCTAAAATGAATCCCGATTCATCTGCAATACTACTCATTTTATTATAAATGTCAATAGAAGTTTTTTCAAGTGATTCGTATTGCTCAACAGTTACCAAATTCATATCGATTGCTTTAGTTTTATCAATTGGAATATCATGTTCTGATTTTGTTGTAGGATCAAAAAGTGGTTGGATTAACTTTGCTGCCATTTGAGTATCAGTATTATCAGGAAGTTTTATCTCGCCATTTTTCCAACGATTCACTAAACTACCATAAAAATATCCTCGTACCACACATTCAATTGGAAGCATCTTCATCTTCTTTACCAAAATTTCATTTTCCGAAGTTCTCTTTACAAAGTGATTTGATACAGGTAATTCATTAAACCAAAATTCTGCAAATTTACACAAGACTTCACCCTTTCTAGGAATATTTTGTTTAAATTTTACATCATATGCAGATACTCTGTCGGAAAATTTGAAAATTAAGTGGTCATCATCAAACTCGTAAAGATCTTTAACTTTTCCACTGGTTAGAAATTTCAATCATTGTTGTTGTAAAATAATGGAATTTAACTGCTAGGAAGTACTATGAACCCATCATACCTACCATTTTAGGCATTTCACGGTAGGCTTTACTTACAAAAACATCATTATCTGCGCTAACCATTACAAATTCCATGGGATTTTCAGGTGGGGGAGATACAATAATTTTCTGTCCTGCTTTTAGAGTACCAAATTCCAAGACATCACCGGCACCAAAATTTACTCTTAGATTAGTTAGTGCTTCAGAACCAGTATTTTGAATGGTTACTCGCCCCATTGTAAACATGCCTTGTTCATCAAGTAATGGATCGACAAAAATATCATATGATTTGCTAGAAACAGAAAGTTTCAAAACATCTGCACCAAAAATTATACCCATTACAACAATTGCACCAATACCAATTCCTATTACTGCAGTATATTGATTCACAAAATAATTGAACTAGGGTAATAATTAAAACTGATTAGTTTACCTTCACGCCATTCCAAAATGCAACCATACCTTTAATTTTCATAGCTGCTTCATTTGGTTCTGCATAATACCATGCACAATCTTTGTTGGTTTTTCCATTTATGGTTACAGAATAGTAATTTGCCATTCCTTTCCAACCACAAAAAGTTGTTAATTCAGTTTTTGTAAAATATTCTTGTTTGATTGAATCAAATGGAAAATAGTGATTACCTTCAACTACTACTGTATCATCACTTTCAGCAATAACTACATCATTCCAAGTTGCTTTCATAACTCAGTTTCGTATTTACCATATTTAATTAAACCTAAAAAAATTAAATTAATTTTAGATTTGAGCTTTTACTTGTTCACGTTTTGAGAAATCTGGTTTAATTCCCAATGAATCATAATTTCCTGAAGAACATGTAAAGCACATGGAATCTTTTGGAATTCCTACTGCATTTGCCAAATTTTCAGCATCATTATAGCCCAAAAAGTCAACGCCGATACTTTTTCTAACCATTTCAGTTATTTCATCATGAGTCATTTCTTTACCATCAGTGAATGTTGCTAATTCCTCACGAGATGGAAAATCAATTCCAGCATAACAAGGATAGTTAATTTGAGGATATGTAATCAGCATGCTAATTTTTTTGGCTCCTGCACGTCGAAGCGCCTTGATGATTGCTTTTGAACTAGTACCTCTAACTAGGCTATCATCAATTACAACTACATGTTTATCTCTAATGATTTCACTGATTGGAATAATCCACCTATTGATTTCTACTCTGTCACTTTGGTGAGGTTCTATGAAACTTCTCAGTGGACCTTTTTTGCTATATCTATCTTTGAGTAATCCCTCATCAAATGATACACCTAATTCTTGAGCATAACCAAGTGCTGCAGGTCTTGCAGAATCGGGAACTGGAATTACTAAATCAGCATCTTTGATTGGGAATTTTTTTGCCATGAATTTTCCAATTCGTTTTCTTGCCAAGTAGATATTTTGACCTTCCATCATACTTGAGGGATGTGCAAAGTAAGTAAATTCAAATGAACAGTGGGCTCTTTTAGAATCAGTTGAGAATGATTCAGATTCCAATCCATTTTTACTAAGTTTGATCAATTCACCTGGAACAATATCTCTTTGTAATGTTGCAGATACTGCTGTTACTGCAGATGATTCTGAAGTTACAATGTATGTTTGATCAGATTCTTTGTATCCAAGAACCATTGGTCTAAATCCCTTAGGATCTCTTGCAGCATAAACAGAATTATCATCAGATATGAATGTGAAACAATATGAACCAACCATCTCATTTTTTAAAATAGATAAAGCCTTTCCAATTTCACCGTTTTCTGAAATTAATGAAACAAGTCTTTCTGCGGCAACTAAAGTATCACTTGCATTTTGAGGAGTAAATGAACATCCACCTACAAGATTAGATAGTTCTTGTGCATTTGCAATGGTTCCATTATGAGCAACACAAAGATCTTTGACTTTAAGTGGTTGAGCATTTTCTAGAGTACTTGTTCCCATTGTAGAATATCTAACGTGTCCAATTACACATGGTGATGCGTATTCTTCGGCAATTTTCTTAAACTCATGAGAGGAATGTGCAACTAGACCAACTTTTTTGAAAGGAGGTTTGTTAGGTACAGCCAACCCCCATGCTTCCTGACCTCTGTGTTGTAAAGCACGTAAAGCATCAATTGCCATAGGAACAACATTTGTTCCACTCATACTGTAAATTCCTACAACGCCGCAATTTTCTTTGGGTCTATCATCTAATTTATGGGAAACAGAATTTTCAGACATTTAAAATCAAATCCCTCAACGAATTAATCCATATTTTTTGAGCTTTATCAACTCTTAGATCAAGAATTTGTTTATTATTTTTGGAAAATGTAACAGAGTCATTTCCAAATGTACCTAATTTTTCATGAAAGACATTGTGTTTTTTGAGAATTTGAATCACTTTTGTTAGATTGCTTTTAGGAACTGTCAACAAGTAACGAGAATGACTTTCAGAGAAAAGTAGCTTCTCATCAGAGAGTTTGTTTTTAGATATTTTATCAATTTTTAGAGAACAACCAATATTATTTGTCATACATAATTCAGAAACTGCAATTGCCAAACCACCTTTTGAACAATCATGGGCATTTTTGATTAACTTTTTAGAGATTATTTCTAAAACGGAATTCATGTTATTTTTTGAACTTTTAAAATCAACTTTTGGACAAATGCCACCAATATGGTGATGAATGTATTCATAATATTCAGAACCACCCATCTCATCTTTTGTTTCACCAACTAAAAGTAAAACATCACCAGAAGTAATAGGAACTGGAATTAGAGGATTCTTTTCAATTAATCCAATCACTCCAATTAGTGGAGTTGGTTTGATTGGTCCCTTGGGAGTTTCATTGTAAAGACTTACTTTCCCACCAACACAAGGAATCTTGAAATCTTTTGCATAATCTGCAAGCCCATTAAGAGTTTCAAGAAATGTCCAGAAAATTTCAGGATCTTTTGGATTTCCAAATTGTAGGTGATCCAACATTCCAATTGGTTTTGCACCTGTACAAACTACATTCCTACACGCTTCTTCAAAACAACCTATTGCGCCCTCTCTAGGATTGATGTAGCAATGTTTTGGATTTCCATCAATTTTTACAGATAAAAATTTTCCATTATCTAATCTCAAAACAGATGAATCTTTTCCAGGTTTAACTACAGTTCTAATTCCTACTTCATGATCATATTGTCCATAAACCCATATCTTACTTGAAATATTTGGAGAGCCTAACAAATCAAGAAGAGATTTTTTCAAATTTGGAATTTTTAATTTTTTATCATTTTCGATGTTTTGAAGATATTTTGGTTTTTTTGAAGGTAAATCTAAAAGAGTTGCGTTTGCAACAACATCAGTGGGAAGATTTGCAAATGTTTTTTTTCCCTGTGTAATATGCATCTGATTATCATTTTTTACAATTCCAATTACAGAGCAACCAATTCTAAATTTCTTACAAATTTGTTCTAATTTTTTCAATTTTGTTTTACTAGTAATTATCAACATACGTTCTTGAGATTCAGATACCATAATTTCATGAGGAACCATATCAGATTCACGGGTGTGGACTTTGGAAACATCCATTTCAATTCCAATACCCATAGCATCAGCAGTTTCAGAGATGGCACAAGATAGACCGCCACCGCCTAAATCTTTCATTGCATGAATTAGTTTTGCATCTCTTGCCTCAAGAATTGCTTCAATGATTAATTTTTCAATAAATGGGTCAGGAATTTGTACTGCTGAACGGTCTTCAGATTCTAATGAATCAGAAGCAAATTGAGAACCACCAATACCATCACGCCCAGTAGAACCGCCAAGTAAAATTACTAAATCACCTTTGTTGGCATGATTTTTGATTAAATTTTCTTTTTTGCCAAAACCTACTGATGCAACATCAACAAGAGCATAATTTTCATAACATTCATCAAACTCTACTTCACCGCCAATGGTTGGAATTCCCAAACAATTTCCATAATCAGCAATTCCAGAAACAGCATTTTTGAAAAGCCATCTAGCTTGTTTATCTTTTTCAATATTTCCAAATCGTAATCCATCTAAAATTGCAATAGGTCTTGTTCCAGCAGAGAGAATATCACGAATTACACCACCAACACCAGTAGCAGCACCCCCATAAGGTTCGACAGCAGATGGATGATTATGACTTTCAATATGAGCTGTTACGACGTAACCACCTCCAACATCAAGTACTCCAGAATCATAGCCTTTTTCTTTAATTACCAGAGGACCATCCATTGGTAAAATTTTCAAATGTTTCTTTGAGGATTTGTATGAACAATGTTCTGACCATTCAGCTGCAACTATTTGTAATTCAGTTAAGGTGGGGTCTCTTCCAATTTTGGATTTGAGTTCCTCAAGTTCTTGTGGTTCTAGACTCATTTCTTTACTCCAAGGGATGAGATAAGAGATTCAAAAATTAGCGATGAGGGTTTGTGATCAATTGGATTGATTTCTTTTTCAACTGCTCTTTCTGGATGAGGCATCATACCTACGACATTTCCATCATCATTACAAACTCCAGCAATTTGATTTAGTGAGCCATTTACTTTATCGGTATATCTAAAAACAATTTGATTTTTTTTCTTTAATTCTTTTAATGTTTCATCATCAACAAAATATCTACCCTCACCATTTGCTATTGGGATTGGAATCTTTTGATTTAGTTTGAATTTTTTAGTGAAAGGAGTTTTGTTATTTTCAACTGAAAGATTTGTCCACTCACACATGAAATTCAATGATTCATTTTTCAATAATACGCCTGGAAGGAGACCAGACTCAACTAGGATTTGAAATCCATTACACACACCCAAGATAGGAATTCCTTTTTCAGCCAATTTTCTTACGTCTTTAATTATTGGACTATGTGCAGCAATGACTCCGGCACGAAGTCTATCACCATAAGAGAACCCTCCCGGAAGCACAACAGCATCAATATTTTTTGGTAAAGATTTTTCATGCCAAAAATATTGTGCATCAAAATGAAAGACATCACTTAATACATGAAACATGTCCCGATCGCAATTACTACCAGGAAAAACAATGACGCCTACTTTCACACTAGGAGATTATTTCAGAGATATTTAATTTGATTTGGAGAAAAAATTGAAAAATTAGATCGCTTTAAAATTATAGTTCAATTACATTGATAGTTACTTTGCTAACCATCGGATTATAGATTCTAAGTTCATCACATATTTTTTCTACTCTTGACTTTGCAGAATTCTTGTCTTTTGCAGAAACAGAAAATTTTAGCATTTTCCCAGTTTTAATTTTGGCAATATCTTTTTCATTTCCTTTTAGCACTAAATCATTTAGGATAGTTTCACCTTCAGGGTCACTGATTCCCGGTTTATTTTCAATTATGACATGAACTTCATAATTTGACATCATTTTCAAATTAAATTTCAGGTTAATCTATCTTACGAAAAAATCTTAATTCATAGTCAATTCCATGATGGTAATTTATATCTGAGAAAATAAGAGATTCAATATGGTTAGATCAAGATACTGGAAAATTACCTCTGATGAAATTTCTGAATTCAATTATGATGAAAGTAAATTGTTGAATTGGGAGATTAAAGGAATTAGAGAACCAGATAGTGAAGCACATTTTATCGGATTATTTCAATATAGAAATGGAACACCATTTGATTATGAATCAATTAAGGGAATTTGTTATTTTCATAATAATATAGACCGAAAGGAATTACCAACAATTACAAAATTTCTTCAGGATAAATTTAATGGAAAAGAGATGGAAAAGGGTGAAAGAATTTTTCTCAAAGATTCTAAAGAAATCTATTCAAGTAAGGATTTAGGCCAACTTGCAAAAGATTTAGAAGCAAAATTCAATGTAAAAGCCATAATTTCATTAGAATTTGAAGGAGTGAGTCTAGAGGAATTAAAAGAACAGGGAATGCCTGAGGCAAAATTGCTTCCAATTCCCGGCAAATAGATATATCTTCAAAATTATTGATAATTGATGTCTGAATTAGACGGACTCAATAAGCATTTTCAAGAACTTAGAAAAAGAGTTGTAAGAATTGCAATTGTAATTGCTGTTTTAACAGTTTTCATAATTACATTTAGATTTGAAAGTTTTGATTATGGTCAAATTACATTATTTTATCCAACACCAGAACCGATTAACAACCTTGCAGCACAAATTACAAACCATATGAAAAATAATTTAATTCCTCAAGATGTACAGTTGATTCAAACTGCACCTGGTCAAGCATTCTTTGCACAAATTTACATTGCAGCTTTAGTTGGAATTGCTTGTTCTATGCCAGTAATAATTAGAGAACTTGTTGGGTTTATCAAACCAGCATTAAAAGAAAATGAAATTAAAATCAGTAGAAGCATATCACTTCCAGCACTAGGATTATTCATTGCAGGCTGTTTGTTTTCATATAATTTTGTCATACCATACATTCTTGATTTTCTCTATAGATATGGGGAATCTGCAGGATTAGTTACATTTCTCAATGTAATGGATTTTGTGACATTTGTTTTACAATTTCTATTAGCGTTTGGTGTGTCATTTCAATTACCACTAATCATGTATGCTATTTCAAAAACGGGTGCAATCGATTACAAATTCTGGAGAAATAATATCAGATATGCAATTGTGATTATTGTAATTTTTGGCGCAGTGATTACGCCTGATGGAAGTGGAGTTACAATGTGGTTTATTGCAGGTCCAATGATTGCATTGTATTTTGCAGGCATGGCAGTCATAGAAAGAGATGCGAGAAAAAACTCAACGCTTAAATCTTAATTTTTCTATTAACAATCATGATTGGAATGAATTTAGTTAATTTCATTGCCGGTCAAGAGTGGATTTTCATAATAATTATTGCAGTCATTTTCATTTTTGGTGCTAAAAAAATTCCAGAATTGGCAAAAACAATGGGAAAAGCCAAAGGTGAATTTGAAAAGGGAAAGATTGAATCAGATAAAGAATTAAAAGAATTCAAAGGCGAGTCTAAAGATAAAGATTCTCAATAATTATTTACAGCAATCAAAAAAAGCATTAAAAATTTTTTGAAAATTATCATCATTTTTGGATTTTCCTATTAGAGAAGAGAGTAATTTTGTTTTATCAGGTTTATAATCAATATCAATAATTACTTTGGTCCCATTATCTAACTCTAAAAATTGTTGTTTTATAGAAGTGCCTTTTGCCGAACCTCCAATAAAAAATACCTCATGCAGTACAGGAGGAGTTAGAACATGCTTAGCCATCACAACTAGTTCTGAATTTCCAAATTCTATATGTTCTTCAGATACGGCAGTGTTATTACGAACAGAGCGAATACGTACTGAAGTAAAAACAGATGGAAGTATTTGTGAATAATTTTCATAATTTGAAAAAATATCAAAAGTTTTTGTTCTACTAGCAGTTACATTTTGTTCAATATGGATTATAGACAAATTTGTTTTAGAAGGTTCCCCATCGGGGATACAAATCATGATCTATGTTGAATTGATCAAGACATTTTCCAACACCGTGATTGACCACATCATCTAATGATTTTGGTTGAGTGTAAAACTCTGTGACAGGAGGCAAAATTACAACACCGAGTCTTGCTAATTTCAGCATATTCTCCAAATGAATTGCAGATAATGGGGTTTCTCTAACCATTAAAACTAATTTTCGTGACTCTTTGATTGTAACACCAGCTGCCCTTGCTACAAGTGTATCATCATAACCATTAGCTATTGCAGCCAAAGTTTTCATACTACAAGGAGAAACAATCATTCCATCAATTCTATGAGTTCCACTAGACACACTAGATGCCATGTTTTTTTCATCAGAGAAATTTGTTGCCAATGATTTAACATAATCAGGGGAGAATTCAGTCTCCATAGCAATACATTTTTCGCCCCATTCAGACATGATCAAATGAGTTTCAACGTTTAATTTCTTCAAAGTCTCAAGCATTCTAACACCATAAATTGCTCCAGTACTACCTGTTATTCCTATTACAAGTTTCATAATTTTTTAAACAAATTACAGTATTTTATGTATTCCAGTTAATTCACATTGATTATTCCTTCTTTAACAAGGAATTCAATTCCAGAGATGAATGAATTCTCATCGATTGAGCCTTCAGCCCACCATTTTGCATTATTTTTAATCCAATCTGGAATTTCTGAGGAGGCGTCAGAGTTAATGGATTTTGAATCAACATTGATGATTTTCTCTTTAATTAGAAATTCAATTCCCTTTGTGAAGGAAGAGTCATCGATTGAGCCTTCAGCCCACCATTTTGCATTATTTTTAATCCAATCTGGAACACCAGAAGTCTTTGGAGTTTGTACAAAGGTAGAATCTATGTTTAATGAAAATTCAGAGTATTTGTAACGAGGGAAATCAGATGCACCTTGTCCAATCAGAACTAATTGCATTTGGTATTCACCAGAATGGCTTTGACCAAATTCTCGTGTTTCAAAACCATCAGGAATATGAATACCCAATAGATTTGGATTTCCTCCAGTGTTAAAGTTCTCCATTCCCATTGGATCCTTTATCGAGTAGCCATAACGAACATCAGGCAATAATTCACCATTTCTAAAAAATGCAATACTCATGACAAAATATTTTTCAGATGAGGATACAGAATCATAAATAATTTTTGCAGAATATTCACTGTCAAAATTAATTATTTTTTCTTGAAAAGTGGATTCATTTCCTGGTGAAATTTTTACAGAAATGAAATCAGAGCGGTCCTGGATTTGTTTTAATGAATCTTGATCAATCATGAAATGAAAAACATTTGAATCTTTTTGTGAAACTGTATCCAAATGTATTGAAGGTTTTAGTTTAGTATCATCATTTACAGATGCAGTGAATCCATAGACATTTTCAAATGCTAAAAATGACTTTGGAATCTGTAATGTGTTTTTTAAATGGTATGTATGATCAACATGTTCCCAGTTAAATGGTATATCAAATGAAATTGTTTTTGTTTGGGAATCAAAAATGAAATTAGTTACAGGATCTTGATAATTTTTAACTGGAATTTGATATTCAGCTCCGTTAAATGAAATTTTGAAAATGTTTTCAGATGGAACAAAAATGGTTGTTTCAAATTCAATATCTTCACTGGTTTGTGTTTTTGGATTCTGAGCCCCAATGATTGCAGTTTTGACGGTGTAAGATCCACTCTGATCAAATACTGGTCCAGTGATAACAGGAATACTTGAAAATGATGAAACTAGTGCGTTAGGAACAATTGGATCATTTTCACCATAATATGTAGTACATTTCCATAATTCTTTTTGTTCGCAATTAGATTTTGGTTTTATTTTGATATTAAGTTCACCATCTTTATCAAAAAACATTTGATTTGCAACCAAGTCGGATTCATGGAAAATTTGTACCCGATAAGTCACATTTTCAATATTTTGATTTGATGCAGTATCAAACAAACGAATTATCAAATCTAATGAAGAGTTTTTACCAGCAGTAAAATCTGTAGGAAAGATTGATGTGGCTACCGTTAGTTGGCCATCCCCAAATGAAATAGGAGGTGCCTGCTGACCACCATGATGTTGAGCATATGCAAATGGAATTGCAGAGACAAAAAGTAGTAAAACAATTATTGAAAATTTCATATTTTTTTAACTCAAGGCACGTATTATAATACATCTGACCAAAAAGGATTAATATCAACCTGTTTTAGATAGGTTGACCTAGTTAAAATGAGTCAATTAGAACGAGAAAGAGTAATCATTGAACATATCAAAATCGAAGGTAGTATTCACCATAATGCCTTGATAAGAAAAATTGTTCCAGTGTATATGGCAAAAAGTACTTTTGAAAAAGTACGAGATAATTTGGTTGAAAAACAGATCATTTCAATGAAAATGTCCAAAAATAGAAAGATTTACAGTATAAATGAAAATGTTGAAGGAAAATCCTTTCAGAAAATTGAACAGAGAACCAATCAATTATTTCACGATATTAAAATGAGAATTAGAAAAATTGAAACAGATTATATCCACAAAGACAATAGTGAAAAGATCAATATTGCTTACAGAGTAATTGACGAATTACTAAGAATAGATAATGGATTTACAATTTTAGATTCAATAAAAAATCCAAAGAAAACACTCTACAAAGATGAGCACATGGACATTCAAGAGTTAATCAACCAGGTGTTGGAAATTGTAAAAAAGGACAAAAGTTCTCAGATGAATATTGCAGCAGTAATATCCAGTTTAAGTATCAACAATGTAAAAAACTAGTTTTTATTCCAGTAATTATGAGATAAGATATGGGTCTACTATATACAAAATTTTATCTTGATTTTGACGAAAGCGAATGGAAAGAAATTTCTACAAATCCAATAATCTTTCAAACTATTAAAGAAAATGTAAGTTTAGAAATAGAGGATTCATCACACAAATTTTACAAATTGAAATTCAAGGAAGGTGGAAAAATTGAAATGTTTAGAGTGACAGGGAGATTTCGTCTTACTTGGAATGATGATGATGTTTTATAAAATAATATAGGGAGAAAAATTAGAATTTCCATGACGCTAAAAGAAGAAGCAGAAAAAATTCTTGAAAATTTTGAGCAAATTTCCTCAGAGGAATTCATTCAAGTAACAGAAAAAATAAAGGGAAATCTTCAAAGTCAACTAACAAGTGAATATCTAACTGGAAAAATTTCAAAAATCAATCAAGTCACAGATGAAGTTGAAAAAAAGAATCTGTGTAAGGCATTAAAACCATATCTAGATTGGTATATTCAAGGAAATTAATTATTCAGTAAAAGATTTGAGTTTATTCAAGGCATTAGGAATTTTTTCGATTTCAACTTTTACAGAATCAAGATTTTCAAATAAACTAATAAAATAATCATTCTTTGTTTGAATTGCCTTTTGATAATCAGATTCAAAGCACATTAGAGATTTTTCCATAGTAGGTAAATCATCTAGTAATGAAGACAGGGGTAATTTCTCATTAAGGCAATCATGAATTTTTGATACAGTCTTTTCTACTTCAGGAATATTTTTTTTAGCTTGTGCAATCAAAATAGAACCAAACATGGCAGCAGAATCCTTTAGTTCAGGACTCGAACCCATTGTCTGTAATCTTTTTTTATAATGAGTAAGTGATTTTAATAAAATATCATAGCCACCTTCATCTTTAAGAAAAATTTGTCCAAGCCAAACTTTTTCACTCATGCCAAATTAAAATAAAAAACACAATAAAAATCAGTTCATATCAATTAGATTTCTGTTTCTTTGAGTGGTGGGGAATTCCTATTAATCAAAAACAATAATGCACCAGCAATAAAGACACCAATTCCTAGCAATCCAACAAAAGTACCAATATTTTTTAAAGTTCTAAGCAGAATATCTGATTGACCAGTGTTAATTGAATAAAAAATAATCAAACCTAAGAAAAACATTGAAGCGCCTATCACAGTCATAGGATTGGCAAATCGCATGAAATAGTTTTGAAAAGCTACCTAATAAATCACCAAAAATTTATGTTCGTGTGAACTTTTTTTATAAAGTTATTTTTACTAGACATAGAATAATCAAATGAAGGATGCATCACTTTAGTAGAGAAGAAACGATAAAGAAAATCGAACAAATGATAAATGAAGGAAATGGTGACGCAGGAAGATTATACCACATTATGGAGACTATAAAAAATAAAAAAGAACTCTACAAATCTGATCAAAAATATTTGGAAAATAAATTGGAACTAAAAATAGACGTCAAATATGAAGAAATTGAAAAACCAATAGAGCCATCAGAACAAATCAAAGATCTAATTGATAGAGGAATTGGAGATCCTGGAAGATTACAACATATCATGGATATGATAAACAATGGAAAAAAATTGTATTCATCAGACATTAAATATGTGGAATCAAAAATAGGAGAGAAATTTGTACAAGAAGAATTTGAAAACAATGAATTAGTAAATAATGAATCAACAAATAATGAAATAACTGAGATTAAAAAGGAAATACCAAAAGGAACTATGCCTAAAGGTTGGGATAATGAAGTAAAAAATCCAGAATCAATAAAAATTGAAAAACAAATAGAGAAAGAAGAAAAACTAATTGAAAATCAAAAATTAGTAACAAATGAAATTGAAGTGAATAGAACAAAATTAAATCAGTTAGTATCACATAGAAAAGAATTTGAAAACAAGATTGATCAAGAAAGAAAATTTTTAGAAAGTCAAATTATGGAAGAGCGAAAAAAGATAGATGAACAAACTAAATTATCTGAAGAGATAAAGAATCAAAAAGCAGAAGTAGTTAAGGTAAAAAAAGAAAGAACTGAAATAATAAAAACAATAAAACAAGAAAAAACAAGAATTGATTCAGAACTCTTAAAACAAAAAAATCAATTTGTACAGGCTAAATTAGAACAGGAAGAATTAGAAAAAGAAATGCAAAGAGAGAGAATATTACTTTCAGAGATGATTGAAGAGCAAAAAAAGAGACTAGTAGAGCAAGCTACAATAGCCAATGAAATTAAAAGTAAACAAACAGAAATTGACAATACTCGAAAAGAATACGAATCAATTGTTAGTATGGTAAATCAAGAAAAAGAGAAGATGGAGGAATCAAATAGGCTCAAAAAACAAATTGAGAAGCAGGAGGCAGAATTACTCAAATCAAAGCAAAATAGACTCGAGTTATTAGAAAAAATTTCAAAGGAAAAACAGGAAATTGAAAGAAAAAATGATGAAGAAAAGGAACAAATGAAGAAACAAACAGCACTGACAAAACAGCTGAAAAAAGAAGAAAAAGATTATGAATCACTCAAAAAACAAAGAGAAAAAATAGAGACTCAAATAAAAATAAAAAATCAAAAATTAAAGGAAAAACAAGATAAAGAAAAAAAGGCAATAAAAGAGAAAAATCAAAAATTAAAACAATTGAAAGCAAAATCAACTAAAAAAACTAGCAAAAATATTAAAACAAAAACTAAGAAAAAATAGATTTCAAATTAAGATATTTTTAAAATAATTTCTTCACCATTGCCTACACCTAATGTAAAAAAGTGAAGATTTTTTTGGGTATCAAGATAGGAGATTAGTTTATTCATATCTGAACTATATTTTTCAGGATATAGCATATTATCAACCATAATTATTCCACCAATTCTTAAAAGTGGTAATACGTTTTCTACATATTCAATAATATTTTCTTTATCAGCATCAATTAAAATAAAATCAAAATGTGACAAAAATGATTCATTATTTTTCATAGATAGAATTGCATCAAGGGCATTATTTTCAATGATTTCCACGGATTTTTCGATTCCTGCAATTGAAAAATTATTTTTTGCCATAACTATTTTCTTTGGATTATTTTCAATAGTTGTGATCATGCCCAGATTTTTTTGTATGACATTTGCACTCCACAAGGTGGAATAGCCAACAGACATTCCAATTTCTAATACAAATTTTGCATTAAGTAATCTAAGAATTAAATCAATTAACTGACCAGTATCTTTTGAAATTGCCAGCATTCGTTCATCTTGAGGAACATTGATCTGACGTGTTTTTTCTAAATTAGATTGTATTTCTAATTTTTCTAATAATTTTTGAATCGAATTTTCGTTAAAATTATTCATTAACACAAATTTTTTACTCATAACCAATAATAGCTTATATTTGTGAATAAAATTTTCAATGTATGGCTGGAAAACAAGTCGATCTACTAAAAATGGTAGAAAAAATCGTTAATTTAGATTCAAAAATGAGATTTGCAGCAATTATTGATCCTAAAGGGAACATCAGAGAGGCAATAATGAGAGCGGGAAAAACAAATCTGAAATCACAAAGAGAAGAAGAGCACTTTTGCAAGCAGGTTGCAAAAAGAAGAACAATGAGAAAGGAGTTTGACAAGTCATTAGGAAAAGTCAGATATGTTCACGTTGAGCGTGAAAAAGTATCTCAGATGGTAGTATATTCTAAAAGAAATATAGTATATTTCACAATGGAGCCTGAGATGTCCATTACAAAAAAACTAGCAATCATAACTAAAGTGAAAAAAATTACCTCAGCAATCTAGAATCAAAATGAATCCTCCAAAATTCATTGGAGATTCTAAAATGTTTGAATATGACAAATATTTTAGAGATTGTCAGCAATCAAATAAACCATTCATTAAAGCAAAAATAAATCCCCAACATGGAAATTATTTTGTTTTAATGGATTTAGCAACATGTGAAAAAAGAATCACAAAAGTTAATGAAAGAAAAATTAATCAGATGATAAAAAATGAAAAAAAATTCCTAGAAAAAGATATGCCATTTGAGTTTAGTATTACAGAAGAACTTGCGTGGTTTGACGGAATTAGTCCTAAAAGATTTGAACATTTTTGTGAGGGCCTTTACGATTTAGTAGAATCTAAAAACGAATAAGATTTTTAATAATTTTATCTATCATTAGAATCTCTTCTTTTCTTTCTTTAATTGTCTGAGCATTCCATTGTTTTGCAAATTCAGATGTTTGATCCATTTTTTCTAAAGATAATACAATATTACGTAGATAGATTTTGTATTCCTGTAACATATCTAGATGTTTATTATGATTTTTCTGTGAATGATTAGACATTATATCTGATCCTCGATTCCAGGAAACATTTTTTCAATTCTTTTTAGATCTTCACTCATCGCATCAATTCTCTGTTGAAGGTGTTCTAAAATAGCAGACTCTGATTCTTGAAGTTTTTCTTTCTCAATATCCATGATTATTTTTTTTAGTGAACGATAGTATACAATATGATTTTGTCTGGATTCCTCAGACGTGTCCTCTTTTTTGACATCCATATTTTTTGTTACTTTTTCCAAAATAAGTATTTGATGATGAAGTCATTTACACTAATATTATATCCTAAAGATTTGAAATTATGAAAATCCTAGTTGATGAGAATCTAGATGGAATGGATGAAAAATTAAGCAAACATGGATTTGAGGCATATAGTGTCCGTAAATTACAGCGTGAAGGTAAAAAATTAGCCTCAGATTTTTCAATAATTAACTATGCAATTGAGAACAAGATGGTAATTGTAACCAAAGATACAGAATTTCGAAAAGCAAGTGAAGAAAATGATTTCCCATTAATCCTTCTAGATGATGATGAAATTCTTAAAATAATAATTGAAAAATTAAAAGAATTTAATTGACATTGTTAGAATCCATTGAAGACAATCTTAGATTGGTAAGAATCTCATTTAAGAAATGTTTTTCATCTTGATGAGAAATTATATCCATCATCAATACCCAACAATCAGAAATTTTACGGGTAATTTGTGAAAACATTTTATCTTTTTTAAATGAGGGATAATACGATAGTAATTTCATTATTCCATCATTTGATTGAACAATGTGAATTAGATGAATGATTGTTCTTAATCTTTCTTGGAATGAAAGATTTTCAACAGTAGTAGATTCTTTAAAATTAATAATTTCATCATGGATTAAAAGAATTTCATCAAATAGAAACTGTAGTTGTTCATTTACTGATTCAGACAAATTAATTAATTCAAACTCAATATGATTTCTATCAAGGATTTTTTTCTCAATTTCTCCAGATTCGACTAGAGCACTAATTTCTCGATAAATGGATTTTTCATTTCCAGTATTTTCAGATATTCTTTTTACCAGTTCTGATGAACGTGTTTTTCCATTTTCATTTAGTATTCGTAAAATTTCAGTGCGTATAATTTCAGAATTTTTATCCATATCTTCTCAACTACTAGTTAGAATTTTTAGTTTGTGAATCAATAGTGTACCAAAATTCATTTAATCTTACAACTTCCATCAGGATTTTGGAGTTTTTTAGCCATCATAAAGGGGGTAGCAACCAAAATGGGAATAGATATACCAATCAAAAGTGTTTGAAATTGTGTAAGCGCAATAGATAATGCTATACCACTTGCAGTTCCAATAAATAATGACAAAAATGTTCCAGCACAGGTTGGACATGCAATAAAGAGTCCAGTAGCAGCACCAATAGTACTAATTCCACCACCACGTTTTGTAACAGAGTATGCCACCAAAGCTAATGAAACATTCAATCCTACTAGATATGATACAATTATTTGTAAAATCAAGTTGATTGGAACGATTTGTAATCCAACATGTTCAGTCAAGTAAATTATGATTTTTGGCATATATCCAGGAGCATCACAACAAGGAGCGACAAATCCTGAAGGAATCTCAGCTCCATAGTGAGTAATGAAGTTCACCTCTGGCTGATACACTAGAGTTCCTGAAGCAAGAGAAAAAAACACACCATAACCAATAAAGACAGACAAGAAAATTTTTCTTGATTTATTATTCCAAGTTACAAGAGCAATAATTGTAGATAATCCCTTTTGATTTTTTTCCACCTTTGTTTTATGATATAGATACATTCCATAAGTGATGGCACCTAATGATGCAATCATTGTAATGTAAAACCCATAAGCAATTCTTTGTAATGTGTCAAAAGCTTGAGGAGTGAATAATTCAGGATCCTGGTATCTAGAATACATTATGAAAAGAATTGAAATTGTAACAAAACCTAGAAAAATTAGTTTTTTTCCTTTACTAGTTTTTTCAATATTTTCAGACACACTACCACTCAAATTAAGTGATTTAAATTCTAACTAACTTAATTTAGGCACGAAAATATACAGAATTGCAATTATTTCCAATCGACCAAAAATCATCAAAAAGCCCAAGACGATTTTTGTTGCAGAGTCAGTGTGAATGTCAATTACATCTGCAGATAAACCTCCAGTGGTAATTACTCCAACTCCTTCAAAAAATGCATTTTCAAATGAAACATCTTCAATAATTGACAAATGAAGACCGGTAAGGGCAGCAATCGCTGGAAATAGAATTATTATGATAAGTGTTGATGTCAGTTCTTTTTTTGTTTGTTTTGATAATTCAGCACGTTTTACTTTTGAAAAGAATTGTCGAGAATCTTTTAGAGTGAATAATCTAAACACCTTCAAACCACCAGCAGTAGAAAATCCACAACCTCCAATAAACATCAAAATTATCAAAATTGTGTGGGCAGCAGCATTTAATTCAGACAGGCTTTCGGATTGCAATCCAGCAGTTGTACTAGCAGAAACTGAATAAAATACGCCCTCCATAGGATCTAAACCGCTTGATGCGATAAACAACAACGTCCCTCCTGCCAGAATTGCAAAATATGCCAATACCTCTTTTCCAAGTTTTGGAGCAAGGAATTTTTTCCTCACAAATGCATAATGAAATGTAAATGGTAAAGCGCCCAGAATCATAGCACCAATCAAAATCACATGTTCTTGCCATAGTAAATCACTCAAGATAGTAGATGTTGGTAAAAATCCCCCAGTGGCAAGTGTACTCATTGCCAATGAAAAATTATCAATGATGTTTCGTTCACCAAAGAAATACAACAATATTGCAACGATAATAATGTAAACTGCAAAGATAATTGTAATTGTTAAAAACAATTCTTTCATGTGTAATGTTCTACCAGAGATAAAACCACGCATTGATTGTAATTTTGATTCAGGATAGAATGCAGTTATTACCAAATAAATGAAACTCATTCCACCTACTAATTGAGTATAACTTCTAAAGAAAGTGAAACTTTGAGATAAATTTTCAGGCTCATCAAATAGGGAAATACCACCAGTAGTGAATCCTGCAGCACTAGAAAAAAATGCATTTGAAAATTGTTCAATAGTTGTTTCATCAGAGGGCAAGACATAGAAATACGGCACTGTACCAAATAGCGTCAACAAAAACAGACTAGAGAATACCAAAATGGATGCTTGTTGTAAATTAAGTGACGCCTTTTCACCATATGAATTAAGAAAGAATCCAGTTACCAACAACAATACAGTAGTAAGATAAATTCCAGTTGCAGTTGTAGTATCTTCTAAAATGGTTGCAACAATTGCCGGAACCAAAAGTAAAACACCTGCAAATTGTAAAACAAATCCAAGATTTCCTAAAACTGCTTTAACAGGGGGGCTAAGAAGTCTAGGAGATGTGGCAGTAGCATCACGAATAATATTTGCTATTTTTGTCTGAAAGATCATTCCAAGAATTTCATTTTTTCTTGAAATAATTGGTAATTTTCTAATGTGATTATCTCGCATCTTATGAAGAGCATCCTGAAGAGTTGCTTTTTCGTTTATAGTAATCAAAGGAGTAGTCATAATATCTTTCAAAGTAGTTGCTTCAGCATAAACTGCAACATCACTTACTTTGCTGATAATATCTTCATCAGTCACAATTCCTACCGGATTTTTATTTTCATCTGTTACAATAATGTCATCAGTTTCATAATGTTGAAGCATTCTGGCGGCTTCTCGAGTCAGAGTATTTTGATTTAAAATCAAAACATCTTTGTCCATATATTCAGTGACATATCTGTTCAAAACATATGAAACAGATCTTTCAGGATTTGTAGACATTAAGCTTTCCCATAAATCGGCATTTTAAATAATTTGGGTTTTAGTTGAATTTTTGTCAGATGCAAGTTCTCCATAAACTTGGATCATTTTTTATGATCTTTAAAATTTGCTATCTTTATAAGCGCTGAATGTCAAGTTTTCCATGAATATGGATATTGATCAGGCTCAAGAAAAAGACTATGAATCTGTGAAAATTGATTATGTTGGTTTTGTGGATCCCTATGCAGTAGAAGGAATGATTCTTTTGAAATCCGACAGTGGAAAAGAGTTTCACATGCGAGCATTTTCAGGAGAAGTTGCAAAACATATCTCTAGTTTTACAGAACCTGAAAGTGATCAAGCCCCATCAATTTACAAAATGATTGAAGAGATTTGTGAAGAAAATGAGTTAGTTTTGGTCAAAGTAAAAATTTATGAAAGTGGGGAAGTTCTAAGAGCCAATCTTTACTTTACTGGAAAAAAAGACATGGTTTTAAGAAATTACAGAGCATCAGATGCAGTTGCTCTTGCAGCATTTTATAAAATTCCAATATTGGTCAGAAAAAATCTTTTAAAAGAAAGTGTGGAAGCTTAGAGATTACTCATCCAAGTAATTTTCAAAGAAATTTTCTGGGAATTTTTCTACGATTTTAGATAATTCTTTTTTGTAAAGTAAAATTTTATGTTCATTTTCTGAAAAATCATCACCAGAAGTATTTTCAAGAATTTTGATTTCATGTTTTAAATTTTTATACATTAGTATGTATTCGGGAAAATTTTTTGGAAGGGTGGTCAATGTTAAATTAAATATTAATGAGATTTATACAATTTGTGATGTTAAAGATTCTATTATTTCTTTTAATTGTTCCAATTGTAGGCACTGCATTTGGTGAAATTGATGCAGAAATTAATTCATCAACAAAAACACATTTTGTGGATGAACAAATAATGATAGTTTCAGATATTAAAAATGGTCAAGAAGTTATTCAAAATTTTGCCTACATTACTCAAGTGACTGATGAAAATCGAGTGGTAGTTTCACTGTCATGGTTGACAGGGCAATTATCACCAAAACAGGCATTTTCTCCGGCACAATCATGGACACCATCAGAACCTGGCACATACAAAATAGAGGTATTTGTTTGGGAAAGCATTGATAATCCAGAGGCGTTATCTCCACCATTATCAATGATTGTTAATGTGGTTCACAAATCAATGTAAATTGGCTTCATAATTCGGCAAACTCATCACTATTTCAGACATAGCTTAGTTTAGGGTTAATCATCAGCAGAATATTTTTGAATTTCTATACTATATTCTTATTGAATGGTGTAGAAAGATTTTTGATACAAATAATCTAACTTTTCTCATGGTAAATCTTGAAAAAATTTACAGACAAACTGCAACTAGAGTTATTCAAAGATGTCATGGGGCAATCAAAGTAAAAAAACGCAGTAAGATAATTGAGGTATATGATCCTCAGAGACATTTTTGGAGTACAGGGATTGCAGGATTAATAATAAAAGAAGAGTGTATCAATTCAAATCTTAGAGAATGGGAATACTCAATTGTTAGAACATATGTAATTGAGGAATTATTAAAAGACTCTAGTAAGTAACTTTTCTAATCAAATGTGGTTCTTTGAGTAAAATATTATCATCTACTAATGAAGTTAGTTCGACTTGTTTTAGATTAAAGGTAGTTTCAACAATGAGTGATTCACATCTAGTACACAAAATTGTTTTTCCAGATGAGCGTTCCTCTCTTATTTTTGGATCAATAAGTCTATCTTCTTTTTGACATGAAGGGCATAATTTTGGCAGTCTATGAATTGTGATTATTTCTTTAATGAAGATGCTTTTTGTCATGTGACTTTTTGTCCCATTTGAGCAATTAGTTGTTTTGGTAAATTGGCATCCAGCAATCATCTCTCAAACATCAAACCGTTTAATTATTTGAGACATGATGTTGAGTATTCAACATATTTCTCAATCTAGCCAATTACCAAATTATTTCAGAATTTAGAGGATATTTTTTTTACTAATGCCATTATGAAAATATTTCAAAATTTATCTAATTTATTGTAATTATTAGATTAAAATCTTAAATATAGCATCATCTTATAATAATTAATGTCGTTAGTTGCAATTTCTAACGAATAATTTGCGTAACCTCGCAGAACGTAAAAAGGCTTCAAGCAATGCTTGAAAAAGAGAGGGAATCTCTCAAAAGTTCTGCAATTACGGGGGTTACGCCTTTAAATTTTCTTGTAACTATGTTACGATTTCATCTAATCGGTCTTCATCTATTGCTCTTCTAATTTCCATAGCAATTCTTCGTCCAACACCAAATGTTTGTCCATATTGGTATTTTGTGTACGGAGATGTAGTTGCAACAATTGGATTACCAGGAACTCTTAATGAAACATCATAAACAACCAGTTCAAGATCTTTTGTAATAACACTTTGAAGAGAAAATGGACCAATTATTCCTGGTGCATATTCTTTTTTGACAGCAGATACAAACTTGTCACCCATTTTCAAAACTTTTTCCAAAAGTGATTCTCGAATACTTGCAGGAGTATGTCCAACTTCAATATTTTGTAAATCAATATCAATGTCTAGTTGTTGTTTTGCAGGTAAAGCATTGTAATCATGAATGTTTGTCTGTAGTCTTCTTTCAATTCCAATGAAATCTACTTGATCAGAGATTGGAGTATGAAAGAAATTAAAATTCATGTATGTTCCAATTGCCAATTCCTCAATACTTGCTTTTTCTAAATCTTTTCTTGCAATCACACCCTGCTTGATTTTTGCTTCAGATTTTTCAACGTAATCCTTGTATGAAGAAACTGTAAAGAATGCTCGCTCTAGAGGTCTATTTTTTTCTTGAACCTTGACAATGCAGGGACGGTTAATACTTTTAGGATCCTTGAAAATTTTCGGATATTTTATTCGAGCTTTTTCTAAAAGATAGTACTGACCTTTTTTTGCACTTCGTTCTTCTGCTTGGAAAAGTTTTCTATTTCCAAAAATTGGAACCTTGAAAGAATTTTCAATAGTTTTGTATCCAAGATAAACAGTCAGGGAACGATGTGGGACAATTATTGTGTTTGAATCACGAAGTTGTTTTTGGATTTTTGCTGAAGCCATATCCTTGAATTTAGGTAAAACTGTGATTTCATCAGAAATTCTATTGAATCGCTGATAAGGTCCCTCTCTGCCTTTTTGACAAAATACATGAGTTTGAAAATTTTCATCTTTGGCACCATCCATAATCTCTAGTGCGGAATGACTACCCAAAACTCCAATCTTAACATCAGAGTAATTTTTAACAATTTTTTTTATTTCAGAGGCAGAGATCACGATGATTATTGGATATGGGTTCTAATATAGCTAATTTTCAACTATTTGATCGATTCAGTTAGGTTTTTTTAAAAAAATGAATCCAAGATGAATATTGCTTTATTCAGTCGAATTACAGATCATGGGAATAATCATTCTGACAGTTATGGCAGCAGGTGGAATTTCATTGTGGATAAAAAGACGAAAAGAGGCTAATCAAAATTCAGAAGAAAATTTAATTTGAAAAAATCTATTCTTTGTCAATGAATTCATTGGCAGTTGGTGGTTCTGGAGATAATCCTTTTCTCTTTCGGATTTCATTGATTTGTCCACCAATCATTGATTTTGGAATTTCAGTCCATGCTTTGAATGAGGTGTTCCATGTTGCACGTCCTGCAGTTTGTCCTCTCATTTCTTCAGATAAGGTAAATGTTTCTGATGCAGGTACCTCACCAATTACAATACTGCTTGCACCCTTTTGTTGCATGTCCAAAACTTTTCCACGTTTTCCTGAAAGAACTGTTGCAACATTACCTACCAAGTCAGTAGGAACACGAACTTCAATTGCCAACATTGGTTCAAGAATTGTAGTTCCTGCACTTAGTAATGCACCCATACATGCTCTTCTTGAAGCAGGTCCTAATTGAGACAAACCTCTGTGAGCAGTGTCTTCATGAGGAACAAAGTGAGTAAATGTGAATTTACAGTCTCTCATTTGTTCTTTACATAGAGGACCTTCTTTCATTACTTCATCAAAACCAGAGTTGATAGAATCAGTTGATTCCTGTACAAATTGTACACCTTTGGTTCCATTGATCATTACATTTCCACGTGAATCAAATTTCATTACTCTCTTAATTGTATCAGTATCCCAACCTTGTTGTTTGAGCAAATCTGCAACAAGTTTCTTATCTTTCATGTCACTGATTTCACCAGTTCTAAGCATGTGAGCAATTTTTGGCTCTAAAGGTTCTACCTTCATGAAAATCTTGTTATGTCTATTTGGTGATTTTGACATGATTGGTTCACAATTGCCCTTTACAGTTTCTCTATAGTTGATTAATGGTTCAGATGTGACAATTTCACATTTTGCATCTTGAATTCTGTGGGTTGCAACATCCAAATGAAGTACACCCATTCCAGCAACTAATGTTTCTCCACTTTCCTCATCGATTTTTACAATCAAGTTTGGATCTTCAATAGTTAATTGTTTTAGAATCTCTACTAATTTTGGTAAATCTTTAGGATGTTTTGGTTCAATTGCAATTTGAACAACTGGTTCTGATACATATTTTACACCTTCAAAGACTGGAATTCCTTTTACAGTTGATAGTGTATTTCCTGCTCTGCATTCAGTTAATCCCAGTAATGCTGGAATATTTCCTGCACCTAATTCAGAAACTTGTTCTCTTTGGTTACCCATGAAAAAGTTTACTGATTGAATTCTTGCTTCTCTATTTCCATCAATGATTTGAATTGTTTGTCCATCTTTGATAGTTCCAGAAAATAATCTTCCAATTGCAACAGGACCTGCTGCAGGATCTAATACCATGTTTACTACCATCATTATTGTTGGACCATCATCACTACATGCTAACAATGCTTTTCCAACATCAGATTCTAAATCACCTTTCCAAATTTGTGGAATTCTATACTTGACTGCATCTTTTGGTGCTGGATGATGTTTAACAACCATTCCCAAAACTGCATCAGCCAATGGTGCTTTTTCAACTAAATCAGCAACTTTTTCATTTTGATATGCATCAATTACATCTTTGAATGTGATTCCTCTCTCTTTCATAATATCTACATTAATTGCCCATCTATCTTTTGCAGAACCAAAAGTAACACTTGCGTCCTGGATACTTACCTTCCATTTTTCTCGGTATTCAGGTTCAGCATAAGTCTCTACTAGTTGATTAAAGTTGGAGACGACTTCTGCCAATTGAGCTTGCATTTTCTCAGGAGTTAATCTTAGTTCTTTGATTAATCTATCAACCTTGTTAATGAATAATACAGGTCTGACTCTCTCCTCAAGTGCCATTCTAGTTACAGTCTCAGTTTGAGTCATGATACCTTCAACAGCATCACAAACAACTACTGCACCATCAATTGCCCTTAAACTACGAATGACTCTACCACTAAAGTCAACGTGTCCAGGAGTATCAATCATGTTAATTACATATTCTTGATCTTTCTGATTAAAGAGCAAGGTAACATTTGCTTGGTAAATTGTAATACCTCTTTGTTGTTCTTCTTTGTCAAAATCCATTGCCAATGCTTTTCCAGCGGCAGATGGAGCAATAATTCCAGAATAAGCCAAAAGGCTGTCACTCATGGTTGTTTTACCATGATCCACGTGAGCAATAACACCAAAATTTCTAATGTTATCTTTGTTCTTGATAATCTTCAATACCTCAGTTGTGGACTTGAATTTTGCCATATTCGAAAACCTTTGGATTCAGGTATTAAATCTTAGCCTTTGATTGTCAATAGATCATATCATTACTTACTTGACGAATTTTTTTTGAAGTGATGAAATGACATTCTTTTTTATTTTTTCTTTTTGCCTCATTTAAAACCACAAATTGTGAAAGAAAAATAGAATAGATTACCTGCCCTAATTTTGATCTAGGCAGATTTGTTTGAAAGACGCAAATTCCATTTTTTTTGAGTTTTTTTACCAAAGCATTATTGTGTGAATTTCGATTATCCAAGATAATAACGGTGTCACCTTTAGAGATTGAAAACAATTCCATGTGAGAGAACTGCTCTATTCTTGAATAATTTACAGGGGTTCCAAGTAACTCATAGAATTTTGCTGCAAAATATATTGAAATTGGATAGGTATGGAAATTTCCCAAAATGAAAATACGTTTTGATAATTTTATCTTTTTAGAGTCATTTTTTGCCAGTTCAAATAATTTAGAAAACTGTAAAGTATTGAATTTTTTTACAAGTGAAATACATGAAAGAGCACTTGCTAAAAATGAGATTGTACCACCAGTAAAAATTCCACTATTTTCAAATTCTAAATGAATGACTTTCTTTGAGACTTTGGCAAGTGTACTCTGAGGATTGGAAGTAATAGCAATGGATTTTTTTGATAATTTCGCTAATCGAATATTGGTAATAGTTTTGCCTGAAATTGATACTAGGAAGATTCTTTTTTTGAAAAAAAGACTCGAATTTTGAAGCAAATCAAGAGGATCAAAAGCACGTACCATTGAATTAGAAAATGATTCGGCAAGCATTGATGAGACAAGTGAATCACCGCTCCCTGTAAAGATAGAATTTTTTTGTATATTTGCTGTCAGTTGTTTATGAGGTACAAATGACTTCAATAGTTTTTTTTGAAGATGGATTTCATTTTCAAATGCATCAATACTATTCATATTTTTTTAATTTTTTTGAGATATATTAGAAAATCTATTCAAGTTTTGATTTTTATTACGACGAAAAAGTTGCAATCTATGGAAATATCTGTTGGCCATACTCCAGATTCTGATGATGCATTTATGTTCTATGGAATGTTTACAGGCAATGTTCCATCTCCAGATTTCAAAGTAAATCACGTGATTGAAGATATTGAAAATTTAAACAAAAAAGCCAAGGATCCATTTTTAGACGTCACTGCAGTATCAGTGCATGCATGTGCGTACATTCCAGGATACACCATTCTAAGAAGCGGTGGAAGTTTTGGAATTGGGTATGGACCAATTGTCACTTCAAAAAAACAATTGTCTATTGATGAATTGAAAAATTCCAAGATTGCAATTCCAGGAGAAATGACTTCAGCATTTTTACTATTGCAATTAATGATTGGAAAATTTGATTATGTTGAAATGAATTTTAGTGATATTCCAGAGGCAGTAAAATCAGGAAAAGTTGATGCAGGATTAGTAATTCATGAGACACAGTTATCATATGCTCAAGAAGGTAATGTCAAGATTTTAGATGTTGGAGAGTGGTGGGACAAAACAACCAACGGGTTGCCCGTTCCATTAGGAATCAACGTTATGAAGACAAGTCTAGGAATGGAAACTATTGTAAAATTTGACAAATATCTTCAAGCATCAATTGAATTTGGATTAGAACATCTTGATGACGCCTTAGAATATGCAATGCAGTATTCAAGAGGAAAACCAAGAGAGTTAATTGAAAAATTTGTAAAAATGTACGTCAATAAAGTGACAGTCAATATGGGAGATGAAGGTGAAAAATCAATTAGAAAATTATTTGAAATGGCTAAAGAAAAAAATCTAGTTCCAGATTTTGAGCTTAGTATTGCCACCAAGTAATTATATCAATAAATTTTAGTTAATTCATGGGAGACGGAATTGGTGGTCCAGTCATGAACATATTAAATCACAATACATTTGAGTTGTTGATCAGTCATGTAAGAAAAGACAATCAAGATGAATATGGAAAAGTTGAACGTGTAATGATTTCAAAAATCGATAATCCTGAAAACCCAGAATATGGAGAGACATCACAAGAAGATCTTGAAAGAGCATTGAAAGGAAAATTTGTATCATGTAATGTTCAATATAGAGATTCAAAGACAGATGTCCTAGTATGCAATGTTTTTGTTCAACGTCCACCTGAAGGTTTCTAAAATTTTTCAAATCCAATTCCATAAATATGATAAATGTAAAGTAATTCTGTTTGGTCTTAATTGATAAAAGATTGATGATAGGCGGAATTGCTATGGTGATAGTAGGATTAGCATTATACATGATAGTTGATTCAACTGTCCCTGCAGGTCAAGCTGGAATGACTGAAGAAGAAATAATTGATCTAATGATGGCTGAACAAGAAAATGATGATTACAAAACATTGTCAGGCATATTATTTGGTCTAGGATTTTTGTTAATTTTGATTAGTTTTGGAGCAAGAAGACGAAAGGGCAGTGTCAAAAGAGAAGAGAAAAAACCTGCAGAATAATCAAGATTTTAATTAATTAGAAATTCTGTTATTTTCATGATTCATGCCGAGGTTAGTATCTATCCACTAGCGACAAAAACTCCTAGTGTCAGTTTCTATATTGCAAAAGCAATTGAAACTATTCAAAATGTAGAGGGAATAAAATATGAAATCAATTCAATGGGAACATCTTTTGAATCAGATAGCCTCGAGATAATTAACAAAGTAATCCAGCAAATGACTGAGGCAGTACACAATTTAGGAATAGATAGAGTCGAAGTAGTAGTCAAGATTGATTCTCGACGAGACAAAAATCAGAAAATGTCAGAAAAAATCGAATCAGTTAAAAAATTTCTTAATTAAAGATTTTTAAGAATTTTAAAATGAGTATTTCTCTGTGCAGGTTCTCGTCCAATTTCTTTAACCATTGTTGCTAATTCATCTACTGACGAAGTGGTAGGTTTACCAGCAGCGCGATAAATTTCTTCAGAGAATGCAGTTCCAACCAAATCATTACCACCATTTGATAATGCTACTTGTGCTAGTTTCTTTCCATAAGCAACCCAATAAACAGAAATGTTGTTGAGATAGTTTGCCAACATCAATCTAGATAATGCGATGATTCTCAAGTCATATACTGAAGAGCATTCATTTTGAACAAGGTCTTTTTGTTCTAGTTCAGTATTATCTAAACTGAATTTAAGCGGAATCAAAGTAAGAAATCCATTTGTCTTTTTTTGTAATTCTCTAATTTTGATAAGATGATCAACAACATGTTCAGGTTTTTCGATGTGACCATAAAGCATTGTTACATTACTCTGAATTCCCATGTTATGTGCCTCTTCAATTACATCTAACCACTGTTGACCAGTACACTTTCCTCTAACAATTTCTTGTCTTATGTCAGGGTGGAATAATTCTGCTCCTCCTCCAGGCATTGAATCGAGTCCAGCAGTTTTTAATCTAGATAAAATTTCTTTGGTAGAGTTTTTTGTTAACTTGGAGAGATAGAAAATTTCAGCTGCTGTGAGTGCTTTGATGTTTAATTGGGGGTGATTTTTTTTAATAATTTTCATCATGTCTTCATAATATTCCAAAGGAAGTTTGGGATGAAATCCTCCAACTATGTGTACTTCTGTGGCACCCATTTGTTTTGCAATTCCAACGCGTTGTTCGATTTCTTGAGGAGTTAGAGTATAAGCATCATCTGCACCGTCTTTTCTATAAAATGCACACATCTGACAGCTTGCAGCACATACATTTGTGTAATTCATGTAATATGAGGCAGCAAAGGTCACTTTATCACCAACAAGTTGTTTTCTTCGAGAATCAGCAACAGCACCTAGTAAATGTAGATTATCATAATTCATCAATTCGAGACCATCTTTTAGAGATAAATCGTCGCCATTGATTGCGTGTTCTAATGCCTGAGAATCAGAGATTAGATTTTCTAACATGTTTTATGAACAATTTTTCAAGATATATTCCTTAGTTAAAGTTAAGAAATATTTAGTCATAATACTGGTGGAAATTATGGTGTTACCTTTAGTTGATGAATCAAATCCAAAATGCTACATGTGTCATGAAGGATTCAAAGATATTGAAAAATTAAGAGAGCATCAAGCACAAAAACATGCAGATTCCATACAACAAGAAAATGTCAATACCAAAAGGGAACCAGCACCAGGAGACGTTACAGTCTTTTAGATATTTTATTTTTTGATTTTAGTAATTCCTCAGCAGTTTGTTTTGAAACTATTGCTAAATCAAATTGTTTATCAATGGAAAGAGCTTTTTTGAAGTATTGGATAGCATTCTCTAAATTTCCAGATTCACCCAAAGAAAGACCCTTGTATGCAAATGCAAATGCACATTTTTTATCTAATTTTAAAACTTGGTCATAACAATCAATTGCTTCCATGTATTTTTTCTGAGAGTGAAAACATGTACCTTTGTTAAGAATTGCATCAATATTTTTTGGAGATAGTTCTATTACTTTATCAAACAGGATAATAGCTTTTTTGAATTTTCCTAAATTTTGAAGTGTTACACCCTTGTCAATTAGTGCAGAAATATTATTTGGCTCATTTTGTAGAATTTTATCATATATTGATAACGCATCATCATAATTTTCTTCCTCGATAAATTGATAAGCTAATTCTAACATCTTTTTTGAATTAAACAATAATCAAAATAATATTTTCTTGATAATATAGATTGACAGATTGTCAATTATTAATTAAGAGGAATTTCTATCTCTGGGATCAATTTCAAGTGACTCATTAAAACATTCAAGTGCCTCACTGTATCGCCCTAATGCACGAAGAATGACTCCCTTTAGATTCAAGATGTCAGGATTTGATTTTTCTAGGAATAATGCTTGGTCTACGCATGAAAGTGCCTCCTCAAAGGAGCCTGAATTCAAAAATTTTTGTGCTTCATCTTTTAGAGAATCTACATTCACAAAAAATATCTAAAAAACCAATATAAAAATAAAAATCAAAAGTAATCAATTTCGAATTATCAAAATAAAAATATCTAAAATATTTTTTAAAAATTGTATGAATAGAATATCCGGAGTGGTTTTTCTCGTAATTATATCGACATTAACAATGTTAGAGCCAGCATATTCACAATCGGAACTAGATATGGATTTAGAGGTAAGTGATCAGGACAAGATCATTTTATTTTCAGGATTTGCCATTGCGGTAATTGCATTATTCTTGTTTTTAGCAAGAGATCTAATTTTAAGAAGAAAGACAGATTATGATAAAAAAGATTTTCAATCTAAATCAGATAGAACCCAAGAAAAATACAATTCAGGTTGGGGAGATGACTATGAAGATGTTGGAAGAAGAGGAAACACAATCAAAGACAAAGAATTTAGAGATATGCTAAAAAATGAAAATTTACCAAATTATTATGAAATTCTTGATGTTTCAGCAGATGCAACAATGGATGAAATCAAAAAGAAGTTCAGAGAATTGGCAAAAAAGAATCATCCTGACAAAACCAAAAAAGAAAATGATGAAAAGATGATAGAATTGAATAAAGCCTATGAAATTTTATCAGATAAAGAAAGTAGAGAAAGATACGACAAATATTTTCTAAACTGATTTTAATCCCACAACTATCATATGTAGTTCGATTGAGTCAGGAGTTTGTACGCTGTTTGTAAGATTGGTATTTAGTTCTAAACTAAATGAATTTTCAGCGTTTGAAATTTTTCCATAAATCTCAATATTTCCAAAATCAGTACTAGGTCCAAGCATTTTGCTTGTCAGATATGGAATAATTTTGAGGTCTTTAACTGAACATTGCATTTTGTATGCAAACTTGTCTGAAAAATAAACACCACCTCGGGTAGTTGGTTCATTTACTGGAATTGGGGAATTTGTAAATTTTACATCCAATAGTTGATAATTATTTTCATTTAGATGAATTGAAAATTCATAAGAATAAGAATCAAGTTTTAAGAGATGTTCCAATAGGACGTTATCAACCGACATGATTTGAAATTTGAAAATATTCTATTGAATGTTTTGTTAAATGGGTCCGAATTTAGATCAGATTTAAAAATGACATTAAGATTCAGAGTACATGCAATTATTTGCAAATACCCAGAAAATTAGAGACGATATTATAGATTTGATGATACAGCATGAAATTAGTAATGATGAATTTGTTGAGATGTTAGATTATACCATTGATTTGTTTGAAAGTAAAGGTTTGGGTCGTGAGTATTACGGATATCACAATATCAATCATGAGTTAGAGGTTACATATTGTACACTTTTAGGAACATCTCAAAATAAAGTGGAAATAAAAAATGAAGACATAAAACATCTCTATGCTGCAGCATTGTTTCATGATTTTGATCCTGAAAAAAGTGTAGACAAACCACATGAAGAAAATGTTTTAAAATTTATTGAATCAGATAAAAAATTAAGTCAATTAATTAAAGATGCAGGATTAGATATCGAAATAATCAAAGTGTTAATTTTAAGAACAACATATCCGTGGGTAGGAGAACTCAAGGAGAATGCTGAAGAAAAAATTAAAGACTGTTTTAGAAATTCAGATAAAACAAGAAATGATATCCAGTATCAAAAACATATCATGGATTTAGGTTGGTATCTTACAGTTATTGATAGAATTAGTGGTTATGCATTAGGGGATTTTAGCAAAGCAATGGAAATGGCAAAAATGAATGCTCATGCTCTAGCATGGAGACCATCATTAATTGTAAGAAATGCGGTCGGTTACTTTGAGGATTTATTGAATAATGAAACAGAGATGATTAAGCCGATTCTCAAGATATTGCCAAATCACATGAGAAAAAACTTTTTTGATACAGTACTTTCATTTATGAAAATTAGACAGCAAGAAATTACAATTCAGGCAGATTGTGCATATCAAAATGTAAAGTTAATTCCAACAATTGAATCAATGACTACACGAAATGATCCAGAATTTATTCAAACATTAAAAGAAATTATGCTTGAATTACCAAGACCATTGCAATTTAGTGAAAATTTTGAAAATTCTGTCAGAGACCCTGAAGTAATCATCACCACATTGAGAATTAATTCCAAAGATGGGGAAATTGTTGGATATGCAAAAGGAGGATCACTGGAAAATTACAAACTAAGAGATGAAATTAGAGATGAAAATTATGGTTTATCTAATACAGTGTTTTTAGAGCCAATTGCAGTTAAAATGGGATTTTGGGGACTCAAAGGTGGAAGTGAGATGAGACACATGTTCATCATGCAATGCCAATCAAAGAGATTTAGATTTCTTACTAGTTTCGCATTAAGACAAGTAATTAATGCCAGAATTGAAAAAGAGAAAGCAGAATTTGTTCAGCAATTTGATCCTGAAAGATGGGATTACTATAGAATTCAAGTATAATTTTAAAAATTTCCCATTAACCGATACGAAAATTTTCGTTCAAAAACAACGAAAATAGGATCAAGGGTTTGCCTAATAGTAAAAAAAAATCAACAAGATCTTGCTAATACGAGTTTGAGCCTAGTAAAGCCATGACTATAGGATATTGTGTAAAGTGCCGCGATAAAAGAGAAATCGGTGGCGCAAAACCATACACCATGAAAAATGGAAAACCTGCAATCAAAGGCACCTGCCCAACTTGTAGTACAGCCATTTTCAGAATTGGTAGTGGATAGAGTTCTTAATTGAGCCACTAGTACTGCCATTCATCAGTGATGCCATTCCATAGTGCACGCATTGGGGATGGATCTTTTTCTATTTCTTGAGTAATTCTATTTTGTAATGCAAAGAAGAAATTTTCCAAAGCATCAACACCGCCATCTGCAAAAAGTTCATGACCAATTTCAGTAATTCTTTGATGTTTTTGTGAAACCTCACCAGAGTCAGGATTTTGCAGACAGAAAGTCATCAAATCAATTAGTTCTTCTTCTAGCATGAAATCCATAAATAAATTTTCAACTAAATAGATTAAAACGTTATCGAAAAATCAAGGAACTGGATTTTGTATGGGAACGATGGAATTTGAATCCATGATCTCAAGTACCCGAAACTTGCGGTCTACCAAGCTGACCTACGTCCCCAAAAATTAATTGCATTAGATCTTTATGAATTTCAATTTTATTGAGAAAGTTCAGAAAAACGATTTTCAACATATTCCCAATTAATTACGTTCCACCAATTCTCAATGTATTCAGCCTTTTTGTTTTGATATTTTAGATAGTAAGCATGCTCCCACAAATCCAATCCCAAGAGAGGAATTTTTTGAAATATCCAAGGACTGGTCTGATTTTCTGTAGTCATAATCTCAATTCTGTTATAAGTGGAATTAAAGACAAGCCAGCACCAGCCACTGCCCTGAATTCCTAGTGAGTTTACAGTAAAAATACTCTTGAAATTTTGAAAATTTTGAAAATATACATCGATTGCATCAGAAAGTTTGCCTTCTGGAATAGATTTTGAATCAGGAGACAATGTATCCCAAAACAAACGGTGGTTTTCATAACCTCCACCAAAAAAATTGAGTTCATTTTGAAATTCGCTTGGAACGGATTTTAAATCAGATAAGATAGACGAAATGTATTGAGGGTGTCCAGAACCTCCAAATTTTTCAAGACATCGGTTTAATCCGTCAACATATGTTTGATGATGTTTTTGGTGGTGAATAATCATTGTTTGCTTATCAATAAATGGTTCAAGAGAATCATATTCAAAAGAAAGTTTTGGAAGGAGGTATTTTACCATATGAAAGGGAAATCAAAACCAAATATAATCTTGAAGAAAATTAAATTTTTATTAAAAATCAATTCTGGATTTGTATGGTTCATCCGAATTTTTCCACAGAAGTTGAAAAATTAGAAAATTTGAAAAATGTAATTACAACTAGTAAAATAATTAGTAATGAAACTCAAAAAGATTTCTTTCTAATGCATCTTAATTTAATCAACGAGGTAATTTTGGAATTTGAAAATGTTCGAAAGATTCAGCCAAAAAATATTCAAACACTTGAAAATTGGGCACATGACTTTCTTGATAATTATGATTATAAAATAAGAGATATGCGAAAAAGAAGCGATATTGTATTTCAAAAATATCAGTCGTTAAGTGAGCTTCTCTCTGAATTGACCATTGATGAATCAAAGAAAAAAACCATTTTGACTTATTTTAGAAATTCAGAAGGGCTACTAATTGGAAAGATAATTTTTGCATATAGAGAAAATTGGTTTTTAGCAAAACATGTGAAATTTTCAGAATTTCAATTTGGCACAATTTCTGATTATGAGAATTGGGTTGAAGATAATCTAGACAAACTAAAAAAAATCAATGAAGGAATAAAGGAAATTTTTAATCAATTTAGTGGAAAGAAAGATAAAACTTTGTAGTTATGTGTAGATATGAGGCAGTTAGGCACAATTGATCTTGAAGTATTGGATTTAGCAATGAAAAGCGGAGGCACATTTAATGAAATTCATCTTGAAAATTCCGAACTCAAAAGACATGGTGTGGGAAAAATTTTAGACACATTAGGAACACTGAAAGATAAAAAATTTCTAATTTTGAATTCTGATGGCTCTTTTTCAATAACAGAGATTGCAAAAAACATACTTTGGAATAGAACCATTCCATTATGGGCAAGAATGATGAGATTACTTCAAATCAAGTCTTGTAGTATGGATCAAATTCAATCAATTTTGAATGAATCTGAAAGTGTGATCGATATCGAGATGGAAAAATTACGACAAAATCAGTTTGTCATGATGTCGCCACAACGAATTGATGAAAAAGTAGTTAAAATTTTTGAGATCCTACCTGAAGGAATTCAAGAGATTGACAAAACAGACAAGGATGGATTTGAAAAAAGTATTTTTGGTAAACCCAAAACAGAAATTGAAATTCTAAGTAGTCTAGATGAAATTATTAAGGAAATTCAAGATTCACAATTAGAATCAAATTCAAAAGAAAAAATTATTCAGAAAATTAATCAATTAAAAGATAAATTGGAAATTTAGTTATTTGCTTTGATTCGATCTTGGATTTGAGCCAAAATTAATTCTGCCTTTGATTTATTCTCAAAGTTGTCTACGGATTCGTCCATGATTTGATCAATCTCATAACTTTTGTCAACTAGAATATTTGCCACATGATCATCTAAAGTACCACTTCCAATCAAATAATATGCAAATACTGTATTTTTCTGACCAATCCTATGCAATCTATCTTCTGCTTGTCTGTGGATAGCAGGACTCCAATCAAGTTCTGCAAAAATTACATACTTGGCACGTGTAAGATTAATTCCTACATTTCCGGCTCTGATACCTGCAATCATTAATTTTGACTCTCCCTTTTGGAATTTGTCAATTTGGTCTTGTCTCTGAGTATCAGATTGACCACCAATGATAGAGACAGGAGAAAATTCTTCAAGACTTTCATTCAATAATTGATGAATTACTTTATGATGGCAAAATACAACAACACTTTCTTCAATCTCCATGATATTTTTTACAAAATTGATTACATGAGGAAGTTTTGCTAGTCCTGCAATTTGCCTCTCACTTTGAATTGCTCTATGGTATGATGCAGATTTTGAAAACTCGCTGTCTGCCTCTTTTTGCTCTTCTTCAAGACGTTTCCAGATTTTATCTAATTCTTCAACATAGTAATCAGTGTCAGCTGCAATGACTTCCTTGTACCTTACTTTGTCTTTGAGTTCCTTGAGTACATCTGTTTTTTTTCGTCTCAGCATTACATCTTTTTGTAGTTGATTTCTAAGTGATGCTCTTTGATTTTCTAAAACAATTGCCTTGCCTTTTTCATTTACGTAGCAAAAATATTTACAAAATTCGCTGAAGGTTCCAAGAGAACCAGGTTTCAAGATATCAATGATAGGCCAAATTTCAGAACCACGATTGTAGATTGGAGTTCCAGATAGACCAATTATGAATTTAATAGATGACAGTAAGGATAGTTTTTTTACAGATTTGTATTTTTGAGTTGTTTTGGATCTTAAATTATGAACCTCGTCGCATACAATTGTTTTAATTCCAACTTTTTCAAGATCCTTTTGACGTTTGAAGAGCAATTCATAATTAATCACATAGATGTCAGTTTTTGGTAATTCTTCTGATTTTCCGGTTCGAATAAGAGTAACTGATGGAGATTCATCATCAATAATTCTACCATTTCGACTTTTCTTTTTTAAGAATTTTGAAATTTCTCTTTCCCAATTATTCAATGTGACAAGAGGTGCAATGACCAAAACTGGAGATGTTTTTTCTTCACTAGCGATAAAAGATAGTGTTTGAACGGTTTTACCTAAACCCATTTCATCAGCAAGTAATGCTCGTCCTGAGGATTTCTTTAGAAAATCCAAACCCTCTTTTTGAAAGTTTAGTAATTTTCCTCTGAATTGGGGTCCAGGTTTTGCTTTATTGAGTTTTAATTTAATTTGAGGAATTGTTGGTTTTGGCGGTTGAGTTTTAATGATTTTTCTTTGCCATACGGTTTTTGATAAAATATCTAAAGAATATCTATCCAAAATTAATTTAATTTGCTTCACACTCTCGGTGCTGTCTGGGACAATGACCTCATTGACATTCTCACCATACCAAGCTTCTGGGACAAGCCTGGAAATCATACTTACTGCTCGTTCACCAGTAATTTTCCAGCAGTATGTTTTAGAGTATTTGTCTTGAACATATTCCAAAGACCCGATGTTTTCCATTGATGTTTCCATAATTTGTGGTTTGAATGTTTTTTTTACTTATGAATCTTCATGTTTTTGTCGATCTCTATAAAATAATCAGAATTTCTCAAATGGTTAAAATAGGATTATGTTTTTTCTACTGGGAAAAATCAGATTTTTTAGATTTTCAAAATCCATCATACTCAATGTTTAAAGTTCATTACAAATAGATTTCATTGTGGAGTTTATACAAAAAGATGAGCCAATTGTCGAAAAACCAATAATGATTGCAGCAATGCAAGATATGGGCAATGTAGGCAGTATTGTGATTAATTTTTTAAATGAATCATTGTCAACAAAACCGTTTCGAGTTTGTAAAACGCCATTCCCCACATACATTATTGACAGGGGCGGATACATTGACTTGCCAGATGAGAAATGGGAATATCGATTTACAGAGGATCTAATTATTTTTGGAGGTGGAAAAGGACAGCCTCAAAGCAATAATGAGTTAAATGAATTGTGTCAAGACGTAATTGATGTAGCAAAAAAATATTCAGTCAAATTTATCTACACGTTAGGAGGATTTCATACAAATAGAATTTTTGGAAATAGCCCAAAATCATTCATTACAACTACATCACCAGAACTGACCAAACAGATGGAAGCATTAGAAGTAGACATTACCCCGGAAAAATCAATCATTACGGGTTTTAATGGCTTAGTTCTAGGATTTGCAAAAAAGAATGGAATTCATGGAATAGGCATGTATGGGGAGTTAAATGAACCAGAAATTCCCCAATACAGAGCAGCAATCAGTATCATCAAAACTCTTGAAAAATTGACCTATCGAAAGTTGGGAGACACTTCAAGATTAGAAATGATGGCTCAAGAAGTTGAAAGAAAATTTAGAAATTAATTTTTAATGAGGTTTGTCAACTGCATGTGGTTGAGTATTCTCATCATGGCAATCACATGAACAAAGTAAGGTTTGATGATTATTCATACAATCTATGCATTCAAAATGTTTTCTAGTTTCACATGCTGCACATATCATGATTTTGTATGATTTTGGTTGAATTTGAATTTTTTCAAGAGTGACTCTGGTAAAATTATTAGTTTTGTTCTTTAAAAATTCTAATTGCCTCTAAGTGTGAACAGTTTGCTTTTAGACCCTTTCCATGATGGAATTTATAGAAATTTTTGAACCCAGGACATTCGCAAGAATCAGATGTGACAAAGTATGATTTCTCAGGATCAGATGAAGATTTTATTTGGTACAAATCATCACCTACTTTTTCGACACCTCCACTTTCTACAAGCTTCTTTGCTTTTCTAATGGTGCTTGCACTCAATATTCAACTCATTCATTCTTTGTTTTTTAGTTTTTTCATGATTTTTGCCCACTCTTTGTCTTGAGCTTTAGCATTTTCATATAGAAGTTCGTAAACCCATGAAATTATTTCAGACCAAATTGCTTTAAGAGAATCATCATCAGTCCAAAAAACACTTGTCTTTACAGCATTCATTGCCAAAATATTTTTTGCATTATCATTTGGTTTTTTATTCCACTTAGCAAGAACTTTATCACAGAATTCAAGAATTTGTGTTTTTGACAGTTCCAGTTTATCTGGATCAAAATTTTCTTTTGAAGACATGATTGGATATAGAGTCTTTAAGATTTAACAATTTTTGAGCCTAAAATTAACAAATTTTTTCATTTCACATAGAAGTGATAATAAAGTCAGTTTGAGAATAAGGAATATTGGGAATCAAGAGATACATTGCAACCAGAGCAATCACAATGTTTGCAGTTTTGATGATTACTCTTTTGATAACAATTTCACTTGTTGGTTCGAATATGGATTTAATTTTAAAGCAAGGTGTGACTTTTCAAGTAAGAAGCGAAATTTCAGAGAACCCAGGAATTGCTGAGAGTTTTGCATCAGTTGACGAATTTGAAAAATATGTTCAGGATCAAATAGAACAGAAAATTTCGAATTTGGGACTAAATGAACCATGGTATTCTCCTCAAAGAATCGGAATTACAATGTATAAAATTTTGATTTTAGATTTTGGAAATGCTACATTTTTGATAAGCGATTCTGGTTCATCGGATGTTAAAGATATTATTTTAGAAAAACTTCCAAAAACAATTTTGTTATTTACATCTGCAACAATAATTATCTCATTAATTGGAATACTTCTTGGCGCAGTTTCTGCAAACAAGGTAGGAAGAGCTATAGACAAAGTTACATCAACTTTTGCAATAATTAGTTCTAGTTTTCCTGTTTGGTGGATTGGAATGTTAATGATTTTTGTTTTTGCTTTTACGTATCAAATATTTCCTGCAAGAGCAACTCCAGAGATTTCTTCGTCAGAGCCAGGATATATTGGAGCACTGTTGTATCACATGGCATTACCACTAATTACAATAGTACTGATTGGTTTTGGTTCATGGGCATATCTTGTGAGAAATTTCATGGTAGGCATTACTCAGGAAGATTTCATTGCTGCCAAAAAGAGCATAGGTATTAGCCAAAAAAAGATAATTTTTTCACATGCAATAAAAAATGCTGCACCACCAATAATTACAGTTCTAGCACTAAGTTTATCAGGTTCTCTTGGAGGCGCCATAATTACTGAGGCAGTTTTTGATTGGCCTGGAATGGGAAGACTGTATTTTGAGGCAATTTCAGTCATGGATCTTCCAGTAATTATTGCAGCAACTTACATACTCACACTGTTTTTCCTAATCAGCATTTTAGTTGCAGATTTGCTTTATGGGTATTTTGATCCAAGAGTGAGGACTGGAACATGAGCAGTGAAAATTTTTCTGAAATCAGGAATCAATTTATCTCAAATAAGATGGGAATGACTGGAATCGGAATTCTTGCGGTACTGGTATCCATCTCAATTTATTCAATTGTTTCCGTCCCTCCTGAAACATTTCAAGAGTGGAATAATCCAGGTAGTTGGATACTATATCCAAAAAGTGCAGTTCCTTCATGGGTGAATTATTTTTCAACGGAAAAAATTTCAGAGCATAAAATTTTAGATAATCCAAGTATCTCAAAGGATTCCAACAATGAACTCTTTTTGAATTCACATCAATTTGCTTTGAATTTCAATTATGATACATTTCCAAATGATTTCATTTACATCTTTTCAACAAAATATCAAAATGCACCACTAGTTGAACTATCAGTATTAAGACCAGATGGAATTCAACTTGATTTACAAAGAACTTCACTTCCATTTAGAGAAAATGACTCTACCTCAGAGCAAAAAATATTTTCGACAGATTATCAAATTAAAAAAAATCTTATCCTACAATCAGATTTTTTCCAATATAACATAAAAAACAAATCATCTGAAGAGATAATTTTTTCTCAAACTCAATCAGATATGCCTCTTAAAGGGAATTACGTCTTTTTTCTCAATGTCTACTCTGTGGATGAATTAGAGATAGTAGATTCCAAACTCGTTATTGGTGGTAAATCATATGGAGTTATGGGTACAGATGAGTTAAGAAGAGATTTGGCTATAGGATTAGTATGGGGGACTCCTTTGGCATTATTTATCGGAATTGTTGTTTCTGTTGCATCAGTAGTAATGGGTTTGCTTTATGGTGTATATGCAGGCTTTAGAGGCAAAAAAACAGATGAAGTTATGATGAGATTCAATGATGTGATTTACGCATTACCTGCGCTACCATTTCTGATAATTTTATCAGTTACAATTAGCAATAGTATTTTTGTTCTGATTGGATTTTTAATGATTTTTGGTTGGGTTGGAATTGCCAAAGTTTCAAGAAGCATGTCTCTTCAGATTAAAACAAGAGGATATGTAGAAGCTGCCAAAACAATGGGACAGACAAATTCAAAGATTATTTTCAAGCACATGCTTCCACAGTTACTCCCATATGCTTTTGCAAGCATTGCAATTTCAGTTCCTGCTGCAATCACGACAGAAGCAGGATTGAGTTTTCTTGGATTAGGGGATCCAAGTTTTCCAACATGGGGGCAAATACTACATGACGCAAGCACATTTGGGGCGGCTGCAAGAGGATTATGGTGGTGGATTTTACCACCAGGAATAATGATTGCAGTCACAGGATTAGCATTTGTCTTTATTGGAAATGCTTTGGATGCAATTGCAAATCCAAAATTGAAGCGATGACTAGAAATTAAATGAGCGAATAATACCTAATGCGCTATCACTAAGTTTTATTGTATATGTCTGAGAGTTTGGATCATCTTTTGTCTCATAAAGTGTCTCTGTAAACTTTACTTTATCATCTTCAGTTGCACCTGCTTCATGTGCACATAGATTGAATGCTTTGAGATTCAAATTATTTGCCAATAGGTGAGAGATGAATTTTTTGTAATCTTCTGGATTTGTCCATGATTTACTTTTTTCATGGCATGCAGCAATCCACACATCAACTGAATTGTGAAAAATTACCTTCTTCCTTATTTCATCAAGAGACATTTTGTTTAGAAGTCAGCTCTTTGCATTTTGGAACCACAACGTGGACATGTGCCACCCTTGTGTTTATTGTTACAGACAAGACATACGTACTTGACTGCACTTGAACCAGGATTTCCCATTCCAAAGAAACCGCCAGTACCAGTACCGGAACTTCCTCCAGCACCTCCCATTCTGTTCATATATCGTCTTCTTAACAATAAGGGAAATGCAATAAAGATTCCTAAAGCTGCAATTAGCCCATATGGGAATGGTAGAATCATTTGCAGTCCAATGCTAATTGCAAGGGAACCAAATAGGAAAATTAGATACGATTTATAATTAAACAATTTACTGAAAATAGGTTCAAAAAGGTTATAAAGTTTTGTCAGAATTTTTTCATGGTTCTACAAAAATCATTCAAGTTTTAGTGTAATTGATTCCCCAGCACTATCCCATGCAGAAATTGATTCCTCATCATATGGAGATTTGACGATAATTGTAACCAGACCAAAAAAATTATTCAAATCATCAATTGTTGGCTCTACACTTCCAACTGGATGAGAACGAAGGCTTCCTACATAACTCATGTCAAATGGCAAAAAGGATTGAGGAATTCCTCCAAATGTAGGTTCACTATGTCCAAAAGGTGGAATCACCAACCCATCTACTTTGATTTGCCCATTTTTTGATTTACCCTTTAGAATCAAAAAACATTCTTCGGGATGCTTCATTTGACAATATGAAAAGATGCTATCAAGTATCTCCTTGTTGAGAGTTACCTGTCTTTCAAATTTTTTACTCTTAAAGATCACAAATAATTTGAAATTTTCAACTATTTATTTTTAGGAATCAATAATGTGGTATTCAGACTTTGATTGTAATCGAAGGTTTTTTTCAATTTGGGATTTAATTTTGGGAAATAAGTCATCAATACTTTTTATCTCAGTTTGGAACATTTCGAGTTTTTGTTTATCATCCGCAATTGAATCAGAAATTTTGGATTGTTGCTCAGTGAGATCAGAGAGAGATTTTGGTTCCAAGTTTTTGGTTTGAGATTTTATTTCTTGGCAGGTATTATGGAATTCAGAGACAGATTTGATAAATCCTTCAAGCATCTCTTCAGTCTCAGTGATATATTCAAGAGTTTTGTCTTGGTCCTTTACTGAGATAGAGCCAGAAGATATTGATTTTTTTATGTTTTCCAAAATTATGATGATGCCGTCTTTGTTCTTGGGACTCATCACATCAAAAGGATTTTCATTTAACTGTGTAAGAATAGATTTCTGTTCCTTATCTAGTGATGATGCATATTCATATCTAGATAACGGTCTAGATATTTTTGTAAATTGCATAGAAATTGAATCCACAATATCGGATTTTTTTGTGACAAAATCTACATACTGTTTTTCTGATTCTTGAAATTTTTGATATTCAGAACTTGATTTTATTTTTTCAATAGAGGTAGTAGTACTAGATAGTTTTTCGTCTTGTGTTTGAATTTCATTATTAATGTGATTTATTTTTGATTCAAGTTCTGATTTATGATTTTCAAGATTTGAAATTTCTTTTACATCTTCCTTAATGCGGTTTGCAAGGTTGTTATTTTCATCATAATTTTCAAGCAAAGAATGAATTTCTTTTTGATTATTTTGAATAATCTCCAGATTGTTTTTAAGTTGATTTGCATATTTTTTTGCAAATATGTGAATTACTCTAGTTTGTCTTCCCAAAACATCACCTACTTTTTTCAAAATGTGATCAAGATAGTGGTCTAGTTTTTTGGCATCATCAATTGATGAAATTTCAACTAGTGTGTTAATCTCTTTTTTCATGATATCAATGACTTGTTGTTTTCCTCGAACAACAATTATTGCCAAATGTTTGTCTATATCATCGACTTTAAGTGAATCATCTTCAAGATGCGTGCAGATAGATTTTAGTTCATCAATTAAAGGACTAGTCGAATTTCTCAGATTTTTTATCTCCAATATTGCCTGTTTTTCTCGCACATATTGTAAATCATCAACAATTTTTGGAACATCAGAAATTGAAACATCTCTTGATTGAGGAACTGTTTCTATTTGCGGTTCAGGCTTTGTCTCTGGTTTCTTTTTTCCCCAACCAAATACCATGTGTATAGTTACTAGTCACACCATTAATAATGATTTAATAATATTTTATAGAAAATAATTTTGGTCATGGTAACAAATTCAGGTTTTCATTCAGGAATGGTCAAAAAGAATATTCAGATAAATTGTACTTTGGATCAAGCATGGAAGAATTTCAGTGATATTGGAGGACTCCCAAAATGGCTTATAGATGTAAAAAAGACGATATTTCTTACAAAAAAGAAAAAGGGTGTAGGGGCAATCAGGTTGATTACATTTGATGATGGCACAGAGATTGAAGAACATGTAGTTTTCTGGAATGAAAAACAGAGTTTCACATATGTTGCAACCTCAGGTCTTCCATTACGAGCATATGTTGCAACAATTTCAATTAAAAAAATTACACCAAAAAAAATCGGTGTTACGTGGCAATCTTATCTGAATAGTGAAAAGATGAGTAAAAAACAATTCCAAGATTTTCAAAAACACATGGGAGAATTTTATTTGGCATCACTAAAACAGATGAAAAGAAATATTGAAGATTAGCACTAGAGTGGTAAGATTTTTTTATTTTAATATCATTTTTTATAATGAGTCTCATGAGCGATATGCGATTTATTTTGATAGGTATTGGATTGACTTTTGCAGGTTTTATTGTATTGGGTATCTTTGGTGAAGATTATCAAGCAGCCACATTCCAAGCTAATGAGTTTGGCACATGCTACGAGTACTTTGAGGATGCGCCTCCAAAAGAGATCAACTGTTCTTTTCAAATTTTTGATCAGGTGATTTTCTTTGCCCTAGTTATAGGACTATTAGCTGCGGGAGTGATTGCCCTTGTCAAAGGAGTAAGAGGTAATTGGGATAATCAAGTTAAACCTGAAGACATGGTAGGTCCAGGTTATACTCAAAATGAAGATTCAGAAGACAAAAAAGACTAGTCTTTGTTTTCATTCATTAATTTTTCATATTCTTCAGGAGATTCTTCTTCCAATCTCTGAAAATAAACTTCTTCGTATGGCATTTTTATCTAAATTCTATTTCAAAATTTGTTTTTAACCTTTAATTTTACTCGCTTTCCAAAATTTGCTTTAATTCATTCATTCGCTGCTCTACAATCTTTACCTGTTCTTCAAATTCATCCATTTTGACATCTTCAGGTTTGTTTAATGTGATTGAAATTTCAGACAAGTCTCCATTTTCAACAACTCTCATTGGAATATCCCATTTTGATTTTGAATCAGAATATGTGGGATCCAAAATTCCTAATTCACGATTTTCATTGAATTTTAGAGTGGAAGGTCCATTTTCTCCCTGAAACTCCCAAATTCCATCGGGGGTAGATTTTGCTTCAGGAAGCATTTTTGGCGGGATTTGCAAAATGGCATCAAAGACATCACCTGTATTTCTCTTTACTGAAACAGTGATGATTCTAGAATGTATCACGATTGCTAGAGTCAGAGATAGTTTAAAAGAATTTGGAAGGATTAGTAAGTTGTTATTTATTCAAAAATGCTTTAATTTTTTTTAGATTTTGTTTGTGAGAGTCATTGAACATCGTAATTGATTCGGCAATAGAGTGTGGAAGATGGGGGGTCAGATTTTGCAAAAAATCATCACCGTTTTGAATCATATTATCAATTAGTTTATCAATCTCATTTTTTTCATCTTTCATGATTTTGGATAAACGGTATACTAGATATGTTTTAAGAGTCTTTTTTGATTAATGTGGATGTAGAGCGGACATTTTTTAGTTTTTGAATATTCCATGAAACGATTTCTCTAATTTTTTCAAAATTTTCTGCTTGTAGTTTTACAAGCATATCATGAGTACCGATTGTCTCAAATACATCTTTTACTTGTTCTAGTTCCTTTAGTTGTTCAATAATTTCTTGTTCTGCACCTAGTTCGCAGTTTAACATGACATATGCATCAGTCATAGATTCAACAAGATGGATTGATTATTTAAATCTGGAGAATTTTAGGTAAAGCTTACCAGGAAACATGAACCAATTCCTGAAGATTTCTTCTGGGTTTAGGGAATTTGGTTTGTAGAGGATACCCAATGCATAGAATTGAAGAGGGTACAAGATCTGTTCCAATTATTTCCATTACCTTTTGCTCATCAAACATGCCAATCCAAATTGAACTCAAACCCAAAGCCTGAGCTGCCAATTGAGAATAGCCAGCAGCCAATGTGGCATCTTGAATTGCAAATTTTTTGAGAATATCTTCAGGAAAATCAAATTTCACTCTTGAAGGGTTTTTACAAAAAACCAAGACTACCGGGGCATCAACGTATGGTTGCTTGTTGCAGGCTGGAACTAGCAATTTCTTTTTTTCAGGACTTTTTATGTAGAAAATTTCAAATCCTTGAAAATTTCCTGCAGTTGGTGCAGTATCTGCTGCTGCAATTATCTTGTCTATTTTCTTGGTCTCTACTGGTTTTTGTTGGAATTTTCTTGTTGAACGTCTTTTAGACATTACAGAAAAAATATCAGTATCAACTACTTTGGATGCTTCTGAACGCAAAACAAAATCCAATAATTGATTTGGGAGTCCAGGATCAAAATCATCTGGTGATTCTTCAGGTGTGTATTCTTTGGGAAAAACTACATTATCATCTGGTTCAAAGTCTACACGCATCAATCTTAGAGAGTCGTTTTAGTAATTAAGAATTGTCTAGTCGTCTTCAGACTCAAATTTGTCGCAACCAGACATGCAGGGTTTGTTCATAACACCTTCACACTTTGCAAGTTCATTATGCATGATTCTGTGATGACCACATGTTTTACATTTTTCTCTAAAATGAGAAATTAAATCAGCAAGTTGAATTTCTGAATTGTTAATTTTCTCTTCAATCTGTTTTGTCATGCAGTAAAAAATGTCAAACTTTGTTTAAACATTTTGAATTGCAGATAGTCCAAATGGAAGAGTCTTTTTTTGCAATTTTACTGATGCAATTGTCTCGCCAATCAATCTAGATGCCAAGTGACATGTCATATCTTGAATATCAAGTTCAGGACATACCTCCATCATATCCATACCAATTATGCCATTTTTAACAACATGTTTGAGAATGATTGATGCAGTGACGGGATTTAGACCCATTGGGACTGGAACAGAGACACCTGGTGCAAATGCAGGGTCAATTCCATCCATATCAAATGAAACGTAGATGTTCCTTCCTAATTTGGCCACAATAGCATCTAGAGTTTCACGTATTCCGTGCATTTGAATGTCAGATGGTGAAAATACTGTAATTCCATACTTTTTGATATTTTCAATCTCTTCTTGTTCAGGACTTCTAATTCCAACCATTACACTTGATTTAGGATCGATGTATGGAAGACAATCAAAAATGACTGAGCCATAAAAGTCCCTAGTGGATGACAAAAAGTCAGGATGTGCATCAAAATACACAAGAGATATTGGACCGTATTTTTTACCCAAAGCCTTGATTACAGGAGTGGTAAGAGAGTGGTCACCACCCAAAGTAATTGGGATTTTTCCATCATTGAAGATTTTGGTATATACGAATTCAATATTTTCTCTTGAAACATTTCCCAGATCAAAGATTTTGGACGTAGGTTTTCCAGCATTTGTGTATGCGGGGGATTCAATACCATTTTCAATAAAGATGTCACGAGTTCTTGAAACGCGTCTGATTTCATTTGGGGCTTTAGATGTTCCTTTTCGCAATGAATGGGAATGAGATTCATCACTAAGACCAATTACAACAAATTCGGCTTCACGATACGAATTACAGTTACACCAAGATAGAGTTTCCATTATTTGTTCACCAATAGTTTTTTTGAGCGACTCTTTATTGAAGAGATCACTTTTCCAATGTTTGAGATTTTTAGATTTGCCATTTTCAATTTGCATGAAAATGAATTTGACATTTTAACTGAGAGAAAATTGTGAGAAATTGATTTTTTGTAAATCAGTTGATTTAGATTCAATGTGAAATCAACTAAATCAGAATCTAGTGGTAATTGATTTTTAGTTGCAATGGTGCTTTTATTCTACGAAAACGTATCTGATACATGAGCCTTCAACTGTCCAGAAGAAGAGACGTGAACTCCTACATATTCATTGGAATCATTGGAGTTATAGGGGCACTCGTGTTCCTAGTATAGAGCACCCACTGATGATTCCACAAAATGGAGTCATCTTTTTGATTTTAAAGATTCAACTGATGAGTATGTGACTAGTCATAGTCGTCATAATCATCATAGTCGTCATAATCATCATTGTCATCAAAAAAATCATGATTTTCAGACTTTACCTTCTTTACTTTAGGCATGAATTTGAGGCGTTTTGCAGCATATTAAAAAAAATGAAAATTGATCTAGATCCAAAATTGAATAATTGATTGACTTTATCCCGAATTAAAACAATTGTATCTGTTTACTCCAAATGAATGCAAAATGAATCATGGTTTTATTTTCAAACTATAATCTGCCCATGAGGGATAACATTGGACAAGAAAAAGAAATAAAATTAAAACTAGAAACTAATTCCCCCCTCCAATTTTCTATTTTTATAAAAATCTAAATTATTTTGAATCACTAATCATCTTGAGCAGTTTGTTACTGTCTTTGAGAATTAGTGGAAAAACGCTTGTTGGGTCCAGACGAGAATTTTTGTGAATGATTTCGTTGATTAGTTGAATCTCATAGTCGATTCCTACCTTCAATCCCAGTTGAAACATTTTTGGAAGTTTGGATATGTTGGGGGAAACAATCATCTCTTTTGACTTTTTAGACTTGCCCGTTGTGGAGATTAACCCCTTGACAGTTCGTTGAAGCAGTTCTTCAAAATTCTCATACATGTTTGATTCTAATTTTGTCAATGTGATTTTTTTAGACATTTTCATGATTCTTTTGATTGCCAATAGTGATTGGTTTGATTCAATGGATTCAAAATCCTGAGACGTCAAGTCAATTCCATATGATTCATTAAATGAATTTACAATGTAAGAGATTGCATCTTTTCTGCATGAAGAATATGTTTTCCCAAATGGACAGTTTTGGCAATTTGTAGAATAGTATCTAAATCCCTTGTCACCAAAACTTGAAAGAACCAGTTTGTTTTGATTACGTAATTTGGTCATGACTCTTGATACAATTGCCTCATCAAGTTCAAGAATTAGAGAGATTTCCTGGTTAGAGTAAGAGCCCTCATCAAGTAATTCAAGAATTTCTTGCTCAATTTCACCTGGTGAACGCCTAGATTTTTCCTCAATTGCATCACCAAAGTAATGCATTGCCATGTTCTCATCAGTATTGAATTTCAATTCACCGTCCTCAAATGTTGCATCTAGTCCGGATTTGGATTCAATTTTGAGTATCTTTTGGACTACTCGAGAAATTTTGTTTGAATCAAAATCATCTAAAAGTGAATGAATCTCATCAATTGTAATTGGTGTATTATCTGAAATCAGATGTAAAACTGCCCATCTGAGTTTTTTTTCATCACTTGATTCAATTTTTCTCAAAATAGAGCAGATTTCAGATATTTTTTCCCACTTTATTGATTCGACAAAATCATCACCGTCTTCAATGAGATTTAGTTTTGTTAGTAATGTGCAAAAAGAGTCAAACTCTTTTTTGATTTTTGTGATTGGGATTTTTTTGTTATTTCTTTTAGAGTCAAAGAATCTTTGTGCAAGGTCCTTTTTGAGAATTATGTTTTCACTTCTAAGATCATCATTGTCGTATTTTAGAAATTCAAAAAACACCAAGTTCATATTTTTTAGTGAATCAGGTTTTAGAATTCGGAGTGCCGAAAGTATGGTAGCATTAAGTGCCATTATCGCTAGACGAGGGATAGAATACTAGTTAAAAAACCTGCTCTTAACTGGATGGTGCACTCTTGATTACATTATAGATTCGCAGACAAGGAATGGGGTTGAGTGACGGAGTGGTTTTTGCCAGATGCACGAAACAAGTTAAAAAATATGAACGAGACTCCAATCATCAAAATTGCAAGAACAAAATTTAACGCGTATCCAAAATCAGTTGAAACATAGCCTGAAGTCAATGATGCAAAAAATATTCCAATTCCAATCATGAATGAATTTAATCCCAAAATCCTACCTTCAAACCCCTTGGGCAGAGATTTTGCCAAAATTACTGAATTTGTATTGCTGAACATAGAAAATGACAGGACCATAATAATTGATGAAAGAATTGCAATGAATAGTGCCTCAATTCCAAAAACCATAGGCAGAATCACAAGCGAAATTGAAATTCCAATAATTCTTGGAATAAAAGAGATGTTCATCAGCTTTTCATCACCGAGTTTTGAGGATAACTTTGGCACCAAATAGAAAAATCCTAGCATAGCGACTGATTGAATTAGAAAAACCACAAACACATCAGAGTCAGACATGGAAAAAGATTTGAGGTAAGGTATGAAAATTGTAAAAAACATGTTGCTTCCAAAATAAAAAAAGAAACCAGTTAACAAAAGAAATCCAAGAGGATTTTTTGAATTTTTGGAAAATGAGCCAAAGATGTGTGAGATGTCTGACTTGTGAGGTAGTTTTGGAAACGAGACATGATGATGCATTCTCATGTGTCTTAGAACAAAAGAGATGCCATGAATTGATTCGGCAATAGTTTGTCTTTCCATAAAGGTATTTTTTCCAATGACCAAACTTGAGACAAACGCTGCCACAGAAAATACGATACAAAACAAAAAGTATGGTCTCAAGTCAAAAAATATCGTCCATACACTACCAACTGAAAATGCAATCAAACTGCCAGCAGTATTAATTAACGAAGTTAGTGCAAAAGCACTGCTCCATCTGTTGTTTGTATTGGTTTCAAGTACCATGATTTGGGTAATTGGGTTTTTTCCAATTATGAAAAATCCAATCAGACCAGAGAAAATAGAAATGATAAAGAGATCACTTGTCCAAAACATTCCTACACACAAAAGAGAAACTGAGCCAAAGCAAGTAAGCAATATGAGCCTTTTTTGGTGATACAAATCAATTATCTTACCCCAGAAAATAGAGCCAGCTGCAGTTCCTGCATATTGAAATGCAATTGCAATTCCTACATCTAAAACCGAACCACCCAAAGCTAAAATCTGCAACGGGATTACAATGTGCAATCCTTCAACCAGCACACTTGCTG
>VMBT01000107.1_pt1 | contig 52370 bp, 46 predicted proteins | sample 4404301 | NCBI WGS metagenome assembly VMBT01 (sample SAMN12238535, study PRJNA552566) | marine metagenome | isolation source: Coastal seawater | place: USA: coastal Georgia, Sapelo Island | collected 2008-08/2009-08 | reverse complement strand
AACGCAACACATGTACTGAAAAGTGAAAATGGGGAGTTTTTCTGGAACTACGGAAAAGATGGATGGTATTCAATGGGGAGAGTGACCGATAATATAGAAGTGAGTTACGATACAGGGCTTCAGATATTTTCGTATCCATTCGATAATACTTTCAAACAAACAAAGGAAATCAAAACAACTCACTACTTTAGATCAACTAAAACTCAAGAACCTTGGCAGGACAAAATTGAGATAGAGGGTGTGAATTTCGGAACATTAACACTTCCTGATGGTGAAAAGTATTCAGATGTGTTACTTGCAAAAGGTAAAAGAACCACTATTCAGGGGCCACATTCAAAATTAGGTTTGACCTTAACATTAGAAGAATATTTTGAACAGTTTTGGCTTGGAGATTATCCACTACCTATCATGGAAAATTACTACGTGATAAGCACAAGCCCAACAGGAACAAAAAAGTTGGAATTTAAACGGACTCTGTTTTTGTCCAAAAACTCCATGAATACGATAAAAACATCTACATCAGGAGTTTTAATCTATCCTAATCCAGCCAATAATATTGTGAATTTAAGTGGTAAAACAGATCTTGTTTTGATCTACGATAGTAAGGGTGCTTTAGTTTCAAAATTCACCGAAACAGATCATTTTAATATTTCATCATTTGAAAACGGATTTTACACAATTACGCTATACAACGGAGAGCGATTTAGTACACACAAACTAATTAAACAATAAACGAAGCACTTAAAAATAAAACTATGGAACTTTTAATTATCGCAATTGCAATCTCTGCCATAAGTATTTATGGTGCGGTAATGCTAAAACGCTTATATTTCTTATTGGGATACTTTTTATTCTCTTTGCTCGCATTATCTTCATTCATACCGACATTCAATGATGACAAAATGCTATCACTTACTAGCATTGCTCTCTTTTTAATGATGGGTATACTCTCGTTTCCTGCCAAAAAAAATATTGGAGACTACGAGATGAACGAAGAGGCAAAACCTTTAGTAAAATCTTTTATGCTTAAAACACTTCTCTCGTTAAGTGCTGTAAATATCGTGGCTATTTTCTTAGTGAAGTTTGATCCTAATATGCCTGAAGGCATTTCAGAATCTATGCGCATTTATCCGATGATAATGCATGGCATATTGGGTATTCTTCCTCTATATGTAATTGTAAAAATGTCACAATCAAGCAAGCTAAAATAATTTTGGCTAAATATCTCTTTGAATGAGATAAACACCAAAAAAGCCTATCAAACATAGATGAAAAGCACTCGTTAGTAATGGCGAGTGATTTTTCTTTAAATCTTTTGAACGGAATTAAATATTAAGCCTAACTCTGTCAAAATACTAACGGGTTTGCCTATGCGGATAGGCCTTGACAGGTTCAATTAGGGAAATAACTTTCCGGAGAAAAATCAATTTGCTTCCGTAGGCTTCTCTTCAGTGAATACATACAGTAACATATGCGTCTTCTTTTTTGTATTCAATTCGTTTGGCCCTGTATATAAATAGTTTATCTCCAATTCAGGGTGTTTATTTTCGAACGAACGAATGGTGTACTCCAAAGTTCTCTTGTCTGCCAAGAAGGGAAAATCAAATTTATAAATACCCTCAACCACTTCTTCACCGTGAACCGGTTTGAATTTGTTTGCGAATGTATTCTTGGAAAATCCAAAGTTGAAATAGGAGATAATAATAACGATGGCAGCCCACACAATTAAACCAATTTTAACTTCCCCCGTAAAACGAAGTTGAAATGCGTGCCAATCCTTCCTGGATCTCTTTGGGCAGTATGTGCAAGCGTTTTTCGAGCTCGCCGCGCGACCCGCGAGAGGAGCTTTGGTTGCGGTTCTTCGCAAACGTGCGAATGGCCTTGCTAAAGGTTGTTTTCTTCTGAGTCATGGTAGATAGACTTTTGATTGAACATTCTAAATTTAATCAAATCTATCTCTTAACTTTATCCTGGTTTATTCCACTTTACTTTGACGGTTTACACAGTTCACGACCATCTTTCCATCCAACTGGTCAGCCAAGACCTTCATGTCCTTGTTAACCTTGGTATCTACAATTCTCGCGTAGTGCTGGGTGGAAGTGATGTTTTTATGCCCAAGCATCTTACTTACCGTTTCGATGGGTACGCCATTGAGCATGGTCACTGTTGAGGCAAACGTGTGCCTTGCAATGTGGTAACTCAACTGCTTGGTGATTTTGGCTAAGTCCGCAATTTCTTTCAGGTAACCATTCATCTTCTGGTTGCTCATGATAGGGAGCACAGGAACTTCAGGCATGAGTTGATCGAAATAGGGATTGTACTTCTGAATGATTTGCCAGGCTACATCTAGGATCGGAACGTAAACGATTCCACCGGTCTTCTTTCGGCGGGTTTTGATCCACTTACCGGAATCGGTGATTTCAATTTCCTTGCGTTTAAACTTCTTGACATCAGCATAAGACAAGCCGGTGAAGCAAGCGAATAGAAAATAGTCTCTGACGCGTTCTAAGCGCTCTATTTGCAATTCCAAGGCAAGGATGCGATTGAGCTCCTCTTCGTTCAATAACGGACGGCTTACTTCCCTTAAGGAAAGTCCTTTGTTAATGAACGGGTCCTTTGTAAGCCAACCTCGTTTGATACAGTCTTTGGTGATCTTCTTGAAGTTTTGAAGAAACTTGATTGCGGTATTGTGGCTGCATCCTTTTTCCGTTTTCAAAAAGTGTTCAAAACCTTCAATCATACTGTGGTCAATTCGCTTAATACTTACATCACTCACCCGGTAGGCTTTTTGCAAATAGGCCTGGAGGTGATTCCGAGTTGTTCTGTACTTCTGGAAATTGGCATACGTGGTCTCCTTACCCAATAGAGAGTGTAGTCGCTCCACATAATCATCAAACACGCTGATGATGGTTTTAGGCCGGGCTTCATTGGTTCCCAAAATGGCATCTTTTAGCATTTGGGATGTTACCTCCGCATTATTTGCCAATAGTTCGTTGTATAACTTATTGGCTCTTAATTTGATAGCGTCAAGGTACTTGTTGAATACCTCGGCCTCTTTAGAGCGTCCTTTCATCCGTGTGCGTTTAGAATCCCACTTCTCGGGTAGAAGGTGTCGCTTCACTGGGAACCTAGTTTTGTCCCCGTTGATGTTGATTTTCAGGTAAATAGGACATTCTCCATTTACCTTCGGTTTTGTTCTGCTGATCAAAAACACCAGCGAGTAACTTGATCTCTCGTTGTACATCTGACTTAACGTTAATTAAGCCCTCCATTTCCATTTCAAAGGTGGTAAACTTAGACGAAAAAACCTACTCGTAACTAACTGACCATCAGTACCATTTTGTAACATTGCTGGGTTGCTTTTTTTGGAGTTGCAAAAAAGCAACCCGCTAAGCAACCCAATGTGGGTACATTTTGGTGCATTTTGTTACACCCGTTTAGGCAAAAAAAATGCCCAAAACGTTGGTTTTGAGCATTTTGGTACCCTAGGTATGCGGAGAGGGAGGGATTACTCGTCTCGCTGTCGCGAGTCTCGTGAGCTCCTCCCTTCGGTCGTCGGTTCGAACCCGAGGGTTCTCATCCGTTGACCTTAAATAAAAAAAAGCACCCCTTTCGGGATGCTTTCTATTCCGCGGAGAGGGAGGGATTCGAACCCCCGGAGGTTTGACCCTCAACGGTTTTCAAGACCGCCGCATTCGACCACTCTGCCACCTCTCCGTTCGCGAGGTGCAAAAATATGCCTTCTCTATTTCAGAGCAAATAAATTTTCGGGTTATGTACGTTTCCAAATGCGGTGTTCAGCATGTTCACAATAAGATGCTCTCGGAAGGAGTTTTTTAGTTAATTTTCCCAAACACAGGTCGAATACAGTGCCCATATTCAAGAACGACGAGCAGATCTATTATATCCACTGGGACTTCAAGGAGTTCTTTATCATGGTGGACGATCATCAGAACGTGATCACAACCTCGACATTTCGCAATGCCACGGATCTCAAAGGCCGTTCTATGGCTGTGAAAACCTTGAGAACGCTCAACACTTTAAAAGCTGAAGAAAAAGGTCATGCCGATATAGCCAAACTCGAAGACCTGATCGAACTGGAAAAGCAATCCAGCGACGACGCGGAAGGCGGGCATTTTGATGACCCTTTAGGACCGCTTGATTAGATCAGGAACCTCCTATCGGTTTGTATTTTCCGGCATCCTCTTCGTGGATGGATTCAAAACGCTTTCGAATATCCTCTAAAGTCTTATCACGCGACGTGATCATGTCTCCTCCCTTCTTGTGAGAAGGAATACCTGACATCTTTCCAGGGAACTCCTCAATCTGCAATGACTGCGTTGGGAATGCGAAGCGAACTCCCATACTATCTGCAAGTCGGATGATCGCCTGCATTACATCATGTCTGCCGCTTAGTTCCGCTGTCCAGTCGGGAGCTTCGAAGAACATGTAGACGAGGATATTCAAAGAATACGCTCCAAAACTGTTTAAATGAACCTCGAAATAGTCCTTTCTGGCGGTTGGATGCATCTTGATGATCTCTTTGATGCCGTCCACGAATGCGTCAATCGTATCCGGTGGCGTATCGTAGGTCACGCCTATATCAGCCTTATAGCGTCTGTAGGTGCGCAATCCCATGTTATCTACCACTTGATTGGCCAGCATACCATTTGGTACATAGGTGATCGAATTGGCGAAGGTTCTGATGCGGGTGGCTCGGATTCCAACCTCTTCCACGATCCCGTCCACATCATTGAAATGTATCCAGTCGCCGATTTGGAAGGGACGATCGATGAATATCATGACCGAACCAAAGAAGTTCTTTACCGTGTCTTGTGCCGCCAGAGCAATGGCCAGGCCTCCGATAGATATACCGGCAACCAATGCTGTGATATCTACTTTTAATATTCGCAGAACGAGCAAAAGCCCTAGCATCCATACGATGATCTGTCCGATTCGACGTAGGATCGGGACCAATTGGTCGTCCATGGTTCCTTCAGTCGCCTCTGCCCTCCTTTTCAAATAACTAAAGAAGAGCTCAAGCAGCTGCAGTACGATGAATATGAGGAAGAAGACTGACAGGATATTCAATCCCTTGATCAGGACACTATTCAATTGTGCAGGAAGCATGAATGAAGGCACTATGAATTGAACCAGCTTCGCTGCTACAAAAAGTGCCACAACTCTAGAGAGCTTCATCAGTATACTATCGGCATCTGCCAGGATACCAAGGTTCAATCGTGTAAGGCGACTAAATACCGGTTTAAGCAAGCGCTGCAATACAAACACCAGTAAGACTGCGAGCAATAGTGCGATCAGAAGTTCTGTCCAATGCATCAGCTTTAGGCCCAAAACCTGTTTACTCCAGAATGGGGCATGGAAATAAGTGCTCCATTGTGAACCAAAAGGGAAGGTCTTTTTGAATAATACCGGAATAGCTTCTACCGTCTCTGTAGAATAATACCACTGATCGCCTTTCTTTTCCAGATAAATTGCCGGCTCAAGGGGATCGATGTAGTAAACGTGCGCTTCATGAGTTGAATCAAAATGGTCGTAGGTCTTCGGTATGCTCTCCAGATCAACGAACATTCCTTTCCCATCCAGGATCTGCTTTAGTCGAACCGCTTTGCGATTGGCCACTTCACCGGCTTCCAGATCAAATGATCTTGCAGCTTCAGCAGGATCATAGCTATCCTCCTGCAAATAGAAAAGATGATTGTATATGACGTCGTGGGGGTTATTGTTCACATTTGCTGCAAGAGCACCTGAAACAACTGCTACGAATACCGCGATAAGTATTGAAATTCTCTTCATAAGCCTCGTTCCCTATTCGGCTGCAAAGAAAATACCGTCAGCTTAGAATTTATAACTGAGCGCCAAACTTGGCATGATCGGGAGCTGATTCACCCGCTTGTAAGAGACACGATCGAAGTAAAAGATATTAGCTCTGTTGTACACGTTCGTGCAGCTGGCAACGATCTCGAGAGCCTTCTGGATCTCGTTATTCACGCGCTTGTACACGAATGTTTTCTTCAAACTCAGGTCTAATCGATGATACTGAGGTAGTCTTCCTGTATTGAGATCGCCGAACATGATCGCAAAATCACCGTTAGCTGTATTATAATCCGTAGATGCACCACCGTTGAAGCCTATATTCTCGTAGAATCCTTGTGTCAGAGTGAATGGGAAGCCACTTCCATAATTCCAACGAGCGTTCGCCTCCCAGCTTTTCTCCTTTCCAAATTGATGTGAAGCAATAAAGTTGAAGTTATGTCTCCTGTCGAAATGCGGCTGATAGGTCCGCACACCATCGAATCTACTCACGTAATTGAAAGAGTATACCAGCCAGATGTAAAGATCCTTGCTTTGGTACTTATAATTCACATCATAACCGTACGCCTGTCCCGTTTCAACGATGAAGTCCTTGCGGAGCTGCTCAGGTTTGCTGGCATTCTCCGTATTGTCGTCGTATATCTTGTCACGGTTGATGTTAGACACCTGCGTAAAGTCTTTCAGATAGGCTTCTGCATTGATCTCACTGTGCTTGTTGATATCGAACTCAATACCTCCTACCAGGTGACCGGCCGTTTGCATACGATGTGTGATCGGATTGTTGTCCAACATATTTGGTAGATCATCCGGACCGGAGAGGAAACCGTAGAACAGATTAACAACATCCCTGTCAGAAACTGCACTCAGCAGGTTCTGTGAGTACAATCCGGCAGCGGCTTTTGCTCTGAATCGGCTATTAATAATGTATTTAACACGCAGCCTTGGCTCGTAACTCGTATTAGCCAATGAGGCATAATACTGGATGCGGAAGCCCGGTTCGAGTATGAGCTTGTCCTTGATGATCTTCAGATAGTTGATATATCCTGTAAGTTCAGTCGTGTTCTCTTTCTGACTGATCCTTCTGTTGTTCGCATTGGTGATCTGGAAGTCCGTGGTAAAGCCATTGAGTTCCAGACCATATTTCAGTTCATTATTCTTTTTGAAATAACCGAAGTTCAATCCAAGATTGAATCCGTTAATGGACGAGAATCGTGGTTGCTGATCGCCATCCTGTTGCTCAATTCCGTAATCGCTAAATGCAAATGACCCGTCTATTAACGTTTTTGAGCCGTCAGGAACCAACAAAAACTTCGATCCCATCCCTTTGCTGTCCCATGCATAACGCGCAGTGTTATCAAAGTCTACACGGTCTTTGTAATCAAATCCGAATAACTTGAAATAACTACCATTGGAAGCTTTAAAAGCCATCTTTCCGTATAGGTCACTGAAGGAATATGGCAGCTGCCCCTCTCCTACATAATCGTAAAAGACCTTACTGGTCTGGTCGAGGTACGAATTCTTATAGCTCAGCACATAGGTGCTGCTTCCTGGTCTTTTTCGATCCTTGTTAAAAGGACCTTCAAGCATCACTTTGCTCGTGAATGGATTCACATTGAGCTTTCCTCTCAAGCCGTTGGGATTACCATCTCTTGTCTTCACATCCAGAATGGCACTGATGCGTCCACCGTATTCAGCGCTGAAGCCGGCTGAATAGACGTCGACAGTCTTGATCACATCCGCGTCGAATACGCTGAATAACCCAATACTGTGGAAAGGGTTGTAGATTGTCATGCCGTCGAGCAGAACCTTGTTCATTACCGGTGAGCCACCTCGGATATAGAGCTGTCCACCTTGGTCCCCGCTGAAAACCACACCCGGCAGCACCTGCAGGTACTGAATCAGGTCCGGTGCACCACCCACGGTCGGGATCTGTGTCAATTCCCGAGCACTGATATTGATCTCCCCGATCGTTGTTTCTGTCTTGCGCTTTTGCTTCTTAGCTGTAACCACGGCCTGATCAAGCACAGAGCTTTGTGAAGTGATGTACAGATTCTGACTCGCAATGCTTCCTTTATTGAGCTTGACGTTGGCATATGCCGTATCATACCCCACCATGATACATTGCACCGAATAAGTACCTGCTCTCAACTCCGTGAAGTTGTAAAAACCGTTGTCGTCGGATAAGGTTCCTTGCTTGCTTTTGGTCAGGATAACGGTCGCATAAGGCATGGCCTCACCACTCTGCTTGTCGTAGACAAAACCACGGATCTCGCCGGTCTGGCCAAAAGACAGAACCGGAAGGAGGATCATGAAAAATAACAGAAAGCTGAGTCTACGGCGCATGGGCTACTTGAGAAAGTGTGCAATGTTACAGTATTTTGCCCCAATTAATCGTTATTTCGAATGAACAAGTTCGTCTTTGACAAGTTCTTGAAAATGATGCGATTTACCAGTGCTATTAATTATTTGTTGAACGGTCTGAGATCGTCAGTCTGGGTGCTTATTCTGATGCTGGTCATGGATTCATGTAAAAATGATCCTCCCATCATTGAATCGGACAATTCCGTTCCATGCGGCACTCCTGTTGAGCTTGTACTTCCCGATTTCTATCCTCCATTTCCTGCTACTCCGGACAATCCATTGACGGAAGAAGGAATTGAATTGGGTCGCCACTTGTTCTACGACCCGATCTTGAGCGGTGATAACACGCAAAGTTGCGCTTCCTGCCATCAGCAAAATGCCTCTTTCATTGATAAGGACGTCAAGTTCAGCGTGGGAATAGACGGACAAGAAGGATTCCGAAACAGCATGCCTTTATTCAACTTGGCTTACGCCAGGAGATATTTCTGGGACGGCAATTCTCGAAGTTTGGAAGAATTGAGTACAGTGCCTATTGAGGCTGAGTTTGAGATGCACGAGAACGTATTCAATGCGATACGCGAACTGCAGGAGTCGGATAAATATCCCGGAATGTTCTATCGAGCGTTTTGCGATAGCACGATAACTTCTGAGACCATGTCAAAGGCTATGGCGCAATTCCTGCGTACCATATTTGCCACAACATTGAAGATCGCACCCGGTTCGGTTGGTCAGCAATCAAGAACCCCTCAGGAGAATCGTGGTTTCATGGTGTTTCTCGATGAGACCAAGGGGGATTGCTTTCATTGTCACGTGGTGAATGCATTCAATACCAACTTTGAGTTCATCAATAATGGTCTCAGCGAAGATCCAACTCTTGATCCCGGGCTGTTTGCACATACCGCAGACCCGAATGATATGGGCAAATTCAAGGTGCCTTCACTTATCAATCTTGAGTATACCGCCCCTTTCATGCACGATGGCCGCTTTTCAAGCCTGGATGAAGTATTGGACTTCTACGATACTGGATTCCATAGCAGTCCGACGTTGGATCCGAATCTTCAGAAACATCTGGATCCCAATGGGAAACCCATCCCAAGAGCTTGGTCTGAACAGGACAAAGAAGATCTGAAGGTTTTCATACGGTCACTGCGCGACACGGCATTCTTTAGCGATCCGCGATTCTCAAGACCTTGATCAGCGAATAGTATCGCTTTGTAGGTTTGAGCCCATGAATATGCCCAAACCACCGGAAACATTGGAGTGAATGATCACTGCATTACCAAATGGTCCGCTTGCGATCTGATCCTCCTGGTCGCGGTATTGTTGAAGGGTCCGCCAGTACTTCCAATAGTCCTGATTCACCTTGCGCAGCTCGATCAAGTACTTGATGTCGCTATTGCCACGGGTCAATGAGGATGTTATTGCAGCCGTAAAGCGCTTTCTGGTGCCGTTGAACAACTCGTCGCTGAAGAGGAAGCCTCCGCTGTTGAGTTTTAGAGTGTTTGGACTCAGCAGGGTCTCATCGGTAAGCTCAAAATCGAACGGCACAAAGATCTCCGCCAATTCACTGAAATAGTAGAAGTGCAATTCGTAGAAGTCCTTCCCTCCCGGGTCGTCAAATTCAATGAACATTAGGTCTCCCGGATTTCCCTGTGGGTCAATTCCACCGTCAGGAATGTATCCTGATCGCACGTTTTCAAGATTATCCGGAATATTCAATGTGCTACTGATCCTGGAATATGAGCCCTTCGAAGCGAGTATTGAATACAGCTCTCCGGGTTTCGGGACTCTTGAGCTTTCATATCTGCGAGTTGCTGGATTATAGGTCACCGATACAGATGCTCCGTCTACACTCAGATCGATCTCGGCATCATCAACTACGCCAGGGAATAGTGAATCGTAAGCCCAGGCCGTATAGCTGATCTCCAGACTGATCGGGTTCCCATCGTCAAAACTGGCGTTAAGCACCAGCTGGTCCACGAATTCCGGCAATTCGGAGTCGGGTACCGGAGATAGCTCTTCGCAGGCAGAAAGCACAGAAAATGCAGCCAAAGCGACACTCAAACGCAGATATTGGTATGTATGTTTCCTTCTCATAGCGATAGTTTATAAGCCAGACTTGGTACTAATTTGAAACCGAACACATTAAATGCTTCATAGGTGCTTCCCGGTAAGTCATCATTTCTCTGAGCGATGATGTCATATGGATTGATCCTTCCGGCCAGGTTGTACAAGCAGAATTCAAGACTGTGATTCTCCTCTGTAACTCCCCATGTATATTGGACTCGAACATCGACTCGGTTGTATGAAATGCCACGATAGTTGTTGATCTTATCGAAAGACAAAACGGTCCGACCTTCAATGTCTCGGTATTTCGCTACCGGAATACTGAACGGACTTCCTGTTCCAAATACGAAATTGGATGAGATGATGAGCTGCGGGACAGAGATCATGAAGCCACATTTGATCTGATGTCTGCGATCTGTGGAGTTCGGGAAAGGCTCACCACCATTGATCTCTTCGTACATCAAAGTGGCGTTGCTCAGAGTGTAGCCCAACCAACCGGTAAAGATGCCGTGGTATTTCTTGATCATGCTCTCAAACCCTACAGTTGTTCCCCTGCCTACTGAGAAATTGTCCTCAAATTCAAAGAAGTTGTCGGGGTCGCCGATGATGTAGAGCAATTGATTCGGTGAAGTCTTGAAGTATGCATCATTGAGCCATTGCACGGTTTCTCCCAGATTCTTCACCATTCCACCCGACACTTGATGCATAGACACCGGTTTGAGGTCATTGGTGGATGGTATCCAGATCACATTATCGAACGTGCTTGTTCCGTTATTGTACAAGTGCACAAATTGATGAGTCCATCCGTAGGCAGCCTTTAATGTCGTCGAAGAATCCAAGAATCGCCTATATGATATTCTTGGCTCCGGATATACCCCGAATATGCCTTTGGCCGTATAGATGGGCACACGTAAACCCACATTGAGCTTTTCCTTGTCATTCACACGCCAGGTATCTTCTATGTAGGGCGCTGCCTCCAGACTCACCCGGATCTTAGTTGAACCGATCGTCTCGGACGATAAGGTCCTACCCGATGAGGTGAATCTTTCTTGAGTGAGGTAGCCCGTATTTAGAAGTCGGATGGAATTCTGAATTCCTAGCTTAGTTACATGATCATTGTCTCTGATCTTCTCAATTTCCCCGTGTATACCTATTTCCCCACTTGAGATCCCCAAGGAGTTCAAGATGCGTTGTGGTTCACCCGGTTGTGGGTCAAGGTTGAATTCCTCTATACTCCTCAGTTGTGAGTAATTGCTGAAATACGTACCTGCGTTCAGTGTAGTAGTGCGATCAAGCATTCGAGAGTAATTAGCAGTGACCGTATGGTTCTTCAAATTCTCGATGTATTCATATTCGACATTCGTCGCACTGTCAGATACTCCAAATCCAAGTTTTAAGTTGTCCGAACCGTATAGGTAGCTGATGTTCAGCTCGTCATCGTTCTTCAACGGAAGATGTAAGGAGGTATGAATATCGCCAAATGCCAAGTTTACACCCTCCAGAAATGGAGATAGAAGTATGTCTATGTATGTGCGTCGAAAGTTAGCTGATAGTGATGCACCTGACTTGCTCAAAGGCAAGCTGGCGTTTACAGTGAACAGGATCGGATTGATCGACATGTGGGCGTATACGTCTTCATCCCAACCAAGCCGCTTACTTTTCATATCAACTATACTGCCTACTCTTCCACCCTGACTAGCGGGTGAGACTCCTTTCTGAACTCTAATACTGTTCAATGCTGCCGGATCCAGGTAAGAGAAATAGCCGTATGCATGAACCAGAGAGTACACCGGTGCTCCATCAAGCATGAGCAGGTTCTGGCCGGCTCCGCTACCGCGCACAAAAAGATCCGTGCCTCCATCCGGTGCAAAATCCACACCCGGCAACATGTGCAGCGATTTGATCCCATCCTGAACACTCAATAGGTTTGGCATCTCAGACATATACTTGATCGGTACCTCAATAATGCCACTGAGCGGATCTGTCAGCACACTTTCCGATATCAGATCGTTCGTGGTAGTCACTCCGTCTAATAAAAGGTCCTTCTCCAGTCGTAAGGAGAGTCGGACAGAGGAGTCTACAGTTACCGGGACTCGTCTGGATACGAATCCCGCATGATCCGCTGCGATCAAATGATCTCCATCCGGTGCCGAAATGTAGAAGTATCCTCGGTCGTTTGATACCACTTCAAGGTCAAGTTTGTCAACTCTTACGATGACTCCACTGATCACCTTTCCCGTCTCTCTATCAGTCACACGACCATAAACCCCTTGATTATACTGGGCTTGAGTCAGTATACTTTGCAGAATCAGAGTAATTAGAAGAAGGAATCGCAACTGCTTCATGGTCAGTGGCAAAAGTAAAAAGCTTCACACAGAGTTGTGCGCTCGGTTATGAATTAGGGAATAAGAATACAATGCAGCGACAATCCCTTGAAAAATCAAGAACATCTGTTCACAGAATCAAACCTTGCAATTATATTTGCAGCCCGTTTCGGCCTTGTAGCTCAACTGAATAGAGCATCTGACTACGGATCAGAAGGTTCCAGGTTTGAATCCTGGCAAGGTCACTAAGAGCAAAAGCCCAGCGTCAGTTGGGCTTTTGTCATTTATATCCCGTTTTAAATGTATTTAAATAAGGGATATGAATGAATTAAAGCAACGGCGAAAGGCCGTTGGCTTTTGTTCGGAATTCGGAGCGCACAGGATCGCGAAGCAATCCTAAGAAACCTTCTCTTCCAGCTCCGCTTGTCTTTTTTGCTTTTGTCTGCTGATCAGATTGATCACAGAGCGGAACTCACTGCGTATCAATGGCCATTTCGAAGGATACTTCATCATCAACTCCCATATTCGATCGCTGTGATTGTTGAGCGAATCCGTGATAGCGGCATTGGATATAGGAGGTTCGCAATAGGCCCCCACTACCCTTCCAATGATCGGCTCCCCGTTCCTACGGGCTTGCATGGCAGATTCCTCGTATTTGTCGAGAAGTTGGTGTGTTCTGGTCAAGCGACCTACAGACGGACTATCCTCTTGAGGGCTGCTTGTAGCTGCAGGACTTATCTTACGCAGGAACAGATCGCTCTCATCGAGAATGATCTCATTCGCCAATTCCAAGCTGGAGTTCATGGCTATAGACAGACTTTCTTCCAGACTAGCCTCCAATTCTGTGAACTTGCCGTCAAACTCAGCGATCTTCTCATAGGCACGTTTGGATAGTTTGATCTCGATCCCATTGGCTTCAGCCAATTTGGAGAGGATATGGTCGGTGTACTCTTCCAGTCCACGACTCAAGTTTCTGTCTTTCATCTCCAGGTCACGCTGCAGTACCTGAATTTCAGACTGCAGGTGAGACTTCATATTCGACAAAGGCGAGAATACTTCTCTGTCGCCTTGGTGAATGTCTATGATCGTGTCGAAAGATTGGGTCAGAATAGCGGACAATATGGTCCTATCTTCATTGTTCAACGGCCTGTTCTTCCCGGTGATACCGAATTGGTTGATGAATTTATCGAAGCGTAAGATGATTAACCCCTTGATGCCGGAGAATGTGAGAATGAGGATATTCCTATCCTCTTCTCTGCCAATGTCGAGCTGAACTCCTCCCGGGGTAGCTGCATCAAATGGATCTTCGTCCGGGTGTATCCAATGACTGCGTAGACTGGAGTTCAAGTATCCCGAAATGTTATCTCTGGTTCTTGTGTCTGTGATCAAGCCACGGTCGGAGTTGCCATTGAAGTGCGACTTGAATTCAAGCTTTCCTTTCTGATTCTCCCATGCACAGACAAACGATCTGCACTGACGAGTAATTCCAGGTATTCGGCTGAATACGTGCTCCATAGGGTGGTATAGAAAGCTCAGTCTTTGCACCTCTCACAAAATTAAGTCATATTAAGCATAATAAAGAAACTTAATTAGAATTTAAGTTATTGTTCAGGATACTTAACTTAAGCTAAAGACATCAACATCAGACTTAAAACCCTGTATTTAAAGTGTTTACTCTTCCTTTGTTTGCGTTAATCGCTTTAAAGGTAAATGACATGAATTCAGCAGTAATTAAGTATTTATTCGTTCAGACTCTAGCTTCGCTTCTTCGAGAAAGCTATCGTGAAGCCCTGAAATACCGGCTCCAATGGAGGCAAAGATTGGTCAGATACAGTCGTGCCATCAAAGCAGCGGAGTTCACTTTGAAGGATTTTGTGATAGAGACTTTGATGGGACTTGTTGAAATGGATGACTTTGAAGAGTTCCGTAAAGCTCATATCGAGGGCATTAAAAATGACTCTACTCCTATCTCAGATACTAGTCAGGTCGAATCGAATCCATCACACTCTAAAGAACTACGCACTGCATCAGGATTCAAGTTTCGAATGAAGCTCAAATTCAAGCGGATGCTGCGTAAAGTGTTACTCCCGATGATCGAAAAGCATGAGAAGGAAAAATTACAACGCAAAAAGCATACTGGGCTGACAACAAATAGCAGTGAGAACCGTTATAGGTCGGAATGGTCACCCTGATTATCATACTTTATCTCTCCAGACTCCTCAAAAAACGCGTCTGACCAGACTTTTTAGTCCGGTTTGATAATGAAGAATCCATCCTCACCCATTTTCTGATACAAAGGCATAAAGATGAATCCATCGTAGGGTGAAAGGATCGGTCCATATTTATTTGTAGCCAGGATCTCACCTTGATGAATTCGTTGAAAGTTGACGTACCCCGGTTCCATCACGAACTCTTCTCCATCTTCGATCTTGTAACGGCTTACGATCTTGAATGCATTAGTTCGCGTGGTCAATTCCTCCACCAATGCGTGTTCATGGAAGCGCACAAAATCCTCGTCTGCATCTACCAACACACCTGCATGATATAAAGTGAGCCAAATGAAGCTTTCAAATCGGGTGTATGACAATTCGCTGCTGTGCTGGCCTGCCTCATAAGCCAACCCAACATGCCCCAGCTCATTCACATAAGACAAAAATGTTCCATCCAAGAACCCCGTAAGCCCACTGATGGAGGGCATCGGAAATTTGAGACAGAATTCCTTACACTTTTCGAGCTTGTTGGTCACCACGAACGGTATAGTTGCGCCGGAGGTTGTATGCAGATCGGTAACAAATAGATCGCCCTGTGCGGAAGAAATGAGTTCCTGTAGATTGTCGTAAAGGAGTTTCATCTCTCGATACTCTGTATGACGCAGGTCGAGTTTGCCGTAGTGCAGTGCATCGATATTCTCACGTGTCCAGACACGGTTCAGGTCTTTGTACAAGTACCTCTGTGTGATACGAGTTGCTTCTAAGTTCCCTACCACTGCTAAGATGCGTCCTCTGGTTTTCATCCCCTCTTTTCGGATCTGATCCAGAACTTTGTTGATCGCAAGGATTCCCAAAGGCTCATTCCCGTGCATACCTCCAATGAGAAAAACCGTATTCCCGGCTGTCTCCGAGCATATATCACCGAGAATGCGTCCTACCTCGACGCTCTGCTCGTTGAATTGAATTTGGATGGAATCTGCCGGCCTCTGCATAAGAAGGCACAAAAATATACCTTCACATCGAGCTAGCGATGTGCTTGATAAAAATCAGATATTCAGTTGGTTAAAACGGAATCTAGAGATAATAGATGTCCGTAGGGTTATCCAACAGCATTGCCTTTCCCGCTCTCAGCGCAATAGGGCTTCGGATCAGGTTCGGGTTATTCATGACCACATTAAGCCAATCGCGGTCTTCGAACTCTCTTCCTCTTAAATTTTTCTGATGGTAAGGCTTAGACTTATCCAGGATATCCTTTGGATTCAATCCCAAACTGATCAGGATCTGTTTCCATTGGGTTGCCGTCTTGCGTGAACTGGAAAATTCCATGAACGACACCTTGTTGGCGATCGAGCGAGCATACGCATAGACCTTCTTTGCCTTACTGCAATCAGGGTTTTACAGAATACTGATCTCGTCAGTTTTAGTAATGGTGTTGTGCATAGGCGTAATCGTTTAATTGTTTCTTAAAGATAGCGAATAATAATCAATACTGCTACAATTCAATTGAATTGGCATTATTAAAGCCTTATGAATGAGTGGGTTAAATTGCGCACAGATGTGTGCACAACCCCGTTTCTAGCCGTCAGTGAAGCGTCCGGTCATATTCGCGACCTGCACGATATCGCTTTCGGTGATGATTCCGAGAAGCTCATTATTATCACTTACCACCGGGAGAGCATCAGCTCTTGACTCCGCCATTTTTTGAATAGCTTCGTTCGTTGTAGCTGTTGATGAAATGGTCGGGAACTCGGTAAGCATGATATCCTTGGCTATAGCTTCATCTCCCCTGTTCTTCTGCCCCAAATAGCGAATAATGCACTTAGTATTGATCAGCCCGACCAGTTTATGATCCGAATTCTCTACAGGAACATGTCTGATCTGCTGCCAGTCCATCACGTGAACCACGAGATCCAGTAAGTCATCTTCGTTGACAGTAAACAAATCCGTTTCCATGATCGCATTCACGGTACGGAACTCCTTATGAGCATTTATCTGATGCGGTTTCACGTGCTTCCAGGTGTGCACCGGTTCGCCTGTCTCTTGATTCTCATAGAGTTTTTTCGTGATATTGACACTGGCCTCTGCCGCCGTGCTATCCTTCAATAGTTCGGAGAAATTCTTGACCAACCAAGTGGATCCGGTTTGTTTCTTGCGAATTCGGTTATGGATCACATCCATATACCGCTGAATATCGGGCCCGGCTATGTTCATTGATGTCAAGCCTTCATAGGCTAAAGGAAGCAGTTCTTTTTCAAGAAGTCGCTTTGCAGGTACGGTCTTACCAAACCAATTGAACTGACTTGCCAGACCACGCCTTGCTGCATTGTAGAAATTATAGCGCACATCCTCAAATTGCATTTGATCTTGCAGTTGAGAATATTTTGCAGGCATTCCTTTCATGAGACCAAGCCAGAATACTGAATTGGCTATTTCATCGATCACGGTGGGGCCACTTGGGATGTATCGGTTCTCAATACGCAAATGTGGTTTACCATTCCCCACCCCATAACACGGGCGATTCCACTTATAAACGGTTCCGTTGTGCAGATTCAATGCTCCTAACTTCGGGATCCTGCCCTCTTCAATAGCCTGCATGGAATCCTCGTAATGCGCTGAGGAGAATAAGAAGTTGTATCGAGAGATGTTGTCTTTAAAGAGTTCAGCGACTGTGCCATTCAACCAACTTTTCCCAAAGGTTACACGTGGCTCCTGACTTCTTTGCAGTTTTCCAGTGCTTCTCGTGTCCACACTTTGCTGAAACAATGCTATGCGCGTTTCTTGCCAAAGTCTCTTACCTAGCAAGAGAGGTGAATTAACTGCCACGCTGAGCACCGGGCCGCTTATAAGCTGTGACCAGTTGTATTGCGACTCAAAGTCCTCAGGTCTGATCTGGAGATGTATTTGGAAACTCGTATTGCACGCTTCAAAGAGGATGTTCGGATGTTTGGTGATCAATTCATCGATACCGTCGATGTTAAGCTCGAAATCACCACCCTTTTGGTCATGCATGGCCGAATTGAGCGCTTCATAGCGGACATTCGGACTCATGTACTCAAAATGGAGTACATCCTTCGTAAGTGTGGGAAGTATACCCGTCAACATGATGCGGGTATCCGCTTTGTTCGCCGAGCGAATTCCTTTGCTCAACAACTCTCGAAGATCCTTTTCCAGTTTTGAAAAGCACTTGCCCTTGTATTCGATCGGATCGAGGTTGATCTCGATATTGAACCGACCGATCTCCGTGGTATAGTGAGGGTCGTTGATCGATTCGAGCAGTTCCATGTTGTTCATGGCAGGCCGCCAGTCACGGTTTACCAGCACCAACTCCTGTTCTGCTCCAATGCGCTGAATGTCCTTTTCGAACATATCGTGCTCAAGCATATACTCAAGCGCCTTTATATCACCGATTAGTCTGCGTGTATAATCCTTGCGTTCTGAAGGATCCATGATCCTGCTGACTGTGTGCTCCCCCATGGAAAATGAATTGAACGTTAATTAATCTCTGCCAAATTAAAACTATTCGTCAAGCTGTAAAAGCCCAGGCACTCACTCCTTGGGCAGAATGCTCAGAAAATCGAGCATTTCCTCGTGAAGGCGTGAAAGAGGTAGTCCCATAACGTTAAAAAAACATCCTTCAATTCGGTCTACTGCCACGTATCCAAACCATTCTTGTATCCCATACGAACCTGCTTTGTCGTATGGCTTGTAGGTATCAATGTAGTAGTCGATCAGTTCCGGTCTGAGATCCTTGAAGTGTACACGTGTCATTTCCGTAAATGATCTCATGCCACTTGCATTGCGAAGACACACACCTGTATACACTTCATGCCACTTGCCGCTCATTTCGCTCAGCATTTGTCGCGCTTCTTCGGCGTCAGCGGGCTTATTCAGGATTCGATCTCCCAGCACCACTGAGGTATCCGATGTGATCAAGCATTCCTTATCCGCTAATGTGCCTAATTCATTGCTTTTTCGACGCGAAATGATCTCAGGATGCCTGGTTATATCAGGATCATCGGGTGCACTTTCGTCAAAATCCAAGGTTTGGATGTCGAATTCAATGTTCAGATTCCCAAGTAAGGCCTGACGTCGAGGGCTGCTACTTCCCAGAATGAATTTGTGATCAGGTAGGTCTTCCAGATACATGCTCGCTTAATTGATTGGATTGAGAACCACAAATTAAAGTTGTACAGATGAATTGACCGTTCTACATTGCGCACAATGCAACTGAAACTCAACAGACCACTGATCGTGTTTGACCTGGAGACTACCGGTGTCAACATTTTGACCGACCGGATCATTGATCTTTACATGATCAAAGTGAAGCCGGATGGAAGCGAAATGCATTTATATAAACGCTTAAATCCAAGCATCCCTATACCGTCGGCGACAACCAAAATTCACGGCATAACCGATGAAGATGTAGCAGGATCGCCCACTTTTTCAGAGGTAGCTTTTGAGCTGAATCAATTCATTGGTGACGCTGATTTTGCAGGTTTCAACTCGAACAGGTTTGACTTCCCAATGCTAGTGCAGGAATTTTATCGTGCGGGTATAGACTTCGAAACGGAGAAGCGAAAATTTGTCGACGCTCAAAGGATCTTTCATATCATGGAGCCCCGGAATCTGGCAGCAGCCTATGCGTTCTATTGCAGCGGGAATTTGGAGAATGCACACAGTGCAGAAGCAGATACGCGTGCCACGTGGGAAGTCATCAAAGGCCAACTCGCCAAATACCCCGATCTGGAAGGTACAGTTGACCAGCTTCATAAGATGACCGGACAAGACAGTCTTGTAGATCTGGCGGGCCGAATTCGCAGAAATGACCAAGGTGTGCCGGTATTTGGTTTTGGGAAATACAGAGGCCAGGAGGTCAGTGAGGTTTTCCGCAAGGACCCCTCCTACTACGATTGGATGATGCGGGGAGAATTCCCTGAGAATACGAAGCGGGTGATCACGCGTTTGCGCCTTGCGGATAAGCTCTAACATCTGTTTTTCCTGTATCCGTATATCAGTTTTCAAAAACAATATTCAGATTTGCACTCATGGAGATTTCCGAACATCAGGACCTGAATTCGCTGGAAGCCCTGTTGAATTCAGATGAAGCACTGAAGCTTTCAGAAGTGGCAAAGAGTAAGATCAAGAAGTGCTCTGAATTCCTGCACAAGACCATTGATGAAAGCGATGATGCATTTTATGGCATCAATACAGGTTTTGGATCTCTATGCAATACAAGCATTTCGAAAGACGATCTGAAAGATCTTCAACGCAATCTTCTATTGAGTCATGCGTGTGGAATGGGTGAAATCGTACCTAACAATGTGGTTGCAGCAATGCTGTTGCTTAAGGTGATGTCTCTATCCAAAGGACATTCCGGAGTGCAGTTAAGCACAGTCGAAAAACTGCTTGATCTGTACAATTCACGCGTGCTTCCTAAGGTTTACCAACTAGGATCGCTAGGTGCATCAGGTGATCTCGCTCCTCTTGCCCACCTTGCATTACCACTGATCGGGGAAGGTGAAGTTCATGTGCACGGTGCATTTGTGCCTTCTCGTGAGGTCATCAAGGAGCCAATAGAATTACAAGCCAAGGAAAGTCTTGCTCTGATAAATGGTACTCAATTCATGCTATCGTACGGTATGAGCATTAGTCTGGCTATGCGAAAACTCCTGGATCAAGCAGATCTGATCGGAGCATTGTCGCTGGAGGCGTTTGACGGACGACATGAACCATTCGAGGCTTTGAGCCATGACATTCGCCCTCATCAGGGGCAAAAGCAGACAGCGCACAATATCCGAGAAGCGATCAGTGGTTCGGCCATACAAGAGCACGCAAAGCAGCACGTTCAGGATCCGTACAGTTTCAGATGCATGCCTCAGGTGCATGGCGCTTCGAGGGATGTGCTGACCAATGCCATCTCGGTTTTTACCACCGAGATGAATGCAGTGACCGATAATCCGAATATTTTCCCGGATGAAGGACGAATTCTGAGTGCAGGAAATTTCCACGGTCAGCCATTGGCTATGCAATTAGACTTCCTGGCAATAGCACTTTCAGAACTTGGCAATATATCGGAGCGAAGGACATTCCAGCTCATGACCGGTAGTCGAGGTTTGCCTCATTTCCTTACGAAAAATGCCGGATTGCACAGCGGTCTCATGATCGCTCAATACACAGCCGCGTCCATAGCCAGCAAGAACAAACAGCTCTGCACGCCTGCAAGCGCTGATAGCATCGTAAGTAGCAACGGACAGGAAGATCATGTGAGCATGGGCGCCAATGCGGCAACCAAGTGCTACGAAGTTCTTTCAAATACCAGGCGAATTCTGGCAATAGAGCTCCTATGTGCTGCACAGGCATTGGATCTACGTCGACCATGGACATCTTCCGAAAAACTGGAGCATCTACACTCAGAATTCCGAAAGGTTGTGCCATTTGTAAAAGATGATACACTCTGGAGTGATCATCTTCTCACAGCAGAGAAGTTCCTGGAGGTTCATAGGGCTTGATCGAGCTATATCCCGTCGACCAATACAGGCGGACGCCTGTCTTTCCAAGTTTTGTTGATCACAATATGCATGATCAGATCTGAGAGCATCTTCAAACCAACGAAGAGGATCAAAGCATTGGTCATCTTGTTTTCCTGAGTTCCAATGCTGTTGTTGAATGCCAGCATGATGAACAAGTGCATGGGCACCACTCGCAAATACGGCGTAAAGAACATGAAGGCCATATTCCCTTCGTCCTCACGGTCGCGCCTGATATCAGATACGGTGGACATTATGGTATTGATGACCATCACTCCTATCATGGCATAAATTATGTCGAAATCCAGAGCCCCCGGAATATCCATTACTATGGTAAAGAGGAACACGGCGTACACCACATGGAACATCCCATAATGCACAAAAAAGAACATGGGAAGGCGCAAACTTGGAATGATCAAATTGTCTGTTAGCCTCATCCCTGCGCTGAACATGCGTATCCAATATTGGATCCCAATGAAGATATTCTGCAAATAGAACAGGACGATCAACGTGTCAAATCCGGTGATATCAGTCAGATATGCATAGAACAGGAACAGATTGAATCCCAGTATTGCCCAGAATTCTGGATCGCGCAGAATGTTCTTCATAGAAACGAATTTAGCACATGCTCGGAATAGCTAATTATCAATGATGCACAAACTATGAACATCGCTATTCAGCGCTGAAGTATTCTGTAAATTTCGCCCTTGAAAGTCGAAGCGATTAAATGACTTGCGATCTGGCTTCGTTCTCGTCAGATGAGTGAGCATCGCATTGACTGGTAGTCCTGCATGATTTAAGTAGAGATATATGTCGGCCAAAGCCAAAAAGGTCAAAAAAATATTCGTCCTGGATACATCTGTGATCCTGCACGAGCATGAAGCTGTCGAGAATTTTGAAGATAATGATGTGGCTATTCCCATCCAGGTACTGGAAGAATTGGATGGATTCAAGAAGGGAAATAGCACCATAAACTATGAAGCTCGGAGCTTCATTCGTTACCTTAATGAAGCTAGCAAAAATCACCTGCTCAGCGACTGGACGCCCGTACTTGGGAAAGGCAAAGGGAAGATGAAGGTGATCATGCACAATGAATTGGATGAGGAATTCCCTGCTGAATTCAAGGAGCGCAAGAACGACAACAAGATCATACTCGCTGCTCTCACATTGAAAAAGCAGAATCCCGACAAAAAGGTTGTGCTCATCAGTAAGGACATTTGCCTTCGTGTAAAGGCCAAATCACTTGGTATTGACGCTGAGGATTACGAAACAGGAAAGATCAAGAACCTGGACAAACTGTTCACGGGTCGACAGGTAATCGAAGATGTAGATGATTCGACCATAGATGAATTGTTTGAAAAGAATAAGATCAGCACCAAGAAGTTCAAGTTGAACGGCGTGGCCGACAATCAATTCTTCATTCTCAAGAATGGCAGTAAATCAGCGCTAGCTAAGATCGATAGTGGCTCTAAATCGCTGATCCGGGTCGATAAGCAAATGATCTACAAGATCAAACCTCGGAACGCTGAGCAAGCTTTTGCAATGGATGCTTTGCTGAATCCCGACATCAAGCTTATCACCATCCGTGGCATAGCAGGATCAGGCAAGACACTTCTGGCAATTGCCTGTGCTCTGGAGCAACGATCCATGTTCCACCAGATCTTCGTTACACGCCCAATCGTACCACTTTCGAACAAGGATATCGGGTTCCTTCCCGGGGATGTCAAGGAGAAGATCGATCCTTATATGCAGCCGATCTGGGACAACTTGCGATATATCAAGAGCCAGTTCAGTCAGCAGGACAAGGAATATCAGCGCATTGACGACCTTGTCGCAAATGAAAAGATCTCCATCGCTCCTCTTGCGTTCATACGCGGAAGGACGCTTTCTAACGTCTTCTTTATTGTGGATGAAGCCCAAAACCTTACGCCGCATGAAGTGAAGACCATTATTTCCCGTGCAGGTGAGAATACCAAGATCGTCTTCACTGGAGACATTAATCAGATCGATACGCCTTATCTGGATGCGGAAAGCAACGGACTCTCCTACATCATTGATAAGGTCAAAAGCAATCCATTATTCGCGCACATTACGCTGGAAAAAGGAGAAAGAAGCGAGCTGGCGAATCTGGCGAACGAGTTGCTCTGACTGAGCAAAACGAACTATCAGATCGGTTTATCCACCGGTAGGCATATTCATTGAACAGAATAGAACCGCCTTTGTTATACTTGCACATTCATTCGCAGTTCGATCCGGATCAGGGTCGACGAGCAGAATTTAAACAGTACAAAACCTACAATACGAGCAGAATGAGCGATACAGTTGAACACGTAGAATGCCTGATCATAGGCTCCGGACCAGCCGGTTATACAGCAGCGATATATGCATCCAGAGCGGACATGCGTCCGGTACTTTATGAGGGCTTGCAACCCGGAGGTCAATTGACCATCACTACTGATGTAGAGAACTATCCGGGATATCCAGATGGTATCATGGGTCCGGAGATGATGGACAACTTCAAGAAGCAAGCTGTTCGTCTTGGAACCGATGTTCGATTTGGCATGATCACTAAGGTTGACTTCAAAAAAGAAGGCGACCCTCATCATGTATGGATCGACGATAAGAAGGAAATGACAGCAGACACGGTCATCATCTCAACCGGTGCTTCTGCCAAGTGGCTTGGGATCCCAAGTGAAAATAAATTGAACGGTAGTGGTGTATCTGCTTGTGCTGTTTGTGACGGATTCTTCTACCGCGGAATGGATGTAGCGATTGTAGGTGGTGGCGACACCGCTGCAGAAGAGGCGTCGTACCTGAGCAAGATCTGTAATAAGGTCTATATGCTGGTCCGCCGTGATGAAATGCGAGCTTCCAAGGCCATGCAACATCGAGTTGAGAATGCCCCCAATATCGAGATCTTGTGGAATACAGAGACAGATGAGATCCTGGGAGACATGGCGGTTGAAGGTGTTCGCGTGGTCAACAATGTGACCGGTGAGAAACGAGAGATCGAAGTAAAAGGATTCTTTGTGGCCATCGGACACAAGCCAAATACCGACATATTCAAAGGGTTCCTGGATATGGATGAGCAAGGATACCTGATCACTAAGCCTGATTCAACCAAGACCAATATTCCCGGTGTTTTCGCATCTGGTGATGCACAGGACAAGATCTACCGTCAGGCAGTGACCGCTGCAGGAACGGGATGTATGGCTGCATTGGATGCTGAGCGCTACTTAGCGTTGAAAGGCCTGCATCACGAGGTCGAGGCCTAATACGGATCCACGTCCACCACAAGGCGGACTCCGCGGTATTCTTTTGTCTTTCTGAATTGATCGACCTTTAAGGCGATCACAGCTTTCATGGCCTTTCTGGATTTTTCAGGATCCAGCTTGATCAAGAGTTGTCTGAGGTATAATCCTCGTATCCGGGTCACAAAAGGCTCTTCCGGCCCAAGAATAAAGTCTCCGAAGTCCTTCTTGAGTAACCAGTTCAGATAGTCAGCTGCTTTTTCCGTGAGGAAATAATCCTTGTGCTTGACCGTGATGCGTATCAGGCGCCAAAATGGTGGATAGTTGAATTTCTCCCTTTCCTCCACTTCCAACTCGTACATACCCTTGTAATCGGCTTGTACCACTTGATTGAGTACTCGATGAGATGGCTGATTCGTCTGTATGAGCACCTTTCCTTGAATCTCCCTCCTTCCCGCTCGTCCTCCAACTTGTATCATTTGCTGGAAACTGCGTTCATAGGCTCTGAAATCGGGAAAGTTCAAGGCATGGTCGGCATCAAGTATCCCAACCAGGGTCACATTTTGAAAATCGAGTCCTTTGGTGAGCATTTGGGTTCCGACCAGAATATCGGTTCTGCCTGCCTCAAAATCACCTATGATTCGCTCATAAGCGCTCTTGGTTCTGGCTGTGGCTTGATCGAAGCGCTGTATGGCAAGATCCGGTAAGATCGTTTGGAGCTCCGTTTCAACCCGCTCCGTGCCGTAGCCCGTCATCCTAATATCCGTGTTGCCGCAGCTCGGACACTCGTTTATCGGTTTGATCTGGTATCCGCAAAAATGACAACGTAAGCAATTATCCTTTCGATAGTAGGTCAAGCTGATATCACAGCGTATACACTTTGGCGTCCAGCTGCATTCCGTACATTCTGTGATGGGAACATATCCTTTGCGGTTGAGGAAGAGGATGCTTTGTTTGCCTTCGGCATGAGCTTGTTTGATCTCATCCAACAAACGACCTGAGAAGATGCCATTATTGGTATTCAAGAGTCTTTCGAGCCGCATATCCACGATCTCATACTCCGGGACCTGCACACCGGAATATCGACCCTCGAGATGCCGAAATCCATACTTTCCGTCCAGTGCGTTCCTGTAACTCTCCAGCGACGGTGTGGCGCTTCCCAACAAGACCTTGGCACCGTGCATTCGCGCAAGGACTATGCTGGCATCTCGAGCATTGTAGCGCGGATTAGGCTCATTTTGCTTGTAACTATTCTCATGTTCTTCATCCACCACGATCAATCCAAGATTATCGAACGGCATGAATACCCCGGATCTTGGAGCGATCAGTATGTCGATCTCTTTGTTGAGGAGCTTGTACCATACCTCTGCCCTTTCATTGTTGTTGAATCTGGAATGGGTTACCACAACGCTATTCCCGAAGTATGCCTGCAATCGTCGTATAAGCTGAGTAGTGAGACTGATCTCCGGTAACAAGTACAGAACCTGCTTTCCTTTCTTGATCTGTTCTTCGATCAGGGAGATGTAGATATGTGTCTTGCCACTGGAAGTCACTCCTTGCAGCAGGGCTATTTCTTTGTCTTTGTATGAATCGTGCAACGCTTCATAGATCTGCTTTTGCGGAACAGTGAGCTGATTGACCCTCAGTTCACTGTCGTCGACCTCTTCAAGGCGATCAACCTCCTTTTCGTACTGGATGAATATTTGTTTATCGATCAGAGCATTGACTGCTGAAGTACTGAGATCGTGTTCGGAGATGAATTCAGCGCGATCGACTCCTTCCATGTCGAGGTCAGCGCTCATCATAGCAAGAAGAGCCTCAAGTTGCTTTGGGGCACGCCGCTCTAACGCTGAGATCGTCTCTTCAAACTCCTCCTCGGTCTTGAAAGATTCATTGAGGACCAGGAACTTTCTGACTTTTGCCTTGTATCCACCCTGGATCTCTTCATTGATCCAGATCAAGCCCTTTTCATACAGGCTTTGGACGGTCTTGTACGTACTTTTCTTCCCGGAAAGCTTATCGACCTGATCCATGGTCAATTCACCCAGCTTGCGCAAATTGTCGATCACGGGGATCTCGTGCTTGTCTAAAACGATGTCTTCCGGTATTTCATCGCGCAATACTACTTTGCTCTGAGACTCCAGTTTCAAAGCACTGGGCAATGCAGCGTTCATTACTTCTCCCATGGTGCACATGTAGTATTGAGCAACCCATTCCCAAAAACGCAATTGAGTATCGTTCACGATTGGGAGATCATCCATTACACTGAGGATGTACTTTGCTTGGTACTTTTCAGGCGGTTGCTCAGAAATACTCAGGATCAGCGCAGAATAAACCTTCTTTCGCCCGAATTGGACGATCACGCGCTTACCTACCGCAACCTCCTCGTTCCATTCAAAAGGAACACGATATGTGTAGAATTGCGCGAGGTTCAGAGGTAATAATACCTCTACATACAGAGTTGTATGGGAAAGCAGATCAGGCAATTGAGTCCGTGAGTTGTGTGGATTTCTATATTACAAATTTGTGAGAATATGAGCTGTAAACAAGCTATATCTTTGCAACTCTTGCCTGATACGATGAAGAATCCCATGTATCGACTGATCATCCCCATTCTAGTGCTCCTTAGCTTGCATGCGTGTAAGGAGCAATATGTCGAGGTACAGGAGGATTTTCATTCCGTTGAGGACAATATCAAGGCTGAAGTGCAATGTTACGCCACATTTGATGTGGTTAGCGATCTCATTTCCACGGAGAAACTGTATACGAATGAAGGCAGTACTCTGCTCCCTTTTGGATCTACGCTGTCGTTTATTGATTCCAGCTATGACGATGGAGACGGCATCGAAGTGTTTCTCGACTTTGGAGACTTAGGGACTCAGGCGCCACACGGCATCCTTTGTCCTGATGGGTTATATCGCAGTGGAAAGCTTCGTGTATCTATCGAAGGCAATTTCCTGGCAAGGGAAAAGACCATTCTGGTTGACTTCCCTGAATCCAGCGGTTTTCATACGGGTGACGGGGAACAAATGACCGCATTCGTCGGCTCCATGAAGATCATGCAGAAAGGTTTAGGTAAGCACAACGTGAAAGTTGACCAAATAGAAGTAAAGGATGCATCCGGGACTTTGACCTGGTCCTGCGATCATTTGATCGAGGTGACTCATGATGCGGGAGAAGGCCAATATGGTGACACGTATGAAGTCAGCGGCACATCAACCGGGACCAATAGAAATGGAGTCGCATATTCCTGTTCGATCGATGCCAATCTTGAGAAAACGCTCGAGAAAGGATGTGCAGAAACGTTTAAGCGTGGACAGCTCTCTATTTCAGAAACCGAACGCAGCAAGAACATGCGCGTTGATTACGACCCGTATGGTGATGGAGCTTGTGATAATGCCATCCTGGTTGATATCAATGGCAAACGAACCATATTGGAAATAGACTAAGGGATCATCTTCGGGAACAAGTGATCCACCAGTTCTCCTTGCTCGTTGTAATCTAACTCCGACCAATCATTTATATCCAGTTCGATCTTCACCCAACCACCAGTGGGTAGATTGTCGAGCTTTGCTGTTGAGTACAGATTGACCGCTTGAGTCAAAGTTGGGTTGTGACCGATCACGAGCACTTCGTTGATCACAGGCGCCAAACCGTGAAGCAATTCGGTAAGTTCTACTACATCTGCGCCATACAACCGTGCCTCTGCATAGGGAATCTTGTTCTCCCAATTGAGGTAATCGCGCAATCCGAAACAAGTGATCTCTGTTCGTTTCGCCGGACTGTACCAGATCACATCCGGATTGATACCTTTAGCCGCCAGAGCCTCTCCCATTCTCGGTAGATCGCGTTGACCCCGGTCATTCAGAGGGCGCTCGTAGTCGGACAGCAATTCGTTCTCCCAGCTCGACTTGAAATGACGTATCAGATGCAGGGTCTTCATATTTTACTTCTTTATCAACAGTGACGCTGTCCAGAACCAAGCATCTTCCTATGGACATAGCCCACAAACTACCGCAGAATAACACGTATCCCATGAGAAAGAGTCGCCAGGTATTCTTCTGTTGCCTGGGTGTGAAGGATCCTTTAAAAATAGGCCACACCCACAGCACCAGACCATGGATCAAAGCGTATAATACTCCGGTCTTGAAGGTTTGAAGCTCAGAGACTTCGATCAGATCTTTTAGCGTGTGAGCACCAAAAGCGCCCATGGCTACGCTAATACCCATAAGTACGGCTCCTGTAGCGCTCAAACGATGTTTGTGAATTGCAGACACGAAAATGGAATGTTACGTGCAAGTTAAGAATCATATTTTAAAAACCACTTGAACATCAAAAAGGTGGGCCTATTCACGCGTAACGACAATGCCTGAAGCAAGAATACCGTTGTCTTTTCAATCATTGTGACGATAAAAATCATCATATGGCTCCGTCCGATTTCCTTAATTTGCAACTACAACTATGAAAGAAGTGAATAAACTGCGAAATCGCTTGTTCCTGGGCTTGACTTTACTTGGAATAGGCGGTCTGTCGTTGAGTTCTTGTCTTGATCAGGATCTCGTCAAAGATATAGAAGACATTAAGGCTGCTCGCTGGGCTCCTGAATTAGCCGTTCCCTTGGTGAATTCTGAACTGACCTTGTCCGACCTCATCGATGAAGCCAATTCAGAATATATCTCCGTCGACGACGAGCAATTGATCCACCTGATCTACAGAGGATCAGTGATCAGCATTGACGGGGAAGATGTGATCTATACTCGCAATCAATCCATTTCCAATGTGTTGACCTTCAATCCATCTGAGATCGCGGAGTTCAATCTGAGCGACTCCGTTGTCATAGAGCGGGATTTCAACCTTTTTTACGATGTGAATTACGGCGATATCGACAGTATGTTGATGAAATCGCTTGATTGGAGCGCGAGTTACAGCACACGTCTGGATCACGATGTGGTTGTAGAATTCTCACTTCCTTCAGCTAGGAAGGACGGTGCTTCTTTCTCGAATACAGCAATCTTGAATGGCGGTCAGTCGGCACAAGCTTCAGAAAGTATGGGTGGCTACCTCTTCGATATGACTCAAGGCCCTAATGGAACCAATGACCTACCTACTAAGTTCAAGGTTACCTTACGCAAGACGGGATTGTCAATTCTAGGTGCAGGAAGCACGATAAATTTCGACATGCATTTCGATAAGAACAAGTTCCACAAGTTTTGGGGCTATGTGGGTATGGAGGATCTTATCAATGATGAAGCGGATACCCTGGAGTTGAACATTTTTGATGATTCCGATGATGGTGAATTCACCATTGACGATCCGCGCATCAAACTTATCTATACGAATTCCTTCGGTATTCCTACTGAAGCGGAGTTCCTTCAGTTCAAATCCTTTTCAAAGCAAACAGGATATACCGACATTACCGGATTTCCGACAGATCTGAATATCCCCTATCCTACGCCCGCCCAATTCGGAGAAACGCTGTCGGACAGTATTGTTCTGAACAAAACGAATAGCAATATCGGCGCGGTTATCAGCAGTCAGCCCGAGAAGATCATATACCAGTTTGAAGCGTCTACCAACCCCAACGGTCGCGAACAGCAGAATTTCATCATGGATACGTCTCGCTTGAGCTTCTACCTGGACTTTGATCTTCCGTTGCGTGGTACAGCCGACGGGTTCCGTCTGGAGCAGGACGAGGATTTTGATCTCGACCTGGGCGAAACGGTCGATCTGGATTATGTCATGATGCGATTGTACCTGGAGAACGACTTCCCGGTAGACCTCGATGTACAGATCTACTATCTGGACGATATGGGGGCTGTGATCGATTCGCTGTTCTCTCCACGCGATCTGCTTATTTCCAGTCCGCCGGTTGACAACGACGGCAGAACGATCGGGTTCACGACTTCCATACACGACGTAAACTACAGCAAATCACGAATTGAAGCCATAGAACAAGCGAAACAGATACGGATAGATGCTAGCATCAATACCACCAAAGACGGCCAAACACAGCCGACGGTGAGTTTCTATGAAGATTATGGGTTGCGCGTTCAATTGGGCGTTGCAGCTAGGGTATTGATCAAAACGGAGGGCGAGTAGTATGAAGACGATCAATCACATTTCGATAGCCGTAGCTCTCCTTGTCACGAGCATTACAGGAATCCAGGAATCCCGCGCACAAGGCGATTTCACCATGTATGGTATGAAAAGCCTCCCACAGCGCACCTATGCCAATCCCGCCCTTCGACCAGATAGCCGCTTCTTTATCGGAATTCCGGGCATTTCTTCAGTCTATGTCACATTCAATAACTCGTCTCTGGAATTTGACGAGTTCGCAAATGCATTGGAAAGAAAGAATGCCGATACAGTGATCCTGAACATCAATGCCTTGAGCAATATGTTCCGTGACAACAACAGCTTTAGCGGGGAGATGAAGATGGATCTGCTGCATTTTGGTTTCCAAGTGGGACCCGGTAACTACTTTACGTTCAACTCGACCTTGGTTCATAAGTCTAAGCTCAGTTTTGATGCCGATCTGCCAAAGCTGATCCTGGAAGGGAACGGCGGAAGAAACCTTGGGAAAAAGTTTGATCTAGGATTTGACATGGACCTTTTGGATTATGTCGAGTCTGGCCTTGGGTATTCCAGAAGTCTGATGGATCAGCGACTGACAGTGGGTGCACGAATAAAATATCTCAAAGGATTGATCAACATCAATACGGAGAAAAGCGACATGTATTTTACGACCAACCCGAATGACTATACACTGCTTCTGCAGTCGGACATACGCGTGAATACAGCATCCAGTTTCGGCGAATTGGAAACGGATTCATTTGGCAACGACCTTCAATTCTCAGATTATTTGGGAATGGCATCTAACAACGGCGGCTGGGGACTAGATTTAGGCGCCACCTTCGAATTGAATAAGAAGATCGAGTTGAGTGCTGCCATTCGCGATCTCGGAAGGATCAAGTGGAATAACAACGCCAAGAATTACTATTCTCGCGACCCAAATGCCAAGTTTGAATTCAAAGGGTTGGACTTCAACACGGCCTTTGAGGATACAGATTCTACCGACGTCATTGAGGCCTTGGCAGATTCCATCGCCGACCGCTTCAAGCTAGATGAATCCAATACGAGCTATACGACAGGTTTGTCTCCGGAATTCTATCTGGGAGGAACCTTCAGCTTCACGAAGAACCACCGTGCAGGTGTGCTATTTTACGGCGACTGGTATCATCAACGTCTCCACCCTTCGTTCACGCTGAGTTGGTACAGCCAATTCACACGTGTCGTGGCGCTTTCGGCTACTTATACCATCATGAACAACAAGTTCAACAACTTCGGGATAGGTTTATCGCTGAACGGCGGTCCATTCCAATACTATGTTGTGACGGATAATGTAGTAAGCTTGTTCAGTCCGAATGTGGTACGGAACTTCAGTTTCCGTACCGGTATGAGTTTTACCTTCTTGAGGAATCCGAAGGACAAGAAGAAGTACGAAAAGAAGAATTAGGCCTTACTTCAACACCTCTGCAATGTTCTCGGCAAATGGCCTTTCGACTTCTGCGAAGTCTGTTTTGTTACGAAACCATGTCAACTGACGCTTCGCATATCTGCGGGTATTTCGTTTGATCAGATCAATGGCTTCTTCGAGTGTTAACTTGCCTTCAAGATGACTGAACAACTCTGAATACCCAACCGTATTGAGCGCATTTAAACGCTTAAAAGGAAACAGTTGCTCTGCCTCTTCAAGTAGACCAAGCTGCATCATGGCGTCCACCCGCTGCTCAATTCTGGAGTAAAGTTCTTCCCTTGGCATCGACAGGATAAATCCTTGTACATTCATGTCGTCTTTCAAGCCGGACGTTACTTCTCCTCTCTCAGGAAGAACGCATTTTTCAATAGCCCTGATCACCCGTTGCGGATTCTGTGGATCGGTCAAAGAGTAAAGGTTCACACCTGCTTCTCTCGCTCGCTCGTGCAAGGCCTCTATCCCACCCTCGTCGTGTACTTGATTGAGTTTGTCTCGCAGTTCTGAATCTTTGGCTGCGGGTGCATCGAACCCGTATAGCAAGGCATTCACAAAGAAACCGGTTCCTCCTGCAAGGATCAGTGTATCGTACGTCTTATAAAGTTCATGTATCAGCTCTCCGGCCTCCCGGACATAATCACCTGCAGTAAAATCGTCGTGAATGCTGTGCGAGTGTATAAAATGATGCTTTACAGCGTTCAGTTCATTTGCCGAAGGCACCGCAGTCCCTATGGACATTTCTTTGTAGATCTGTCTGGAATCAGCACTGATGATCTCAGTACCAAAATGTTGTGCCAATTCTATGGCCGTTGATGTTTTTCCGCTGGCCGTTGGCCCGCAAACGCAGATCAGAAGTTTCTCATTCTTCTTCATCTCCGGCTTCTTTCCCCGGATCCTTGTCGTCGTCAGATGCACTATCCGGCTCATCATCAGCCATCAACTCATCCACTAGCTTCTCGAATTCGTTGGTAGGCGCCCCTACCACCTTCACTTTGAACTGTTTCGGATTGTAGCCGGTCGATTTTACCAGTTTAGGGAAGAAGTCGTCCACATCCGTTTTGTAGATGCGCAGCATTTCGATCTTTAGTTCCCATTCGGCCTCATCATCTGTGATAAAGAGAAACTTTTGCTGTGGATCGTTCACGACCACATTCAGACGCTGATCGCTCATGAGCGCCTCACCTTCTACTTCGCGGTCGGTGAATCTTTTCCCTTTTCGCCAATTGTCCTTGCTCAAATAGATACTTGCAGCTGTTTCCGGCTTGAACTTCACCGAGCCCAATACGGCTGTATGCAGATCCTTCAAGGTCTGTGTGGCCCTGACATCAATAATTCGTTCTACTTCGTCGATCTCTTCGAACGTGACTCTGAATCTGAAAATGATCATATGGTTCGCGCTTCTTTTAGACCCATCTCTTTCCCTTTGCGCACTGCAAACTTAAGAGCCTCTTCTCTATTATTGGGTATCTCTCCCTCCAAAATAGCTTCCTTCAATGCATTTTTGATAACACCGATCTCTCTGGAAGGTTTCAGCCCGAATATCTGCATGATCTCCTCCCCGCTTACCGGTGGCTGGAAATTCCGAACTCGGTCGCGTTCCTCTACATCGTCGATCTTGCGCTCTACATTGTCCAGATTACGCAGAAAATGTTTCACCTTTCGCTCATTCTTCGATGTTATGTCACATCGGCTTAACAGCAAAAGGTCGTCTATATCGTCACCGGCATCGAAAATGAGTCGGCGTACCGCGCTGTCGGTCACCACTTCTTTGGTGAGTGCGATCGGACGCAAATGCAGCAAGACGAGCTTTTCCACGTACTTCATGTGCTCATTCAACGGTAGCTTCAGCTTTCTGAATATGCGTTTGACCATCTTGGAACCTACAAACTCATGGGCATGGAAGGTCCATCCGTCCTTGTCGTTGAAAGCTTTGGTACGCGGCTTAGCAATATCATGCAAAATGGCACTCCAGCGCAACCAGAGGTCGTCGCTCAACTCTGCGACGTTATCCAATACCTTGAGTGTGTGGTAGAAATTGTCCTTGTGCGAAACACCCTTGCGGACTTCCACTCCATGTAATTCTACCATTTCAGGGAAAAAGCGAACTAGTAATCCGGATTTAAAGAGTAGGTCAAGGCCGAGACTTGGTTTCGGTGAAAGGATGATCTTGTTGAGCTCATCGCGAATACGCTCTTTGGAGATGATATCGATGCGTTCATTCTGACGTTTGATGCTGTCCCAGGTCTTATCATGAATGGAAAACCCAAGTTGTGAAGCAAAACGGATCGCACGCATCATACGCAGTGGATCGTCGCTGAATGTGATATCAGGATCGGTCGGTGTGCGAATGATCTGCTTGTCGAGATCGGCGATCCCTCCAAATGGATCTACCAATTCGCCGTAGTTGTCAGCATTCAGACTAATACCAAGCGCATTGATCGTAAAATCTCGTCGCAGTTGGTCGTCCTCGAGCGTTCCCGGCTCAACATCCGGTTTCCGGCTGTTCCTACTGTATGATTCCTTGCGCGCTCCAACGAATTCGTAGTCCCAATCTCCTTCGTGGATATGCGCAGTGCCGAAATTCTTGAACACGGAAACCTTATGCTTCCCGGGCAGTAATTCCGCTACTTTTTCGGCAAGTTCTAGTCCATCACCCACGCATACGAAGTCCACGTCGGTACATGGACGCTCGAGCAAGTGATCGCGTACGTAACCGCCCACGACATATACTTCCACACCGAGTGCTTCAGCAGCTTCGGATACTGTGTTGAAAATGGGATGTTGGAGTGCTTCCTTCACGGGGCGCAAAAATACTAAAAAGGGTATCGGGTAGCGGGTTTCGGGTGTCGGGAGCTACCGTTTGTATGGCTACGTGATTAATCGCGTAGCTTCTCCTCCTCGCACCACTGGGCGTAGTCTTCAACAAGCGTTTACCCGCCTTTGGCGGGGATGAAATGAGCGGTGACTACGTCCTGGTTGGACTCAGGACAGTTTAGTTTTTCAAACTTACTAGTCGGCAATGTGATACGAAACCAATTCCCAGTTTTGCTTGAATTTTAAACTCCCGTTTCGAATCAATCCTACACCTTTGGCCCACAAATAGATTGTAGGCCCGCCGTTCTCCCAGTGTTCTTCGCCATATATGAACGAAAAATCATCTGTTGTCTCAAACTCCATTATGTCAAAATAGACTTGACCCTGAATTACCAGAGAGTCAGATTTTCCACGGTAGTAAGTGTCGTTTCCGCTGCCTCCGCCAACTATCATGTCTGGTTTGTAATACTCCGCCCATGCAAAAGGCTGAGTGTGACCTACGTAAGGGTTCGTCCTTCCTTTGTCTATCCAGACTTTATGACGATAAGGTGCTGCGGGATCTGGAAAAGGAACCACTTGAGAATACGTGTATTTGGCTTGATTTACTTTGCTGGTCAGGATAAAATCTATGTGCTCATAAGTTACCGTTCTCTTATCGCCAACGATCTTTCTCATTCGCTTTGACGAACTTTTCATAACTAACGTGTCCAGTTCCTCAGTGAATGTATTCTTATACACCCACCAACTTCCCGGTTTGAAGTATAAATAATCTTCTATTTCACCCAAATAGTATGGTCCGCATTCGGTGCAGTCGTTGATTTCAGACGCATCATCTGGATTGCATTGTAGAAAGACAAAGACGGTAATTAGCGATATAAAAATGCGGAAAGGCATTTTGCCAAAGATACGAAAACAAGTCGCCAAGTAGTGTTTGTTTGTAGCTACGCGATTAATCGCGTAGCTACTGCACCGGCTGCGCCTAAAGACTACAGACAGTTTATGAGGTATAAATGAAAAACTGACGACCTCAACCAAAGGGACTAACTTTGACTCGTGCAAAAGATTCTCACCGCAAGTCAATTCCGTGAACTCGATGCCTATACAATAGAACATGAGCCCATTGCGTCCATCGACCTGATGGAACGAGCGACTGCTTTGTGTTTTGACCGACTCATGGAGGATTTTGGAACCGATGTGCCCTATTTGGTGGTATGCGGCACCGGTAACAACGGTGGCGACGGACTAGTCATCGCTCGCTTGCTGTCGGAAGCAAAGGCAACCGTACAACTGTTCATTGTCGGTGACCCGGAGAACGGAACTGCTGATTTCAAGACCAATTTTGAACGCTTGGGACACAGCGATGCGACCATTCTTGACGAATTGCCGAAGCAATGCGATCCGGGCACTATAGTGGTCGATGCGATCTTTGGGAACGGATTGAGCCGACCTGCAGGTGGACTGTTTGCGGAGGTCATTCAAAAAGTGAATGCGCTGAACGCAACATGCGTTGCTATTGACCTGCCTAGCGGTTTACCCGCGGATCCAGACGCCTTTGATGTGTATGATCCGCAGAACCCCATCATTCGGGCAGATCACACCTACACCTTCGATTCCTACAAGCAATCCGTCCTTCTCGATGATCTGGAGACATACTTTGGAAAGGTGGAGATCTTGGATATTGGATTAGATAAAGCATATAGGGACTCTTTGGACTGCAACAAGTTCAGCATGGAGATATCAGACGGCAAACAGCGTATGATTCAACGCTGGGCCTCCGGACATAAAGGGAACTTCGGACATGCTTTGCTCATCAGTGGTCAAAAGAACATGATGGGCGCTACACTCCTGGCTTCCACGGCTTGCTTGCGCAGCGGTGTTGGGTTACTAACCGTGCATTGTCCGGCCAGCGGACAACTCGCCCTGCAAACGGGTATGCCGGAGGCCATGACCATACCTTCGTCCAACGCTGATCATGTGGGTCCAAAAGACATTGATACGGCAAAATACACCGCCATTGGACTCGGATGTGGAGTCGGAAAGGATGACCGTATGAGCAAGTCACTGATACAATTCCTTCAGACCTCCCTCCCAACGAGGAAACCTCATGTGATCGATGCGGATGCGTTAAATATTTTGGCTGAGCATGAGGAAATGGAACAACTGCTCCGAAACACGAATACTGTGTTGACTCCACATCTGAAGGAATTCGATCGCTTGTTCGGTGCACACGGAAATCGATACGAGCGCATACGAACCGCCTTTACCAAAACTGAGGAACTTGGTATTCATATCCTGCTCAAAGGGGCTCGCAGCGTATTGCTCACTCCAACTGGTGAGAGCTATTATTTCCCTTTCCCGAATTCGGGCATGGCCAAAGGTGGTTCGGGAGACGTGTTGAGCGGCATCGTCCTCTCCATGCTTGCTCAAGGTCATCAGACCACAGAAGCCGTTATCATTGCAGTTTGCGCACAGGCCTGGTCGGGATATGCCATGCGTGAAAAGTACGGAGAACGCGTTATGTTGCCCGGTGATGTGGCAGAGGCGTTGTCGGGATTCTTTGTGTAAAAATCATCTCCCGGGAACTAGTTGGTTCCCTACCTTCGTTATACAACAAATCTCAGCGTATGAACCGACGTATTTTACGGGTATCCCTTGCCCTCTCTTTTGTGATTCTTCTTCCATTTGGCCGGGTAACGGCTCAAAATCTAGATCTGGTCAACGGGAAGGAATTCGACGACATGGCACAACTCAATCCTGCTTTCACCGGCTTCCTGAACGAACTCCGACTACTCACAGGTGCTAGCGAGGAACTCCGGGCGGGTTTGGAGTCCAAATTATTCAAAACACCGAACTATCTGGGCTTCAATTTCTCCATGGACGAGATCGATCATTTGAAAAGACAGAGCTTCCGGTTCAACTATGCCCGGGACAAGGTGATCAAAGAGAATCTGACCATCAAATACGCTGCAAACCTTGATTTTCAAGTGCGTACGTTTCACCGTTCTGCCACGGATACAGCCTTTACTTTCAGTGATTTCAATGGAAATACCTGGGATTTTGATGTGAATGGTCCTGCATTCAGGGTCAATACCGAAGCTATCGACATTGGACTCGGAGTCGCAGCCGTATAGAACCAGCTGATATTCGGCCTCAATGTCCGCCACCTCGGAGGTGTTGACGTAAGTTTGGTAGAGGGTGGTCAATCTCAAACTCTTCCTGTGGGGATCAATGCACAGCTGGCTGGATTCCTCGATCTCCTAGGTACGGTCAAACTTTTCCCTAATGTCATGTATTCGCAGGTCGGCTCAGAGTCGTCATTTGCGCTTGGGATCGGCGTGAACAAAGAGAAGTGGTCGTTCAACGGACAATATGAGGAGTTCGACAATGGCAACGGTCGTTCACAAAGGCTGGATCTCGGGGTATTCAGTCGACTCGACCGCTTTCTGGTCGGGTTGAGTTACGAACATCCCTTTGATCCGGATGTGCTCACCGATGGTGGATTGATCTCAGATCGCTTGCGATTAACGCTTAATACTACGCTCATTCAGAAGAAGGATAAAAAGCTCAGCGAGCTTCAACAGAATATGCGCAAGTATTACTGATCGAAAACTGACGTAGGGCAACCTTACCTTTTGACTGATTTTCAGTATCTTATATGGAATTTCAACTATGAAGAGCATAGTACGACTTTTGTTCAACTACTACCTGGTCATCAAGGCCTGTTGGGCAGTCGTGCTATTTCAGGTACTAGGCTATTTCGCACTGCTCGTCTTTGATCAGGGACTGGATGTGTTAAAGGAATTGGAGATATCTTCGGATCCAGTCATTTTCCGACAAAGCCAGATCACCTGGATCGCCATAAGTTGGTGGGGCTGGCAAAGCTGGCGCTCTTCGCGCATGATCCTTCATTTCTCTTATTTCAACTTCTGGGGATATCAGCCTAACTACAACCTTCGGGCTCAGGTCATGGTCCCACGATTATTGTCAATGGTTCCGTTCTTTCTTCTTGCCTTTGGCATGCACAAGGCAAATGAGGCGTGGACACCTTATGCCGTTTTGATCATGTCGACCGGTGCCTGGTTCTTTGTGTTCCTTCATTTCAGAAAGAAACTGATCGTATGGGTTCGTAGTCTGCATATCCGCTTTCACGGACTCATTCCCGACTATGTTCCCATCAAAAATGGCGCGTATCCTGCCAAATTCATATGGTCGAAGCAGTGGAAATGGATCAGCTTCCGAATCTTGGTCATGTTCGCTTTTTTTGGAGCCTTCATCTTCCGTCCGATCTCCACCAGTCAGCATATTGGATCCGCAGCAGTGGTGATCTTTGGATTCGGCACATGGCTCATATTGGCCTCCCTGATCAACATGTTCGAAAAGTATATCCGCTTTCCCGTGTCATTCACGATACTGGTCTGTGTGGTTGTATTCAGCTTTTTCAACGACAACCACGGCATCAAGACGTTGAAAGGGAGCGTTGTACCTGAGAGACAATCGCTGAATGAGCACTTTTCGAATTGGCTCGATCAGCGTATTGAAAGCGTAGCTTCTGATACTGTTCCTATCATCCTGATCGCTGCGGAAGGCGGTGGGATCCGTTCTGCGTACTGGACTGCCAGTGTTTTGGGAGATCTGGAAGCCCGACAACCGGGCATATCCGACAACATCTACGCAATAAGCAGTGTTAGCGGAGGCAGTCTGGGAACGATGCTCTATTCGTCGTTGCTTGAGGATGGCAGAGCTGAGATCACCAAAGAAGCAAGATCAGTGCTGGAACACGATTTCCTGGCTCCGGTCACCGGGGCATTGATATTCCCTGACATGCTGCAGAAGTTCCTTCCACTTGAACTGTTTACGAATGACCGTGCCAGAGTGCTTGAGCGATCCTGGGAACAAGCTTGGTCAGGGGTAAAAACGGCAGAATCCCGGGTCGACTGGTCAAAAGGATTCATGGAGCAATTTCGCAACTCCGACAAACTGATCCTGATGAACTCGACGCACGTAGAGAGTGGTTACAGAGCCCTGGTCTCCAACGTCAGACTCACCGAGATGTCCCATTCGAACATCATCGATTTTTTTAACGTGCAAGGTGCTGATATTCCGGTAAGCACTGCCGTAGGATTGAGTGCGCGATTTCCATTGCTCACTCCGCCTGCTAAGGTTGAATCCGGACAGAATGAGGTCTGGGGTCATTTGGTCGATGGAGGTTACTATGAAAACATTGGTGCCACAACGATCATGGACGTGTATTCCAGACTTCGCAAATTGACCAACGACACGAACATTCATGTGCAATTCAAGGTGCTAGCAATCCGAAACACCAAAACATCTGACGATTACAGCGCCAGTCGCGGTATGGGTGAGATCCTCCCTCCTTTGGTGACTTTATCGCAGATCTGGTCATTAAATGGAGAGGAAGTGCTACGCAAAGGAGAAGAGTTGCTGGAGCAGAACGGCGATCAGCTCATCGAGGTTCGTCTTGACCGGAGCGACAAAGAAAATATTCCCTTAGGCTGGTTCCTGAGTGATCAAGCTCGATCAAACATTCGCAAGCAGGTTCCCGAGGCGGTGGATCACATCCACCAGGAGCTGGGAATAGTGCGTTAACATCATCTTTTGCGCTTGTAGCTTGTTTAAAATGCCACAAATGGCAATTTTGCATCTGCTCCACAAATGGTCAAAATTCAATTCTTAGGCACCGGTACTTCACAAGGCGTTCCTCTTATAGGTTGCACCTGCGAAGTCTGTGCGTCCAGTGATCCAAAAGACAAGCGCCTGCGCTCCTCTATCCACGTGGAAATAGATGGATTGAGCCTCGTTGTGGATACCGGTCCGGATTTTCGCTATCAAATGCTCAGAGCTGGTGTCAGTTCTCTGGATGCGGTACTCTTCACTCACGGACATAAGGATCACACGGCAGGTTTTGACGATATCCGCGCGTATAACTTCATTCAGAAACGCGACATGGATGTGTATTGCGATGAATATGTCGAAGATATCCTGCGCAAGGATTTTGACTATGTATTCGCAGATCTGAAATATCCGGGTGTTCCCAGGGCTATTTTACATCGGATGCGCAATGAAACCTTTGAGATCAATGGACAATCCATTATTCCGATTCAGGTCTATCATTATAAAATGCCGGTATTCGGCTTCCGATTTGGTGATTTTACATACATCACCGATGCTAACCGCATCGACGAAACAGAGATCGAGAAGATCCGAGGTTCGAAGGTTGTTGTGCTCAATGCTCTTCGACGGGTAGAGCATATTTCTCACTTCACTTTGGAGCAAGCTCTTGAAATGGCCGAGATCATCGGAGCCGAACAGACGTATTTCACTCATATCAGCCATCAGTTGGGCAAACATGCTGATGTAGAGAAAGAGCTACCTGATGGGGTCAATCTCGCTTATGATACCTTGACGATAGAGGTATGATCCTGCCTGAATCATTTTATCGGGGTGAAGATGTACTTCGAATTGCACAAGAACTTATAGGAAAATCCCTATTTGTGTTCAGTCCTGGAGGAGATAAACTCAGCGGTCGGATCGTTGAAGTAGAAGCCTATAACGGTGAAATGGACCGAGCATCTCATGCTTTCGGAGGTAGACGCACCAAACGCACAGAAACCATGTATTTGCCGGGTGGACATGCCTACACCTACCTGTGTTACGGAGTGCATCATTTGTTCAATGTGGTCACGGGGCCGGCTGAAACGCCGCAAACGGTTCTCATACGCGGTATAGAGATCGAAGGAGATGAGAGCGGAACTCTGGGACGCGGTCCCGGAAAACTGAGCAAGACTCTGGGGATAACGACTGAAACAGATGGATGGAAGTTGGATGGAAAATGGATAGGGATCTTTGAGCACGAGCACGAGCACGAGCGCGGGCAAGGGCAAGAGGCATTCTCGACGCCAAGGATAGGCGTGGATTATGCCGGAGAAGATGCCTCCCTGCTGTAACGTTTTTTTACTCCGAGCCGGGCTGTAAGCGGGAAATCGGCGCTGAACAAGAATGCTGTCCGTGTGAAATGATATTTTTACCGGGAAGAAATGATCGAAGTCGAAAAAACGGAAAGTAAGTCGGAGCAGTACCGGATCCTCACCAAGCAAGTGATATCCATGGTTGAAGGTGAATCAAATGCATTGGCCAACATGTCGAATGTCTGTAGCCTCGTGCATCACAGTTTTGGGCACCACTGGACGGGGTTCTATCTCGTGGAAGACGACGAGCTCGTTCTGGGCCCGTTTCAGGGGCCGCCGGCATGCACACGCATAGCCAAGGGGAAAGGGGTGTGTGGTACGGCCTGGTCTACTGGGCAAACACAGATCGTTGCCAATGTGCACGAGTTTGAAGGACATATCGCCTGCAGTCCGGAGAGTAATTCGGAGATCGCAGTGCCACTGCGTAAATCGAACGGTGATATTTGGGGCGTGTTCGACATTGACAGCACGGAATTTGGCTTCTTCGATGAATCAGATCAAAGCGCACTTGAGAGCATTTTGGCGTTTCTGCAATGAGTTTTACGAGAACATACATGAAGGTCGTTCAAAAGGTATTGCCCTCTCCTTTTGCGATCGCTGTGATCCTCACAGTGGTAACTTCATTACTGGCTCTTTTACTCACCGAACCTACCGGAACTGAACCACACCTTGTACAGTTGTTTTACAATTGGGAATCTGGCGTCTGGAGCTTGCTGAAATTCACGATGCAGATGATGCTGATCCTGGTTTTGGGGCATTCACTTGCACTCAGCAAACCGGTATTGGCGATCATCAGAAACGTCACATCCTTGTGTACTTCGAATGTTCGATCTGCAATTATTGTCACGTTTATTTCGGTGTTGGCGGGATATTTCAACTGGGGCCTTGGGTTGATCCTTGGAGCTATTCTGGCTCGAAAAGTAGGAGAACATGCACAAGAAAAAGGCATCCCCTTGAACTACCCCCTGATCGGCGCTTGTGGATATACATCTTTGATGGTTTGGCATGGAGGCTTGTCGGGCAGTGCCCCACTCACGATCGCAAAAGCAGGTCACAGCATGGAAAGCGCACTCGGAGTTATGCCGATCTCCGAAACACTCTTCTCATCATTGAACATCACCGTGTTCGTTCTGATCGCTATAACGTTACCTCTGCTCGCATGGATCCTCGGACGAAACGAACAATTCGAGCACGTGCATATCAAGTCGAAACAGCACAAGCCCAAAAACAAGAGGGACGCACATGGAGCAGAACGACTGGATCAGATGGTTTGGTTCGGACGAATTTTCGGCTTATTGATCCTGTTCGTCGCATTCCTGCGCTATCGGAGCATGGTAGATAAATTCACGTACTTGAATCTTGATACGGTCAATCTGTTGCTTTTCGGGTTGTCGATGAGTTTGCATGGCTCCATATATCGCTTCGTGCATTCGGTTGAACACGCGATCAAAGATTCTACGGGTATATTGATACAGTTCCCACTCTACGCCGGGATCATGGGACTCATGACAAACAGCGGCCTGCTTGAGGTTTTCGCTGATTTCTTCATCGACCTGTCGAACCAGAAGACCTTCCCCTTCTTTGCCTTCCTCAGCAGCGGCATCGTGAACATCATGGTTCCAAGCGGCGGCGGACAATGGCAAGTGCAAGGCCCAATACTCATTGAGGCTGCTCAGCAATTGAATTATCCACTCAATCGAACGGTAATGGCACTCTCCTACGGCGATCAGATCACGAACATGCTGCAACCATTCTGGGCCCTGCCATTGTTGGGAATCACTGGATTGAAAGCAAAACAGATCCTACCTTATTCGCTACTGTTCATGTTGCTTGGAGGTAGCATTTATCTTGGAGCATTGCTCTTTTTCTGATCCCCTTTAATTTCGCGCCATGCTCGGATTGAAACTGGCAACCGACCCTCGTTGGGTCAATATCGCTGAGAAAGACCTTCAGGAGATCCTTACAGATCACGCGTTTTGTGAGCAGAAGGCTGCAACGAGTGGCATTTCTCTCATCGTGCGTTTCGCCGATATACCTGAGATCGTAGACGCAGTTACTCCGCTGGTCACCGAAGAATGGGGTCATTTCCGAAGGGTACTCAAGGAAATTAAGAAGCGCGGCATGGAACTCGGAAAAGCGCGCAAAGACGAGTACGTGATCAAATTGTTGAAATTTCAGAAGAATGGCGGTCCAAGACTGGAACAACTGGTCGAATCCCTGCTTACTTGCGCTTTGATAGAAGCCAGGAGCTGCGAACGATTCCGATTGCTAAGTCTGCATATCAGCGAACCGGAACTTCGCGACTTCTACCACGAGTTCATGGTATCAGAAGCCGGACATTATCGGATGTTCATTGATCTGGCGAGGAAGTACATGGATCGTGAGTTGGTAGATAAGAGGTGGCAGGAATACCTTGAATTCGAAGCGGAAATGTTGAAGACGCTGGAATATCGCGCCGACAGGGTGCACTGATCAACGAGGCACGAAAATGTGATAAGCTCCCAACGAATATCCTTCAGGGTGCAGCTCACGTAGATCTTCTCGCTGACGTAACTCTCCCACTTTATTCACCTGACAGACAATGCGCACCGGTCTGTTGTAGTTACCTGAGGTTAGGAATTGAAGCTCCTTATTGCTCAATTCACGTCGTTCAGCATCAGTGAGGTCGATCATGCCGACAGCAGCTTTTTCTTCGTAATATGAGCTTCGCAAGTTGGTCAGGTCGTCATTTTCTGTCAAAGGCGCTGTTTTCCCGTAAAAGTAGTGCGCATAAGATTTGAACTTGTACGTATAGAAGTATGCTTGCGCGTTGTCTTCGTAGTAGCTTATGATACCATGCTGCGTATGCTGCTCCACCTTAGGAACGATGGCATTGAGAACGACCTGAATGCTGAACAAACTCACGCACATTCCGACGAGAATACCTAGTTTCGATCTTGAGAGCATGGCTAAGAATAGTATCAATGTAGAGGCAAGGATCCCCAGTCCCACCAAGTACTCCCAACCTTGCCAGATGTTGTTTTGGTCAAGACTCGCACGCAGTATCTTGTCCTTCACATCATCAATAGGTATCACGCCTTCACCGATCATAGGAACGAGCGTGATCACGGTTGAAAGCAAGAGCCCCACCATAAGTAAAACATACGCGTTCCATGTTGGCTGTGCATTCAGGTCCTGTGCATATCGTGCGGCTAGGAAGGTCAACGGCAAATAGCACAATGAGCTGTAGTGCATGATCTTGGTCGTCACCAGGGAGAACAGGATCAATACTACCCAAAAAAGAACGATCATGGACAGAATGAACGGATCTGGTTTATTGGTTTTCAGTAAGCGGGGTAAAGCAATGACGGCAGCTGGAAAGCACAACAGTAATAAGATCACTGCATGATAGAACCAAGGCTGACCATGCGATGCCACCGGATTTAACAGCAGATCGAGTTGGTAGCCGATAAACGCCGGGATAAAACCCATTCCATCGACCAGGATCAGTGGAACATACCAAAGCATCGACGTTCCCAGGGCCATTAGAAATGTTATTCCAACCGCCCTCCATCCAGGAAAATTCATGGAGTCTAGCTTTCTCACACGGATCAGTAGCAGGATCACCGCAGTGAACAACACGGTGATCAAAATAGCCACCGGCCCTTTTGTGATCATGGCCAGACCAAGGAACAAACCCGCAAATGCGGCAGATCTATTGACCTTAACTCCTTTCAGCGAACGAAAGACCTGAAAACAACTTAAGAAAATGAAGAGGTTGAATACAGGATCTATGATGCCGCTTTTGAAATAGAATAACGGTGTTAGAGAACCCAAATAGATAATCACCCACCAAACACTGAAATTTCGATCATATCTGTTTCGACCTATATGCCAGATCACATTCATCGTTGCAATTCCCGCCAGAGCATTTGGTAATCGGGCTGCAAATTCATTTACACCGAATATCTTCATGCTTATGGCCTGCAGCCACATGAACAAAGGGGGTTTTTCCCAAAATGTCTCAAAATTGATCTGTACCCGAAGCCAGTCACCAGTGACCAGCATCTCTCGAGCCGACTCCGCAAAGTTTATCTCGTCCCAATCGAACAAATGCACTGAGCCTAGGAACGGTAACAGGATCCCTGCAGTAAGGAGGCTGAGAATAATATGTTCTCTAAGAGCTGGACGCATTGAAATTCAGAACTCTCCTATTCCATTTGTGATCCTCTCCTGCAATCTTATCGGAGAAATATGCAACGGTCGTAACGATCATCACTCCCAACAAAGACCCCGCTATTGTGTCGATCACAAAGTGTTGCATCAAATATATTCTGGAAAGAGCAACAAAAACTGCGAGGAGCAGTGCAGCGAACTGCATGGGCCATCTCCGAGCCGCCAGGGCCGCTGCAAAGAAATAGGTAAATCCTGCGGTCGTATGTCCGCTAGGGAAACTGTGCTTGCGGTTCAAATGATAATCGGGATCATAGTCGATCACACTTCCCATTTGCTCAAAGAATACTATGGGTCGTACAGCTTCGGGAAAAACGTAATGTTTGAGGATGTGCACGAGCAAGAGCATGAGCAAGGTCGATATACCCAAAATGGACAAGTCCTTGAACCGACCGATCAACAGGATCATGAATGCACTGAGAATGAAGCCCTGAAGCTCACCTAATCGAGTTATAATGACGAAGCTTTCAGTGAGCCAGGGAATTCGACTTTCATGTAAGAAGAGCAGTACTTCTCCCTTCTGGTTCAGCAGCAAGGTCACAAATGCGAATAGAACCAAGACTAAGTAACTGATATACAGGGAGCTATTTCGTTTAAATGGCGACAAAATATCTTGTTTGAGGCTGTAAATTTAAGAGCAGCACTCCTTTTTTATTTGGTAAATAGTCTTTAATTTGAAAAATCTAGAAAAGCTTATGCCTAAAAGAGAGAAGCTGGTGATGGAATTTCTCGTAAGATCCTCACCGAACATACTGTTCAACTACGTCTCGACCCCGTCGGGTTTGCTTGAATGGTTTGCGGACGACGTGAATGTGAAAGGTAAGATCTATAAGTTCATCTGGGAGGGTGAAGAAACCCCTGCAGAGCTCATTAGAAAGGTCAATGGTAAGGTGGTTCGGTTCAAGTTTCTCGACAATGCCGATGACGAGTATCTGGAAATGGAGATCCAGAAGGATGAACTCACAGGTGACATTGCGCTGGTGGTTACAGACTGGTGCGACGAAGATGAGATCGAAGAGATCCAATTACTCTGGGAAAGCCAGGTTCAGGAGCTTCGGAATACATTAGGTGTCTAGATTGTAGCTTAAAGGCATGCTGTTCAGCCACTAGACAAGAACAACTGTCGCGGATATTCATCCGTGACAGAGAATCACAAAAATTCTACTTCTAGCAAACCCTTGCCTCCAGCGTAATCTACAGCGCTGCTCCATTTGTAGTCCTCCATTTGGTAGACCATCCCAGCTCTGACGGGATTTTCATGTAAGTAGTTCAGTTTTTGATCAATCATGACATTCGAAGTCAATTCTTTCGGATGGAATCCCGATTGCCACAATTGCCAGTTTCTGGATTTTCCACATGAAAAGTGATTCTGAAGCCATGATCTGCGACTTTCAAATGTTGCCCGAGGAAGCAAGTTCCTTATTGTTGTTGAGAAATGTCTTTTCAGATCTCTTAAAATGTTGGACAATTCGTTCACGTCTGACGAGATGATCAAATGAACATGATTGGTCATAATAACCCAAGCATGTACAACTAATCCTTTGCGCTGCCGACAATACTCGAGGGTTTCGAGTAGTACGAAATACCACTGTTTTCTAGTGAAGAGGTCAATCCACTCAACAACAGTAAGCGTAATGAAGTGTGGATTCCTTGAATCTCCAATCTTATAAGCTCTGCTCATGCCTTGTCACGGATAAATATCCGCGACAGATTTGTGTTCTATATTAAGAAACCAAAACCATTGAAGTGAACGCATTGGATAATAAGATGAACGCATGATTCTTAGGATTGCATCCATCGTCAGTCTGAACTGTCGCGGATATTTATCCGTGACAGAAAACTAGTACTTCTCATCAACTTCCTCCTTCTCCTCTTGAATATCCTTGAGGTAATCCTCCGATAGATCGCTGATCTTGTTGAAGATATTCATGATCCAGCGAATGACATCGTTGTCGAATGGCAGTAGATCACGCTGGAACTCTTTTAATTCGTTCACCGCGTCTCGTTTAGCCAGGCACACTGCAATCTCTTCTTGGTTCTCCTGCAGGCTCCTTTGCAACGCATATGCACCCTTTAATCTTTTATTCTCCCAGGTCTGTATCTCTTCTTCCCCAAAACGCATGTACAGATCAGTCTTGATCACCTGCACGATACAATCGCATTTATCCGGTTCTGATTCCTCGACACAGTATTTACGCTCCAACTCAGCAATGCTGAGATAATTTCTTTCAAATGGCCCAAGGCCTTGATGGTATAAGAATATCGCTATTCCAATGACGATCAGTAGAAATCCGATCAATTTGCTGATCACTCCCGCTGCAAAGCGCAACAACAAGAAGCCTAGTAATGCAAAAATGATGGTCTGCAGCATATTCCTGCTAACGGATCAAGGTGATTGAATTCGTGTATTCGTATTCTTCACCAGTAGAAATGTTCTTGAACTTATAGACTCCAAAGTACACCCCGGCCGGATATTTCTTGTGTGTGTAACGAGACTCTCCTCTCCAGCAATCAAGAGCATCAAGATTCTCGAAAACCAATTCACCCCAGCGGTTATAGATCTTCATTTCGAAGGTGTAGCAATCGGCATCCAGATTGCCTACAGTAAAGCAATCATTCATACCATCATATCCTGGTGTGAACACATTCGGAATGAACAGGTCACCAAACTGACTCACACGGAATGAGCCTTTCCTAACGTAGGTAGCCGGACAAATAGAACCGGAGTCCAGGGTCAGTGACATCTGGATCTCAGTGTCCTCCTCCAGCGTAAGCTTAGGAGCAGATGTCGTGTATTTCTTACCTCCAATATCCCACAAGTAATCAGTACCATTCTGAGTCAGGTCCACAAGCTGCAAAACGCCTGTACACGGGTCATATTTGTAATCGAATGCAGCTACCGGAAGTGTTTTTGTGTTGACAAGGATCTCAGCAGTATCAGCCGTGTTGCAGCTAGTTGAATCAACAATGATATGCTTCATTGTGAATGATCCTTCCTGGGTATAAAAATAAGTGCCAAAAAGTGTGTCAACGAAGATGTTCCCATCCCCCATGTCCCAATAATGGATCGCCGAGTCCGTTGTCATCACACTGATATTCACGGGTAGCGGAACACAACCCTGAAGCGGCTTAGCGTTGATCGTGGCATCCAAAGTCGGGATATATGGGATGTCCATTTGTTTTACCACTGTATCTGCACAATTGAGGTTTCTGGAGATCAACTCGATGTTGTATTTCCCACCCTTCTTGAAGTCTATCACCGGATCTTCATTCACTGATGAATCAATGTCACTCTCTCCGATCACGCGCCACCTCCAGACATTAGAAAACGTGCTTTGATTGTCAAAACGCACCTGCCCGTCGCATAGATTCTCACCGATCTCAAAATCAGCCTCAGGCACAACATGCACTACAAGATCCCTAATAAACGTATCTCGAATGTTACAACGCGTGGAATCCTCAATGATCAATCGCACGCTATATGTTCCTTCCTCATCGAATACATACTCGCCCGGATCTGTGTTGATCAATGGTGCGCTTCCGTCATCCATATCCCATCTCCAGTAAGGTGTTTTGTCGCTTTGATTCGTGAATAAAGTGGTGAGTTTATCGCAAGCGCTGTCTGGTTCTGCTATGTATTTGGCGTAAATTGAATCACCAAAAACTACCGTAATATAGTTGTAGAAGCTGTCTATGCAGTTCCCGTTTTGAACCTTGAGCGTCACTTTGTATGTGCCTTCATCTGTATACAACCAGAGCGGTTCGGCCACATCTGATGTGTCATAGTCGATCCCGTCTACACCAAAATCCCAGTGATACTTCTCTACATCCTTACTCAAGTCGCTGAACTGAGCACTGTCGTTACATATGCGACGTGGGTTGATAAAGTTAGCTTGTGTGGTAAGATCGCACACGAATACGTTGAATTGATAGTCCCTGAGCGTCCATCCCACCAATTCTCCATTTCGGAACTCCTCCACCAGTATACCTACGACATACTGCCCCACTTTATCTGGCGTTACCCGCAGTTCTCCGGTACTATCATTGATCTGAAGCTTCACGCTCCCTCCCATCATATCCTGAATGGTGTAAGGAGTTGACAGAGGAACTCGATTGTAATCCGGTGGACGAGGTGGATTAGGTCGATTATCAACTCTGTTACCACCATTGAACGGCCTCACAATGGAGTACACCAATGAATCTCCATCTGCGTCACTTGCGCTGTGATCAAAGACCAAAGGTGCATCAGTACACAGGAAGTTTGGTGGCAATTTATTGTAAATAGCAGAGCTGTTCTGAGTTACTTCGGTAGTAGGTGGAATCACACACCAGTACGTAGCTCCTAAATTCTGAGGGTTTTGAAGATTGGATATGGTTCCATTTCGGCAGCAACGCTGAAAGGTGACCACAATACCATCAGAACCGGGATCGAGATCTTTTTCAAACTGATAGGTATACTCGTCTACGCAGGCTCTGGGCTGATTGTTAACGCAGGAATAATTCGTTTCACGGATCCGGTTAGGGCCGGTGCGGCTGATCTCCTCTGCGTCGATCAAGTCTTTCGTATCGGCATTATAGAAGCCAATGATCGCAATGGAATCGGTGTTGATGGCTCCTTGTTGACCGTTCTCGCAATCGATGTAAAGTTTTAGTGTGATCCTGTATCTGCCTGAACGCACATACTCGTAATAGATCTCTCCACCCGCGATATGCGTTGCTTTGACCACATCCGGAAAGGTCATGGCCATGAGCAACATGATCGGAATGAGAAATGCTCTGACTTTCATTTTCAGGGTAAAGATACGACCAGTGTTGAATTTAAATGTCTGATTGATAACAGTTTCTCCACTCAAATTACAAACAGAGTGTGATTCAATGACGCATGCAAACGATCCTAAGTTGTATGTGGCGTCTGAGCGATCCGAACAAGGATGTCGTCGGTGACCAGAGCTGACTCCTCTCTTATTCTCTTGAGAATGCCGCCCAAATGGTGATTATCAAATCCGGGAAAATAGAACCCGTCAAATGACCCGGAAGCTTTTAATGATGGTTGGCCAAACTGGTTGAATGTCCGCTCAATGCCCGGGATCATAGCCGTAAGTCCGTTGTTGTAGCCTGTTGCACAAATAATGTGATCTACTTTGAGTTCCTGCCCATTTTTGAAGCGGGCGACTTCATTTACGTGGCTAATATCGCCTAACACCTTGATCTTTCCATTCCGGATCATCTTCACGGTACCCAGATCGATCATGGGTGTACGACCTTTCTCTCTCAACATTTGAGCCGGTGCCAGTGAGCTGCTTTTAAGTCCGTACTTGGAGAGGTTGCCCACAGCCAGTCGGGCTATTGCTTTCCCGATCTTATCACCAAGACCGAAGGGAAACTTCTCTAGCATACTTCCTGTGGCTTGAGTAGAGCGACCCAATATCTTCAAAGGGACAACATTCACTTCGCTTCGAATACTGCACCACACATGTTTTTCGTGCTCCGCAAGATCCAGAGCTATCTCTGCCCCACTATTTCCGAATCCTACTATAAGGAATCGTTCTCCATCAAACTGGGATGGGTTCTTATAATCGGCTGCATGAACGACAGGGATCATAGACTCGGCTACCCATTCCGGATATTTAGGGTCGTGGTTTATCCCGGTGGCTACAACGATGTTTCGGGCTACAATTTGACGTTTATTGGTTTGTACATTCCAGTCACCTTCCTTACGCTCAATGAAAATAGCGTATTCTCCGAATGTTGGCTTGATACCCATCTCAACGGCATAGGCCTTGGCATAGTCATGATACTGGAACTTCGAAACGAACATGGGAAGCTCTTTGTCAAAATGTCTGAAGGGCAGAAACGAAAATCCTTTTGTCGTATGTAAATGAAGTCGGTCATAATGATCTCTCCATTTAGAGGCTACTACCTCCTCCTTTTCAAGTATCTCGAACTCCACTCCTGCTTTCAGAAGTCGCGCAGCTACCGCTAAACCTGCAGGACCTGCTCCGATGATGAGTACGGGGATCATTGGTCAAATGTAGAGAAATGAGGAGTTAGATTGTTAGGGTTTTGGAGTTGGGTATTGCGGCTTCATTACTGCAATGCACCCGACGGAGGCGGGCTAGCATACTCCACACTCAAAAAGCTTCTCGACAGCAGGTCTAAAAAAAAGCCCCTCTATCGAGGAGCTTTTTATCGTGATTTGGCTGGGGCTCGAACCCAGGACCCTCTCCTTAAAAGGGAGATGCTCTACCAACT
>VMBT01000106.1_pt1 | contig 52452 bp, 39 predicted proteins | sample 4404301 | NCBI WGS metagenome assembly VMBT01 (sample SAMN12238535, study PRJNA552566) | marine metagenome | isolation source: Coastal seawater | place: USA: coastal Georgia, Sapelo Island | collected 2008-08/2009-08 | reverse complement strand
GAGGCTTAAGTGATTGATAATCAAAGCGGTCTGGACGGGACTCGAACCCGCGGCCCCCTGCGTGACAGGCAGGTATTCTAACCAACTGAACTACCAGACCGTTTTCCTGAAATCCTTTCAGGCCCCTTCCTCCGGAGGGCATAACCTCCTTTGATGGGCTGCAAATATAAATTAATTGGCAAACACAAATCCAAAATAATTTCGCAAAAAAATCAAGGCTGTTTCGCCTCCAATGCCGCAGCACGACGGGCATACTCGTCTGCTTCCCGAGGTCGACCCAACTGGCGCAAGATCACTGAGGTGTTCTTCAAGGTCATCAGGTTGTTCGGATCCATGTCCAACGACTGCTGTAAGTACATAACAGCGCTGTCGCCCTTGCCTGCAGTGGCGTAGTCCACTCCCCGGTCCCGCCCCGCTGTCGCGCGCTTGCGATCGAGCCTCTCCACGGCATAGCGAAGGTGGAAGGCCGCTTTATTGTAATCCTTGGTCATGCGGTAATGCACCTGCCCTAGTAACTCATGACTCGGTCCGTGCTGGTAGTTCAACTTCAACGCGTTGTGCAAGGCTGCCAGGGATTCGTCCTTGTTACCCAGGTAAAGGTTCACCATGCCCAAGTCGTAGTACGACATCAAATAGTCTTTGTAGATCTGCACGCTCCGGTCGTAGTGATACTTTGCCTGTTCGAGCAGAGGCCTATCCTCGGCCTGACGGTTTCCTTCCCGCCAATCCTCGAATAGAATACGTGCCTGATAATTCTGCATCTTGGCACTCTTTGGTGTGGTCTCCACATCCTTGGTGAACAAGGTATCGTTGTTCTTCCAATCCGGGTTGCGGGCAAAGGTCTTGTAGGAGAAGAACATTCCATATAGTATCAAAACCGCCCAACCAGCATTCGCCTGAACTTTCAAGCTGTTCAATTTCATGTATTTAACAAGCAGTAGCGCCACCAACAACGCAAATGCCAGTGAAGGCACGAACAAGAACCGCTCTCCCATCGTAGCTCCGATATTGAAGAACAGGTTGGTCACCACCGAGAGTGGAAACAGGAACATCACAATGACGAGCGAATAGATGCTCCGCTTCTTCAACAATACGATTGCCGCAACGATCATACTTCCGTACAGCAAGACCCCCATAAGGGCCTCCGGATGACCGAAAGTAGCAAACGGGACATGCTCAAATGAATAGTCACAGCGCATGGTGATGGGTGCCACCAACAACATCACATAGCGCCAGCAGATCAGACTGATGGTCGCCAGCTTCTCGGCCATGTCCGAAGTGGCAAAAGGGTTATCCAGTATTCCGGTCGTATTTACTGCGGGCTTAGGCAGGCCGACCATTGATGTGCGCAACACCAGATAGCCAATGGCCACCAGCCACAGAGGCCAGGATCGCTTGATCAAATCCTTTTGTGGGGTTTTGTATACGACCCAGTCGATCAACGGGAAGATGGCAATGTATGTGAACGGGGTCTCCTTTGCCAATAAGCTCAAAAGGAATGCACCTAGTCCAAACCATAAGGTTTTTTTATTCGACTGATCTTTCAGCCATCTGTGCCAAAAGATCAATGTTCCAAGTAGGAAAAACAATGACAGGATCTCATCCCTACTCTTAATGTTTGCCACTACTTCCGAGTGCACGGGGTGAACCGCAAACAATAAAGCCGCTACGAATGGGACTGCTACTAATTCTTTTCTCTGACCAAACCACAGGAAGAGCAGATAATACAACAAGTAGCAACAGAGTGCATAGAACAACACATTCACCCAATGTCCGAACTGTGCCGGGTAGTCATACAGTATGTCGCCGTCATCATTTCTCCGGATCTGGCCATTGGCCTCTTTTTGAGGCTCGCCGAAAAGTTGAGCCTCTGCAGCGAACATCACAAGTGACAAAGGCCGGTATCGCCCGCCGGACAGCTCATCTCCTTTTTCGTCGAAGGTGCCCTTGAAGAAATCACTCGTCGCCAGTTCACTGATCCCCGCAAATCCCTTTTGGGTGAATTTGTTCTCCGTGATCACTATGGCATCGTCGAATGCAAATTCGTGCTGTAGGGTATTTCCGTAGAGGATAAAGGCTATCAGACTCACCAGAAGGGCCGGTTTCCAGTTGAATGAAACGACTTTTGGCCTTGGGTTATGGCTCCCCTTGTTTCGCTTCTTCGTTTTGTTCGTCTTCTTGCTCATTGTCCTTGATTTCCGCTCAGCGCCTGAGCTCTACTGAAGTATTCTTGTGCCTTTTCCTGTCGACCCGCTTGCAACATAAGTCCTCCCAGATTTTGAAGCACTTTCACATTGTTCGGGTCATTCTTCAAAGCCAACTCAAAGTAGTATGCGGCACTGTCATTTTGCTGGGTCATGGCATAGCAGATCGCTAAATTTTGCACCACACCCGGGTCTCGATTCCCAAACTTTTCTATGGCTGTGCGCAAAGGTGCGATACCGTTCTTCGGCTGCATGAGGAAACGACCATAGATCTGACCCAACAGAGCCATTGCTTTTGCATTATCTGGTTCAATTTCCAGGGCCCTCTTCGCATACGGAAGCGCCTCTTGTCCCTCTCCTTTTTGCACTTTCACCAAACCCAAATTATACCATCCCAGGCCGAATTTGGGATAAAGCTCCACTGCCTTGGTGAAATGCTTTTCTGCAAGGGCCAACCATTCCTTTGCATCGGTGTGTTTTTCATCCGCCATTTGTTTCTTGAGAAATGTGTTGGCGAAATAATAATTCATCTTGGCACTGTTTGGACTATTCTCGATATCAGCCGTGAATAAGGTCTCATTGTCGTACCAGTCGACGTTGCGTCCGACTGTCTTGTAGCTGTAAAATACCCCACAGACGATCAATGCAACAAGCAACCCTTTATTGCTCTCGAGTGCTTTCCACGTTGGAACTTTCAGCTTGGTCGCAATGATCCAAGCAATGCCAGTGGCGAATCCAAAGCTCGACATATACACAAAGCGCTCTCCCATCGGTGCTCCAATATTGAACACGATGTTGCTGGCTACACTCAACGGCAATAGATAGGCTGCCAGAAACAACGTATACGTCTGCTTCTTGAGCACTCCATAGATCAACAAAGCACCCATTCCTAAATAGATCGCCAAACCGGCTAATGCCTCTATATCACCAAAGCCAACATACTCGATCTGCGGGTAACTGTAATCTGAGCTCATTGTGTGTGGAACGAAGAGCAAGATCACATACCTAAGAAGAACTACGAATATGGTTCCGAACTTGGTCAGAGGGTCCGTATCCACAAATGGGTTTTCAAGAATAGATGGATTCGTTTCTACAGTGCTAGGGAGCCCAACCATGCTTGTCCTCAAAACCAAATAGATAATTCCACCTATCCAGATCGGCAAAGAACCTTTGAAACTGTCTTTCCAACTCTTTTTGTAGATCACTGCGATCAAAAGCGGAACAAACACAATAAAGGTGAATGCATTTTCCTTACTCATCGCAGCAAGAAAGAAGAACACTCCCGCAAGAGTGCTACTCTTAACTGACTGATTATGAACGATTTTATCAATCTGCAAAAAGGTACAGATCAAGAAGAAAAGAGCCATGATCTCGTCGCGACTTTTGATGTTTGCAACGACTTCCGTGTGTATGGGATGGAGAGCGAATAGGAGTGCCCCGATCCATGCGACCATGGGTTGCTTGGGAAACCATTTGCCTAAAAGCACAAACAGTAAATAGACGCTGAGTGCGTAGAATATCAAGTTGACCAAGTGACCAATGAAGGGGTTATAACTGTAAAGTTGTTCGCGATCTGCGCTCAACACCGGTTTGCCGGATTTCGAGATTTTCTTCTCTCCGAAAAGCTCCATTTCGATGGCGAACATCACTAAGCTAAGGGGACGATACCTTCCACCAGTAAGCTCCATTCCATGTTCTCCGTATATCCCGACAAAGAAGTCCTTTGTTACCAGATCCGGAATACCCGATGTACCCTTCTGAGTCAAACTGTTCCCGGTTATGACAATGGCGTCATCAAAGGCAAATTGATGGTTAAGGGTGTTGACGTACAACAGAAAGGAAAGAATCGCAATCACTATTCCGGGATATTTCTGAAGTGAAAATCCGGAGGATTGTTTCTGAGATACTTTCTGCGTCTGTGGAGGACGCGATTTCTTTATTGGCTTCTTACCCTTCTTTCGTTTTGGAGACGACATCAACGAATATCCTTTTTCCTTTCAAGGATAACGAAAATTGAAGAAGAATTTAAGCGGAAGCTCCCTTATCGAAGGAGCATGACCATCCCTTTGAAGAAGTGCTCGTTGCGCTGGTGATCCACAACACGTATCAAGTAGAGATAGTTGCCCATTTCAACTTCCACACCACGATAGGTTCCATCCCACGGATTGTCGATACTGAAACTCTCGAAGAGCATTTCACCCCAGCGGTTATAGATCTGCATGTGGAAGTCGCGCATGCCCTGAAGAACCCCGGACGGCTTAAATGTTTCATTCAGATTATCCAGCCCTTGCGGCGTAAAGGCGTTGGGTATGAATATCTTAAGATCCGGACCGATCACTATGGTCTTGCGAACGGTATCCGGACATTGTCCGTCATTATCGGCGATCAGCAATATTGAATAAGCTCCCGTATCGGCATACGTATACTCAGGATTCATCAGGTTGGATCTACCTACACCATCCCCGAAGTCCCAATCGTAAATATTGGTATTGGTACTGTTGTCGAAGAATCGAACTATTGGGTCACTGATCAGCACCCTGTCAGGCCAGAACGTAAAATCGGCGATCGCTTTAGGTTTCACCAACTGTGGTTGAACGAAAGAGTCGATGCAACCATACTCGTTCTCAACGATCAAGGTGATCGGGTACGTTCCCGCGAAACTGAATCTTCGACTGGTACTATCACTGTATGATATCACTTCGTCTCCAACCTTCCAGGTCCAGCTGCGCAATGCAGAAGCTCCTCCCGTTTCGTCGACGAAATCCACGATCTCTCCTTCACATATCTCTCGCGTATAGAACTCTACAGGTGGCGTCTCACGTACATTAAAGTCTTTGCTTGCACTGTCCACACAACCCCATGAGTTCGTACTGATGTGGGTCATTGTAAACATCCCTATTGCCGGGAATACATGCGCGAACTGCGACCCGCTTCCGGGCGTCATACCCGGCGATTTCCACTGATGGAGCATTGGCGTACCTGTTCTCGTGGTACTTCTACTGGTGAAGATCGTTGGCATTCCAAGACAGGTATCCGTGTAACCGAAGTCTATTATCGGTAGTGGATGAACTTCAATCGTTGTGATCACGGTATCCTTGCATCCGCGATCGGATGTAACTATGAGTCGAACATTTTGAGTGCCATCTGTTGGGAACAAATGCTGCACCGTATCCTGGCCGGAGTATGCTACTCCACCAAGATCCCAGTCAACTTCTGTGATCGAGCCTCTATTAATGGTAGATGTGTTCCTGAATTCCATTTGCTCGCCAAAGCATACTTCGTCAAATTCAAGCGAAGCGACAGGGCAAGGAGAAATATTATACAGGACCCAATTGCCCGCAAACGAGCTCCCTGCAGAAGAATTCACATTGTTGTTACCGGCATCGGCATTACCCGAACCATCATAGCTCCATTGGTTATTCCCACTGTTATATCGAACGGCTACCAGATCGTCTTCCACGATATCGTTGAGTGATCCTGCAAGTTGGTCCCACTCGCGATCGATGTATGGGAAGATCAAACTCAATTGAGGCTGGAACCCAAATCCACCCGAGCGAACCACATAGAAACGGTCCAGACTCTTGATGTCATTCTCGATCCCATATTCATTGTCCAGATTCGTAACACCTGCCGGTAACGGTCTGTTGTTCAACGCCACCAGAGGGTTGGTCGGATACATGGCTACTTTCAAATGACCACTGTCCAAACTAGATACCCCATCCTGATCTATGTTGAACAGGAATGGTATGTAGATATCGTCTATGCTTCCGAATGGGATCTCGTACTGATTACCAAACGGTTGATCACGGAAATTCCATTGCACGAAACTATACCCTACAATTGGGTTCGTCTCACCGACTATGATACCGTTAGCACGCTGAATGGCGTCGTTCTTTTCATTGTTGACGATCAGCGTGTTTGTATTCAGGTAGAGTCGCTTGTTGGTGAGATCCAATTGACCGGATTTGAAGCCGAGCTGTCCACCCCCCACGAGTGTCTCAATGCCAAGGTATTTGTCACCTGTACCGGTGAGTAAAAGATTATTGAATGAGCTGGAACTAGAACCTAGGATCTGTTGTATTGCTCCATCCAGGATGACAGTTCCGTTATTACTTGCAATAGCTTCGTTTCCACCATTGTTGATCCAGTTACCACGGATGTGGAAATAGCTTTCACGTTTGGAACGGATCAGACCGCTGTTCTTGCTGAGGTAGTGTCCATTTGCCGTGGTCACAACCACATGTACGGAATCCGTGAGCACCACATTGGCGCCGTTGTTCACCCAGCCCTGAGCGAAGACGCCCGAGCTGCTCAGTGCAATGAGCAACGATATGGAAACCCGTTTCAGCATTCTCTATTCCTCCAGACGCTCGATACGCTCTCGCAATGCATCTAGTTCATCGCGGAGCTCACTGATCTCAGCTTCCTGTTGTTTTATCTTTTCCTGAGATTTGATCAACTCTGCTTGAGTATCACTCAGGTCGTCTGTCCTTTTGATCAAAGCTTGAATAGCCGCAAGGTTCACACCATCGAAGTTCAAGGTCGTGATCCCCAGACTATCGCTTCCACCCAGATGGAATGCATGATAGAAATCCTGAGCCATTGGCCCCATGTTCCTAACGCTTGCATCACCTTCAATATAGTTCCAGGTTGAAACCGGTACATGTCTCAATTGCGAGATAACCCACTCACCGTCAACAGCTTCAAAGTTTTCCTTAGTATTTCTGTCAGACAGCGTGGTCCAGGCCGTTGCACCATTCACCAGGCGTACACCTAATGTAGCGGCTGAATTGGTATAGAGATAGTAACCACCGTCGAAACGCATGGTCATTTGGTTCAATGTTGAACTCTGAAGGATATTGGTCGTACTTCCATCACCGAAAATGAACGAACCGTTCTTGTTGTTCGAAGACACATAACTCCCGAGAGCTACCGACTTATCTGCAATGGCGTAAACATGGTTACCTATAGCCACCGAATAAGGGTTTGTGGTATATGTGTGTATCCCGATCGCAATCGAACTGTCCCCTTCTGCATAGGAGTCATAACCCATCGCAACACTATAATCTCCCTGTGCTGTGTCTTGATATCCAAATGCATATGAGTGGAATCCTTGAGTGTGGCTTTCTTCTCCGATAGAGACACTGAATGGACCCTCACTGCGCGTGCGGTGTCCAATACTTATTGAATTCTCTCCTTCTGAAAGCGCTTCTTTTCCGATCGAAACAGACGATAATCCATTCGCCCAAGTGCGATCACCGATCGCTATAGCTCTTCGGTTGGTCGCAGCCGAGCTGTCTCCGGCGGCGAAAGTGTAAATATCATCCGCAACAGATCCATATCCGAATGCGGTACTGTAATTCCCTGAGGCTGTTGTACTGTGGCCTCCTGCAAATGAGTAATCACCTACATTGGCAACGTCCCATTGAGTGCCTCCTGCGCGTCCTGCTCTAAAGGCCGACTTCCGTGGATTGTAGATCATTCTTGAGCCCATTCCCGGACTTCCGATCGAAGCACCACTTGCGTGTGTTCCCTGAACGATGATCCCATCAGTTCCTTCAACTAATACCGGACCTGAGTCCGCAATGATATTGCGACCGGCACCCGGACCTCCTTCGTCATAAGCCATATCCAGCGTATTCTGGTAAGTCGAATCGCTGTACCAGGTCGTGCCATTCCAGCGCAAGTAAGCGCCATTGAACGACCCCGGCTTCATTCCCACACGCTTGGGATCAGCATTGGTTCCTGCACCCTGAAGGTCAAGGAACCCGTTTGTGATCGTGTCGTAGATTTCATTTCCGATTATAGCATCGACTTCTACCGGCAATGGAACCGCGATCCATGTAGATCCATTCCATCTCCAGATATCTCCGGTATTATTACCCGCACTGATACCAAGCATATATGGGTCGGCATCTGTGCCTGTGCCATATTTTTCAAGTACACCGCGTGCATTGAGTGTATCGGTTACTTCATTTCCGATGATGCTGTCTTTTTCAAGAGGATGAGTTATTGGCATTGGTACCCATTTGGAACCGTCCCAGGTCCATACATCTCCTTGATTGGATCCCGGATTGATTCCTACCAAATAAGGGTCAGTGGCAGTACCGGTTCCACTTTTCAAGAGAATCCCTCGGGCAAGAGTTGTATCAGCGATCTCGTTACCGATCACACTGTCTTGTTCGATCGGATGAGTGATCGGCGTCGGTACCCAGTTCGTTCCATCCCAGGTCCAAACTTCACCCACATTATTTCCTGCATTGATACCGATCATATAAGGATCGGCGGCAGTTCCTGAACCAATCTTTGAGAGTATTCCTCGCGCGTTAACAGTATCAGCTATTTCATTACCAATCACAGAGTCTTGCTCGAGAGGATGCACAATAACCATAGGCACCCACTTGGAGCCGTCCCAGGTCCAGACTTCCCCAGCATTTTTTCCTGGGTTGATCCCAACGGTGTATGGGTCTACGGTAGTCCCGCTGCCTGATCGGTTGAGGATACCTCGAGCGTTCGATGTATCAGCGATCTCGTTACCAATGACGGAGTCTTTTTCCAGAGGGTACACCAATGTCTGCGGAACCCATTTGTTCCCGTCCCATTGCCATACCTGGCCAACAGTATTACCCGGGTTCACTTCGATCCTGTACGGATCGACATTCGTTCCCGAACCCGTGCGATTAATGATACCTCGTGAATTGATGGTATCAGCGATCTCGTTACCAATGACGCTGTCCTGTTCCAAAGGAGAAACTAATCGGGCGGACACCCACTTGTTTCCATTCCATTGCCAGATATCTCCGGGGTTATTGCCCGGCATTCCCGTGATCATGAATGGGTCGGCAGAAGTGCCGGAACCCGTGCGACCGATCAATCCGTAGGTGTCGATCGTGTCGGCGATCTCGTTTCCAACTACACTGTCCTTCTCGACCGGAAGGGGAGCGAACGTCCAACTGCTCCCGTTCCAGATCCAGATATCATTGATATTGATTCCCGCTCGAATTCCCAGACGATACGGATCAGCAGTTGTACCTGTACCGTACATTTCCAGCATTCCTCTGGCATTCAAGGTGTCAGTGATCTCGTTTCCGATCACAGAGTCTTTTTCAAAAGGGTGATTTACCGGTACATTACCGGCGAAAACCAACTGCCCGTGTTGGTTTACAGTGAATCGTGGTATACTATCTGAGCTACCATATGTGCCCGGCACAACGCCCGTTGTAGCGAGGTCAATCCTTCCATAGCTGTAGATCTGTCCTCCTGTCAGCCCGGTTCCGGCTTCTACAGTACGGAAAATAGGTTCCCAATTCGTCCCGGTATAGAACCAGAATCCGATCGTGTCGTCCAGCTGATAGACCAAAAGGCCTGTCGCAGGGGCTGGAATACCAAGTTTTTGGGCTTTGGTGAGGCGAGGAACCAGAACTCCTTTGTCGATGGAGTTCACGTCGAGCATGGCAGAGGGATGTGGATCCACTCCGGTAGCGTTGATCCCGACATTTTGAGCATGGGCAAAAATGCTCAAACAAAGGAACAGCGCCACCAATCCATACCGCCTCAAATTGAGGTGATTGGTTGGCATAGTAGTCATAGTATCATCTTTGAACGAAGAACATAAATCGGTCACTCCCTCCATCATGGGATAAAAATCCGCAATACGTTTGGTCACTTCCGACATGGAAATTCTTCATCATTTTATCTTTTCAATCTGCCGCTGATCCACTTCACAGCTGCAAATTGACGATGAAATTATTAAAAAAATGTCAATAAACCTCAATATATATGTGTTGATTACATTTGTCGGCTAAATATTCGCGAGTAAATGGATAAGAAAGTATTTGACCTGATCGATCAGGAACTGAAAAGACAACAGGATGGTATCGAACTCATAGCATCTGAAAACTTCGTGTCAGAGCAGGTAATGCGGGCATCAGGGAGTGTTCTGACCAACAAGTATGCGGAAGGACTTCCCGGAAAGAGATATTACGGCGGTTGTGAGGTTGTCGACCAAATTGAACAGTTGGCTATTGACCGTGCAAAAGAACTCTTCGGTGCAGCATGGGCTAATGTGCAGCCACACTCTGGTTCTCAGGCAAATGCAGCGGTCATGCTGGCTTGTCTGAACGCGGGTGATCGCATCCTTGGTTTTGACCTCAGTCATGGTGGTCACCTCACCCACGGATCACCAGTTAATTTCTCGGGAATCCTGTACGATAGTCACTTCTACGGAGTAGAACCTGACGGGATCATAGACATGGACAAAGTGGAGCAGAAGGCACAAGAGGTAAGACCTCAGCTCATCATTTGCGGTGCTTCCAGCTACTCCAGAGATTGGGATTATGCCCGATTCCGGGAAATAGCGGATAGCGTCGGAGCGCTCTTGCTTGCAGACATCTCACATCCTGCAGGCCTGATCGCCACGGGACACTTGAACGATCCACTACCTCATTGCCATATCATCACTACAACTACGCACAAAACACTGCGTGGGCCGCGTGGTGGTATGATCATGATGGGTCAGGACTTCGAGAATCCACTCGGTAAAAAGGATAGAAAAGGAAACCTGCGCCCGATGAGCGCACTTTTGGATTCTGCTGTTTTCCCCGGTAGTCAGGGTGGACCGCTGGAGCACACCATTGCCGGTAAAGCCATCGCCTTCGGAGAGGATCTACAGCCTGAATTCAAGGAATATGGTCAAATGATCATTAATAACGCTCAAGCGATGGCGAAATCATTTGTTGACAGAGGCTATAAGATCATTTCCGGGGGAACCGATAACCACTTGATGCTAATTGACCTTCGCGACAAATTTGATGACCTGACAGGACGCACTGCGGAAGATTCTTTGGTCAGAGCACATATCACGATCAATAAGAACACGGTTCCCAATGAAACTCGTTCACCTTTTGTGACCAGCGGTATCCGAGTAGGAACTGCGGCCATCACAACCAGAGGCATGACACCCGATACTATGGATCAGGTCGTAGAATTGATCGACCGTTGTTTGCAACATCATGCTGATGATGCTGAAGTTCACAGAACCGGTGAAATGGTCAAGGAGCTGATGGCGGCATATCCACTTTATGCTCGGAATGCAGCGAATAGCTGAAGCATTCTAAGCATCTGATCACAGATTCCAGATCACACCCGTACGAACCGCCAATCCCATTGGCAAATCGTTCATTATCAGGCTCTCCGGACTTTCCAGGTCGAGCTTGAAGTTGAGGATGTTATGTCGTTGCAAAAGCAGTGAACAATGGCTTCTCAATACGCCAAAACCACCATACTTCAGTCCGAATGATACTCGGTTGGATTTCCAGATCTTGAGATACTGTGCACTGATCTCAGGGATGAAACCAATGAGATGGAAATATCGTGCGTTAAATCCTAAAGCTGATTGGGTACTTAAGCGGAACTCAGCATCCAACGTAACGTTGAATGGTGTCAATCGCAGAACGGAGCGTGTTTCTTCGAGAACCAGTTCTTTGTTTACAGAATCCAGCCAATTGAACTCTGAGATCTGAATATCCGGAACAAAGACTCCTTCAAATCTCTGAGGGCGACTGGCATTTTCCAGTTCGGTGGTCTTACTCCAGTTGATAAATCCAAGGTCTCTGATCGAGATCTTGAAATAGCGGTCACCGGTGTGCTTTGAGATACCAAGATCTATTCCAAGACCCATTCCGGAACTCAAACTTCGCATTTTAGATTGTGAAATGTAATCCAGATCCAATGTCACATGTTCCAACATGGAATCGGTTGTAATTGTGCCAGATGAAGTGTTTTGGGCATTCAATGAATGTCCTGCAAAGATGTTCGCCCCCAACTGGTAACGGATCTGCTTATTCTGATCTGATATCCGCTCAAAACCAAACCCCAAACTTGAATATTCGATCGCATCAGTTCCTGAACTGTTCACGTCTATAGTTTGTCCACGAGTATGACTATTGCCCAACAGGGCAACCTTGGTCAGATCTGTGTCCAGATCGATTGAGTGCAGGTCGTGATAGGACAACCGCACGTAGTAGATCTTTTTGAAAGCATTCTCGCCCAGTGCACCCCATTGGTATGCCGCTGTATGACCTGTTCCCCAGCCTAGCTTCGTTTGGCCGGGAGTTCTTTCGAGCTGTCGATTCTTGAGGTCCTCGTCCCAGAACGATTTGAAGAAGAGGTCTTTATCAAATTGATTGGATTGTGCGAAGAGGTTTAGATCATAAGAAACACCCGTTCGCAAGCGATCCTGTAAGCCTAATTGTGCCTTGGTGATCGATGATTGAAGCAGAAACAGCGCAAAAAGGAGCTTAGAAATTCTGTTCATACACGAAATCGGCACTGAGTTTAACATCCAGACTATAGTCGTTGAACATCTTATAGCGCCTTGTTCCGGGCGTATTAAAAGTAGCTATGGTGCGCACTTTGGTCGCAGAACGCAACAGTTCGATCTCCGGTGAGCCAAGCTGTGCAGAGAGATAATTGATGGTTGGTTTTTCGGTACGTTCCTTACCTGAAGGGACGTCAGCCGCTAGGATCTCACCCGCATCAGCGAAAAGCTCCAACAGGATATTTTCCTCATCATCCAGGAATTCCAGCTTCATTTGAGCACCGATCGGAAAGTCGTTCTCTACCCTGAGTTGAAAACTTCCTTCTTTTATTCGATCTACATTCTCGTCATCCGTGAGGTTAAACTTCTGCTTTTGAGTGAGTTGCATGTTCCCAAGCGAGAACTGAAGCGGCAAATTGAGATTCAAAGTCGCTCTGAGAAAGCTCTCTCTGAACACGAAATTCGTATAGTGATTACTCCCATATGGCCGACTCTCAAGGTATATATCTGCTTCTACTTTGTCAGGTAAGTTCTCCAGGAAAGATTGCACATTGGAGTTGGATTGGTTCAGGACAAAATTCCTCTTATATGGCTCGAGAGGAGGATAATTAATGGCCTTAGCGAGAAAGATCGTCTGATCTATTAAGTCAGGATTACTCAGATCCACCCGTGTTCCTGTTTTTGAATTGATCGAACTCAAGCGATTCACTTTCACATTTGCCTCAATGCCGAAATTATTCTCCAACAGCACACTCATCCACATGTCTTCAAAATTTATCTCACCTTCAAGCTGCTTCATGGCCTTCACGTCGGCACTCTCTAAGACCGTTGTTTCATCATATCCGAAGTCGCCATACGCATAGGCGGGTTTGATATTTACAAAACCAAACTCAATGAATACGCTATCTTGTAGAGATATGCTCCGTTCAATTCCGGAGTAAACGATACTGGCAACTAATTCACTGTAGATCGTATTGAAGAAAGGGGCGCTCAGAGGATCTTTGCCTTTATACTGGATGACATAATCATCAAGAGGGATCTTCCGCTCCACGATCTGAGTCTCACCGGGCTTTGCCGGTGGTACGGTAAAAAGCTGCGTGAATGGTGCACTGAAATCTCCATTCTTGCCAGAGAAGGGAATCCTGTAATCCAGCTTGATCGATTCCTCTATTGTGCTGTGAACGGTCATGGTCACTTCTCCTTTATAGACCATCATCTCGGTAATCGCAGACTTCCCGAAATTATAACCAACCTCTTGTGTATCTGTCACCAGATCCTGCGCTGGGAAAACGGCCGTTGCGTATAGCGGTTCAAGGTCTCGGACATTCATACCTATTCGAACACCCTTGTCGGCATCGATCAGAACTTCTCCGTTACTAGGATAGGTTTTGACTTCCTGTATCTCGCCTACAAGGATTCCCAAAACCTCTTTGCCTGCAAGGCTGTAACTCTGTTTGACACTATCTCCCGGAAGGATATTGGTGAATACGTCAGACGCGATCACCAGCCCATCTTGTTTGTTCTTGAGGACGAAAGACATTGTCTCTACTTCAACCGGCAAATCGTTGTATATCACCAGGTCCAGATACCCATCGATGAATTTTGCTCGTTTGAAAAAATCTTTAGAGATATCAATGTCCTGTCCACCGGCATCGCTAAAACTCTGTGCGGGCAGATCGACCATCTTTCCATCGAGCAGTCCGATCTGAGGTGACATCTCACGCAACGTGATCGTGTCTGTGAGGGCCTTATCAGACAAGATCAGCTTATCAAGGGACACCGTAACTTGATTGACCGTATCTGGAACTTGCAGGTGGTCTCCAAAGCTATCAATGGCAAAGGGGTATCGGTACGAAAATATGTAGCTGGAATCAGATGCTTTGATGAGAAAGGAATCCGCGATCACATCATCGATCTGCAATGACGTGTTCAATAGCGGTGCAGCCAACTGCGTGTCCCAGCTCTTGGAACTGCGCATACAGGAAGCACTGAACAATGCAACTGTGATGAGCACTAGCAGCGCTTTAATCGTGTAACGACGGCAAATCATATTAACGATCCGATCTGCTGAAGCTTAAATTTGCAGACCGACAAGCAAGTATAGTCAATAAAAGGCTCAGAACACTTTGTACGAATTACATAATGTCGTCACATCATATCATACGAGAAAATCAAGAGGCCACGCTCATCCTGGCCAATGGTCAAAGTTGTTCTGATGAACTCTTATTCTCTTTGTTGGAATGGAGTCCCATGGTACTGGTCCTCGACGGAGCTCTCGAAAGAGCGTTGATGAAAGGTATAAAAGTGGATGCCGTCCTCGGTGACTTTGATAGTGTCAATATCCGACGTGAGGAGATCGAGGAGTCACAACCCATTGAGTGGATACATACTCCGGACCAGGATAAGACAGATCTTGAGAAAGGAATGGAATGGTTGATCAATAAGGGACACGACAAAGCGAATATTCTCTGGGCTACCGGTAAGAGACTAGACCACACTTGGAACAACCTGCTCTCCATTGCGAAGTACTTCGATTCGATGAAGGTGAACATCATAGACGACCACTCCAGGTGCTTTGTACTACCAAAGCGGTTCGAAAAGTACTATCCGAAGGGATCTAAGATTTCACTAATGCCTGTTACAGATATTGAGAATATTACCACCTCTGGTTTAAAGTATAATCTTAATAAAAGCAATCTAACTGTTCCAAATAGAACGAGTTCCAGTAATGAGGTAGCTGACAATGGATTAGTATCTGTTGAGTTTGAAACAGGTATTTTGACCCTGATCGAGAGTTTTGACTAAGCTAAATTCGACATATCGAAAGTTTCAGGATCTACACAAGGAGAGCTTCAATGAATTGACAAATAAGCTCAATTCATTTGATGCAAAATCATCTATATTAGAACGATATACTAAGGATTACTTACAGAAGTACTTGAATAACATCGAATATGAGATACAATTAAATTCACGATTAGTATTCGAGCTATTCAAGGGGCTGAAAACGCCAATTGAGGAGTTAACAGTTCTCGACATAGGTGGAGGGGTTGGCATCATGAGTATGATGTTGGTATCAATGGGCGTTGGGAATGTGATCTACCTCGATCAAAATTCCGCTGTGACCAAAGATGCGGAATTGCTCGCGGAGACTTTGGGCTTTCGGGCTCATCGTTATCTGTCTTCATCGCTTGAGCACATTCCATCAGATGTCGCGTCTACCATTGACATAGCTCTCAGTCGGGATGTCTTGGAGCACATATATGACCTGTATTCCCTTGATTTCAGTCTTAGCCCATATCCTAACCTCAAAAGGATGGTACACAATACCTCAGCCAATTTATACTGTCTGTGGTTGAGGAAATACTTCGAGGAGGTACATAGAGAATCTGAAAAAGAAGGAGTTATATCAAAGACGGCCAATGGGGGCTATTGGCAGGATCGCTACGAGTATCTCCTGAAGGATCTGGGGATCGAGAACACAGACGAGGCCAGAGAACTGGCGACCGCAACAAGAGGGTTGAACTACGCTGATATGGCCAATTTCCTGGAGAACAGGGAGTACCCATTCGAGCGTCATTGGGCATCCAATACGTGTGACCCCACTAACGGAAACTGGTCCGAACGATTACTGCCTGTCGAGGAGTATCGGAAATGGGCCCGGAATAATGGGTTCTCCGTTGAATTGAAGGGAGGAATCCTCAATAGCAACTCCGGAAATGTAGCATCAAGAGTAATCAAAAGTGCACTTAATGTTCTGATAACGAACAATATGTGTGGTCCCACTTTATGGCCTAGTTTAACCTTTATCATGGATAGGTTATAGAATGCTCAACTCGTAAAAAGTACAGATCAATTAGCTATTTTTGCAGCTCGGTTTTGTGCCTCTTTCGGCAGTGATTTTCTGCCAGGAGGAACATGCTTAAAATTTCTTTGAATGAGTCAGACCGTAGCAGAAAAAAGCAAGGCATCTATCAGTCGCGAGGATTTCGTCAACGAAGTACTCAGTGACTACAAGGTAGCATTTGCAAGTCGTCAAGCGAGTTTACTCGGCAGGAAGGAAGTTCTGACCGGTAAGGCTAAGTTTGGCATCTTCGGTGATGGTAAGGAAGTGGCTCAAGTGGCCATGGCCAAAGTCTTTGGCAAAGGTGATTTCCGCTCGGGTTACTATCGCGATCAGACTTTCATGTTTGCAAAAGACATCAGCAACGTACAGGAATTCTTTGCTCAGTTGTATGCTCACGTAGATGTTCAAGCGGAGCCAAGTTCAGCGGGAAGGTCCATGAATGGGCACTTTGGAACGAGATTGCTCGACGAGAACGGTGAATGGCTGAAGCAAACAGAAATGTTCAACTCATCTGCAGATATCAGTCCAACGGCTGGTCAGATGAGTAGACTTGTTGGTCTTGCGTGGGCTTCGAAGCTTTATCGAGAGACCCCTACGATCGACAAAGACGAATTCTTCAGTCGACGCGGTAACGAGATCGCATTCGGTACGATCGGAAACGCAAGTACGAGTGAAGGCCCGTTCTGGGAGGCGATCAACGCCGCAGGTGTGTTGCAAGTTCCAATGCTTGTTTCGATCTGGGATGATGAGTATGGCATCTCTGTTCCGGCAAAATATCAGACTACCAAAGAAGACCTTTCTTCGATTTTGAGCGGCTTCCAAACGGATGATGCAGGTCAGGGGTATTCTATTTACCGAGTGAAAGGTTGGGATTATGCCGGATTGGTCAAGACATATCAGGAGGCCGCCAAAAAGTGCCGAGAAACCCATGAACCGGCGATCATCCACGTCGTGGAAATGACTCAACCTCAAGGGCACTCTACTTCAGGGTCGCATGAGCGGTATAAGAGCCCGGAACGACTTGAGTGGGAGACGGAATTTGATTGTGTCACTCAATTCAGAAACTGGATCATTGGCAAGAAGATCGCAACCAAGAAGAAACTCGATGCATTGGAGGAGAAGTCGATGCAAGCCGTTAAGGATGCGCAAAAGGCAGCCTGGGACGGTTATTTGCAACCGATCCTTGCCGATCGCGATAATGCCATTGACCGATTGAAGGATCTGCAGAGCGCGAGTAATAATGCGGATGCTATCGAGGCTATTGTGAAAGGACTCCTAAGCAACCGCACACCTATTCGCAAAGACATTCACGCGGCGGTCCATGAAGCCCTTCGCCTTACTTTGGGAGAAGAATCTGATGCTCGTCAGCAAGTGGTGGACTACATTGGTTATTCTGACGAACTCAACTTTGATCGATACAGTTCAGCATTATTCAGCGAATCAGCGCAATCGTTGCAACATCTGGAACCAGTCGCAGCGCAATTTTCCGATAATAGCTTGACCCTCAACGGCTATGAGATCCTTCAGAAAACCTTTGATGCGATGTTGAGCCGGGATCCACGAGTTGTAGCTTTTGGAGAAGACCTTGGACATATTGGTGATGTGAACCAAGGATTTGCCGGCTTGCAGGAAAAGCACGGGGAGCACCGAGTTATGGATACGGGTATCCGGGAGAATACCATTGTTGGGCAAGCGATCGGCGCTGCACTACGAGGTTTACGTCCGATCGCCGAGATTCAATATCTTGATTATCTGATCTACGCTATTCAGGTAATGAGTGATGATATAGCAACCTTGCAGTATCGTACAAAAGGTGGCCAAAAAGTACCATTGATCATTCGTACCCGCGGACATCGCCTGGAGGGTATCTGGCATAGTGGAAGTCCAATGGCTATGATCATCAATGCGGTTCGAGGTGTGCACGTCCTCGTTCCCAGAAACATGGTTCAAGCTGCTGGATTTTACAACGCCTTGCTCAAGAGTGACGAACCGGCAATCCTGGTGGAATGTCTGAACGGATATCGCCTCAAAGAGGTTCAACCCGACAATCTCTCAGAATATACCTTGAAACCGGGCATTCCGGAAGTTCTGCGTGAAGGTTCTGACATCACTGTCGTTGGTTATGGCTCTACGTTGCGCGTGGCCGATCAAGCGATTGACGAACTGGAGAAACTGGGTATCAGTGTAGAATTGATCGATGTCCAATCACTGTTGCCTTTCGATACGGAAAAGGTGATCCTAGAATCCATCAAAAAGACCAATAAAGTGGTATTCATGGATGAAGACGTTCCTGGAGGAACCACTGCATATATGATGCAGCAAGTACTTGAGAAACAACAGGCATTTCGTTACTTGGATTCTGAGCCTCGAACCATTTCAGCAAGAGCGCACAGGCCTGCATATGGCACGGATGGAGATTACTTCAGCAAACCAAATGCAGAAGATATCTTCAAGGTCATTTACCATATGATGTCGGAATACGATCCGGGAGAATACACCGATTACGGTGCCTGATCCAAAGCGGCTTTGAATGTATCAATGCATCGCTTGCGCGTTGCTTTTAAGTCGACCATTGGCCGCGGATATTCCCATGTTCCGTATTCAGGGACCCACCTCTTGACATATTTCCATTCAGGATCGAACTTCTCACACTGAGTTTCGGGATTGAATACGCGGAAATAAGGTGCAGCATCTGCTCCACAACCTGCGGCCCATTGCCAGTTGCCGTTGTTCGAAGCAAGATCATAGTCGGTCAGTTTACGGGCAAACCAGGCTTCACCCCATCTCCAGTCAATGAGCAGATTCTTAGTAAGGAACGAAGCACAGATCATACGTACCCTGTTGTGCATGAATCCTGTTTGTGCCAACTCTCTCATTCCGGCATCTACGATGGGTATACCCGTCTTCCCATCTGTCCATTTTTGGAATTCCTCCTCCTCATTTCTCCATGGAATATGCTTGTACTTTGGCTTGAACTCATTCTCAACTACATGAGGAAAATGATACAGAAGCTGACTGAAAAACGATCGCCAGATCAATTCCCCTACCCAAGTTTCACTGGTATCCCATGCCTTGCGATAGCAAGCACGTGTACTCACAGTTCCAAAGCGCAGATGAGTGCTGATATGCGTAGTTCCCTGCACTGCAGGAAGGTCCCGAGTTTTGGCGTAGTTCTTCAAAAGTGACTCACTCGTATCTGCCGGTGGGACCTGAATTTCAGAACGGCGAAAGCCCAATTCCTCCAAAGAGATCAGCTCTCTCGCTTTCAGTTTGGCCATTTGACCGAGGTCTACCGGCTTCTCTTCAATAAGATCCTTCGTGAACAAGCTCATCCATTTCTTGCGGTATGGAGTGTAGACGGTATAGGGCTGCCCATTGTCCTTTACGACCTCATCCTTGTGAAAGACCACGTGGTCTTTGAATTGGTGGAACTCGATCTCGCTATGCGATAAATGCTCTCGAACTTCGGAATCACGTTCTCGAGCATATGGCTCGTAATCTTCATTCGTAAAAACAGCACGAGGTTGCCATTCTCTCACGATCTGCTCCCAACATTCTGATACTGAACCGTGGTATACCCGAATGTCCGAACCCAAACCGCGTAATCGATGCTGGATGTTTGCAAGTGTGCCATGAATGAAGCTGACACGACTATCATCTTCGTCCTCGAGCTTCTCTAAAATCGCCTTGTCAAAAATGAACACTGGCACGACTTCGGCACCGTGGTGAGTAGCCGCAGAAAGAGCGGCGTTGTCTTCAAGACGAAGATCTCTTCGAAACCAATGAATGACTTTCAAGATGTCAATAGGAACAACTCGATGTGTTATTAGTTTGTCGAATTTGTCATCACCTTTGGCACAGCTACTGCTACTATCCGAATTGTATGATTAAATTCCCAAACACATTTAAAGCAACTATGAAACAGCTCAGTATATTCTCATTGGTCATTCTATGGCTAGGACAGGCATTCGCTCAATCGGATATTACTCCGGATCTGGACGAAGGCCCAATGAAGAAAGTCCCGCTCAACGAAAAGGTGACAACCGGTAAGTTGAACAACGGGCTCAAGTACTTCATCATGCCGAATCAAAAGCCACAGGATAAAGTTGAACTGCGACTGGTCGTAAATGCAGGTTCTATTCTGGAAAATGAGCAACAACGCGGGCTTGCGCATTTTGTCGAGCACATGGCCTTTAACGGTTCTGAGCATTTCAAGAAAAATGAGTTGGTAGACTACCTCCAATCGGTTGGAGTAAAGTTCGGAGCTCACCTGAATGCATATACTAGTTTCGATGAAACTGTTTACATGCTTTCGCTTCCCAGCGATGACGCGGATCTTTTGGAAAAAGGATTCCTGGTATTACAAGATTGGGCAGGTGGACTGCTCTTTGACGGTGAGGAAATTGATAAAGAACGTGGTGTGGTTCTGGAAGAATATCGCTTAGGACTTGGAGCTAGCAAACGCATGATGGACAACTATCTTCCGATGATATTCCACGAATCGCGCTATGCCGAGCGTCTGCCGATCGGAAAGAAGGATATACTGGAAAATTTTGATCATCAGGTGCTTAAGGATTTCTACAATACATGGTACCGACCAAATTTGATGTCGGTGATCGTAGTTGGAGATATCTCCGTCGAGGATGCCGAAGCAAAGATCAAAAGTCACTTCAGCGGGCTGACCAATCCGCAGAATGAACAGGAACGTGTCGAATACAAAGTTCCGGATCATCAAGACTATCTGGTGTCGGTCAATTCAGATGAAGAAGCAGCTTATAACATGCTTCAGATCATGATCAAACAGAGTGGGGATCGAACGGTTGAAGGCACTTACGAAGAATTCGAAGAAGCCATACGGGAAGAAGTGATATGGAGCATGTTGAACGATCGGCTCTATGAGATCGCTCAAAAACCAGGAGCCCCATTTTCATACAGTTGGGCGGCAATGGATGAGATGTGGGCACGCACTAAGACCGCTTTGCAGATGGGTGCAATGATCGCTGAAAACAAGTTTGAAGAAGCTATTGAGATCATATTCACCGAACTCTATCGTGCGAAAATGCTCGGATTCACCGAGGCTGAATTTGAGCGCACGAAACTTAAAATGTTGCAACAAGCTGAGTCAATGCTGAAAGAGCAGGATAAGACTCAAAGTAGGAATCATGCTTCAAGACTCGTCCAACATTTCTTAACGGGAGATGCGTTTCCAAGTCCTGAATGGCTTGAAGATCGCTTGACTGAGGTACTTGAGAAGTTACAAGTGGATGAGCTCAGGAATATCCTCGAAGAAGTTGAATTAGAAGGAAATACAGTTGTTGTGATCACCGGAAATGAAAGTGATCGCGAGAACATGCCGGATGAAGGTCGAGTACTTGAGGTAATCCAACAAGTCAAGGACGCAGACATTGCCCCATTGGAAAACAATGAGTTGCCGGAAGAACTGATGGTCCGCCCGGAAAACACGGGTAAGATCCTAACCGAGAAAAGCATCTCGGAGGTTGACGCGCAATCATTCACCATGTCCAACGGCATCCGGGTGATCTACAAGAAGACCGATCTTCAGAACGATCAAGTACTGTTCAATGCGACAAGCCTTGGTGGCACCAGCTTGACAAGTGATGAGATCTATGAAAAAGTTCGATTTGGCATGGGTGCGATAGCTGAAGCCGGAGTGGGCGACTTTTCAAAGGTCGATCTGAGGAAAGTGCTTTCAGGCAAGAAGGTCTCCGTTCGTCCATCGATCAGCACCTATACGGAACAGATGTCGGGTAGCTGTTCACCGGATGACCTGGAACAACTGATGCAAATGGTGAATTTGTATTTCTCTCAACCACGATCGGATCAAGAGGCCTATGAAGCATTTGTGACCAGAGAGCGATCATTTATGGACAAGATGCTGGTGGATCCTTCCAATCATTTCTCGATGAAATGGAATGAGTTCCTATATCCGAATTATTCCCGCCGTTGGAGAATTCCGGGAGATGACGATTGGAAGAATACTGATTACAACGCGGTTATGAAACTCTATACCGAGCGTTTCGCTAACCCTGCGGATTTCGTGTTCATCTTCGTCGGAAATGTCGAAAAGGAGGCGATCGAAGAATTGGCAACGGCATATCTTGGTTCACTAAAGACGACCACGAAAAAGGAAACCTACAAGGATCTTGGTGTTCGTCTCAAGCCCGGAACTGATCGTCTGGATGTAGAAAAAGGATCTGAGCCCAAGAGCATGGTCCGAATGCTCTTTTCCGGAGAAGCGGAATATTCGGCTGAGGAAGATCTGCATATGAAGATGCTCGGAGATGTGTTGGGAATTCTTCTTACTGAAAAACTGCGTGAGGAAATGAGCGGAGTATATGGTTCCGGTGCTTATGGCGGAATGTCCGATGTACCTTACGAGCGTTACTATTTTTCAGTTTCCTTCCCTTGTGGCCCTGAGAATGTCGAAGCACTGATCAAAGCCACCGATGAAGAGATCGCCAAGCTCATTGAAAATGGGCCAAACGAAAAAGAGCTGAACAAGGTGAAGGAGACCGTTATCAAGCAACTGGAAACATCCGTACAGAGCAACCGCTATTGGATGTCTAAGATCCAGCAAGCTGAAGTTTATCGTAAACCTTACGGTGAAGTGTTGAGAACGGAAGAAGACGTGCAAGCCGTAACCGCTCAGGATCTTCAAACTGTTGCTGCTAAATACTTGAAGAACAACAAGATGGTGGGGGTACTGAATCCAGAGAAATAGGATCTCAGTACTTGATATTGAAGCGCTCGAACACGAAGTGCATCAACCATGCAGGACCTACCAGTAGGAACTGCACATCTTTCAGAAATGAAGGTTTTTTCCCTTCGATGTGATGACCTATGAACTGGCCAACCCAAGCCACTGCAAAGATCAACAATGACACTTTTGCCAAAGCAAGAGCGCTCTCATTGAGATACAGATAAAGTTCGTGATTCAAGTAGACCAATAATAACCCGACGGGGGTAAAGCCCAGAAACATAGATCGGGATAGTCTCAAGTAATAAAGGATCACAAAGATCACGAACACAAAAGCCCAGTTGCTGATATATGTTCGATGTCCGAAAAATGGTATGCTGTACAGCAGTCCGAGCAAGCTGAACATGATCAAAGGAACGCAGATCCAGTGGACCGCCTTGTTCAATTTGTTTTGATGACTCTCGCCATATTCTGCGAGTAAAATGTCTACTTTTCGTTGCATGTCCCCTGTTTGAACGTGCAGTAAAGATAGCTGAAATAACTATCTCCCATCAATTCAAGGCAACCCTTCGCACAACATGTGCTTCTAATATTTACCGACATATTTCAGTTTTTCACTTGACAATCGTCTTTCGATCCGGTAGTTGTAATCAAGAACTTTGGCATGTTAAATCAAATACTATGAATAGAGTTCTACGGCTAGCACAGCTCCTTGTCTTGGCATTTGCAACAACAATGACACCAAGGTCAAGTTGCTGATTTTACCTTGTCTACAGATGAGGCCTGTTCAGGAGCAACAGTGACCTTTAACAATCAAAGTACAGGAGCAACCTCGTACATATGGTATGTTGACGGACTAAGTATCGGAACTTTTGTCAACACGAGTTACCAAGTATACGGAGACAAGACCTATGTGATTTCTCTGGTGGCCATTGATGGCAGTGGAAATCGAGATACGGCGTGGAAGGCGCTAAGATCTCATGCAACACCCCGTTATCAATATTCTTTTGAACAGAACTTCAGTAATCTATGTCTAGGAACAGAACTGACCGTGAGTCCATGGTCTGTTTTTGAAGGTTCTGACTCCATCCATTGGGATTTTGGCGATGGGACCACCAGCAAGCTGCGTTTTCCTCGTCACACATTTGCATCCACCGGCACGTATCAGGTTAAGGCTACGGTATATGGATACTGTGGAATGGATTCTCGAACCACTACAGTCAATGTAGTCAATGATAACTCCGCCAAGCCTATCGTCAACATCAGTGGTCCGAATATGCTCTGTCCAGGTCAAACCGTTAATTTTTTCAGCTCCTCCTGTTCAGGCGGACCATTGGACAGCATCAAGACCTTCACGGGTGATGGAAACTCGACGTTAAAGCGAGATTTCAAATACTCATACAGCAATGCCGGTTCCTATGAACTCATGGCAATCGCGTATAATACATGTGGGTCTGACACCACCAAGAAGACGGTTCAGGTGTCTGATACATTTGCTCCCGGACAGAGTATCTATTTATATCCAAAGGAAGTATGTCCTAGTCAAGGCGTCTACGTGAGTGTGGGCCTTCAAGGAAGCAGCTATGCGATTGTTGACTTCGGTGATGGAACTAAGGACACATTCACCAGCGACAAAAGCTCTGTTTATCACCAGTTCCAAACTCCGGGAACCTATGTCGTAAAAGCGATGATCGAACCCGAATGTGGTAAGGCAGGTACGATCATGGATTCAGTTCGTGTGATCAATGGACTCACTCCATCTATGTATCAGCTCTATTTGCCATCTAAGGAGTTCTGTCCCGGAGAGGAGTTTTCTTTCAACTCTCCATACATGCAGGAGGGAGATACATTCGAGATCGACTTGGGCGATGGTACCTTCCATAGAATCTTCGATACCAGCGGTTTCAGAATGACACACGCCTATCAGAATGCAGGACTATATCAACTCAAGACCAAGCATATCAATTCGTGTGGTCTTTATACTTCTACAACGGATATCATCAATGTTCACAACAACAGTTTCATCCGTCCGTGCATTCTCGCACAAATGGGAAGTGATGCTGATATATGTGTTACCGATACAGCATTTTACTTGGTAGGTGCAGATAACCAGCGTGAATTCCATTCGGTCAAATGGACTTTCAGTGACGGCATGAGCGGACAGGGAACACCTTATAACCGGATGTTCAATAACAGAGGCGACTATCTTGTGGTTGCTACCCTGAAGGATATGTGTGGTCACGATTACAGGATGGCATATACTCAGAAGATCTTCAATTCCATGATGGTTCCTAAAGCGCTGTTTTGGTTGCAACCCGAAGTGGCTTGTACAGGCGAGGAGATCCTACTCGATCAGGTGAGCAGTTTTGGTCAGGATTATTATTGGGATTATGGTGACGGAAATTCGAAGAAAGGTCATCGTGATGCTTTCCATGAATTCTATAACTACTCGGCACCCGGTCATTATGTGATCGAACATCGCGTCGAGAACGGATGTGGTTCAGATACAGACAGCCACCTGGTGTTGATCGAGGCAGGGCCAAGAGTTTCGATTTCAGTATCTCAAACACAGATCGATGTGAACACTGAACTCACGTTCACAGCATCTGTAGGAAATGCCAGAAGCTACGAATGGGAATTCCCTGATGGTTCAACCAGCACGGAAATGAGCCCAAAATATACGTTCACTCAGGAAGGCAAGAGAACAGTGATACTAAGAGCTTGGAGTCCGTTCGATTGTATGACTGAAGAACAAGTAGAAATTCAAGTTGGAGGTGTTGGGGTGTTTGACCTTGCTGTTGAGCATGGAATGAAGGTATATCCGGTTCCAACACATTCGGTTCTACACATCGAATTTGAGAATGCCGAATTGAACAAGAATGTCGCCATTGATCTGGTTGACATTAGCGGACGACTTGTCTATTCCAATAGTTACAAGGTTCTCTCCGAAAAGGTGAGCATCGATATTAGAAAACTTGCTTTAAAACCGGGAATGTACTGGCTTCGAGTCAAAGGGTCAGCGATGACTCATACGCGACAGATCGCTGTCCGTTGATGGAGCCGGGATACTTTTGGTTTTCTTGTGTTTTGTTTGTTGAGGCCGGATCAATTCCGGCCTCATTTCTTTTGCAAATTGCACAGGATGTGCTAATGAATTAGATTTACCGTCATAACACCGAATAATTGTGATCTTAGGAATTTTAAAGGAAAGCAGATCCGGGGAAAATCGGGTAGCGATGTCCCCTCAGGTTTGCGCTCAATTACACGACAAAGGATATGAATTGCTGGTGGAGAAAGACGCAGGTCTGAAGTCTGCATTCAGCAATGAGGACTTCGAGTCGAATCACGCCAAAGTGGTTGATCGCGATGAGATCTTCGCAAAGGCGGATGCCATCGCCAAGATCAATCCATTCGAGGATGACGAGATCGACAAACTCCGCAATGGTCAAACGACCATTTCGCTGCTCTATCACTTGTCGGAAGGAGCACGTTGTGAGAAACTGGCGAGTAAAGGCGTAACCGCCTGTAGTATGGATGCGATCCCACGGATCTCCCGTGCTCAGAGTATGGACGTACTCAGTTCTCAGTCGAACCTAGCCGGGTACAAAGCCGTGCTTTTAGGTACGGAACAACTCACGAAGATCTTTCCGATGATGACTACGGCTGCCGGGACGATCAAACCGAGCAAAGTACTCATTTATGGAGTGGGAGTAGCCGGTCTTCAAGCTATCGCGACAGCCAAACGATTAGGTGCTGTGGTGGAAGCTACGGACGTAAGGCCTGAGACCAAAGAACAGGCTGAATCGCTGGGAGCAAGATTCATCACCGTCGAAGGTGAAGTGAAATCAGAAGGCGGATATGCCGGAGAGGTTTCGGAGGAGTACAAACGGAAGCAAAAGGAAGCTGTCGACAAGAGTTTGTTCTTCGCAGATCTAGTGATTACCACTGCGCTAGTACCAGGACGTCAAGCGCCGGTGCTCATCACAGAGGATCAGGTAAAACAAATGAAATTCGGTTCGGTGATCGTGGATATGGCTGTTGAGCAAGGAGGGAATTGTACGCTCAGTGAATTGGGAAAAGTCGTAGAGAAACACGGAGTGAAGATCATGGGTATCCCAAATCTTCCTTCTACACTATCAACCAATGCCAGCGAACTTTTTGCCAAGAACCTGGCCACCTATTTGTTGCATTTGGCTCCTGAAGGGGAGTTCAATCTCGATCTGGAAGAAGAGATCACGGATGCGACCATCATCACTTATCAAGGACAAAAACGCAAATAATTTACCATGGAGATCATAGAGAATGCACTGAATTTTCTGGGTGACCATATAGAAATGGTTTACATACTCATCCTGATGATATTCGTTGGAGTTGAGGTCATTGGAAATGTACCCGCTGTCTTGCACACCCCGTTGATGTCGGGAGCCAATGCGATCCACGGTGTGGTGATCGTTGGGGCCATCATCGTGATGCTTAATTCGGAACCCGACAATATCCCCGCCTTAATCCTGGGCACCCTGGCAGTGCTACTCGGAACGCTCAATGTTGTTGGTGGGTTTGTGGTCACGGACCGTATGTTGGAAATGTTCAAAAAGAAACCCAAGAAATAGACCGGATAGCACATGGAGCACTTATTGGAAATCATATATCTCATCTCGTCCATCACTTTCGTGATCGGATTGAAGATGATCGGAAATCCGAATACCGCACGGAACGGAAACCTCATCGCTGCGGTCGGGATGGTCATGGCTATTGCGGCAACGCTGATCTTCCACGAGGGAGAGGTGGCGCCTATCATTTACATATTGATCTTCGGAGCGATCGCAGTTGGTACTATTGCCGGCTGGATGACCGCCAAGAAGGTACAAATGACACAGATGCCCGAGCTGGTTTCGCTATTCAACGGAATGGGTGGCGCCTGTGCGGCATTGATCGGCTTGATCGAATTCCACCACAACGTGGGTGATCCGGTTGCGATCTCCACGATCGTAGCGGGAATGGTGATAGGAAGTGTATCCTTCTCAGGAAGTATGATCGCGTTCATGAAATTGAACGGAACGATGCGTAAAGCAATCCGACTACCGAAGTACAATATTCTAAATACCATCATCATGATCGGTATCGTAGCATTCGGTGTTTACATCGTGATGAGCGGCACGCACGACGAAACGATGGTGTATTTGCTTTTTGCCGTTGCACTGGCATATGGTGTTCTGTTCGTGATCCCGATCGGTGGAGCGGACATGCCTGTTGTGATCTCGTTGTTGAACAGCTTCACCGGATTGGCAGCCGCCTTTGGTGGATTCCTTTATGGAAATATGGTAATGCTTACGGGTGGGATTCTGGTAGGGTCCGCAGGAACGATCCTCACGTTTGCCATGTGTAACGCGATGAACCGTCCGTTGAAGAATGTCATCTTTGGTGCGTTCGGAGAAGGTGCAGCCGCAGGGTCAGGCACTCAGATCGAAGGCTCGATCAAAGAAGTCGGTCCGATGGACGTGGCTATCATGATGAACTACGCCAGTCGTGTGATCGTGGTACCCGGCTACGGTTTGGCCGTCGCCCAGGCCCAACACGTGATCCACGAATTGGAAGAGTTGCTCGAAGGACGTGGAGTGAGCGTAAAATATGCTGTTCATCCGGTTGCCGGACGAATGCCCGGACATATGAACGTCCTTTTGGCGGAATCAAATGTGGAATACGACAAGCTCGTGGAAATGGACGATATCAATCCGGAATTCCCGACTACCGATGTCGTATTCGTAGTGGGAGCGAACGACGTGGTTAACCCCGCCGCGCACAACGATCCGAGCAGTCCGATCTACGGTATGCCGATCCTGGACGTGGAAAATGCAAAACAGGTTGTGGTGAACAAGCGGAGTATGAAGCCGGGCTATGCGGGTATCGAGAATGAGTTGTTCTTCCACGACAATACGAGCATGTTGTTCGGGGACGCAAAGGCCGCGATCACAAAGTTGGTTGCGGAGATAAAGACGCTGTAGAGGCTTAACAGCGATTTCTCTTCGTAAATTTAGTTAACAGTTGCCCTCACAAAATATTCTTGGCCATGTGCCAATAACAATCATATTCCGGAAGTGTGGATCTAACACGATAAATGATCGTCAGTGAATAGCCTTGGATCAGGCGATTATCTGCTGTCTGGCTACAAAGAACATGTCGATTGCCCCTTTGCCTTTGGCTTCGATTTTTCCTCTGGATTCAAAGGTCAAAGTTGGATCGTCTTTGATCTGTTCGTAGGTTGTATGAGAGATATTCACCTTGCCTACCTCACCATTTGATTCCATGCGAGATGCAGTGTTCACCGTGTCACCCCAGATATCGTATTGGAATTTCTTGACTCCAACGATTCCGGCCACGACTCGACCCGTGTGCAGACCGACACGCATTTCGAATCCGAATTTTCCTTCTTTCTGTCTTTCTAGGTATCGCTCCTTCATAAAAGCCGACATCTCCAATGCGGCTTGAACCGTACGAAGGCAAGATCCTTCTTCCTGGTCATCTATTCCTCCAACAGCCATATATGCATCGCCGATGGTCTTGATCTTTTCGATATTATATTTCTCACAGATCTGATCGAACTTACTGAAGCAATAGTCCAGTTCCTGAACCAGATCTTCAGCGGAGAGGCGCTCAGCGGTTTGAGTGAATTGTCTGAAATCGGTGAAGAGTATGGTGACCATATCATGGCTTCGGGCTCTGGAGGAACCATTCAACTTGAGTTCATCGGCGATCTGAGCCGGCAGGATGTTCAGCAGAAGATCCTCCGAGCGTTCTTTTTCCTTTTCGATCGATGCTTTGGCTTTGCGCGTAAACCTCAACCTGCTCCACAGACCAACGGAGATTAGCAGCACCAGTAACCCCAATCCCAGGTACACGTTCCTTTGATTGCTTTCACTCGCCAGAACTCGTTCATTTTCGATCAGCATCAGAAGTCTGTCTTTTTCCGCTTTCAGCTTCATCTCTTCCTCCTTCATGAAGCTCCATCCATCACCGGGATCGAGAACGCTCTGCATGCGGATATACTCCTGATAGAATCTAAATGCCTCCTTGTAGTTACCGAGAGCTGCATGGCCTTGATATAGGGCGCTAAGATTATCCCGTTTTTCTTTGACCAGCTCATGCTCGACACAGTATTGATAGCCGGAATCAGCTAGTTCTACAGCTCTCTTATAGTTGCCATTCATAAATTGGCCATCGGCCCTGACAGAGTAGATGTGACCACACCAGAATGGATTGTGCGATTGCTTAAATTTTCGGAATGCCCTATACAACAAGGGATCCGCATTGTAAGAAGAATCCATCATCAATCTCGTTTGAGCCATTTCGGTGTAGCACATGCCGAGCAGATCATTGGAATCCACCTGCGGACAATCGGCTACTTCATCCAGAAGCATCTCCAGCGCGTACAAACTGGAATCAAATTTATTCTGTTCCCGATAGGACCTGGAAAGAGTTCTGAGTGCTTCCAGATGATCATTACAGTACGATGGATTCATCGACCAATTGAGCTGTTGATCGCGGTAATAGGATTCCATTTTCTGGTCTTTGCCCATGTAATAGGCATAGCTAAGTCCTTTCAAAATTGGAATGACAGAAGCAGTATCTCCCTTTTCCTTGAAGTAATTCAGCGCCGGGATCAAATACGCAGAACTTTGGTTGAAGACCCCCAAGCGCGACTCTGCATGTGAAATCAAATAACCGGAATGATGAAATCCATGGTCATCCCCGGCCATTTCAAAATAGGTTCGTGCTTTTGTGAAGAGGTCGGATGCTTTTTTAAGATCATTACGGTGCAGGGCTTGTATCCCATTGAATTGGTTGACAAATCCGAAAAAGTAGTACGAATTGGAGTCTACGTGAAATTCGATCAATGGATCGCCCGGAGCCACCTTCTCTTCTAAAAGTCGGTTGATATTTCCCCTCACATAAGATGTATCAGCGGCATCAAAAGCCTGCTGCAGCGAATCTATGAGTCCTGTATTCCACTGACCGAAGGAGGTAAGGCTGAAGGAAAAACAAAGTGTGAGGAAAATGGAGCGATTCATACGAGCTGCCCAAATATAGTCATGAGAAACTTTCAACGGATACTGAAGTGCAGCGACAACTTACCTAGTTAGTTATGCCTGCCGTGATCCGGCCAAATGACCAATTACACTTTACATTAAAAAAGGGCCTCTTTCGAAGCCCTTTCTATTAATCCTTTTTCAAAAGGTCGCGGATCTCTGTGAGAAGATCTGCTTCACTCGGTCCGGGATCCGGAGCCGGAGCTGGTTCTTCTTCTTTCTTTTTCATCTTGTTCATGCCTTTGATCACCATGAAAATGGCGAACGCCACGATGATGAACTCGATCACCGTGTTGATGAAGAGTCCGTAGTTGACAGTGACAGCCTCAGCCACTACTTCACCACTTTCCATCACCGCTTCTTTCAACACGAAGCTCAGGTTAGAGAAGTCCACGTTACCCAATGCCATCCCAATTGGAGGCATGATCACGTCTTTAACCAATTAGGATACGATCTTACCGAACGCTCCTCCGATCACGATACCCACGGCCATGTCGATGACATTGCCTCGCATCGCGAACTCCCTAAATTCTTTCATCATTCCCATACGTATGCTATTAATTGTTTCAGACCAAATATAGCAATTTACCCTCTCGGAAAAGGAGGATCGAATATGGAATGACTTGCCTGGATTACTTCATGAGCTCAAGGATATCTTGTGGAACAGCCTTCTTATTGACGATGATACAGACCGTTTTCATTTTCACATAGTTCTCAGACATGTGCATGTAACCTTCCATACCGGCTCTCGTTCCCCATGAATTCTTAGTGATGAAGAACTTCGTTCCGTCCTCCGCTCGGGATACTCCTGTTATGTGCATTAGATGATCGTCAGTAGTGCTGAGATTGTCGAACAATTCCTGTCTTCTTTCTGCGTTCGCTTCATCCTCTGTGATCATCTCCGGAGACAGCTTCAATGCTGCTGTATCAGAACTGAAGACGGCAAATCCGCTACGCGAGTTGAATCCGCGTTCACTTACGTCCCCGTCCCATTCGATCGTAAACCCTTTGCCAAGAGCATGTTCCATTACGGTCATCAATTCATCCAACGAAAGATTGAAATACCTTCCGTTACTGAAATTGTCCGGCACTTCCACGATCACATTCTCATGCAGATCCTGGTGCGTGAAGGACGTGAATCCAATGTATTCTTGGTCGTCCAGAGCAACGACATTTCTGGCAAATGAACGTGCATTGTACATCTTACCGTCGTACTCGAACATATCCGGCAAAATTCCCAGATGCTGGTCGAGAATAGCATTGTATCCGATTCGCCATGTCGGTGAGATCGGAAGATGTACCAGGATCGAATCGAGGTATTGTTTCAGGTCGGGAACTAGCTTGCTATGATTGTGCATGGTGTCACCATTCATGCCATCGTAAACAGATTCCGGCATCATGCCATATTTTTTATACGAGTGGATCACATCATGGCCTAAACTTCCCTGGCTGAAGTTACATGTTCCATGATAACGAAGATATTTCTCGCCCTTCTCTACATAGATCTTTCGCACCGTATAGATCTCGCTCAGGTCCAGTATTTCTCCTGTCTCACGCAGATGTTCAGACTCCAAAAATGAGGTGGTCGAAAAGCTCCAACAAGTTCCTGTGCGTCCTTGACTTTTGACCGGAGTGGCATCGCAAGTCAGCACTGTTGAAAGCTTCGCTGTCCCTTCCGTCTGGGCAAAAGTTGCCACTGGTAACAGGAACAGAACCAGATATATCAATCTTCTCATGGATGTGATTTTGATGGTGAAATTAGTGATTAATTGTTTTGGTCGATGATCTGAACGGGAGCCAGCTTGTGGACGAAGTACATCTTATTGTTGTCCAGGCTGCGACATCGGTACCTGCTTCTTGCAAGTTCTCCTTTTACAAATGCCCTTTTGCCTGAAATGGTAAATGGCGTTCCCTCTTCAAGGTCCTGAAGGAGGGTATGTTCAGTATTGTCGTATCTATGAAGTACCTCCGCCAACTTTGCATTGGAATAATGACCCGCTGATGGGTCGTCTATCAGTGCATGCAATTCTACAGCGATATCATCGGGGAAGATATTCATAGATAGAAACCTCGAAAGCAACTTTCCAAATGCTGACTTCCATTCTGGTCCGTGCGGATCCACCCTCCTCTTGTAGGTGGAATACGTCAGTAAATGGGCGTATTCATGCAAGAATGTGATCAGGAATGAATACTTGTTCAGATCGCCATTCACGCTGATCTTATGTGGACCTCTGCGCTGCGGTGATCGATAGTCTCCAAGTTTGGTCTTCCGGGGTTTGGAGATGCGAAAATGCAGATCCTGATCACGGATCAGTTCAACTACCGGATCCACGCTTTTCTCCGGTAGATATTTTGCTAAAGTATCCTTCAACTAACTCGTAGATTTCACGCAAGTGACGCATCGAACGCTCTCCGGCATGACCAGGAGTTTTTCAACTTCGATAGCGTTTCCACACTGTCGACAGGTGCCGAAATGTGATAACTCCAACTCCTTGAGCGTACGCTCGAGACGGCCTAACTTATCCCGCGAATTTCGCAGAGCCGCTTCGTTAACGCTTTTGTTATTGATGGCGTCCATACGGCTTATACGACCGATGGAATTCTCCGGTGCAATGGGCTTTGTCAGCTCTTTCAACTCCTCAATATCCGAGCGAGTGCGTTCCATTTTAGAAAGGATCTTCGCACGGATCTGTTCCAGCACTTCTACCGACAGCTTAGCCATGGATCAGTTTACTTTTCCGAAGAAGCTTTCGAGCAACCGGTTTTAGCGTGAGAACAGCAAGATGATTTTGTTGCGGTTTTCTCGCAAGCCGCATCGCTCTTCTTCTTTTTCTTCTTAGGCTTTTTGTCCTTTATGGAGTATTCCGTTTGAGTTGCAGCAGCATCAGTTGTAACTGAAGCCATGGAGCCAAATCCGAATGCCGCAACCGCGAAGAGTGTTATAAATAATTTTTTCATGATAGTCCTTGTTTCAGACAAATTTAACGAATCGGGAATTGATGCAGTATCTGTGAACCGTCAGTTCACGGCAATGAAGCAAGGATCGTCTGACCGCCTTTGGTCTTTTGACCGAGTTCAACCTCCACTTTGGCATTGAGTGGTAAAAACACATCGACACGGCTTCCGAATTTAATGAAACCCATTTCTTTGGTCTGCTCAACGGAGTCTCCCTCATCGATATAGTAACGAATCCTTCGGGCTACAGCTCCGGCGATCTGACGGAACAGGACCTCTGTTCCGCTATGATGCTTGATGACGGTAGTAGTGCGCTCATTCAAGGTACTTGATTTCGGGTGCCATGCCACCAAATACTCACCGGGATGATATTTGAAATAGCTCACCAAACCGCTGATCGGGTTCCGATTGACATGCACGTTGAAAGGGGACATAAATATGCTGACCTGTACGCGCTTGTCCTTGAGGTATTCGGGTTCATCCACTTCTTGTATGACCACCACCTTGCCATCGGCAGGTGCGATGACAGCTCCGTCTTTCACAACCCAATTGCGTTGAGGATTACGGAAAAACTGCAGGAATAGAAAAAAGATCACCACACTGGCGAAAAGCACGAGACCCTTCAGCCACTGTATGTCCGAATACCGGAGTAGCAGCAGATTAACTGCAAGCAAAGTGAGCAGGGTAACGATCAATATGCCATACCCTTCGCGATGGATCATTAGAAGATTCCCCTGATTTGCTTGGTACTGGCAACTTTGTCGATCGCTGTAATGTAAGCAGCAATTCGCATGTTCACGTTGTACTTCTTAGATGCGGCGAAAACGGTTTCGAAGGCTTGTTTCATGATCCGGTCAGCACGACGATTGACGCGCTCTTCCGTCCAGAAGTAACCCAAACGGTTCTGTACCCACTCGAAGTAAGAAACACTCACACCTCCGGCATTTGCCAAGATATCCGGAACCACCATTACACCTTTATCGTTCAGGATGGAATCCGCATTGGCTGAAGTAGGACCATTTGCCCCTTCTACGATCAATCGAGCTTTGATCTTATCGGCATTTTTAGATGTGATCTGATCCTCTAATGCAGCAGGAACCAGAACATCCACGTCTGCTGTTAACAACTCTTCATTGGTACATGTGTCGGCACCGGTGAATCCTTCTAGGTTCCCTCCGTTCTGCTCGACATAAGCGATGGCTTTTTCGATATCGATGCCGCCTTCGTTCATGTATGCTCCAGTGACATCACTGATCGCACAGATCTTCACTCCTTGCAATTCAAGCAGTTTCGCAGAAATGCTTCCCACGTTCCCAAATCCTTGAACCGCAGCTCGGGCCTTATTGGGGTTCATCTTCAATTTACCCATTGCACTACGAGCAGACACCATGACACCACGACCCGTGGCTTCAACACGCCCAAGAGAACCACCTAGTACAAGCGGCTTACCGGTTACCACAGCCGGACTCGCAACTCCTTTCAATTTGGAGTATTCATCCATGATCCAGGCCATGATCTGAGGGTTGGTACCCATGTCTGGTGCAGGGATGTCCTTTTCTGGTCCGAACACGTCGGCCATTGCTACTGTGTACGCACGGGTCAAACGCTCGAGTTCGCCTTGAGACATCTCTCGTGGGTTACATTTGATACCACCTTTGGCTCCTCCGTAAGGAATACCTACAACAGCACATTTCCATGTCATCCATGCGGCAAGGGCTTTTACTTCGTCGATGTTCACACTCGGAGCGTAACGGATCCCTCCTTTAGAAGGGCCCAGCTTGGCAGAGTGCACCACTCGGAAGCCTTCGAAGACCTCGATCTTGCCATTGTCCATGGTTACAGGCAGTGATACTGCCACAGATTTTTCAGGGGATTTGAGAGCGTTGTACATGCTCTCGTCGAGACCGAGTATCTCAGCCGCAACTGAAAACCGCTCCATCATAGAATCCAGTGGGTTCAATTCGCCATGGATCGGAGCAGGTTCTTTGTATTTAACAGTCATATGATCTGCTTGAATCTTGCGGCAAAGCTATAAAAGAACCAAAGGAAACAATCTAATAATGTTGAACATTTTGACCTGAAAATGGTCAGATGCCGTAAAAGGACAAAAATGCGTAGGCTGCAGGCCCTGCAAAGAGCACCGAATCAAATCGATCCAGGAAACCACCATGACCGGGTAACGCTGATCCTGAGTCTTTTACGCCCAGGGTTCTCTTGATCTTCGATTCAAACAGGTCGCCCAGGTTAGCTGAGATCGCGATCACAGCACCTAACCCGGCCAGGAAATTGCTTTTCAAAGGCGCGAGCTCCCCTCCCAGGAAGTATGCCACAACAATGCATGCCACAACTCCACCAACGAATCCTTCGATCGTCTTACCGGGAGAAATGGTCGGGGCCAGTTTGTGACGGCCAAGTAATCTGCCGAATACATACGCGAAGCTGTCATTCACCCAGATCAGTGCAAGAACGAGCAAAATTGGGCCTCCTTCGAATGGAAAAAGGCTCATAGTTTCACCGCCTAACTCCATTTGACCGATCCGGAAAAATAATCCCAGAGATACACCAATGTAGATCCAACTCAACATCAGTCCGCTCAAATCTGAGATCGGATCCTTCTTCGATGAGAGCAGTACATATGCCATGAAAACCAATCCGACGAAGATGAATATGTAATTGAAATAGCCGGCATTGATCAGACTATCCTGATTGATATACGCAAATCCCGAAACTGCAAGTGTTGAAGCAGTCCCGATCAACCGATTTGCCAAGGATTCCTTTGGAGAGATCAACAGGAGCAACTCATAAGCGCAGAAACCGGCAATGAGCATATGAAAGATCAAGGCCGACTCATGTCGCCAAAGCAATGCCAGGCAGGTGATCCCCACATAGACACTCCCCGTCATCAATCTCAAGGTCAGATTATTCAAAATGTAATTCGATCTTTTTTGTGGAGCGCATCCAGAGGGTCCGGATCAGAATGATGGTCAGCACAAGGCTGCCTATCACGATATATTCCATGAATTGAAATTCATCACCCAGAAATTCGGGTGCAGAACCTCCGTCCTTTATCGCTTGACTGATTATCACCAAAGCATTATTCAGGAAATGAATCAATATCGGAACCCAGAGTGAACCCGTGAGATAAAAGACATAACAGAGCAATCCCGAGAGCATGACCATCGGCAGGAACTTGTATGGTTGGAAGTGCAATGCGGCAAACAACAAGGACGTAAGCAGCACACCCACATGAATATTATCCGTCCAACTTTTGAAAATGCGAAGTAGAACACCTCGAAATAGAATTTCCTCCGCGAACGCTGGCAATAATGCCATTACCATCAGGTTCACGAAAAGGTGTGGTCCATAGTTCTGCTGCAAAAGCGCATTATAAATGTTGTCACTTCGTGACTCCATTTTCATGAATACAGATTCCCACTTTTCTGGCATTTCCAATGCTGCATTCACATTGATCAGCCAGGTCGCGAATGGAGTGAAGACCACATAAAGCAACACAGCACTGAGAACCAGCACCGGCAATGTTCCTCGATCGAGAGCAGTGAAGGACAATAAGCGGTATCTGAAAACTCTGGTGGCAATGAATGCCGTGAATACGAAAGACAAGCCGAACATGAGCTGTGAGAGTTTCAATGCATAGACCTCGCTCATTTCCAGATCACGCGGCATGTCGAAATCGAGATCACTTACTTTGATATCCCAGAAGGTGAGCGTGAGTCGTTCACCTATCGCGTTAAAGATGAACATGCTTAACAGCAGAACTCCCACTGTGATCAGCAAATGAGATAAATAGGAGTATTTAGGTGGTCTTCCGAGTCGCATCCAATTTTTACCTTTGCAAAGGTGGTTAAAATAGCGGATATAGAAATTGGGGAATTCCCATTGTTACTGGCGCCCATGGAAGATGTGAGCGATCCACCTTTCCGAAAGGTGTGTAAAGCCAATGGTGCTGACGTGATGTACACAGAGTTCATCTCCTCGGAAGGTCTGATCCGTGATGCGGCTAAGAGTGTCCAGAAACTTGACATTTTCGGTTATGAGCGACCGATCGGGATACAGATCTTCGGTAGCGATATCGAAGTGATGAAAGAAGCTGCCGAGATCGCCACGGAAGCTCAACCGGATATTATCGATATCAATTACGGATGTCCGGTGAAGGCTGTTGCGTGCAAAGGAGCGGGAGCCGCCTTGCTTCAGGATGTTCCGAAGATGGTTGAAATGACCAAGGAGATCGTCGACAGCACTCACCTACCGGTGACAGTCAAAACGAGACTCGGTTGGGATGATAACACAAAGTACATTGTAGATGTAGCGCATCGGTTACAAGATATTGGGATCCAAGCCTTGAGTATTCACGGCAGGACTAGAAAGCAGATGTACAAGGGTGAGGCAGACTGGTCTCTGATCGGTGAGATCGCTCAGGATCCGAAGATCCATATCCCGATATTCGGGAATGGCGACATTGACTCCGCGAAGAAAGCCGTCGAATATCGCAACAGATATGGTGTGCAAGGTATCATGATCGGGCGAGCAGCTATCGGTTACCCATGGATCTTCAACGAGATCAAGCATTACATGAAAACCGGTGAGGAGCTCCCTGCACCGGGAATGACCGAGCGCGTAGATGTCTGTCAGCTGCACTTTGAAGAAGGGATCAAATGGAAAGGGGAACGTCTCGGAATCTTCGAGATGCGCAAACATTATAGCAATTACTTCAAAGGAATCCCACATTTCAAGCCTTATAGAATGCGCCTTGTACAAGCGGATTCTTCTGAAGAAGTGATTCAGATCCTCAATGAGATCCGTGAAGAATTCGTTGGAGAAGAGGTTGCGATCTGAACCTGAGCACGAAGCTGAGAAATTCGCGATATTTGATCACGAATAACTCACCATGAAAAAATCACTAGCCTTTATTGCCATAGCATTCCTGACCATCCAGTCGTTCGCGCAATGCGTTATTGAACCATACAGCCTGGAAAAACGAGTTCGCCTCAGCGATCTGGTTGTGGAAGCTCAAGTGGTAGACCGTGCATCTCAATGGGACAAGACCCACAGTATGATCTACACGGTGAACACGCTCAAAGTGTATAAGATCTTTGATGGGAACGTCAGCTCATCCCAAAATGTGAAACTCATCACCGTAGGTGGACGAGTTGGTTTGGACATGCTCAAGGCGGAACCTTCATTGCAAGTGGAAGCTTCTGAATTCGGAGTGTTTCTGATGAAAGAAGATGAGGCTATGGCCAAGAAACTTGGACTTGAAGGAACTGTTTACCTTCCTAGCGCAAGTGTCCAGAGTTTCATCAAGTATGACATTCATACAAATGAGGCCTTCAGTTACTATAAAAAATATGACGGGCGACCTATCCTCCATGAGGAACTCACAAATTACACTGAGAAGACACCTGTTGTGATCGAAAAAGCTCCTTGGGAGAATGATAATATCAAACCAATCTCAGCTCCGTTCATCACTTCCTGGAGTAAGGATACAGTGGCAGCGGGTACGCAAATTCTCCTGACCATCAACGGTGGGAATTTCTACATTGCACGTGGGTCAGGGAAAGTGGAATTCCGAGATGCGAACTACGGAGACGGACGTTTTTACAAGCCGCAATGGGGAACAAGCTACAAGTCTTGGAGCAATTCGAAGATCGAGGTATATGTTCCTAGTCGGGCAGGTACGGGAAAAGTGCGTATTACTAACAATACGAACGAAAGTGTAACCACCACGAGTGATCTTTTCGTTGCATACTCTCATTTGAATGTGAGCTTTGGAAACACTACGGTCGATACAGCATATTGGCCTATCGATCACGTGAACGACAACTCAAATGGTGGGTATACATGGCAGATGAACCGCAAGTTCCGCTTGCATGATGACGCAGTGAATAGTTTCATGAGAGCACTTGAAACATGGAGATGCGGTACTTTGGTCAATTGGGACGTGGGGGATGACACCAATATTGACGACATCGAACGCGAAGGAGTCAATGTGGTACGACATACGAAGTTCGGCGACAGTAAACTCGGTGTTTGCTACAGCTGGTACAAAGGCTGCTACCAAGGAACGAATCTGCATTGGTACGCAGACGAGCTCGATATCGAATTCGACTCAACGTACAACTGGTATTACGGAACAGGTAATCCGGGAAGCAGTAAATATGATTTCGAAAGTGTTGCCGTCCACGAGTTGGGCCATGGACATCAATTAGGTCACGTCATTGACGATGAGAAGATCATGCACTATTCATTGGGCCGGGGAGATCGAAGTGTAGAACTCGACAACTACGATGTAGCGGGTGGAATATATGTGAGGGAGAAGAGCAAAGTCAACAATGGTTGCGGACCGGGTCGTCATGAGCCCATTCAGCAAATTGCCTGTAACATAACCAAACCGAAAGCCTTATTTGCCTTGAGTGTTGTGGACGTTTGTCCCAGTGTAAACATCACCGCCACGGATCAGAGCGAGGGAATCGTCAAGCAATACAGTTGGGATTTGGGAGATAATGCAAGCCCTGCCGCAGCAAGCACAAAAGGTCCTCATACATTCTCGTATTCTACAAGCGGTGAAAAGACCGTTCGCCTGATCGTGACCAATGATTTTGGATCGGATACAGCTAGCAAGATCGTTCAAGTGGCTCCACCGCCACCCATTGCTCCGCAGGCTTTCGCATTCGACGATTCAGTTTGTACGGGAAAATTTAGCTACATGATCAGCTCGGTTCCCGATGCCACGGAGTACTTATGGGAAGTACCAACCGGAGGCAATATCGATGGAAGCTTCAAAGACACCATGGTCACCGTTTACTGGGTACTCGAAGGAGGGCCTTATGGTCTGTATGTGAGAGCAGTGAACTCTTGTGGAAGCAGTGACAGTGTCAGTGGAGAAATTCACGTTACCAAGTCTGCAGTTGCTGATTTCACTTCAAACATTGATGGTCGACAAGTCGACTTCACATTTACCGGGGAATCTGCCGATGAGTATGCATGGGATTTTGGAGATGGAAACACCTCAACAGAAGCAGATCCGACCAATTTGTACCCTACTGCAGCAACATATACCGCGCAATTGATCGTGAGCAATCACTGTTCATCAGACACCGCTAGTGAGGAACTCGAGACGACGTTCGGAACGGGAATATCACAAAGTGTGTTCAACCCATTCGTGATCTATCCAAACCCGGCTAGTCATGTACTGAACTTAGAGACAGACCTCGCATCTGGATCTATATCCATTTTCGATGTAGAAGGGCGCAAAGTAGTGTCGACCAGCGTGAGTGAAATGCGTCGAAGTGGCTTAAACGTTAGCGAATTAGCCAACGGAATGTACATTTTGCAGTTGAGCTCCGGAGGGAATATCTACAAGGCAGAATTCCTGAAGAAGTAACGGCCTACCTACTATAGTTAGGTGCTTCTTTAGTGATCGTCACATCGTGAGGATGACTTTCACGCATCGCCGAGTTGGTGATCTTAGTGAAGTTCGCAGTTTGCAATGATGCTATGTCAGGAGCTCCGCAATATCCCATACCGGCTCTTAAACCTCCTACGTATTGGTAGATGACTTCGGCGAGTTGCCCTTTGTAAGGAACGGAACCTACAATGCCTTCCGGTACGAGCTTTTGAATTTCTGCTTCGGCATCCTGGAAGTATCGGTCGCTGGAACCTTTGCGCATCGCTTCGATCGATCCCATACCTCGATAGCTCTTGACCTTTCTACCTTCGTAAAAACTCGTTTCTCCCGGGGACTCTTCTGTTCCGGCAAACAATGATCCCGCCATGATGGTGCTGGCTCCGGCTACTATCGCTTTGACAACATCACCGCTGTAGCGGATACCACCATCTGCAATGATCGGCACACCTGAACCTTTCAAGGCTCGGGCACATTCCATGATAGCACTGAGCTGAGGAACACCGATACCGGCAATCACCCTTGTCGTACATATCGAACCCGGACCAACTCCTACTTTGACCGCATCAGCCCCTGAGTCAGCCAATAGTTTGGCGGCGTCCGCCGTGGCGACATTCCCGACGATCACTTGCAGATCCGGATATGCCGATTTGATCTTCTGGAGTTCATTGACCACTCCTTTACTATGTCCATGAGCCGTGTCAAGTGTAACCACATCCACTTCCTCGGAAACAAGTGCTGCCACCCGATCCATGGTATCTGAAGTCACTCCCAAAGCTGCACCAACTAATAGTCTTCCGTAATTGTCTTTTGCTGAATTTGGGTGATGCTTGACCTTCTCAATATCCTTGAATGTGATCAGTCCAACGAGCTTTCCATTCTCTACTACGGGAAGCTTTTCGATCTTGTGACGCTGGAGAATATCCTTGGCCATGTTGAGATCAGTAGCCGCATCCGTAGTGATCAAGTTCTCTTTGGTCATCACCTCAGAGATCTTTTTGTCCAATTGCTTCTCAAAGCGAAGATCTCGGTTCGTAATGATCCCAACCAGTTTGCCCTCTTGGTCGGTGACCGGTATCCCACCGATCTTGTTGTCCTTCATGATACCAAGCGCATCCGCTAAAGTCGCATCCCCATGCAACGTGATCGGATCTTTGATCATACCACTTTCCGAGCGCTTGACCTTTTTCACCTCAGCTGCTTGCTGCTCAATGCTCATGTTCTTGTGGATCATTCCGATCCCACCTTCTCGAGCGAGAGCAATGGCAAGACGTGCTTCCGTCACAGTATCCATAGCTGCGGATACTATCGGGATTTGAATTCTCAGATCGCGAGTGAGCTGAGTAGTGGTATCAACCTCGCGTGGAAGGATCTCTGAATACCGCGGCAATACGAGGACATCGTCGAAAGTAAGGCCGTGTAAAGTGATCTTGGGATTAGAAGAAGAGGACATTGGCAAACAATTAAGACTTTATATCATTTGCCGCGCAAATATAAGCCTAAGCTGTCGAATTAATTATTGCCAATATTATTTTGACGTGATATTACAGTCTAAAGACCGACCTATCCGCGCGGTTTAACCTGCGGATAAATTATGATCAATTCGAACACATACAGGTCTTTTCCTTGTCCAAGGGTAGTGAAAGCTGCTGAAAACATATTGGACTTGTCAGCAAGATCCAGTTGAAACAAGTCAATGCTCATCACATCTGAAGCATCCTCTTCCGATTCAACTTCGACTGACTCGCGATTGATATTGAGTAATTCGAGCTGAGAAAGATCGACACCATTATCAGTGAGATGAACGTTGAGCTTCTCAAAATTCTCCTTCATCCTCATGATTGACGGTTGTAACATTCGATCGTCAACTTCACCATCGCTTTTTCCTTTGGTGAAATCAGGTTCAAGTTTTCTCACCACATCTACCGTTGCCATGTACACTCCTAGGTCACTGAAACTCTCCGGTGATTTTATAACTGATATGATCAGGTTTGCGAGATCATCCTCGCTTTTGGCGTATTCACTTTCACTCGATTCAATACTGATCACCGTCGGTTCGGGATTGTCTTTTACGACCGGAGGTTTGCGGTTCTTACAGCTTCCCAGGCTCATTCCAAGAAGCACGACTGATACTAGAGACAGGTTCTTCAAATTCATGGACTCCGAAGATACGGATTCCAATCTGATCCCAACACCACGACTCATTGGTGGAGATTCGTTTTCTTTGCCGAAGTAAAACCCATGCTCTACCAAACGACCAAAGAAGTCACCAAATTCACAATAAGTGGAGTGATCGCTGTACTTGCCGACTTCTCAGTCTACTATGGTCTGGGCGTGATCTTCACGGGATTGGAAGGTGATATCGTGGGACCGATCCACGGCAACGATATTTTCAAGGCATGTGGTTTTCTGGGTGGCACATTCGTAACGTACAATCTCAACAAGTTCTGGACCTGGAGACAAAACGATAAGAACAATCGTCGCTTGCGGAATTTCATCTTGTTATACGCGATCGCCTTTGTGATTAATATATCCGTAAACCGAGGATCGATCCAATTTCTCCCTGATAACGAGATGGCATTGATCACACCTAAGGCCAGCGGAGATGTGGTTCAATGGTTCGCGTTCAAAACGGACAAATTGTTCGCATTCCTCTTGGCAACTATTGCCAGTGCATCAGTGAGTTTCACTGGTCAGAAGCTGTGGGTCTTTAAAAAAGAAGACGACGAGCTAGATCAGTAATCAGGGCGATTCAAAATGGCATCGTAGATAATCGCTTGTTTCAGATCGATCTCCGGGTGATGCTCATGGTCGTGGTCTACTTTCGTTGATTTGGCCGGTTTCGCACTTACAGTTGGTATTACACTTGGCATAACGGGCTCTTTTACAGCAGGTTCTACAGGTTTCTCCTTCACAACCTCCACTTTTGGCTGTGGTTGTTGCTGGCGCATGATCTCTCTGAAAATATCTTCCAGGCTTTGCTCTTTATCTGCAGGTTGCTGCGACTGCGGCTGGCGTTGTTGGGGACGATTTGCCGGTCGGGGTGTAGTACGCTTCTTATTCTTGTCCTTTTTGTTAGATCTGGAAAGGAAATACAGAAGCCCGACTACAAATGCTATGATCTCGAAAAAGTCCACGAATCAAAGATAGGTCAATATCACAATTATCGTTGACGTATGAAGCTGTATTCGATGAGCTGTCCTTATTTTGTGACTTAGTCGCATATGGATATCAATACAACCGATCGCCCTTACCACAATGAAGAACTCGTTCTCCTCCTTGGAAGCAATATGGGAGACCGTATGGGGGTTCTTTCCAAGGCCAAGGATCTCCTGGAAGAGCATTTCGGAAAGGCAGTAAGAGCTTCAAGTATATTCGATACAGAGCCATGGGGCAAAACGGATCAAGACAACTTCCTGAACCAGGCGTTAGTGTTTCACGTGGATCTACGACCAATGCGCGTATTAGATACCATTCTCGATATAGAGTCGAAACTCGGAAGGGTCAGGAAAGAAAAATGGGGCCCTCGACTTATTGATATTGACGTGATCTTCTTTGGCGACCTGATCTTTGAAGGAGATCATCTTCGAATTCCTCACCCTCATATTCCGGAGCGTTCGTTTGTCCTGGAACCCTTGAATGAGATCATTCCCGGTTTTGTTCATCCGATCCTGAACAAGAGTGTATCTGAACTTCTGTATGACCTCGTGGGAGCTTCAAAATGAGCAGCGAGAAACACGTATTACCATTCTACCTCTTTCCTCCGATCGAATGGTGGTTATTGTTTCTGAATCACCCCTGCGAAATTGAGATCCATGAAAGTTGGATCAAGCAAACGTATCGCAACAGATATGAGATCTGTGGACCGAATGGTCGAATGAATCTAATTGTTCCGACAGTAAAAAAGAGCAGAACATCCTTTGCCGATACGCTCATTGATAGTCGTGAGAATTGGCAGGTTCACCACTATCGCAGCCTTGAAGCCGGCTATAATCGTTCACCATTTTTTGAATTCTACAAAGACGAGTTGAACGAGCTGTTCGAAAGTGCAACAGGATCGCTGATGGAGTTCAATGAAAGGGCATTGAGATGGAGCATGAACAAGCTTGAGATCGAGCCTGAAGTTGTGTTCACAAGAGACTATTTGAAGGAAACCCCATTTGACCACAGAACAGTAAATCTTACTGATTACGATGGACAGTACTTACAAGTTTTCCAGGAAAAACTCGGATTCGTGAATGGGTTGAGCATCCTCGACCTATTGTTCAATCTAGGTCCTTCAGCCGGAGCTTATCTCTACTCCGCAGCCTCTTCGGTGTAAACTCCCATATTTGAGAATTTGTCGATGCGCTGAGCAACAAGCTCATCTTTCTCAATAGGAAGCAGTTCTTTAAGCAAACGCTTGATCTCCGTTTTCATGGTTTTGTACATGGTATCCGGATCACAATGAGCACCACCAACCGGTTCTTTGATGATCTTGTCGATCAATCCATTCTCCAGCATGTTGTCAGCTGTGAGTTTAAGAGCTTCTGCCGCTTGCTCTTTGTGTTCCCAGCTACGCCACAAGATGGTAGAGCAGTTTTCAGGTGAGATGACCGAGTACCACGAATTTTCCAGCATAACGATCCTATCACCAACGCCAATTCCCAAAGCTCCACCGGATGCACCTTCGCCGATCACGATGCAAATGATAGGTACTTTGAGAACCGACATTTCCAATAGGTTCTTAGCGATCGCTTCACCTTGTCCGCGTTCCTCTGCTTCCAACCCCGGAGATGCACCAGGAGTATCAATTAAGGTGATAACTGGGATGTCAAATTTCTCTGCCAGCTTCATCAGTCGAAGAGCTTTTCGATAACCCTCAGGATTCGGCATTCCGAAGTTCCGATATTGTCGGTCCTTGGTATTACGTCCTTTCTGATGACCCAGGATCATTACCGGTTGACCATCGATGGTTGCCAATCCGCCAACGATCGCTTTATCATCACCTACATTGCGATCACCATGAAGCTCTGTGAAGTTCTTAGTCAGAGCTTTAATGTAATCATTCGTGTATGGTCGATCAGGATGACGAGAGACCTGAACTTTTTGCCAACCACTCAGGTCCTTGTACAATGACCGTCTGGTTGATTCTATCTTCTTCTCCAGCTGACTGATGGTATCACTCATATCGACTTTGCCCTTCTTGTGCGTCTCACGAGCCTTGTCGAGTTGCTCCATCAATTCCTCTATCGGTTTTTCAAAATCCAAGTATATCATGTTCCCACTTTAGAGCCGTCAAAAGTAGGGATTTCCACAAAATATCATTCCGCTCCTAGAGTGTGTCGATCTGATGGAATCTATATCCTGACCTCATACTTCTCCATCCGATTGTCAATTTTTTGGTGATCGAACTGTTCATCGAATATTCAGAATCATGTCACGATGTTCACACTTCCTGTAGTTTGTATACATCGTGTTTTGTACCAAATATCAGTGACATTTAGATACCCTAAATTATAATTTGAATCAAGATGTTGATAATGAATCGAATAACAGACAGACTTTGACCCGGATTGAGGAAAATTTCCCTGTCACTGAAGGTTTGAGCGACAGATATTACTCATACATCAGGTGTGACTTATATCACACTGTTCAAAGTTGACCGGTATTAAAATTGAAAAATGCAAAAGTTCTATAAATAACATTTGACTAGTTCGCTTGTTATAATGATGTTAAGTATATAGACTTGCACCGACTTTCACAGCGCGTCAAGCGTTTAAAGATAGAAACCTAGTACATTTTAACACACATTCGATGCCTAACGTAGCAACCGTATTAAAAGAAGAGATCAGTCGAATTGCGCGGAAAGAGATCCGCAAGGAGATGGAGACATTGAAGAAGAATTCAGCGCAGCACCGCAGAGACATTGCATCTCTCAAGCGCAAGAATACTCGCCTCGAAAGAAAAGTCGCACTTCTTGAGAGCAAGATCTTCAGTGATATCACTCCTGAAGTAAAAGAGCTTGAAGAGACCAAATTGAGATTTACCGCGAAAGGGTTGAAGTCTCAACGTCAACGTCTTGGACTTTCTGCCAACGATTATGGTAAACTGGTCGGAGTTTCCGGTCTAACCATTTACAATTGGGAGAAAGGCGCAACACGACCTCGCAAAGCCCAACTCGCAAGATTGGCTGCTGTTCGAAAAATGGGAAAGAAAGAGGCGATGGCCTATCTCGACAACCTGAAGAAAGGTTGATCCGAGCAGACTACTTTTTATTCTTCACGTATTTTTCCAGCCATTGATCCTGTTCCCAAAGAAGGTGCAGGATCGATTCTTTGGCTCTGTAGCCATGACTCTCTTTTGGTAATATTACCAGGCGGGCTGTGGATCCAAGACCTTTAAGCGCATTGAAGTAGCGCTCACTTTGCATGGGATATGTTCCCGAATTATTATCCGCTTCTCCATGGATCAACAGGAGAGGTTCGTCCATTTTGTCGGCATGCATGAACGGCGACATGGTGTAATAAACTTCTGGGGCGTCCCAGTACGACCTTTCCTCGCTTTGAAATCCGAATGGGGTGAGGGTACGATTGTATGCTCCTGACCGTGCAATTCCTGCAGCGAAATAGTCACAATGAGAAAGTAGGTTTGCCACCATAAAGGCGCCATAGCTGTGTCCTCCTACTCCAACACGACTTCTGTCGATATATCCCAAACTGTCTAAGGCATCTATGGCTGCTTTTCCGTTGGCAACAAGCTGTTCCCTGAAATCATCGTTGGGTTCTGCATCTCCTTCACCAACAATAGGAAAAGCTGCATCATCCAAGACCGCATAACCGCGCATCACCCAATAAATGAATGAACCGTAGTACGGATAGGTGAATGCATTGGGGTTGCTGGCTGTCTGACCTGCACTGCTTTTGTCTTTGTATTCCCGTGGATAAGCCCAAAGTAGCATAGGTAACTTCTCTTTCTTTTCCATGTCATACCCCGGAGGCAGATATAAAGTACCGCTCAATTCAAGTCCATCATTGCGCTTGTATTTGATCAACTCCTTATGAACATTTTCCAGGCCCTTGAACGGATTGACATTATACGTGATCTGTGTCAGCTCATTTCCTTTTTTCAGATCACGGATGTAATAGTTTGGAAACTCATTTGGTGATTCAAGCCGAACCAAAAAACACCTTTTCTCCATGTTCACCGGACGAAGTATGTTCTCTAATTTATCCTTGTACGGGCTTTGATAGATCCGTTCAGTTTTCAGTGTGTTGAGATCGAATTCGTCGATAAAAGGGAATTGGCCTTCTGGTGTATGGCCATCTCCAGCCAGGAACACCTTGTCATTCTCTATGTAGACCACACTTCTTCCGTAGTCATTGTCCACGAACATCGGCCCTCCCGGATCACTGTAGATGTCTTGATAATTCCGATCGGAAAGGATCTTCGGTTCGCGTGAATTGTCATTTGGATCGAATTCGTATATCCTAGTGTTCCTCGTATTCCACCAATAGTCGTAAGCAAAGGCATGTTCATCATTTCCCCACGCGACTCCCCGGTAGCGGTCCTTGGTTTTTATAAGCAACTGAGGGTCTCCTGTAAATGGAGCAGACAATTGGTACACAGCGTCGCGATATTCCACTTCCGTCTCGGGATCCCCTCCGTCAAGAGCTTCAGCCCAATAGATAGTGGCAGGTCTGTCGGCTCTCCAATTAATGGATCTTCTTCCGGTTCTGGAAGCCATGAAGCCTTTTGGCAAAACCTCAGTCAGGGGCACTTCATTCACAACTTCCACCAACTCTCCACTTTCTTTGTAAATGGCCGAGATCTCCGGAAATCTGTAATACGGGACGATGTAAGAAAATGGTCTTTCAACTCGAGAGATGAGTATAAGGTGCCCGTCAGGTGAAAAGGTCATCCGATCATACATAGCGGCTTCTGCCCACTTCTGCACAACACCATCTAAAACTATTTTAACGAGTTCTGAAGTTGCAAGGATCTCAAAATTCTGTTCATCAACGGGATTCTTCAATAGGTCCTGATACGTTCTGTTCTGCGCTTTGGCGCCGTCGCTCACGGAAATGGTCGGTCCTGTAGGAACAACATTATCCCTAATGGTCAGTTCTTTCTTATCCTCAGGAAGAGCCCTGACCAGTAGTGAGCGATCATCCTTGAACCAGATCATGGGTCGCCCCATATTCGCGTTCAGGATGGTATTCGAGATCTTTTTCGCACTAGCATTCTTTACATCCAAAACCCAAAGCTCCACGCCCTCACTACCTGTATGAGTAAATGCCATTTTCTTTTGGTCGTGGGACCACAGGAAATTACTCAGCTGAGGTTGTTCCGGTAAACCGGTCACCTGAGTCGCCGTTTTTGAATTGGCCTTTTTCACTTCCAACTTGCGGTAGTAGGTGACCCGACTGCCAATGTTCCGATCTGGATTGATGCGCAGACCGGCTAAACGTAGTTCATTCTGACTTAGCTCGTCGATGCTCTTATATGCATCCCTGTACACCAGGACCATGAACTCGGACCGATCATCCATGTACGGTGTTGGAGCCAGTTCTACATCTGCAAGCTCAAGGATCTCTTGTGGAGGTTTCTGGTAGGTCAGGCCTTCCTGAGCAAATATGTTCAGGCTTAAAAAAGAGAAAACGAACAGCAATATTTTGTTTAAGTGGTACATATTCAACGATTTGAATGGTTTATTCTGAATCATGCAGAAGGATCTCCTCGACGTTCACAGCAATATTTTTAGCCATTTTGCCGGTGGGTAGATCGTTCGGATCATCCCCAAATGGTTCTTCTATTTCTTCCGCGATCACTTCAAGACTTCCGAACGCATACATTATGAAGACCACTACGAACACACTCCAGAATCCGAGATTTGCTGCTAAGCTCCAGGGTAGGCTGATCACATAGAATATGATGAACTTCTTGATGAATGCAGCATAACTAAATGGGATTGGTGTGTTTCGGATCCGTTCACAGGCCCCGCATATATCGGTTAGCGCATTCACGTTACCGCTCAGGCTCAACATTTCTTCTTGTGAGATCTCTCCTTCACGACCCAACTCATACATCCGTTCATGAATTTTGGCTGCGATCTGGTTGGGACCGTGCTTCATTGGTTTCAATGAGCGTAGCTCGGGGTGTTCTGTTTCATCCAACTCTAATCCTAAAGCCACTGACTTCAGATGCTGATCCAGGGTTTTACAGTAGACACCGATAAAGCTGGAAAAGAACTCCCTGTCCGTTTTGTTCTCAGGTTTCAGTAAAGCGTTGAGTCGCAAGGCCATATTCCTGCAATTGTTGACCAATGCTCCCCAGTGTTTGCGTCCTTCCCACCATCTGTCATATGCCGTATTTGTTCGGAAAACCAACAAAAGGGATATGACCAACCCGAGTAAACTGTGGATGATGCCGATATTCTTGAGGATAACAGAATTCTCAACTTGAGGATTTTGCATCAGCCAATAGTCAACCCCTAGGGTATAGACAGCCAGAAGTAACAGAATTGGCCACAGCAGGTTCAGGGTGTCCTGTCGGTAAAGTGTGAATACGGTGAACCAGTTCTTCGTGTTATAACTCTTCATAGTCTCAGCTTAAGGAGCCAGTTTTGCTGTGATCCATGCTGCTCCATAGATCTCAACCATACTTAAAGGAAGTGCGTAGAACAGGGTTGTCGTTGGTAGCACTCCAAGATTTCCAATTACTAACCACATCAGAACGAACGCTGCAACCCAAGTGATCACGAATGTCTCAAATACGCTGAAGCGTCGCGATATGACCAGAATCAACCCGGCAAGCACCAATGACCATAATCCCCATATGGCTCCGTTCGCGGGTTCATTTGGAAATTGTAAGCCGAGCTGTTGGTAATGGTCCTTCCAAGTGTAACCCAACAGAAATTGATTCCGAATAAATTCCGACAAACTGATCCAGACGGTCGATAGTAACAGAGGTAGAATTCTTTCTTTAAAGATCATCCGGAACCAAAAATAGCGAAAGTGGTAGGTCTAAAAAATTGGGATAACAAGCTTGGAAGGACTTGAGCTCGCATGATCAAATGATCACCTCTTCTTTTTCCCAAAGTGCATCTCGATCCTTGTCCTCTTTACCTACATCCTTCAGAAGTTTGGAAACTTCCGGATAGGTTCTTTGCAGTCGATCGAAATCGGCTTTACTCAAAGTGAATAGATCGCAATAGGTGGTGGTCCTAAGCGTGACCGTGGCTCTGTCACCAGATATCACGGACATGTATCCGAAGTAATCACCTGCGTGCAGTTCTCCGAAGTTCTTGTCTTCGGATAGTCGAATGATGTCGATGTGGCCTTCCGACAAGAAATAGACCGTATCGCCGAAGCTATTCTCTCTAATGACCGGTTAACCCGGTGGATAGGTGATGCTTCCGAGTGAAGCGAGCAACTCCTCTCGCAGTTGCGAACTTCCCGAACGGAATAGAGGCACATTCTCAAGCAGATCCTTGGCGAGATGGGTCATTAGTTTTGTACGCAAGGGTTTGGGTAATTCCTCCAGCAAGACATCCGCTCCGTGTCCGCCATGCCGGTCCCACACGTAATCGTGATAACCATTGAGTTCGTGTATGAGATGTGAAGGTGTGCCCCGGCTTATCAAAAAACTGTTGAGCATTTCTACTTTGCCATAATACTTGGAACGGACGGCGTCTATATTACTGACCAGGGATGCGATATTACCAATCACGTAGGCGTACATAGACGCACCCAGGAGCATAACTATGATCACGAAGATCATTTCAACGAGTCGATCAGGAGTGATGTCGCCGTAACCAATTGTGGTCATAGTGGTCACGGTCCAGTAGAGCGCGTGCACGTAAGAGTCCACTGCACTGGAAACATCAACTTCATAACACACGACCCAAGAATCTTCCGGAAAT
>VMBT01000105.1_pt1 | contig 52537 bp, 60 predicted proteins | sample 4404301 | NCBI WGS metagenome assembly VMBT01 (sample SAMN12238535, study PRJNA552566) | marine metagenome | isolation source: Coastal seawater | place: USA: coastal Georgia, Sapelo Island | collected 2008-08/2009-08 | reverse complement strand
GTAATTATCTCTGCTTTAGTTTTATTCATTCCCGTCAATTCTATTTATGCTCAAACATATTCAGATGTTACAGATCCAGTCGTAATTATTGAAACTAATATGGGAAAAATGGTTATTGGATTTTTTCCAGCAGATGCACCTAATCATGTTGTTAACTTTATCAAATTAGCAAAACTTGGTTTTTATGAAAATACTTTATTTCATAGAATCATTCCTGGATTTATGATTCAGGGTGGGGACCCAAACACAATTGATGGTGATCCAAATTCTTGGGGAATGGGTGGCCCTGATGAGAAATTAAATGCAGAATTTAATTCAATTAAACATAATCGTGGAATAGTATCCATGGCACGCTCACAGGATCCCAATAGTGCTGGTTCACAATTTTTTATTGTTCATAAAGATTCAAACTTTTTAGATGAACAATATACAGTCTTTGGAAGATTAATCACAGATGAAAGTTTTCAAACATTAGATAAAATTGCTTCAGTTGAAACTGATGAACGAGATAGACCATTAAATCCAGAACAAGTAAGAATTACTAAAGTCAGTGTAGTTCCAATGTCTGAAATTCCAGATTTGATGGATTTATCACCTCCTGAAAGAACAATGATGGATTCTCCAGTTTCTTCCGGTAATCAGATTTTTGATAGTGAAGAATTAGAAATTCAAATTAGTTTTCCAGAAGGATGGCTTTTACAGGAACCTGGAACTACTCAACCAGGTGCACCTAATGTTGTAGCTGTTGGACCAAAAACTGGAATCATGAATCCTAACATTTCACTAACAATTATTGATGGAATTGGAAAATCTTTTGACTCATACATAGATGAAAAAAAATTAACTTTAGATGAAATTGTTAAAACTGGAAAATTGAAAATAATTTCAGAACAAAAAACAAACCTTAATGACAATCAAGCTTATCAAATTGATGCTGAGGCAATATTTTTCTCAGAAAATAATTCTTTTGACGTAAAATTTTCAGAAATTACCATTCTCAAAAATAATTTATTTTATGTAATTACATATGCTAATGATATCAACGACTTTGATAATCAACTAGAGAGATTTAATGACTCAATAAATTCAATTGAGTTTAAACAAGATTCAGTTACTACTGAAACTAGTAATGAAATGGGTGGTGGATGTTTGATTGCTACTGCGACTTTTGATTCAGAACTTGCACCTCAAGTACAGAAATTAAGAGAAATTAGAGATTCAAAATTACTTCAAACTGAATCAGGCTCTCAATTTATCTCATCATTCAACCAATTCTATTACTCATTCTCACCATATGTGGCTGATTATGAAAGAGAAAATCCAATTTTCAAAGAGATTGTAAAGATTGGAATCACACCAATGATTACAACATTATCTATAATGGATTATGCAGATGATGAATCACAAGTTTTAGGTTATGGAATTTCATTGATTTTGATGAATATGGGAATGTATTTTGTTGCTCCGGCAATAATCATCTATAGAATTAGAAAATTATTCTAACTACCAGACATCGTCTACTTCGTCTAATTCTTTGTATTCTTTGCCAGCTTCATTTCTCATGAATTTGAGTCTGGAGATATCCCTATCAAAAATCGCATCAGCAACCCAATCAAGGAATACTCTAAATCTTTTCTCCCATGTTGGAACTTTGGAAAGATAGACATTTCTCCACAAAAACCATGCAAACAAACCATGCAAATTCATTCCAAAAAATGATGCAATACCAGTTCGTTTTCCTATGATTGCCATCTGTCCTCTAGGCGTATATTCAAATTCAGTCATTGGTTGATTTGAAATCTTTGCATGAAGATTTTTTGCAGCAGTTTTTGCCATGGCTTCAGCTAATTGAGCAGTTGGTGCGTATGGTCTATTGGTTTTTTTATCGAAAAATACAGAGCAATCACCTATTCCAAATACTCCAGGAAACTCTTTCACTTCCAAGTATCTATCTACTGCAATTCTTCCTTTGTCAGTTTTGAATAGTGATCTTTTGATTGTATTAACTGGTGTGACACCTGCAGTCCAAATCACTGTTTTTGATTGAATGGAAATTGGTTCAGAGTTTTCTGAATCAAAACTTTTTGCCATAACTTCATCTCCATCAAAGCTTGTAACTCCAGTTTTTAATTTAATTTCAATTCCATGTTGTGTCATTTTTTTAAATGTAAAATCAATTAGATTTTTAGAAAAGCCTGGAAGAATTTCACCGCCTGCTTCTAACACAACTACCTTAATGTCATCTTTAGAAATATTGGGATAATATTTTATTACATCCAATAATAGATCGTGTATCTCTCCAGCGGTTTCAATTCCTGCAAAACCTCCACCAACTATTACAAATGTTAACAAACTTTGTTTCAAAATTGGATTTTTTTCATTTTCAGCTTGTTCAAGCATATCGATTATTCTGTTTCTTACCATCACTGCATCATTCAATGTCTTCATTTGATAGGCATTTTTTTCCAAATCACCCATTCCAAAAAAGTTGGTCTCACTTCCTAATGCAAGTACAAGATAATCATAATGAAGTGAAATTCCTCTTTTCTCACCACTTCCCCATAAATTCACAATCTTTCCATAAGGATCAATATTTTTGATTCTCCCTTCATAAAATGTAGAATGTTTAATGATTGCTCTTAATGGCATTACAACATGTCTTGTCTCAATCATACCTGATGCAACCTGAGGCAACATTGGAGTAAATAGGAGAAAATTGTCTTCTGCAACTAGAACAATCTCATATTCGGAATCTGATTTGAAATAATTTTCTAATTTTAATGCACATTGTAATCCAGCAAAACCTCCCCCTAATACAACAATTTTTTTCTTGTATCTGGCCATATGAAAAATCCCTACTCGTCGAATATATGCTAACACTCATTAAAATATTCTAGTGGTAAAAAAAGACCTACTGCCTAATTATTTCTGTCCTTAGAATTTCATAAGCTCTTGAACCATCTCTCTCATTTAGTATTATTATGACATTTTCTTGGCTGAAAAATGCATTTACTATCTCTATTCCATTAGCATGTAAAACCTCTGCAATGTAAGATACCACATCTGATTTGTTCTGAGTAATGGGTATTGTGATCTTTATCTTTGCCAATCCAGTACTGAATAAATTATCTCTAATTGCAAAATCATCAAAAATTTGTCTGATATCTTCCATGTCTTCTGTCAAAAATCTAAAGGAATCTGAAACCCTAAAAAACTCGTAATTGTTTGTAATTTTTGAAAATTTCTCCAAAATCGACATTGGATCAATTTCTCCAGAATCTTTTGCAGAGAATTTGATATCCATTATTCCATCTGTTAAAGCCAATCTGGCATTCTTTAGGACTGATTCGTCTTTAATCTCATCTTTAATCTCAAATGAATCAGCATATCTCTTGATAGCAACAACAATTGTATTCAAATTAACAGTATTTCCCAATATTTTCTCAATTTCTGGTTGAAGCTTGACAGCCAATGCAGTATAATTAATCAAATCCATCTTCATACAATCATAGATTGATCTATTCCTTGTAATCATCTCTCGAACAATTTCAGGAATGGACATTGTTGTTCGCATATACAATCTGTATTGTAAGTAATTATAAAGTTATGTAATAAATCAATAAATTATCAATAATCTTTATATTATGTCATATATATTACATATACTAGGTGAATATGACAATGTTCTTAGATGATGAATTCAATAAAATGTTCAAAAGAATGTCACAATCTTTTTTCGACATTGATGATATTTTTGAACAAGTTAGAGGTCAAAACCTCAATGGACCATACTATGGTTACACAATGACAGTTGGTCCAGATGGAAAACCAATTGTAAAAGAATATGGAAATGTAAAACCAGGATTACTTCCATCTTCTGAAACAAGGGAACCAATTGTAGATACAATAGTTGACGACAAGGAAAAGGTTGTAAAACTTGTTGCAGAAATTCCTGGGGTTGAAAAATCTGATGTGAAAATTACTGTTAATGAAAAAACAGTAAATATTTCAGCAGAAAATGGAGACAAAAAATATCATGTTGACGTTCAATTGGAACAAACAGTTGATGAAAATTCTGCCAAAGCTTCATACAAAAATGGAATTTTGGAACTAGTCTTCAAACAAATTTCCCAAGAAAAGCCAAAGGGAAAAACTGTGGAGGTTGAATAAATCTCCCTTTATTTTTTGGTGATGAAAAATGAATGAAATTACATTAAAGATTGCAGAAATTCCAAAACATCATGTTGGACGTGGACGAGCGTTAGTTGACCCCAAGTTCTTGGAGGATACAAATTGGACTACAGGACAAATTTTGGAATTAACATTTAACAAAAAAACACATGTAAAATTATGGCCTGGAAGTACAGAAGATTATGGTTCTGGATTAGTAAGAATTGATGGTGTCACAAGACAAAATATCGGAGCTGGAATTGATGATAAGATCAATATAAAATCAGTAGAAGCTGTTGAAGCAGAAGAAATTACAATTTCACCAACTGAAAAAATTAATGTTGATGGTCTTGAAGATTACATGAGATACAATTACCAAAATCATGTATTCACTTCTGGAGATACAATATCACTCAATACCCAAATGGGAACAAAAATACAATTTGTAATCACATCCACAAAACCATCAAAACCAGTAATTGTAACCGAGTCTACAATTTTCAAATTGGGTGAAATGACAAAATCAATTGATTCTTCAATTCCTAGAATAACTTATGATGAATTAGGTGGACTCAAAAATGAAGTTCAAAAGATTCGTGAAATGGTTGAGCTACCAATGCGTCATCCTGAATTATTTGAAAAAATAGGGGTTGATGCACCAAAAGGCGTACTTCTCTACGGACCACCTGGAACTGGAAAGACTTTGCTTGCAAAAGCAGTTGCAGGCGAAACTAACGCTCATTTTATCTCTCTTAGTGGACCTGAAATTATGGGAAAATTTTATGGTGAAAGTGAAGAACGAATTCGTGAAATTTTCAAACAAGCTGAAGATAATTCTCCAAGTATTATCTTCATTGATGAAGTTGATTCTATTGCCCCTAAGCGAGATGAAGTTTCAGGAGAAGTTGAAAAAAGAATTGTTTCTCAACTTTTGACATTAATGGACGGAATGAAAAGTAGAGGTAAAGTTGTTGTAATTGCTGCAACAAATAGACCTGATTCAATTGATCCTGCCTTAAGGAGACCTGGAAGATTTGATCGTGAAATAGAAATTGGAATTCCAGATCAAGATGGCCGGAATGAGATTCTTTCAATTCATACCAAAGGAATGCCAATTAATGAAAATGTTGATCTAAAACAAATCGCAAAAACAACACATGGATTTGTAGGAGCTGATCTTGAAGTTCTAGCTAAAGAAGCGGCAATGAGATCACTAAGAAAGATTATTCCAGATATTGATTTGGGAGAAGAAAAAATCTCATCAGAAATTCTACAAAAAATTCAAATCACAAACGATGATTTTAAAGAAGCTCTCAAAGACGTTCGACCAAGTGCATTAAGAGAAGTACACGTGCAAATTCCAAATGTTACATGGGAAGATATTGGCGGATTAACTGAATTAAAAGAGGAATTACGTGAGGCAATAGAGTGGCCAATCAAACACAAAGAGGCATATGATTATCTTGATGTAAAATCTCCAAAAGGCGTACTTCTCTACGGACCACCTGGAACTGGAAAAACATTGATTGCAAAAGCACTTGCAAAAATGACTGATTCCAATTTTATCAGCGTAAAGGGACCAGAATTACTCTCAAAATGGGTTGGTGAATCTGAAAAAGGAGTTAGAGAGATTTTCAGAAAAGCAAGACAAGCTTCACCATGTATCATCTTCTTTGATGAAATTGATTCTCTAGTACCTAGAAGAAGTGGAAGTGAATCTTCACATGTTTCAGAAAATGTAGTTTCACAAATTCTCACAGAAATTGATGGTTTAGAAGAACTACATGATGTTCTAATCATTGGTGCAACTAACAGATTAGATATTGTTGATGAAGCATTACTGCGACCAGGAAGATTTGATAGAATCATACAAGTTCCAAAACCCGACGCTCAAGGTAGAGAACATATCTTAAAGATTCACACAAAAAATAAACCATTAGACAAAAAAATCGATTTCAAAAATATTGTAGAGTTAACTGATGGATTTAGTGGTGCTGAAATTTCTGCAATTGCGAATAGTGCTGCGATTTTGGCTATGAAGAGATATGTAAATGGAAAATCCCAAAATGTCAAAGATATCAAAATCACAGAACAAGATTTACTGGATGCAGTTAAAAAAATTCAGCCAAAAACAACTGAACCACTAGTTGTTTCTCAAACAAAATAGTCTAAATACTGATGGTGGTATCAACAAATATGAAACTGTACCTAGATTTTGATCCTTGTAAAGAATGCAATGAGATGATGGCAGAATTAGCTAGTCCTGAAATGTTGTTTGCTGATCAAAAAACACGTGCAGATGAATCTGCAAAATTTCTAAGACATCTTACATACAATCATACCGAAGTTGTTCAGGCAGTACTAGATGATTTACCAAAACAAAAACGAGATCAAGAACCTGATTTTTACAAATAAATTTTCAAATTTTAAGACTATTTGATTGACTCTAGGGAATGACCACGGTTACTAATCATTTGTAATACTGCTTCAATTGTGTAATCGATTCCATGTTCCTCATCAAAATGGTCCCTTAGTTTTTTAACAATTTCTTTGGTAATCTCTTCATTAATAGAGAAATCACACTCAAAACCATAATCTCTACATCTCAAGTTAAGTGTCATATCATTTTGGAAATATATTCAGTATATGAGTATTCTGTTAAATTTAAAGTAAATTAACTAGAAATTTTCCATATTGTCATGAAAGGTATAGAATTTCTCTTTCTTGGAATGGGTTCTATTCTCGGCGCATTTCTAAGATACAAAATTTCTTCATCTCCATTACTATTCAACACTTTTCCTGTCAATGTTTTAATTGAAAATATTCTTGGAGCATTCATTCTTGGAGCATTCATAATTCTTTCACAACATTGGAATTTAGATGGAAGGTATTCCCTTTTTGCAGCAGTAGGCTTCTGTGGTTCTTTAACTACCATGTCTATGTTTGCTTTAGATTCAACAAATCTTCTTGAAAACAAACACTACTATACATTATTTCTTAATATTTTAGCTAATATTGGATTGTCTATTGGTGCATTAATTGCTGGTAAAACAATGATGAATTCAATTTTAACAAATTAAATTTATACAGGAAATCAAAAACTTCATCATGCATAATTTAGATCAAAAAGTTTTTGGAAAAATTACTACTAAGGAAATCATTGGTGCAGATCCTAATTTAGAAAAGACAAAATTAATTCTTCAAAATGAACTGAATTTTCTTTTATTAGAATTAAAATCTAATTCCAAAGAAAATTTAAAAAATCTTTTAGATGAACAAAAAAAAGCAGAGGATCATATCAATAGTAGACCAGGAGCTATGGCATTAGCACAAAATAAAATTCAACTATTCAATGAATTTAGTCAAAAATATACTTTAGAACTAAAAAAATTACTTGAATCTTAATTCTTTTTCTTCTTTCTTTTTGAACTTGTTTTCCTCTTTATTAATAAAGAAAATAATGCGCCTGCTGGAATTCCAATTATTGTTCCAATACTAATGTATGGTGCAATAAAAAAATCTCCTATCCAAAGTCCTCCTTCAGTAGTCAATTCCATGAATGTTCTTGGTCTAAGAATAACTGAGACTGTTTGAGATTCTTTTTCTTCATTTCCAATATCGTCTGTATATTCTAAAATTATTTCGAAAGGAAGTTTGTATTCTGAATTTACTTCATTAATTGGAGTAATCATTCTTGAAGTAATCTCAATCAGTTGATTCTTGTCTATTTTAGAAAAGGAATGTTGTGTTTCTCCTCTAAAATCAATTTCATTTGGAGGAATCACCTTCAATTTTACATTACTAATGTCTATATCATTTGAAATAATTCCAATTTCAAAAGGAAATTCTGCGTTAGTAAAAATAGATTCAGGGGTTTTTGTTGTAATGGATACACTTGGTTGTGATTTAACATCTATAGGAATTGCAATGTTGTGAAAAATCGGTTCTTGAGGATTTTGGTTATTTTCTACAAGAACCTGTGAATATACTATGTTGATAAAATATGTTCCTGGATTGAGCTCTTCTGGAATTTTTATTTTAATATTATCTCCATATGATCCTGTCTCAGTTAATTTCTCAATTTTTATAGTATCTTTTGATTCAAACATTAATCCTGGAATACTAGTTCCATCAAACTGAAAATGTATGTCTTGTTTTTCTTCCCACCCATTATTTTTTATTAAAACTGAAATTATTCCTTCTCTTCCAACTATAATTTTTTCAGGATATGTAATTTCAAGATCCATTCCTCCTTCAAAATTTTTGATCAATGTATCTGCGTAAACAGACGGAATAAACATCATTAATCCAATTAGACCAAAAAATATTCCAAGATTCATCAAAGGATCGCCTTTTTTCAATCCTAAGTTGTATTTAGCCTTAAAAATATCAAAAAAAAACTAGTTGATTCATAAATACCAACAAACGGAGGATTCTAGAAATAATCATGGCAACTAAATCAAAAGAACTTTGTCCAAGATGTGCTCAAGGAAAACTTGTAACAGATAATGAATCTGGCGAGATGTTTTGCTCAAAGTGTGGATTTGTTATTACTGAAAAATTACAAGAAGCAGGTCCAGAGTGGAGATCCTTTACCCAGGACGAACACGGAGATCGTGCAAGAGCAGGAGCTCCTACATCATTAACAATGCATGATATGGGATTAGCCACAATTATCAATCCTGTAAACAAAGATGCATCTGGTAGACCATTAACAGCTTCAATGAAAAGCACTATTGAAAGACTAAGAACTTGGGATAGTCGTAGTCAGGTACATGAACCAGTTGATCGAAATTTTAGACAAGCATTTAGCGAATTAAATAGACTCAAAGACAAATTAGCAATTTCAGATGCAGTTATCGAAAAAGCAGCTTACATTTACAGAAAAGCACTAGATAAGGGTCTTGTCAGAGGTCGCTCAATTTCAGCATTAATGGCATCAGCACTTTATGCAGCATGCAGAGATACAGAAACTCCAAGAAATCTCAAAGATGTTGAACAAGCTGCAAACATCAAAAGAAAAGATATTGCAAGATGTTACAGATTACTAGTAAAAGAATTAGATTTGAAAATGCCAGTAACTGACTCTATTCAGTGTGTTGCAAGAATTGCAAGCAGAATTGGAATTGCAGAAAAAACTAAAAGATATGCAGTAAATGTTCTCAAAAAAGCACAAGAGAATGAAGTCTCTGCAGGAAAAGATCCTATGGGACTCGCAGCTGCTGCATTGTATTTATCATGTGTAAAAAATGGGGAAGACAAAACTCAAAGAGATATTGCAGAAGCTGCAAATGTTACTGAAGTTACAATTAGGAATAGATACAAAGGTCTTAAAGAATCACTAGATCTTTAATTTCAAAAACTAATCATCAATATTTGATGAAAGTGATGTAAAACTACGTTTGGTATTTTTAACCTCATCATCCTCATCCTTTTTATCAGAGTCATCTGGAGATACAAATCCACCTTTTTCAGCTTCAGGTGGAGGAATTTTTTTGGATTTACCGAGTCCAATTGTGGTAATAATTACAGATGACAAAATTATGAAGAAAATTATCTGAGGATATGCCTCTGCATTAGGTAATCCCAAGGTAATTGGATATGTTGCAAGTACTGCAGCAGCTAATCCTCTAGGAATTAATGAATTTGTAACTGATTTATCCAACTTTGAGAATCTTTTTGTTAGAGTTACTTTTCCAACTCCGATTCTTCCAAGATAAACAGCAACCGTTATCACAATGCCAAATATTGCATATTCTATATTTCCAAAACTTGCCATCAATCCTACAAAAACGAAAAAGAATGAACGAACCAAGAATGTTAGTTGATTATGAGTTGGATCATCAGTTTCGATTTTTGGTAGTTTGAATTTCAATACCTTTGAAAGATACTTTTTGTTTCCAATCATTAAACCAAAAATTAATGCAGTAAGTGCACCTGATTCTCCATAGGTATTTGCCAAAAAGAACAAAACAAAAAGAATTCCTAACGTAAGCATGTAAGCATGTTGAGCATTTCCTAATTTGGAAGAAACATACATCCAAGGAATTCCTACTCCAAACCCTAAAACCAATCCAACTACAATTGCTTTGCCCAAAGTCTCTTCTAATGTGGAAATATCAAATTGTCCTGCGAGTACAGCTTCAAATAAGATGAATGCAATAATGGTAGCTAAGATATCAGTTAGTGCCGATTCAAAACTTAACATTGAACGTGTCTCTTCTGAAATTTTTACATTTCTCACTAGACCAAAAACAATAGCAGAACTACTTCCTCCAACAATTGAACCCAGTAAAACACTCTCCAATAACGTCCATTCAAGAATATAATGAGCTGCCAAAGAAATGATTAGAACTGAAACAATGAATCCCAAAAAAGCTAGAGTTGTTGAAAAATGTGCAGTCTGAACTACATGTTTGATGTGCAAATTTAGTCCACCATCAAACATGATGATTATGAGTGCTAATGCAGCAAAATATGGAACAACTTGGATAACTGTATCAGGTTGAATTAGACCCAAAACTGGACCAATTATTACACCCAAAATCATCAAAAATGCGACATCTGGAATTCCAGTTTTCTTGAAAAAGGCTTCTCCAGCAACACCCAAAAAAATTACAACTCCTGCAGCAAGTAAGATAATAGGAGCAGAAGCTATCGGTTGATCTGAAATTGAAAATGAAAATGTTGGAAGCAATGCTTGAAATTCCAAAATTTTCTCTGAAATTACTTCAGTATCCACACTAGAGAAATCCATTCCTCCAATCTGACCTGCAAATATATTCAAAATCAAAAAAATTACAAATTCCATACTATTCAGATACATACTATGATTGTCAAAATTAAACCAAACTATGTAGAAAAATTAAACTAGTTAATCTAATTCAGATACACATTAAATCCACCCAATTCTAAAAATAATATGAGTGCAACAGATACACTTCGTGAGGATCATAAACAAATTAGAAGATTAGAAAAAATAATTATCAAATGCTATACCGAACTTTACAATGGAACAAATATTCCATTTACAGATATAGATAAAATTACTATAATTATTGAAGAATTTTTGGATTCCATTCATTACTCTCGAGAAGAAGATTCGTACTTTCCATGTGTTGCAAGTTATGACCACTTGAAACAGGAAATAAAAGGATTCATGATTGAACATGAATTTTCTCGAAGAATTGCAATTCAAATTAAAAAATATCTGAAACAGTGGAAAGACGGTATTGATTCTAGAGAGCCAGTTGCAAGATATCTCAAAACATACTCTGTATATTTAATGGACCATATGAACAAAGAAGAAGCATTTTTTGATAAAGCTGAAAGTGAAGTTTTATCAAAAGAAGAAGAACTTGATATGTTTGAGCAATTTCGTTCTGTGATGACTATATCCAAGAAAAAAGATGATATGATTAAAGAAATTGAAAATTTAGAAAATCTTCCATGGATGAAGTAACGTAACCTCTTTATGTGTAAATTCCAGATTTAATCTATGAAACCATTTGTTCTTTGGATGACTGGTCTACCATGTTCGGGCAAAACAACAATTGTAAAAGATTTGCAAAAAGACATTCCCAATTTGGCAATGCTTGATGGCGATGAATTAAGAGAATGGTTTTCTCCAAAAGATTTTTCAAAAGCAGGACGTGATGAGCATAACAAAAAAGTTGCTCACCTAGCAAAACTACTTTTAAAACATGGAGTTCCTAGTGCAGTTTCTCTAGTTTCTCCATATCTTGAAAATAGAGAAAACGCAAGAACCATCATTGACGCAGGAGATCAATTTGCAGAATGCTATATCAAATGCTCACTTCAAAAATGTGAGGAGAGAGACGTCAAAGGTATGTATGCCAAAGCAAGAAAAGGCGAAATCAAGGGATTTACAGGCATTGACGATCCATATGAAGCTCCTGAAAAGGCTGATCTTATTGTTGATACTGAAAATGAACCATTGTCAGATAGTGCTCAAAAGGTAAAAGATTTTCTTAAATCAAGAAATCTAATCTAATTTTTTATATTCACAAACAATTTTTTCATGAATCTTTCCATTAGATACAATTATTCCATTCTGATGAAAAACATCTTCATTGTTGTAAGTAATTTGATTTCCAGACATGTCTGTCATTAATCCACCAGCTTCTAAAATTATACAATTAGACGCTGCAGAATCCCATTCTTTCATTTTATTTGTAGTTGTAATGTAAGCATCAGCTTTTCCTGATGCAATCATACATACTTTTAATGAACTTCCAATACTTGAAAATTCTTTAATTTCTAGTAATTTAATGAAATTTTTTTCTTTATCTGATAAATGATGTCTAGAACCAACGGCCCTACATTTTTTGATATCTAATTCATTTGAAACAGAAATTTTTTCCCAATTTCCATCCTTTAACTGAAATGCTCCCTGATTTTTCTGAGCAGCAAAAATAATTTTTTCAGTTGGCCATGCAATTACACCTAGTACTGGTATTTTGTTTTTTACTAGTGAAATCATTACTGTAAATTCTCCAGTTTTATCAATAAAATCTGAAGTTCCATCAAGAGGATCTACAATCCATAATGTATCTTTTTGAAGCCTATTCAAATCATCTTTATCCTCTTCAGATAAGATATGATGTTCGGTTTTAGATAGAATTTTTTTAATTAATTCATTACTCTTTAGATCTGCTTTTGTAATGGGGGAATTATCGTCTTTTGTAAATTCTTCAATTTTTTCATCATAAATTTGAAGAATAGCCTCAGATGCCAACATTGCTGCCTCCAAAGCAAAATCTAACTCTGGAATTTTTTTTGAAATAGGAATTTCTTGCATGCTGAGTTATGTTGTAAGCTCTGGTTTAAGAGTCCACACAATTCCAAGAGCAATAAATGGTATAGAAATAATACCAATAATTCCTAAGATTGTAAAGAATTGTGATTCTGAAACATCTGGATTGTTAATAATCCATGGGAGGGGTAATGAAATTACAATCCAAATCACACTAAGTAAAATAATTAATTTTGCTTTTGCTTTTCTACTCTTCATAAATTATATCACCATTATGCACTAATAAATTCATTTGAAATCATTTGAGTGATTCTCCCCCATCCACTGCTAAAATTGCTCCAGTAGTCCATGATGAATCATCGGCTGCAAAATAGAGTGCTGCTTTTGCAACATCTTCAGGAGTACCCATTCTACCAATCGGATGCTCTGCATTAATGAATTCCTTGTCTTTCTCAGTTTTGTAAAATGGTTTTGTCATATCTGTATCAACTACACCTGGACAAATACAATTCACTCGAATCTTATCTTTTGCATATTGTAATGCCCAAGATTTTGTAAGTAAAATTAATGCTGCTTTGGAAGCTGAATACGCATCAGCGTTAAATCCTGAATATGCTTTGAGTCCTGCATCTGAAGAGATATTGATTATTGAACCTCCACTTTTTTGCAAATGAGGTATTGCCGCTTTTGTAATTCTAAATTGTCCAGTCAAGTTTGTATCTATCACATCATTCCATTCTTTTTCATCAATTTCATGCATCTTTTTGATTCTTGGTAGAATGCCAGCATTATTTACCAAAATATCTAATCTACCAAATTTCTCAATAACTAGATTAATCATATCATTTACCTGACAACTATCTCGAACATCTGAAACAATTCCTAAAAACTTGGAATTATTACTCGATACTTTATCTAAATCAATTTTGTTTCTACCAGTTATGACAACAGTTGCTCCATTTTTGGCAAAAAGTTCAGCAATTCCTAATCCAATTCCCTTACTTCCACCTGTGACAATTGCAATTTTTCCATCTAGATTCAATAATTGAAGCATTGTTAGTACTAATTTATACCTGAATTACGAAAATAGGCAGTAAAAATTTCAAAAAAATATTACTACTATGAATAATTTTTAAAAAAATTTTAAATAGTAAAAATTATTACATATTATTATGTTGATGGACATAATTTCTATCGACTAAATTTGCGTAACCCCGCAGAACGTAAAAGGCGTCAAGCTTGGCTTGATAAAGAGAGGGAATCTCTCAATTGTTCTGCAACATAGGGGATTACGCCTTTTAATTCTCTTTAATGTATACTGATACCGAACCATTGGTTTGTCCATTAGGGTCAATCTCAATTTTCAAATTTTGATCAGACTCTATTTGAATTTCATTTTCTCCTAAATACTCCCATGTGTAGTATTCTGATATTCCTGTCTCTTGTAGATTACCTTTTAAAAAAAATTCATAATTTCTATCATGATTTTCTCCTATCAATCTAATTGTAATCTTTTCTGGGCTACTTCCATTTGGAACAAATTTAAAAAAATAATTTCCCTGACTAAAGAAAATCGTCTTACTAAAAATTCCATTTTCATATGAATTAGAATTTGCTAGAGTAACATGAAAAAAATTTTCATCCTGATTTGGTGATTCTGAAAGAAGGACAACAAGAAAAACTACAATCAAAGTTACGGGAATTATAAAAAAAATTTTTCGCATGAGATTTTTGTTAAAAATCTATTATAAAAGAAATTATCTCTCTCGAATTTCTCTTGTTAATTTGAGTAAATTATTCAAATTCTCCATAATCCAGGAATCACTAATTATATCCATTATCTCCTGCATCTTGAAAAATTTTGTAGTTGTAATTCCTTCTTCAAAATCATATAACTCGATAATTCTTTCCTTAACATTTTTTTGGTCTATATCCTTGTTGTGAGCAAAATTATGTGCAAAATCATTTCTTATTTCTCTAATTTCATTTAATTTCTGTTGAATCTTAATTCTAGTACTTTCATTAATCAAATTTGAAAAATCCTTATGATTTTTTAAAATTCTTCCAAGCCAAAAAATTTTGGTTCCAAAAGAGGCAGTTCTGTCTTCATCAAAGACTGTTTTTGACCAAAGTGCGAAATCCGTCTTATCTCGTAAAAATAAGTCTGAAATAATTAGGGTTAATGTTGAATCAAGTACAGAAACATAACTCAAAAAATTTCCCCTAATTCTATTAACTAAATTGACGTATTCTGAGTCACTCAGTTCTATAGAGGGATCAGGTAACTCGAAACTAAACGGATCGCTCATTTCTAACCCTTAGAAAAAAGCTTAAATAGATTTTTTTATTTGGTTGAATTACAATAATGACAAAATGCCCACATTGCGGAGAAGCAGTTCAACGTGAATCCACCCTTGGATTACACATTAGAAAAATGCATCCACAAAGTATTGAAATACACGCCTAGCGTGTAAGTCAAATTAGATGTCCGGTTAACCAAAGTTAACCTCTGGCATTAAGTACAAATTATTTTATCTCAATCATGGCTAAATTTAATGCCGCATGGACTAAACCTACTAAACCCTCTGTTGGAGAGAAACTCAATGATGCACTAAAACCAAAGGGTGCACTAAAACCAAGAGTTTCTGAAGGTGTTAAACGATTACGATTACAAATCCAACGATTAGATACCATGATTTCTAGCTTACAAGATAGAGATTCAAAATTATTTGCTAGAATTGTAGAGGCAACACAACATCATGATACTAGAACCAGTAAAGTACTTGGAAATGAATTAGCAGAAATAAGAAAAGTTACAAAAATTATGAGTAGTGCAAGAATTGCTCTAGAACAAATTGAATTAAGATTAACTACATTTAGTGATCTTGGAGACACAATCGTTACTATAGTTCCAACAATCGGTTTAATGAAGAACTTGAAAACTTCTCTAGGAAAAGTAATGCCTGGAGCTGAAGTAGAAATTAACCAAATGGCTGAGATGTTGGGTGGATTTATGACAGAGAGTTTTTCAGGCGATTCTTCATTCTCTGTTGATGAAACAATGAATGCTGAATCTGAAAGAATTTTAAAAGAAGCAGCAGCAGTTGCAGAAAGTTCAACTGGTCAGATGTTCCCATCAGTTCCATCTGAATCCTCAAAAACTGGAACTAGCTCAAAATTTTATTAAATCTTAATTTTCTCTTGATTCTTTGATTTTTCTAACTCTGCTACCTTCATCATCTATTACAGAGTCAATTCCAACCAATTTGTCTCTTAATGAATTAATCATAACTCCTACCTCGTCAGCCTCATTTTCTACCTGACTCCTTTTATTTACAAGGTCTTGAATTCCTTTATTTTCTTCATCAATATACTCACTAACTTTTCGTAGCTTTTCTTTTAAATTCTTAATATCCACAGATTCCTCTTCAATATCCTTCTCAAGTAGAGTTCGTTTATCTTTAAGATTTTTAATCATTAATCCAACATAATCTATTGCTTCCTCAAGTTTGGCACGTTTATCCATCAATTCCCCAATACCTATCTGGCTGGAGGAACTAGATTCTACCTGAGTTTCAACTGGTTCATTATCTTGAATTCTTTCTTCCACCATCTCTACTCCGTCCTCATCTTTTTTGAATTTTTCAAACATTTTTACATTTCTTTTGAATTTGGGAATAAAAAGTTATTATGAATCTCAAAGCTGACTAACAGAATCATTTTAGTCAATTAATACAAATGATCGTAAAAATGAAAATGATTTTCAAATGATTTTACAATTTTTTGCAAAAATCTGTCAATTTTGAACTCAGATTTACTGTTCCGCTTTGTGTTCCGCTTTGATGTTTCAGAATGTCCCTCATTTACTCACCCATTCTATACTATACATGACAAAACAACAATACCGTTCAGAAATGGGTATTATGGGAGATATTCTTGACGTCACCGCTAATGGGGGTAGAGAAGGAATTATTGTTTCTGCCATCTCTAGAAAAGCAAATCTTTCTCATTATGCAGTTTTGGACAAATGTGAAAAATTAGTTGAAGCAGGACTGATTGAATCAGTCAAAAATGACCGGAACAGAGTCTATTTGATAACCGAAAAAGGCTTGAAATTCTTCCAAGAATTTAAGCGATTTCAGGGCCTAGTAGAGAGTATGAATCTGAGATATTAGCCTTGATTCCTACGCATATCCATTCAATTGAAGCCCATTCACCATTTGACCATGGAATGCTTTTTGTAAGGACTCGATGTATTTTCGATGCATTGAATAGATTATCCATCGTGTTAACTGGAGCTTTTCTGATGCTTGTGATTTTTCCTTTTCCTAATTCTTTTGGTTCAAACAAAAATTTAGACATGATAATCTATTCGGATGGCTCAACTCACATTACTTCCGAAATTGAAGTAAATCCTCTAAATTCAAACCATGAGATTAAATTATTTGGAAAAGATATTGATAATTTACTCTCTTTTGATGAAAATGAGTATATTTTGAAAAGTAGTGTTACTGAGAACTATGCAATGATTGAAACATTTGGAAATTCAAAGATTTTTCTTGAATATGATGTACATGACCTAGTCTCAAAACAGGGACGAATATGGACATTTTCAATTAATTCTGATAATGAATTTACTGTTACCTTTCCTAAAAATACAGTAATTGTTGGAATGAATTCAATTCCAATTGATACACAACTAATTGATAATCAGAATCAACTTCTACTTTCTGAAGGATATACTGAAATTGATTATCTATTTAGTTCAACAAATACTGCAATTAACAAAGAAAATAATGATTATTCTCTAATTTACATAATTTTAATTTCTTTAGTAATAATCCCTATCATATTTTTGATTAAAAAGAATTCTGCAAAAATCAAAAAATCATCAATTTCTGCTGAAATAATTCAAAAACATGAATCCACCTCTGATTCAGAAAATTCTATTGAATTAAAAATTCCTGAGGATGTAAGAGAGGATGATAAATTAATTATAAAATTCATTTCAGATAATGGCGGAGAAGCTCTTGAAAGTGAATTACGAAAAAAGTTTCTACTTCCAAGAACTACAATGTGGAGAGCAGTCAAACGACTTGAGAGAAATGGATTAGTTGAAATTAAGAAAAAAGATTCACAAAATCTTGTAAAACTTAGAACAGAGGATGAAACATCATGAAAAAAACCGTCTATCTTGCTATAACACTAATTACATTTGGAATGATTCCAACAATCTATGCTGATAGCAATAATGATGATTTACTTCGAATAGCATTAGAAGCAGATCAACAAATTTTACTCCAAATCAATTCTATCTATGGTTCAACTATACCTTCACACATAAAATCACTCTATGAACAAGGACATCAATCAGTTATTGAATTAGAAAATTCTATAGAGAATAACTCTGAGGAATCCAAAGAAAATTTCCTTTCAGCACTTAAGTCATTCAAACAAATTTCAAAATTTATTCAAAAATCATCTGATACAGCAAATAATCTTGAAAACAACTACAAATCATATAAAGATGAAATCCAAAGATTAGAAAAATTCATCAATTCACTAAAATCTGCTTCTCAAAAGCTTAACTCCCCAATTGATTTCACTAATGTAGATAGTCTACTTTCTGAAATCAAACAAAAGATATCAAATAATGAAAATGACACTCGTGAACAAATTGATGAATTAAAATCACTTACGTATTCACTCAAACAACAAATCCACGAAACTTCATCTCATAAAAATCAGGATAAATTCATCAATTTTATGCAAAACCAACTTGATCAATTTGAAATCAAGCTTCAAAAATTCTCTAATAACGAATCAGTTCCAGACAGAATTGAAGAAATTCGGTCATTAATTTCTCAAACTAGAACTTTAATTTCTGAAAAAAATTTTGAAGATGCAAAAATCATCTTTAATGACATTACAGAAGTAATGAAAAATATCTAATTTTTGAGCATAACTCTATCATAAGCTTCATATACATTTTCTTGAAAATTTCATCATGGCATCAAAAGCAATTACTTTAGGAGTTGGAATTCCAATGATTGTGGTTGGTGCACTAATGGCTTGGTTGTGGACACCTATGGAATCAATTTATCAAAATCAAATAGAATTGATTGGTGCAACAATTGGTATTTTGGGAATTATCTTTTTCATAGCTGGCTTATTTTACAGAAAAGATCCAATTTTACATTAAAACAAATTGAATAAATAAAGATAAAATCTCAAATTTATAATTGAACGTAAGAATCTTTGAAATATTCACTTCTATTGAAGGTGAAGGAATTTTTTATGGAACTAAAACACTATTTGTGAGATTAGCAGGATGTCCTTTTACTTGTTTTTATTGTGACACAAAGGAATCATTACCTCTAGATTCAGGTAAAGAATTTTCAATTGAAGATGCAATTACGGAGATTGATTCTCAAATTCAATCAAATACGTTTAAAGTAAATTTTACTGGAGGTGACCCACTCTTACAACATCAGGCTGTAGCTCTTTTAGCAAAAAATATCCAAGATAGAAAAATTCCTACTTATTTAGAATCCTCATGTTTTGATGTGGATCGATTTAATCATGTTTTACCATTTATTGATTATGTAAAAATTGAATTTAAAACCAGAGAATCTGAATTTGTAGATATCCAACATTATGAAAAATTAATTTCAGAATCTCTGAAATGCCTTGAATCTTCAATTAATCTACAAAAAATTACCTATATCAAAATAGTAGTAAGCTCTAAAACAAAAATTACAGATTTTAATAATTTAGTTGAAAATATTTTTAAAATTAGAAATTCTGAAAAAATTTCTGGATTTATAATACAACCAACCTATGGCATCTCTGAACCCTCACTAGAACAATTAATGGAAATGTATGATTGTGTTTTTCCAAAATTCAGAGATGTAAAAATTGTTCCACAATTACACAAGTTTATCGGAGCACCTTAGACTGCCACTAGGCTAGAAAATCTGATTAGGTTCAAATACAAGAAAAATTTGATTTAAACAAATGGATGAAGAGAGAGTAAAAAAACTAGTTAGAGAATTAATTATTGAAGTGGGTGAAGATCCTACACGTGAGGGACTAAGAGAAACACCTCAAAGAATTGCTAATATGTATAGGGAGATTTTTTCAGGTTATGATTCTGACTCTGAATTAGCAGTGCAATTCTCTGAAGATTCTGATGTTGTTATTGCAAGAGATATTCAATTTTACTCGATGTGTGAACACCACATGTTGCCTTTCTATGGAAAAATCCACATCGCATATTCACCAAATGGTAGAGTTTTTGGTATTTCAAAATTGGTGCGTTTAGTTGAAAAATATGCCAAGAGATTACAAATTCAAGAAAGATTAACAAAAAATATTGCTGATGAACTTTATTCCCAGGGAGTAAAGGGAGTAGTTGTACTAGCTGATGCAGAACACCTTTGCATGAGAATGCGTGGTGTAAGAAATAATGCTACTTTATCTTCATCAGCCTTTAGGGGAATTTATGAAAATAAGGAAGATAAAGAGAGTATAATGACTCTAATTAGAAAAAGATCTTCAAATTCCTCATTTTAGGATCTTAATAATTAAATAATCTAAAATTTTGTATTTCTTTATGGGTGTACACAACAATGTTCATATCCCAAAAGGTGCATGGCCAAATTTTACATGGTACGCAATTGAATTTGCTATTGTTCTAGCCGTATCAATGCTACTGGCAAGAGAAGTCAACGTGTATCTCTCTGAACTCACTCCAGAAATTCAAAATTACATCTGGTTTGCAATTGTTGGAATCGTCTTTATTGCATGGTATTTGGGAATTCGTGGATTAATTTTCAAAAAGAAAGTTTTGCAAAATAGCTACTAATTAAGATATTTTGTTTTATCCAAAATTTTTGCATTTAAAAATGCATTTTTTCTATTCTGACATGATTCACATTCACCACAATGCAATTTTTTATTTGCATAACAACTCCAAGTTTTAAAAATTGTATCTCCAAGAATTTTTTGACCCTTCTCTAATAATTCACTTTTTGAATATCCTTCAATAAATGGAGACCAAACTTGCACCGAATTTCTCAATTTAGATTCAATTCCGTCAATTTCTCCTAAATTAAATGCTGATTCAATTTTTTTTGCAAATTTAGGTCTACAATCTGGATAATTTTTATCTCCTGTGTGAGCGCCATATACGACCATTGATGCATTTATTGTAAATGCCCATGCTGTAGCAATTGACAAGAAAACTGCATTTCTGATTGGAACGACAATTGAATATTCGAATTTCTTTGGAATTTTTCTTTTTGTACTGGTCAACACATTAGAGTCCCCATAGAGTTCTTTCATAAATCCAATATCTACAATTTTGTGCTGTTTTAATCCTAATTTTTTTGCAAAAAATTTAGCAGCTGAAATCTCCATACTAGCTTTTTGACCATAAACAAATGTTATTCCATACAAATCATATTTCTTCTTCAAAAAAGATACTGAACATACCGAATCAACCCCACCACTAAAAACTACTACAGCTTTTTTCATTATTTTATATCACTCACTGATCAATCGCACCCTTACTTGGCTTGCAAATTATTGTTTGACAATCAATTTTTGCACTTGCAAAACCTTTTTTCATTTCTAAACAAATTTTCTTCAAATCTTCTGATTTTTTTGAAAATGCAATTACTGATGGTCCTGCTCCGCTAATTGTTGCTCCTAGAGCGCCAGCTTTTAAGGCATTATTTTTTACTTTTTGAAAACCTGGAATCATATGTTGCCTTGCAGGTTCTACAATAACATCTTGTATTGAATTACCAATCAAGTCCGAGTCTTTTTTGAGAAATCCTGCTACAATTGTTGATGCATTTGATAAATTCAAAATACTTTTTTTAAGTTCTATCTTCTTTGGAATAACACTTCTTGAAACCTTTGTCTTTTTTTTTGGAACGACTAATTTTGGTACCGCTACACACATTCTCAAATCTGCTGGAGGAGAAATTTTGATAATATCTAGTGGTTCAGTTTTTACAATCACAAATCCTCCAAGAACTGAAGCTGCTACATTATCGTAATGAATTGAACCAGCACTAGCCTTTTCACCAGACCCTGCAAATTCAACTAGAGTATTATCATCTAATTTCAGATTAAATAATTTGTTAAATGCTACAGCAGCTGCAGCAGCAGACCCTGCACTGCTTCCCATTCCAAATCCTGGGGGAATTCCTTTTTGTATTTTAATTTCAATACCATCTTTGATTTTGAATTTATTTTTCATATTTTTTACAACAAGACCTGCTGTATTATCATCTACTTTTGTTGGAATATCTTGTTCAGAAATTATTTCAATTCCTTTATCTATTTTTGATAAAGTCACCTTATCAAAAAATGCATCAACTGCTAATCCAAATACGTCAAATCCGGGACCTAAATTGGCAGTTGAAGATGGAGCTTTAACAGTAACTCGATTGAGCATTAATCTTCTACCTCCTCACCTAAATTAAGAATTCTGCTAAGCGCTCCCTCTAAATTTACAAATCCATCTCCAGTTACATTTGAAATTGGAATTAGACCCTGTGCAAATCCACTTAAATTTAATCCTCTTAAAATATTGGTTGTAAGAGAATATGTTTCCCCATCGGTTTCGTTTGCAATTGCATTTTCTAAAGTACTGAGACTTGTTGACCAGTGTAAAATGTTTTTTAAATTTTGTCCAATTACATCTGTTTTTGTAAGAACATTGATTGTTGGCAAATTCAAACGCAATCTAATTGATGTTGCTAAAAGTGATATGGATACAAAATTTATTGGAGTTGTAATTAAAGCACCATCAAACAAAAAAATATTTGTTTTTTCCTCTGAAGTTAAATTTTCAATAAGGAATTTTCCACTAGATCTGTATGCGAATAATTCAATCTGTCCTGGAGTATCAACTATCAGATAATCTGGATTCACATTATTTACTTGGTCCTTAATTTGATCTACATTTGATGCAATTAGATCAGTTGCCATTACTATTGCCCCATTTGGCCCCAAATCATATTGCTGCATAATTGATAATGTATCCACAAAATCTCTCACGTCAATATCAGGAGAGTATGGAATATTCTCTACTGCAGGATCCAGATTCAATACGGAAACAAAAGCTCCATTTTTTGTGTAGTAATCATACAATTTTGATGTTAGTAATGATTTACCTGAACCAGCAGTCCCAGAAACAAAAATTGTCTTCAATCTCATCAAACTGAATTCTTGCTATATTTCAAATTAGCTTGAATCAAAAATTCTTAAATTCGAATTATTTTAGCCTCAACCACTTACTCAACTTTCATATTTGAACTTCTATTGATAAATTCAAATGAATTGGAGATTGGCAGCAGTTCCAGCAACATTAATTCCTATTTTGATTATTGCGATTCAATTTGATATTGACATAGAGGACATCCTTGCCATAGGGTTCTTACCTTTTATTGCAACTGTTTTTGTGATGTTTATAAAATTAGGATTACAAGGAATCAAATTTGCATATATCACAAAGAAATTTCTTGGAAATATTGATTCATCACTAAAACTAGCTGGAGTTAGAGTAGGTAGTGAATTTATCAAGTTTACAACACCAATGTTTGTAGGGGCAGAATTTGTTGTAATTTATTATCTTCATAAAAAAGGGGTAAAACCTTCACAAGCAACTTGGGTTGCAATAATGGATATTGTAACTGAAGTTTTTGCAATGGGATTACTTGCAATTCTCGCTGGTGTATTGGCACTAATTAACGGCTCAATTGTTGTTGGAGTAATAATTTTAGGAACAAGTATTACGGTTACAACACTTTGGATGGTTTTGTTTTTTCTATCTTCAAAACGTACATTTCAAATTCCAAAATCAATTGAAAAACTTGCAACCAGATTCGCCAAAGAAAAAGGAAGTAAATACATCACTCAAACTAATACCTGGATGGATGAAATATGTACAATGAGTAGAGAGAATCTTAAAACTCCTGAATCTAAAAAGATTTTCACAATCTCATTCCTACTTTCTATAGCATCATGGATTTTTTATGGAATATCATTTTTCATTATTGCAATTGCAACTAATCATATGATTGGAATCTTTGATTCCATAATGGCAGTTATGGGTGCAAATGCAATAGGAAATCTTCCAATTACCATTGGAGGTTCTGGTCTTGCTGAATTTGGTATTGTTGCGTATCTGAATAACTTGAATCCATTTGATTTTTCAGTATTAGAGGGAGTTTCTGAATGGAATGCAGTAATTGGGTGGAGAATTGCTACCTACTATGTGCCTATTGTCGTAACATGGTTACTTTTAGTAAAATTAGCTCTGAGTAAAATTTCCAAAAATGAGAAAATATAGAAACCACTTTATCTAGATTTTTTCTTTTTCAAATAATGATGTTTTCTAACAAAACAGTTGTTATTACAGGTGCATCATCAGGGATAGGAAAATCCACATCATTTGAATTTGCAAAAAGAGGTGCCAATTTAATTTTGGTTTCTAGAAATGAAGAAAAATTAAATGAATTAGAAAATTCTTTAAAAAAATTTAATGTAAAAACTATGGTTTGTGTTTGTGATGTATCAAATAAACTTGAGGTTGAAAAAATGGCTAAATTGGTTCTAGAAAAATTTTCTCACGTTGATATTCTTGTAAATAATGCAGGATTTGCAATATTTGATTATGTGAAAAATTTAACAATTGAGCAAATCGAAGATCAAATGAACACAAATTATTTTGGAATGATTTATTGTATCAAAAATTTTCTACCATCGATGATCAACAAAAATTCTGGACATATTGTTAATGTTGCTTCAGTAGCAGCCAGCTTTGGTTTACCTGGTATTGCTCCATACTGTGCTTCCAAATATGCGATGTTAGGATTTTCTGAAGGTCTGAAACATGAGTTAAGTTCTACGCATGTGGATGTTACTGTTGTCAGTCCAATAATGGTCAGAACTAATTTTTTCAATCATTCATCATTTAGGAAAATCAAAAAATCTTCTTTTTCATTGAGTCCTGAAACTGTTGCTAAAACTATAGTAAAAGCATCTACTTCAAGACGTCTGGAGATTATTGTTCCATCATTCGTAAGAATCGCTATATGGATTAAACATACTATTCCTTACCTAATAAATCCAATTCTTGGAAAATCTTTTAGAAATAAGATAAATTCTGAATGAATTTACTCATCCATATCTTCATCTTGTGAATCACTTGAGCCTACATCAAGTAGTTCTAGTGATTTTAACTCAAATTGATAAATTGCTTCCATCTCAATTTCTTTTTCTTTAGAAAGAAATTCTGTGACTTTTTTACTTAATGGAGCTTTTAATTGATCAAACACAAATTCATAGACTTCGCCCTTTAGAAGATCGTCAATTTTGACTTTTTTTGGTACATCCATTGTTACAATATGTCTTCCATCTTCAACTGGATCATACAATTGTACATCTATTTTATTATCTTCATAGTAAAATTCTAAAATATATCCTGATTTTTTCAATTCTTCTGGTTTCTTAAATTTGGCATTTTGAATTTCATCTGTTACCCATTCAGGAATTTCATCTTCTTGTTTCTTTTTGACCATATAACTTTCTCACCTAATCTTCTTGTTTGTCTTTCTTACTCTTAGACCACCATTCAAGATATTCATCATGTTTGTCATCTCTTGTTCTTTCTTTTTGATTCAATCTATATCTGATGTCTGAAACCTCTTCTCTGGTTGCATAAAGACCACATCTCTTGCAAACAAAATGTCTTCTGTTTTTTTCATCCATTTTCATTGGGATATCTATTTCGTCATATTGCTTGAACAAATCCTCTTTTCTTCTTTCTTCTTCAGGTGTTTCAAGATTATATCTCTCTTGAATCTTCTTTTTCTCTCTCATTGTACATTCTGGACAATTAGGCAATGATGAATGACAAAATTTTTTCCATAAAAGCGTTCCCACTAATTTTTTTGATCGTTGAATCTGGTACGCGGATTTTTTCATCATCCCTTTCGGTCCGTTCGCCCATCGAAATCCCGCGTACCAGACAGGAAGAATCTAATAAAATTCGTTTTATCTCTTTTCTTCTAGAATTTCAGATGCAATTTTTGCAGAATTTTGAGCTCCATTAGGTTCAAAATGTGCTGAAAAATCTTTCAAATTATCAATAAACATTTGATAATTATCTTTGATCTCTGAAATTCCAGAAATAACCTGTTTTGTATTAGAGGCTAGAACCCCGATATTTTTTTCATCTGCCCATTTGATATTATTTGTGTGTTCATCATAAATTGGCATCCCAATAATTGGCTTAGATTTACCACCCATAATTTCTCCCATAACCGTATGGGAACCATTGACTACCGCGTATTTACAATAATCTAGTACAGAATCTTTTTCATTCTCTGAAAGAAATCCAACATCAATCTGAATCCAATCGATTTTCTTATCAAACGCATCTGAAATAGAATATCTTTTTCCATCTTTTCCTAAAACTGAATCAATTTTGGGATCATTTTTTGCATGAGAAATAATTCGTTTTTCATTTTTCATTGCATCCTCTCTAAAAACATCTTCATATTTTTCTCCAGTGCCATCATTTGTTGATTTATTTCCTGTTCTCATCCAATATCCAAAATCGTTTTCAGCAATGAGTTTTTCAAAAATAGTTTTTTCTTTTATGGTGTTTTTTTTAGTATTTGTAAAATGACCAACATAAACAACTTTTTCTTCTGCTTCTTTAATGAAATTTAAATTATATTCACACATTGTGTAAGGTGGTGGAGAATCCGCAACGAGAATTTTTGTTGCTTTTTGAATTTGTTTTGCAATAAAAATTAAAGAGGGATACAAATATGAACGTGAATTATACAACTTTGGTCTAAACTGGTTGGTAACAAATAGACTTGGTATATCTCTATTTTTTGCTAAAATATTTGAACCCATATCTCCATCATTAATCACCAAATCAAATTGTTGTTGATCATACAGCTTTCTTTCTTCTAAGAGATAACTTGCAATTTGTTTAACTAGTGGCTTATTGCCTTCAACTGAAAAAAGAATATTCAATAATGATTTAGAAACACTTGGACCAAATTTCCCATCAATTGGTGTAGGCATTAGAATTTGATGAATTTTATCAGTATGTTCAGGAAACTTTTTAATTAATTTGTCGTAAACATGATCTTTACTTGAAAAATGAATCTCTAATTCATCTTGAATCAACTCTTTTAGTGATTCAGTAAACCTCATCATCCTTGAATAGTGTCCACTTCCCCATGGGTAGATGAATTCTCCTATTTTGAGCACAATATAATCAAAAAATAGCCGTTTAAATTCTCAATGATTTATTCAATAGCGTCTAAAATATCATGTAAATTATTTGGTCCAATTTCAAGCATAATCTTTTTCCCCGCTTTACAAATATCTTGAATTTCGGTTTTACTTGCTAATTGAACATTATATTCTGAAAAATTTAATTTTTCTATTTTTTTAAAACTATTTTCTATTAGTAATTCCCTTGAATCTAAAATTAATTCTGAATCTACTCCTGATAATGGTATTAGGGGAATCTTATTTTGCGAAAAAACAATCTTTATGTTATCATCAATAAATCTCTGAGGAAAGATTAGTGGAGAAAGTGGTAAAGAAACATGTGATTCTTTAAAATTCAATAATATTTGAATAGCAATCTGATTTATTTTTAAGTAATTTTTAACTGAATAATTTATTTTAATATTAAAAAATTCAATCTCTATTCTTTCTTCTAGTAATCTTGGAATTATATGAATAATCATTTTTGCTAAATTCATTAATTCATTCTTGTTTCCATAACAAACAATAATTTTAGTTCTAAATCCCTGTTTGATTGTCTCATAACATGAAATTGCTGACACCTCATCAAATACAGCACAAATTACATTCTTACTTTCATCTTGAATAAATGGAATTCCTCTTTTTCCAGTATCTGAGAAAATACAAACATATGCATTATTCTTAGTAAGATAAGTGTAAAGTAGTTTATCAAAATTATTTTCAGTTCCTGGAACTGCACCCAAATTAGATTTTTTTTCAATAATGTTAGATGTTGATGCAATTTCTACATCTTTAGCAAGGAAACCTCTTGAAGTTCCTTCAACCTTAACATAAAATTTTTCTCCTTTTAACAATAGATTACCTCCAATTGAAGTAATTTGATTCACAATTTCATTAAAATTATTTTGAATTTTTCTGGCAATAGCAACTTCTTTTATTCCAAATAGCAAATTAATTGCTGAAGATGCAAAAACCGGATCATTTGCATCAACCAAAATTATGTCCCCATCTCTAGAAATTTTCTTAAATTCTTGTTTCTGAATTTTAAGAATTTTTTTAATATTGTTAATTAATTGAGGAATGTTTTTCTTGGAAAATTCTGTAGGAAAAACTACAATGTATGAAACCTCGTTCATACTACATTTGATAAATTACTATGTTAATAATTTAGGCCTACTAGATGGGTAATCAATATAAAACAAATATTCCCATTAAATTTGTGCCTAGATTTTCTCAAGATCAAGTTGATGAGCTTAATTCCAATATTATAACAACTGAAGATGCATTACGTTGGGTCTCTGATAATTTACATCCTAAAGTTGCTAAAGCCTCAAGCTTTGGAGCTGAAGATGCAGTGGTGATGGATATCATGTTAAAGATTAATCCTGATTTTAGATTCTTTACATTAGATACTGGCAGACTTCCTCAAGAAACATATGACATCATGGATATAGTAAGAAAAAAATACAAAATCCAAATTGAGGTTCTCTTTCCAGATACGGCAGAGGTTGAACAGATGGTTAGGTCAAAGGGTCTCAACTTATTTTATGATAGTATTGAAAATAGAAAACTATGCTGTGAAATCAGAAAAGTTCATCCAATGAATAGAATGTTGCAAACTCTTGATGGATGGATTACGGGATTAAGACGAGATCAAACAAAAGTTAGAGAAGATTTGAAAATGTTTCAAATTGATCACGGCCATGGAGGAATATTGAAAATTAATCCAATCATTAATTGGTCATGGGAACAAATTCAAGATTATATCAAAAAATTCAATTTACCATATAATAGTCTCTTAGACAAAGGATATCCTAGTATTGGATGTGAACCTTGCACCAGAGCAATTCAACCTGGAGAAGATATTCGTGCTGGACGATGGTGGTGGGAACAAGGAGAACACAAAGAGTGTGGCCTTCATATAGAGCGTAAAAGAGTGATCTAATATGACAGAATTTGAAGCAATCAAACCGCATGGGGGAATTTTAGTTAATAGAGTATCTAACGTAAATACTGAAGGATTATTTTCAATTTCAATTTCAGAGGATTTAGCTAATGATGTGGAAAATATTGCAGATGGAATTTTTAGTCCTCTCGAGGGATTTTTGGGTCAAAAAGATTTTGAAAGTGTTATTTCTAAAGGTAGACTAGCTAATGAACTAGCATGGACAATTCCAATAATTCTTGATGTTGATGAAGCAACTGCAAATAAAATGAAAGATGCTGGAAAAGTATTATTAAAAAATCCACAAGACATTGGAATTGCAGTTCTAAATGTAGAAGAAATTTTTACCTTTGATAAATTAAAAACATGTCAGGGAGTTTTTGGTACTACTGATACGTCCCATCCGGGAGTTGCAAACACTATGGCACTAAAAGATTTTCTTGTCGGTGGAAAGATAGATTATGTTAAAAGACCTGAAGACTCTGAAATTAGAAGATATAGACTTACTCCAAAACAAACAAGAGAATCATTTGGAAAGGCAGGTTGGAAAACCATATGTGCTTTTCAAACAAGAAATCCACCCCATGTTGCACATGAGATGCTACAAAAGACATCAATTACTACTAGAGATGGAGTTTTTGTAAACCCAATAATTGGTAAGAAAAAATCAGGTGATTTTGTAGATGAAGTTATTGTAAAATGTTATGAAACAATGATCAAACATTATTACCCTGAAAATAGATGTCAATTAGGAACATTACATACTGAGATGAAATATGCAGGACCAAAAGAGGCTATTCATCATGCAATTATGAGGCAAAATTATGGTTGTACACATATTATTATTGGTAGAGATCACGCAGGAGTTGGAAAATTCTATGATCCATTTGCGGCCCAAAAAATTTTTTCAGATTATCCAGAATTAGATATTTCACCTGTCTTCTTCCCTGCATTCTTTTACTGCAAATCATGTTTAACATACACTACTCCTAAAGCTTGTCCGCATGGTGATGATGTAAAAGAGCAAATCAGCGGAACTGCGCTTAGAGAAATGATTCAAAATGGCCAAGCACCATCTGAATTTATTCTTAGACCTGAAGTTGCTCAAGTAATATTAGATCATCCTAAACCTTTCGTTGATTAGATTTTTATTCAAAACTGAGCTAACTAATTCATGAAATTTCTCATTCTATCTATTTTATTTTCATTAATACTTGTTCCAAATGTATATGGACAAACTACAGCTAATCCCTCATTAGTTTTAGATACAATTGAAATTGACTCCGATCAATTCAACAGAATTTTAAGAGATTCTCCAATTATTGAATTAGATAAAATACATGCAATTAGTTGGCAAGTAACAATTGATAATAATTTACTTTATGCAAATCCTGAAGGAAATGCTGTTTTGAGATTATATGATCATGAAACTCATGATGAATTTATTGAAATTGGTATGGGTTCGATTCCCGATAATAAATTCTGGGTAGCAGTACAAACACCTGATGAAGGATACATAGTTGTACATCGGGATCTTGATCGGGGATGGTATCCTACAGCAAAAACAATTGTTTCATTCACTGAGCGAGCTGGATTAACTGTCAATAATGGTGCCCGAATAGTAGTAACCAATTTGGATATAGGTTCCTTCTCCATTGATGCATATTCAACTCATGGAATGGAAAGCTCTTCTGATCCTCCTGCAGTAAATTCTGGGGTTTTTGTGATGGAGATTCTTTCTGGTGATCCTGGAAAAAATGTTTTTGCAATGTTTCCTTTTTACATTGCCGCGGCAATTGGTGTTCTAGTTGGAGTATTATTTCTAACTAAGAAGAGAAAATAGATTTGTAATAATCACATTTCTTCCTAATTTTACATACTTCACACATTGGAGATACAGGTTTGCAGATATTTTGTCCATACATTACAAATGTATCATTAATATCAATCCAAAATTTTTTAGGAACTTTTTTCATTAACTCAATCTCTGTTTCTTCAGGATTCTTTGTTTTTACTAGTCCTAATCTATTTGAAATTCTATGAACATGTATGTCCACAGGAATTGCTGGTTTCTCAAACGCATAGACAAGTACACAATTTGCAGTTTTTCTTCCGACTCCTGGTAATTGAACTAGAGTATCTAAATCCTCAGGTACTTTTCCATGATACTTTGAATCAATAATTTTAGCAACTTCAATAATTCTTTTTGATTTGACATGATAGAATCCAATAGGTCTAATTATTTTTTCTACATCAACAAGTTTTGCATTTGCAAGCTGTTTTGGATTTTTATATTTTTTAAATAGGATTTTAACTACTTTAGTTGTACTTTCATCTTTTGTTCTAGCTGATAAAATAGTTCCAATTAAGATACTGAATGGTCCAGTTTCTGCATTATGAAGATCTCTTAGCGCAGTTAATCTTGGTGGTTTAACTGAATTCATTGTGTCCATCATTGCTTTAAGCATTTTTTCCATTATTGTTAGAATGTGCGAACAAGTATTATAATTGTAATAATCAGATTGAATATGGAATTAACTCGTGATGAAGAACTTTCTTTGAAAGGTGAACACGGAGAAATTCTTCAAATGGCATACAGAATACTTGTAGCAACTGGTGAAGCTACTGATGCAGAAAAACTTGTACCTGTAGAATGGAGTCATCTGTCTGGAGTAAATTATAACACAATTGGCGATGCTGGTGAAGAATTTTTATCACAAATTAGTCGTGAAGCTAAGGTAAAGATTCGTACTACTGTCAATCCAATGGGTTTTGATTTTGATAATGTACAAAATTATGATTTAGATGATAATTTCATTTCAAAACAACTTTCAATAAAAAATTCATATGAAAAAATGGGTGTAATTCCATCTTTTTCATGTATTCCATATGAGATCTTTGATATTCCAAAATCTGGAACACAGGTTTCTTTTGCAGAAAGTAATGCTGCAATTCACGCTAATTCTTATGATGGTCTTAAAACAAACAAAGAGAGTGCTTTTAGTGCACTCGCTAGTGCACTAACAGGTAAAAGCCCATTCTCTTCATTAAGAAAAAATGATGAACCTAATGTTACTATTAAAATGAAAATTGAGAATCCAAATGAACTATCATATGGTATGCTTGGTTTTTTTGCTGGCAAAGTAGGTAATACATCAGTAAATATTTCTGGATTAGGTACACTAGACAAGAGACAATCAAAAGCAATGTGTGGAGGAATGGGAACTTCAGGTACATGTGCAAAAATTATTTTTGGAGATGGTTCATCTGAATGTGAAGAAATAGATTTTGATAAAAAAGAGATGCAGACAATTTTTGATGAACTAAATACTTCTGAAAAAGGTGATTTGATTACTTTGGGAAGTCCTCAATTGGGTCTTGATGAAATATCTGATCTTACTGCCAAACTAAAAGGTCGTTCATTTAAAAAGAGATGCATGATTTTTACTCCTAGAACTGTTAAAGAACAAGCCAGAAAGATTGGTTATCTTAATGAATTGGAAAGAGCAGGTTGTGAAATTCTTTCAGATTGCTGTACATGTCTTTCTCCATTAATTAACAAGGAATCAGTTGATTCTGTTACAACTAATAGCATCAAAGGTGCATTCTATTTAAAAAATTCTAATGGTGTAGGTGTTAATCTAAAATCTCTCTTAGACATAATTGAGGACGAAACAAATTGAAAGTACTAGTTGCAGGTCAAGCAAAAGGTCCAGTAATCAAAACAAATCACCCAATCAACTTTCTTGGTACAGTTGATAAAAAATCTGGAATAATTAGTGACAAAAACCATGAATTGTATAATAAATCAATTAAAGATTCTATTCTTGTTTTTCCATCTGGAATAGGAAGTAGTGTTGGGGCTTATACAATTTATTCATTAAAATCTAATCTTACAGCTCCGCTTGCAATGATCTGTACAAAAGCTGATCTTACTGTGGCAACTGGTTGTGCTCTAGCCAATATACCAGTAATTATTATCTCAAACGAAGAATTTCAAAAAATTAATGATGGAATGAACTGTTCAGTTGATACTAATTCTCAAAATCTGATTCACTATGAATGATATTTTCTAATTCTTTATCGCCTTTTTTAACTTCAATGATTTGACTTTTTCCAGCAGGTAATACGCGCACAAAATCATCTATAGTAATATCTTTAGTTATATTTTCATCAAGTTTTAAAAATTCAATTCTTATCTTTTTCGCAGTTTCAACCATCTCTGAGCCATGTGGTTCAATTGTGGCATACAAAATCGAATGTTTCTTGATAGTATCTGGTGGACCACAGGTTATTGCATGTCCCTCATCCAATGGAATTATACCAACTGATAATTTTAGATTACTACTTTTTATGAAATTTCTTTGTCCCTCAATGGTAAACGAACCTTTTGGCAAAAATTCTCCACTGGGAGCAGATTTTTTTACTTGATCAGGTAAAACCCAAAATGCATTTACACCGTACATTCCTTCTCTCCATGCTCTGCTAAAACAAACAGTTGCATGAGCAACTTCATTCATACCCTGATTAGAAACATTTTCAGCATCTTTGATTATAAAAAATGGAGAACCAAAAATATCTCCATGAAAAATTTTGTCATTTTTTCCCAAATGTTTTCTTACAACTGCTGAATTCGATGCAGCATCTCTTCCACCAACTACCAAAAATCCATCTGAAGTATAGAACCATCTATATCTCTCAAACCAACTTTTCTTTCTTATTTCTGAAAAACTAACTGATTCTCTTTCAACTTCATTCTTATTTTCTATTTTTTGTAATTTCTTTGTAGTCTTTTCTTTGATTTCCTCAATTGATTTTATTGCAGATGATTGTTTTTTTGATTCATCAAATAGTATTGATGCAATTGATTGCAATGATGATTCAGTGTTAATCTCTATTTTTTCATCACCTATAACAATCAAAGAAATGCCTTTTTCAAAAATTATTTTAGAATTAAGATCGGCTAAAATTTTTTCTGCACGAGCATCCTGAATTGATGTAATTCCAATGGATATCATTCCATAAAGTGAATTTGCGATACTTGCAATATTTTTAGACCTCTCTTTAACAATTAAAATTGCTTTTTCTTGTTCAGAAATTTGTGTTTGTAAATCTTTAATTTTTTTATCAGAACCGCTTGTCTGAAGTGATTTTCCTTTTTCAATAATATTTTCAGTAAAAACTATGTCTAAACCTTCAATAAATGAATTAACACTAGTTTTTTCTCCATCCAAATTGCCTATTTCTATAGGTAACACTTCAATTTTTTCACCTCTAATGATGATGGGTTTATGATTTTCTGAAATTATATCATTAATTACACTAGATGTTTTTTCAAATAACTTCTTTTTTTCATCTGAAGTTACTAAATTTCCAATTTTTTTAGGATCAATTTGAGCCATTTGGAAAATTCCTTCGACATATTTTTTTGGTAATCCTAATGTTCTTCCAAACCATTTTGCTGCACTAATTTCGGTTTTACTAACATCGTCAAAATTTGACTCTTTTAAATTAAAAATGTCCATTGCACTCTCAGGAGGAGTCAAGTACTCTAACCCTACACTCAATTTTCTATGTCTTACATCAATTGAATGTTGCAGAGCTAAAATCTTCATTTCATCATTACACAGTAATAGATTTCCTTCAGCAAAAAATTCCCCAACTAGAACATACTCCTTACCAAATCCTTCAAATTTGAAATATGCAATTCTCTCAGCTCCAATTTGTTCTATTTTTTTTAATTTTAAACGAAGTAGATCACTTCTCAATCTTTTCAATAACTTGTTTGGCTCTACAGGTTGAATTTTGACATTAGTTAACCAAACACCACTTGTAGAGACCATCATGAATAGATCATCTTTTTCTGTGTGATGTAATTTGAATAGAATACTATCTTTAGAGATTCCATAGATATTGCTTACATAGTAATCTTGTACTTGATCTGAAATTTTATTTACTAAATATCGTAATTCTATTCCTGATAAAGTCATGACTTTTTATTTTTTATATCTAAAATTATACCCTTGCCTTTGGGCACAATTCTGACCAAAGATATTAAACATGGTGTAGTTCAGAATCGCTGGTATTAATTGGCAAAATTCAAAAAGAAAAAATCTAAACCCACTCCTGAACCTGAGGATACAAATAAAGAAGTAATTGATAATGATACCTCTGATATTCCTGAAATTGAAAAATCTGAATCCACACCAGAGCCTTCAAAGGAATCCAAAATCTCTGATGAACAAAAAAATGATAACGATAAAAAATTAAATAAATTATTCTGGCTTAGAGTCGCATTAGGTGTGATTTCTGGAGCTGCATCCACTTTTCTCTTTGAGAGCATTGAAGGAGAAGAAAGAAGATGGGCCTCAATTGGATTTCTGATAATTGTATTTATTGGTACTATTATTGTTGCAAAAGGAATGAAGATGCAATTACCATCATCTGATAGAAAGAAAATCGTTACCCAAGGAATTGGAAGTTTTATCTTTCTGTTCTTATTTACATGGATTGTAACTTATACACTAGTTCATACAGCAACAGTTTCAAGCGGTATCAATATTTAATCAAAAGTGATTCAAGTGTGGAATTTTACAACTCCTGGAATCCCTGATGATGAATTTGAAAGAACTGAAAATGTTCCAATTACAAAAGAAGAAGTTAGAACAATACAACTTTGTAAAGCAAGATTAAAACCTGGAAATATTGTTTATGATGTTGGATGTGGAAGCGGTTCAATATCAGTAGAAGCCTCACTTCAAATTCAATCAACCGGAAAAATCTATGCAATAGATTATGATCAAAATGCAATAAACCTAACTGAAAAAAATCTAAAAAAATTTGATATCTCAAATGTTACACTAGTTTTTGGAAATGCAATCGAAAAAATTTCTGAACTAGAACTAGCAGATACTATTTTTGTAGGAGGAACTGGAGGAGATACTCAAGAGATTGTAGAAAAATCATTTATGAAACTAAAATCTGGAGGACGAATTGTTATTGGAATAATTTTAATTGAAACTTTGTATTCAGTTCTTAAAACCATGGAAAATCTTGATTTTAAAGATGTAGATATTACTCAAGTAACTATTTCCAAGAGTAGAAAAACCAGTACAGGAACCATGATGCTAGCTAGAAATCCAGTAACCATTATTTCAGCTACAAAACCGTAAACTAGATTTTAATTGGGATAAGATAGGGAATTTTTATGCCTGGTTTGATTGGTATAGGTGTAGGACCTGGAGATCCTGATCTTTTAACTGTAAAGGCCGTAAAAGCCATCCAAAATGCTGATATCATAATGTGTCCTGCATCAAAAGAAGATAGACCCAGTATTGCTCTCTCAATTGTTGATCCTATAATTGATAAAAACAAAAATCAAGAAATTGTTAAGTTAATCTTTCCAATGACCAAAGATAAAGACATCTTAGAAGAAACATGGAAAAGAAATGCAAAGATCATGGCCCAAACTGTGTTATCTGGCAAAAATGTTGTATATCTTACAGTAGGTGATCCATTTTTGTATAGTACTTGGATTTACATGCATAAAGATTTGAGGGAAAATTACCCTGAAATGCAAATTGAAGTTATTCCTGGAATTGTTTCAATGTTTACATTTGCTTCAAAAGTTGGAGTAAGTATTGCTGAAGGTGCAGAAAAAGTTGCAATCATTCCATCCTGTTATGATCTTTCGAGTGTTAAAGAAATAGCAAAAAATTCTGAATCAATGATTTTTCTTAAAGATGGGAGATATTTTGATCAAGTAATTGATGTTCTAAAAGAAGCAGGATTTCCTGATAATTCTATTTTTGCAATTGGTCAGGATCTTGGAACTGAAAATGAGATTATTAGAAAATTAACATTAGGTGAGGTTAATGATGATACATTGACTACAAAATATTTTTCAATTTTGGTGGTAAAACGTGTCTGAAGTATTTTTTGTTGGTTGTGGACCAGGAGATCCAGAATTAATAACAATCAAAGCAAAAAAACTAATTCAAAAAGCAGACGTTGTAGTATATTCAGGTTCTCTAATTCCCGAACCAATTTTGAAGTTATGCAAAAAAGGTAAATTATTTGATGCTGCTGGTTTGGTCAGAGAAGAGATTTTTGAAATATTATCCAAGAATGCAAAAAAAGGAAAATTAGTAGTTAGACTACATGATGGTGATCCTTCAATTTATGGTGCAATCAAAGAACAAATTGATAATTTAACAAAAATTGGGATTAAATCTACTGTTGTGCCTGGAATTACAGCATTTTTAGCCTCAGCTGCTGCTCTTGGTACACAACTTACACTTCCTGGAGTAACTCAAACCATTATTGTAACCCGAGCTGAATCCAGAACTAAAGTACCTAAAAGAGAAAAAATTTCAGAACTTGCAAAACATAAAGCAACATTGATTTTTTATCTTAGTGTACATCTAGTCTCTAAATTAACAAAAGAAGCAATTGCTGGTGGTTACAAAAAAACTACTCCTGTCGGAGTCGTATACAGAGCTAGTTGGAAGGATCAAAAAATTATTCGTGGTACATTAGAAAATATTTCAGAAAAATTAAAAGCAGAAAAAATAACTCGTACTGCAATTGTAATAATTAGTGATGTATTAGATCCTGAGACTTATGAGTATTCAAAATTATACGATAAAGAATTTACTCACGGATACAGAAAAGCTAAAACGATAAAAAAATAATCTTATTTTTAATTCCTAATTTTAGTAATTTTTTTTGGAACTTTTTTGTATCTCCAGATGTAAAAATTTTTAATGTATTTCTATTTGATTGATTATTTTTTATTTTTAAATAAATTTCATTAGCAACAATTTTTCCAGGATCTATAAACTTTACATCAGGAAATTCTTTTTTTAAAAATTTTTTTAAAAAAGGTAAATGCGTGCTTGATAAAGTTACAACATCAATATTTTTCTCCGATAAAATTTCTAGTTCATCTCTAATTATTTTTTGTACCGATTTTTTCTCCGATAAAAATTTTCCAGATTCAACTATTTCAACTAAATTTGATGCATTAATTTTATAAAATTTGTATGGACTTTCTTTATTCTTTTTTAAGAAATTATCCATTCCTTTACTCTTTAAAGCTGAATTGGTTGCCAATATTCCAATATTTTTTGTTTGAGAAATAAGTTTAGCATCTTTAATAGGTGGTTTAACATCAAAAATTTTATCACTTTTTAAGTTAAGCATAAGACTAGGAGTATTGGATGCAACTACAATATAGTCTGGCTCAAATTTTCCTAAAAGATTGATAGAGTTTTTCATAATGTTTTTGATCTGGTTTACTGTTTTTGTTCCATAGGGAAAGTTTTGATTGTCTGCAAAATAGATAATTTCAGCCTTGAATTTCTTTTGCATCTCCTTAATTATTGATAGTGAGCCTAATCCTGAATCAAAAACTGCTATTCTGACCATGTTTTGTTTTTACGCTTGAGACATAAGAGTTTGTTAGCTAATTTTACCCAAAAACTGATCAAAATTTACACCGTCCATTAAGACTAAACTTCTAAACGAACATCATGCCAAACTTCGATAAAACTTGGGCTCGACAAGAGACCCAAAGCGTAACTGGCAAACTCCGTGAAGCAGTAAAGCCTCAAGGTGCATTGAAACCACGTATTCAAACTGCTGTCAACAAATTACAAGTCCAAATCTCAAAAATGGACTCTATGTTGTCAAAGTTGAACGAAAGAGATGCGCAAATCTTTCAAAGAGTGGTCAAAGCAATGCAACAACATGATACTAGCACAAGTAGAGTTTTGTCCAACGAATTAGCTGAAATTCGTAAAGTTACTAAGATGCTCGGCAATGCAAGAATGTCATTAGAACAAGTTCAGTTGAGACTGACAACTATTCATGACTTGGGCGATGCAATGGTAGCAATTGGACCAGCGATGTCTACAATGAAGGGATTGAAGTCATCATTGGGTAGATTCATGCCAGAAGCAGATTCTGAGTTAAATAGTATGACACAGACACTTAACGGACTAATGATGGATTCACTTGCAGGCGACTCATTTAACATGGAGTCAGATATCTCAAACGAAGAAACTGAGAGAATCCTACAAGAAGCATCTGCAGTAGCTGAGCAACAGATTGGAGATAAATTCCCATCTGTACCATCCTCAACCGGACTTTCGTCTTCATCCTCTACTTCTACCTTTGAGTAGCTAGGACAAAAGACGCAAGTACTCTTTTTATTTAATTTTCAAAATTTGAGGATTTTTATCTTTATTTTAGTAATCTTTCATTAAAAGTGAATTTTTTGTTCAGAACAAAGTTTCCAAATGCAGCAGCAATTACTGCAATAATTAAGGCAAATGGATAATCAATTTGGTTACTATCCACCAAGAAATAGACCATTCCTAACTGAACCAGAATCCCTGCTGAGCTAAATATGATGAATTTTGAAAATTGTTTTAGTGTCTTTTTTAGACTGAAATCTCTATCTCCAAACGTCCATGCTTTATTTAGGAAAAAATTACTTGAAATTGATGCTGCAATACCGATCATATTTGCATGAAGAAACCACATTTCTGAAATTCCAGATGTTAATAATAACGATGACAGATAATTTACAGCAAATCCTGAAGCGCCTACCGTATAAAATCTGGCAGCTTTTGAAAGAAATTTTACTGACGATCTTTTTTCATTTCCTTCAATAGATTTTCCATATCTGTAAAGTTTCCAAACTGATTTGTAATAATCTAAAATTGTCTTGACTCCTAACTTACTAGAACCAAATTCTCTATCTTGAAAAGTATATGGAATTTCTTTAATACTTACACCCTTAGTTTTAACAAGAATTTCTAATAAAATTTTGTATCCAATTGCATCAATATTCTTCCCTTTCAAAATATTACTTTTGAATGCAAAAAATCCCGACATTGGATCCTTTGTTTCAATTCCTAATCCTTTTTTTGCAATTAATGTTGCAAATTTACTCATAAATTTTCTTTTGAATGTCCAACCTTTGATATTTCCACCTTTGATATATCTTGAAGCAACAGCAATATCGCACTGATGTTTTTTAATTGATTCCACTAATTTTGGAATTATTTGTGGTGGATGTGAAAAATCAGAATCCATTACAACAATTGTTTCACCATTTGCATGTTGAATTCCATTCATGATAGCTGAACCCAACCCGTCTTTTGCTTTTCTATGAATAACTTCAATTGTATAATTTGCCATTTTCTTCAAACTCATCAAATAATCTTCAACAATTTTTCCAGTCCCATCTGGTGAGTTATCATCAACTACAATTGCCTGAGCTGAGATATTTTTTGGTATATTTTCTTTAATAGATTTTAAAATATTGATAATATTTTGTGATTCATTGTATGTGGGAATGATAATTGATACCTGACCTTTCCCTGAAATCTCACTCATATTGTGACCGCCATTTCTATGGATTAATATTTTTTTATTGCAATTAACTTCTTTGATTAACATTATTGTCAAAAATCTGAATTTTCTTGACTATTCTATGGGAAAGCAACAGAATCTGACAAAATTGAATCTAACTCGGAAATCTTGATTCTTTCTTGCTCCATTGAATCTCTTCTTCTCAAAGTTACTGTCTCATCTTCCAAAGTTTGGTGATCTACAGTAATTGCAAAAGGCGCACCTATCTCATCTAATCTTCTATATCTTCTTCCAATTGCTCCGGAATGATCCAAAAATGCATCAAATTTTCTTTTAATTTTTAGATATATCTCATCGGTTTTTTCTTTCAGACCATCTTTTTTTACTAAAGAGAGAATTCCAACATGTGTGGGAGCAAGATATGGTTTTAGTGATAAAACAACTCGGTCATTTTCTTTATCATCTTTAAGAGAATATTCTAGAATTGTGTATAGACTTCTATCAATTCCCATAGATATCTCAAACACATGAGGAAGAACTTTTTCATCATTATCCATTACTTCAAATTTTTCTTTACTCTTTTTTGCATGACTAGACAAATCATAATCAGATCTATAATTACAAGCCACAAGTTCTAGCCAGCCTATTGTAGTTTCTACTTCAAAATCAAATGCAACTTCAGCATAGAATGCTTTTTCCTTATCACCTAATTTTCTGAAACGACTTTTTGTTAAATCAATTCCTGTTTTTTCATAAAATTCTGTTAATATTGCCAGGTAATATGCAACAAATTTGTTTGGAACTATTTTTGATTCTATGGCTTCTTTACATGTCATTGCAACTGGTTCTTCATCAGTCTGTATTCGAATAATCGTATTTTCAATTTCTGAAAAATTGTCCATCTCATCAAGCTTATTTGGATTACAAAAAACTTCAATCTCTGCTTGATAAAACTCTCTTAGTCTTAAGAGACTCTGTCTAGGAGCAATTTCATTTCTAAAGCTTTTTCCAACTTGTGCAATACCTAATGGAAGTTTACCTCTCATTGTTTTGAATAATCTTGGAAAATCAACAAAGATAGATTGACATGTTTCGGGTCTTAGATAGGCTTCTTCTTCTTCAGGACCAATCCCGACTTTAAACATCATGTTGAAATTTTTAGTTTTATCAAAATCACCTTTACATCGAGGACATTTTATGTTATTTTCATTTATGGCATTATCAAATTCATCCAGTTCTGCACTTTCAGGAATCTCAATTTGACAAATCTCAGCAATTGTTTTATCTGCTCTAAATGTCGAATTACATTTTTTACATTTGATTATTGGATCTGCAAAATTTCCAAGATGACCTGATGCTTCAAAAACTGACTTGGACATAATTTGAGACCCATCAATCTCAAGCATTCCATCACGACGAATTAATTCTCTTCTCCATAGTTCAAGAAATTTATTTTTCAAACTAACGCCGGTTGGTCCATATTCCCAAAATCCTGCTTGAGCATCAGCATAGACTTCACAACTTGGAAAGTAAAAACCTCTTTCCAATGCTAATTTCATTACTGACTCATAGTCCATATTGATTACCTTTTACCACACAATAAATCTCTACGCAAGGTCTTTAGCTTTTTGAATATTACCAAAGTCGTCTCTCTCATCATCAATTGGAGTTTCAAGGATTATAGGAATTTTATTTTTGTTTGCAATTTTTACAACTTCTGATATTCCTTCTTCACCTATTCCACCCAATCCCAAATGATAGTGTCTATCTAAATTACAACCAATCTCTCCTTTTGCATCATTAAGATGTAAAATTTTTAAATTTTTAATACCAATGTGTTTCTCAAACTCATCAAATACTTTCTTTACGTCTGCCTTTTTTCTAAAGTCATAACCTGAAACAAATGCATGACATGTATCTAAACAAATTCCGAATTTTTTTGCGGGCTTTAATTGATTAAAAATCTCAGCTAATTGCTTGAAATCTGAACCAACAGAATTTTTTTGACCTGCAGTATTTTCTAATAAAATCACTACATCATTTTTTGTTTGTCCAGCTTTTGTTAAGCCTTCAACTAATTTTTTGATTCCTGCTTCTTCACCTGAACCTAAATGACTTCCAAGATGAGTGACTAAATATGGAATTCCTAATTCAGCACATCTTTCAACTTCAGAAATCAATGTTTTTACAGATTTTTCAAAACCATCTTGCTTTGGTGTTGCTAAATTTGGTAGATATGGCATATGTGCACAAGTAGCCATTCTATCAATACCACTTTTTTTTAATTTTGACTTGAAATTACTGATGTCTTCATCAGTGAGTGGTTTTGCAAACCATCCTCTGGGATTTCTGGTAAAAATTTGAAATGCAGTACATTTTCGCTCAACTGCATTATCAACTGATTTATCTATAGAACCAGAAATGGAGACATGACACCCTATCTGCATCAATTCAAAATTCCTAAAACATAATTTAAACCAGCATAAGTTAATGAAACCAGATTTTTAAGTAATTTCGATTAATCACTATCATGTTATCATTGGGTCAAGATGAAATTGCAAAATATCCATTTTTAGCCGATGCTGGTCAATATCTTCGTGACAAGGGATTTTCTTTAGAACAATTTGGCAGTGATCCAGATCTTAAACAACTGATCATAAAGGCATATGAGCGGATTGAGGTTGCTGCAAATGGTCAAATTTACAAATCTGATCTATCTGAAGACCAAGTATTAAAACAGTCCGCCTTACCAAGAGAGGTTTTTTCTTTTCTATTAGCAATTGTGTTATTGAAACTGAGTAATGCACACACTTTGATTAAGAGATTTGCTCTTGCAGAAGCTAGAAGGGCTGAAAAATATCTTGAAAGAGATTTGGGTAATATTTCTGATGAATCAAAAAAACAACTTGCAGTCAAAGTAATCAATGATCTTTTCTCAATTCAAGTTGAAAAAATTGAAGATAATTTTGTAATTCCAATTTCTGATTACATTAAACATTCAATTAATTTTCATGAAAGAGAATGGAAATTAATTAACAGACATGTTGAAAATGGTTTGGTTTTTTTGTCTTCTCATGAAACTGTAAGATTGATTAGAAAAGAATTAGGAAGCTACATCAATCTAAAAATAAATAATTCTAAAACACCTTCAATGATTCCTGGTTTTGAAGAATATGTTGAAAAACTAGTCTCATTATCAAAAAAATTCTCTAGTGTTATAGTTACTACGGGAGAATATCCTCCCTGCATAAAACATGCAATCGAAGTTCTTGAAAAGGGTGAAAATCTTCCACACTCGGGTAGATTCATGCTTGCTACGTATCTTTTATCAAAAGGACAAACAGTTGAACAAATTGTACCATTATTCAAAAATGCACCTGATTATAATGAACGAGTAACAACTTATCAATTAAATCATCTTGCTGGAACTTCAGGTAGTTCTACAAAATATTCTTGCCCTTCATGTGAAAAACTTCGTACACAAAGCTTGTGTTTTGCAACTTCAGAATGTGAAAATATTATTTCACCACTACAATTTGGAAAGAGAAGAATCTCATGAATGAAAAGGACATAAAATTTTTAGAAAATATTTTCAAAAAATATTACTTTGAACATTTTGATCTCTTTCAATCGCAAGAAAGAACTAATCAAAGAGAATTTGGTTATCAAAAATTCAATTCGGGAATGTCTAGACATATTTCATTAAAGGATTCAAAAGAACTTCGTTTAATGTTAATACAAAATGTACCCTCTGATGTATACTGCTCAAATGCATACTATTCTTTTCCTAGTTTACCTATGAATGAAAAAGAATGGTTAGAAGCTGATCTCATTTTTGATATTGATGCAAAGGACCTAGATTTGCCTTGTAGGGAAAAACATGTTGTTGGAATATGCTCTCAATGTAATGAAATTTCACAAAATAAACAAAAGTGCTCAAAATGTTCATCTACAAAGATAGACAAGAAATCACTACCTTGTCAAATCTGTATTGATTCATCAAAAAAGGAAGTAAGTAAACTAGTTGAAATTCTTGTAAGTGATTTTGCAATTAGTCGTGAAAATATTCAAATCTTTTTTTCTGGAAACGAAGGATTTCATGTTTATGTTTTTAATTCTCAATTTCAAAATCTGGGTTCCAGAGAACGCTCAGAGTTGGTAGATTATATCATGTTTAAAGGTGCTTTACCAGAAAAATTCGGAATGAAAAAATTCAAACCTGATAGGAATTCTTTTCCTGATTTTTCTGAAGGAGGTTGGAGAGGAAGATTTTCTAAATTTGCTTACGGTTCAAAATCAAATAGATCAAAAACTATATCCGGATTTTTATCATCAGGATATTCAAATTTTCAAAATACTCTAGATGAAGCATCTAATCAAATTGGTGTCAAAATTGATCCTAATGTTACAATGGACATTCATAGAATTTTTAGACTTCCTGGTTCCATTAACAGCAAAAGTGGTCTTGTAAAAAATCAATGTGAAAACTTGGACAAGTTTCAACCTTACACTGATTCTTGTTTTCATTCTGATGAATTAGTAGAAATTATTGCAAATTGTCCTGTTGAATTCAAACTAAAAAATAAAAAATTTGGTCCATATAACAATCAAAAAATTTCAATTCCTACTTTTGCTGCTGTATATCTAGTTTGTAAAAATCTGGCTACAGTAGCCTGAAAATGCTGGTAAGACATTAATTTACCGAAACCCGACTTTATTTGATTTTGTATAGCGCCTCAACTGATAAGCAAAGACCACCACCAGATGCTGGAAAGTATGTCAAAATTGCTATAATTGCCATTATTGGAATTGCAATTTTTGCAGTTGTTGGCAATCAGGCAGTAATTTTATCAATGAATTTTAGTGAATTTGATGAACAATTTTCTAAACCGCTTTTCTATACCCTTGTCTCAACAATAATTTTATCAGCCATTGCCTTAATTCGAGTAAATGTAGCAGGTAGATCATCAATCTTTTGGTACATGATTAGTGTGGCTATCTCCTTTGTAGGAAGAGGAGGTCAACAAGGACTTTCTACAATGATTCCTAGCTTTAAAGAATACAAACTTAGTCCATTACAATTTGGTCTTTGGCAAATTACAAAGATCTTCCTTTTTGGTGCTTTCTTTGCAAACATTATGTTTGGATTTGCAGCAATGGAATTTTTCAATGGAAACTATATGGGAATAGAAAATATTCCAAATCTCTTCTCATTACCATTTGTTACTCCTGCTAATGATCCAAGTTATGCAGCCGAGAAAGTAGTTCCAATGATTCCTGCTCTAGTAATTTTCCTTCCACCAATTCTTGCAGCAATTGGTTTACGTCTAGTAATGTACGTCGGAATTCATAGAATTATTTCAGTCATTACATCATACCTTAAAGATTCCAGTGAAGGAAAACCAAGATATCTCAATTATGTTTCTACAATTGAAGGTATTATTGGAATTGCCGTAATCTGGGGAGGATTCAATCTATTCTTTACTGATCAAATTGATTACAATACACGATATGTGATTGGTGGAACATTAGCTATAGGATTTGCCTTAATTGGTTTTTCAGTTGTTGATAGAATTAGAGCTCGCGTTTTAACACACATGTTAAAAAGAGATGTCTATGTTAGAATTTTAGCAATTATTGTTATTGGAATTTCAGTTGCAGCAGTTGTCTCTGTAAACAACAGTATTGCAGATGCAAAAAAGATTGAATTTCTTGGACCATATACTGCACAACAAATTGGAGTGAATAGATATCTTGGTGAGCTAAATAATGTACAAGAAAACATTCATGATGTAAAACTAACTTCAGTTTCCCCAAACAATATCAAAAATTATGTATCGCAAAACAGTGATGTTTTAGATGTAATTCGAGTTTGGGACTGGGAAGCAGCTTTTGCTAAACTAAAACCAGAGATTGGTCTAATTCCATATGTTGACTTTGAAGATAATGACATTCTTAGATTTAACAATACTTTGTATTGGACTGCATCAATGAAACCAATTTTACCTACATCAGTTAGCCTTGAAAATAGATGGTATAACGAACATTTGGTATACACACATGTTCCTGAGGGATTTCTAACACTAGAAGCTACAAATGGTCAAATCGTTGATAGTAGTCAATTTTTCCAGCAAAGGGAAATCTATTATGGTGAAGGAGGTCTTTTTGAAACTAATTGGTCAGGATATCCAAATTCTCGAGGTTCAACTAGTGCAGAACTTGGTGGCGTTTCTTATTCTGGTATAGGTGGTCTTGATGTTTCACCTCCATTAAGTTGGATCTTTGAGCCAAACTTTTTGTTATCATATCCTGGTGAATCTGTTCACATTATGAGATACAAAGATGTACAAGATAGAATGCAAACACTTTATCCATATTTCTTGTATGATCTATTTGGAAAAGAATTAGATTCTCTTCCTGTAACTGATGGTGAAAACTCTTATTGGTTGATTCCATTGATTATCGGTTTTGATACAAGAGACGTTCCATGGTCTGTAGGCAATCCATACTTGCGTCTTGTTGGATATGCGCTTGTAGATTCTTACGATGGTGATATTCAATTACTAAAAACAGGCGATGACTTCTTTACAGAAATGTTTGCAAATCAATATTCTGAACAATTTGAACCAATGCCTGCCTGGTTAGAAGATCAAATTAGATATCCTGTTGAACTCTTTAATTGGAAAACTGAAATGTATAACGTCTACCATGTGACAAATGTTGAGACATTTATTCAAGCAAATGAATTTTATGAAATTCCAAGAGGCTTAGATACTTACTATGTACAAGCAAAACCTCCAGGATTTGAAAATCCTGAATTTTTAGGACTCTTATCTCTTGAATTAAGAGGATCTCAAGGTAGAAACCTTGCAGGATACATGGTAGTTGAAAATGAATTATCTAATCTTGGTAATTTACAATTCTATGAAGTTCCACTTGATTCGGAAACAAAGTTAATTGGACCAACTGCTGTTAGAGAAGCATTAGATAGAGATCCTGAATTTGCCCAATTAAAGACATTATTGAGAAATCCTAGAATTGGTGATAATATCTTGTATCGTGTTGGTTCACATGATGTTTACTTTATTCCAGTTTATACCGCAGGTGCTGGTGGAGTTGTTGCTCAATTAGGAACAATTGCTGCAGTAGGTGCAGCCTTTAATGGTGAATATTTTGTTGGTTTAGGAGATACACAACAAGAGGCATTTGAAGCATACTTGAAGAAAGTTTCGGGAGTAGCAGGAACTGTATTATCTGAGGACTCTGACTATATCGAGTTAGACAAAAGTGATAGAGTTCAAATTATTAAAGATGTATTTACAGAGAATGGAATTTCAATTTCTGAACCAACATCAATACAAATTCCATTGTCATTCAAAGAGGGAGAATTATTCTTCTTTACTGAAAATGATCGTGAAGAAACAATTTCATTCCTTGAAGAATTTGTAGATGAGTTTGTTAAACCTCGTGCAGATAGAGTATTCATGTGGCAAGAAGAAAACAATCTCAATATTGGTACTATCTATGTTAAAGATGGAATTTCAGAAATCCATTATGTATCAATTGAGGTAGGCAACTAGTTGCTTTTAGTTGTAGACAATGGTTCTGTCTATACAAAAAATTTAACTGATTTTTTAGATTCAAAAAACCTTGTTTATGAAATAAAGAAACCATATGAAATTGATTTGTCATTACTTTCAAAATTTACATCTTTTATTTTATCTGGGAGAAGAAAAAATGATCCAAAAGTTAATGCTATTAATTCTAAAATAATAAAATTTTCAGTTGCAAATAATTCAAAATTATTAGGAATTTGTTATGGTGCTGAAATTTTGGCAATTACACTGGGTGGGACGATTAAAAGAAGCGATTCGCTACAAAAAGGTCAGGAATCAATCCACATTATTAAAGATAATTTACTAGTAAATGAATCAATCAATGTTTTTGAAAGTCATAGTTTTGAGATTTCAAAAATTCCTAAAAACATAATTTGTATTGGTAATTCAGCAAATTGCAAATTTGAAATAATTCAAGTTGAGAATCAATTAATTTTTGGAACACAATTTCATCCTGAAATGAGTAATGATGGCCAAAAATTGATAAATTCTTTTTGTACTCTGTGACGTTTTTATTAGAAACAAACTATCTGTTGATATGGACGAAAATCCCCATGAATTATTACTTCCGCTTGTAAATGAAGAAAATATTTGCTTACCACTGCCTATTAATGCAGTTGCAAAATATTGGAATATTCAATTACCATTATCTGAAGCAAAAGAAATTGCAAAAAAATACTCTGGATTTACTGGTAGTGTAATTATTGAGGGTATTGAATCAGCTGAACGACATGGATTAGTGTGTAAAATAGTAAATTCATCGCTTAATGAACTAAAAAAAATTATTGATATAGGAATTCCTCCAATTGTAATTTTACCAGGAATTCCAGAGGTAACCCAACATGCATCAGTAATTACAGGTTATGATCCACAAGAGAAAACTATCTTACATTATATTCAAACAGGAAATCAAGAAGGAGAAATTCAAGAAGGTGCAATTCCCGAGAAAACTTTTGATGATGAGTGGTCTCAAGAGAATTTTTTGATGATTTTGATATCTCCACCAGATATTTTGGAACAAATCAAATTGGATAATGAAATTTCAAATAAATCTAATCGCTTATGTTTTGAATCTGAAAGACAAAATATTTTGAAAAACTTTTCAGAAGCATTTTCTACACTTAATGAGGCTATACAAATTTCAAATCAAAACCCAACAGCAAATCATCTTATTGCAACAATGATGAATGAACAAAAACAATCTGATTGTGTCAAATATTATCAAAAATGTCTTGAATTAAATCATAATTTCTATCTTAGTTACAATGGTTTAGGAAATTTCTATCTTAAAACAAATGATTTTAAAAATGCAGAAAAAAACTACTCAAAGGCAATTGAAATTAATCCCAAACGTTCAGCAAAAATTTACAAAAATAGAGCATATGTAAGAGAAAAAAATAATGCAGGAGCAGATTTGATAAAAGATGATCTAAAAAATTATCTAAAATACAATCCCAAAGCCTCTGATAGAGGAATCATAGAACAGGCAATTCGTGAAATTTAATGCGGAGTACGGGATTTGAACCCGTGACCTTCAGCTTGGGAAGCTGACGTCCTACCGAGCTAGACTAACTCCGCCCGCACAAAATACGAGAGATATTAGATATTTAATAGATATTTGTGAATCAAGACAGATATGTCAAAAAACCTAGTTGTGATTCTTGGAGACCAACTATCTCAAAATATTTCTTCAATGGATAATTTTGATATAAAAAATGATACTGTTTTGATGATGGAGGTTGCAAATGAAATAGAGTATGTAAATCACCATAAAAAAAAACTGGTACTGATTTTTTCTGCGATGCGACATTTTGCAAATGAATTAAGGGAAAAAAAAATTAATGTGATTTATGTAGAATTTGATAAATCAAAGAAAACCTTTACAGAGGAATTAGAAAATCAATGCAAAAAAAACAAACCTGATTTGATTAAAATCACACATCCAGGAGAATTTAGAGTACTAAATGAGATAAAGAATTGGAAAGATAAACTCAAAATTCCAGTTACTATTTTAGAAGATACTAGATTTTTCTGTGAAATTAAAGAATTTGAGAATTGGGCTTTATCCAAAAACAACCTCTTAATGGAGTCCTTTTATCAATTAATGAGAAAAAAATTCAAAATTTTAGTTGATTCTGAGGGAAAACCACTGGGTGGGAAATGGAACTATGATGTAAAAAATAGAAAGAGTTTGCCAAAAAACCACCCCAAAATCCCATTACCCATAAAACATGAGCCTGATGATATTACAAAAAATGTAATATCTCTAGTTCAAAAAAATTTTTCAAATCATTATGGTAGTTTGGATTCATTTTGGTTTGCAACTAGTAGAAAAGATGCCTTGAAGAGTTTAGATGATTTTATCTCAAATCGTCTGAAATATTTTGGTCCATATGAGGATTCAATGTCATCAGAAGAAAAGTTTCTTTACCATTCAACATTATCTGTCTATCTAAATATTGGATTGTTAGAACCTCGAGAAGTAATTAGTAGGGTACTGGAACAAAAAGATATTCCAATAGAATCGCTAGAGGGATTTGTAAGACAAATAATTGGATGGCGAGAATATGTACGAGGAATTTATTGGCATTTAATGCCCAAATATTCTGAATCAAACTTTTTTGATGCAAAAAATAATCTACCTGATTTTTTTTGGACATCTGATACTGACATGAACTGTATGAAAAATTGTTTACAACAAACAAATGATGAAGCTTATGCACATCATATTCAAAGATTAATGGTAATTGGAAATTTTTCACTAATTGCTGGACTTGATCCAAAAAAGGTATGTGAATGGTACTTGTCAGTTTATGCTGATGCATTTGAGTGGGTTGAATTACCAAACACTCATGGAATGATTCTTTTTGCTGATGGTGGAATACTTGGCTCAAAACCATATGCTGCAAGTGGAAATTATATCAATAAAATGTCTGATTACTGTAAAAATTGTAAATATGATGTTAAAGAAAAAAATGGAAAAAATGCATGTCCATTTAATTATCTTTATTGGAATTTCTTTTTAAAAAATGAATCAAAAATAAAGGATAATCCAAGATTGTGGACTGTTTTTTCCAATATTAAAAAAATGTCCAAAGACAAAAAGCAACTAATTCAATCAGATTCAGAGAAATTTCTCTCAAAAACAATTCCCAAATAATTTTTGATTATAATTAAATAACTTGAAGTTTATTGATGTTTATGGATGCAAGATGTCCTGAATGTCATAAACCTGCAAAATTAGATGACGATGTAACTCATGTAAAATGCCCTCATTGCAATTTTGAAGCAGATTATGATTCCTATCTTGAGATTATGAAGGCTGAAGCAATCAATATGGCATCTGATTATATTCCTGATCGCCCTGGATTGTAATTTACCAAAAATTTCCTTTATCAGAACAATCCAAATGTGCACCACAATTTGGGCAGAACATATGGCATGCTTGCATATCTACCATCTTTTTTTCACATCTTGGACAGTTAATCTCATCAGGCATAACAAAATAACTCAATTCAGGCTTAAAAATAATGTCCAAACGTTAATTAGTCATATTTTTTTTTCTTGGAATACTTGGCAAACTTTAAGCTAACAATATCAGACATCAAAGGAAAATCAATGTCCAAAGAACTCAAAGATAGTGATGCAAATCCATTATTGGGTCTTGAGCTAGGACATGAAGCAGATGGAGCGATTGTTGGATTGGGTGGTAAACTCAAACTAACTGGTGGTAGTGATAAATCTGGAGTTCCAATGAGAAATGATATTCATGGTTCTGCTAGAAAATACATTTTGTTGACAAAAGGTGTTGGTTTACAACGCGCACAAACTGGACAAAGGGTTAGAAAATTAATGCGAGGAAATACTATTTCTGAAGAGATTTATCAAATTAATTGCAAATTTGATGGTGAATTTCCAGTTGAAGCACCAGTAGAAGAACCCACTGAAGAAACAACTGAAGAGAAAAAAGAATAACTTAACATATAACAACTCAAAATTTTGATTAATGCACTGGCGAGAAACACTTCCTGATTGGTATGTAAAAAAATATGGTTATCAACCATGTGTAAATATTGGTACTGCAGGTCATGTGGATCATGGTAAAACAACTCTTATTCAAGCATTAACAGGTTCATGGACTAGTGTTCATAGTCAGGAATTAAAACGAGGAATTACAATTAGAGTAGGATATTCTGATGCTGCTTTTTACAAATGTAAAAAATGTGAAGAACCTTTAGGATTTTCGACAACTCCAAAATGTAATAACTGTGGAGGAGAAAGTGAATTATCTAGAGTTGTTAGTTTTGTTGATAGCCCTGGACATGAAAGTCT
>VMBT01000104.1_pt1 | contig 52646 bp, 48 predicted proteins | sample 4404301 | NCBI WGS metagenome assembly VMBT01 (sample SAMN12238535, study PRJNA552566) | marine metagenome | isolation source: Coastal seawater | place: USA: coastal Georgia, Sapelo Island | collected 2008-08/2009-08 | reverse complement strand
AAGTCAGCGTTACTTCAGCTTGTTGACGTGACTCCCCTTCCTTCGGCAACGGAGCGCAGGTCACCAGAAGTAAAGAGAGTAAACACAGTAAAAATCTACCACAAAAGACAGGCTTGAACAGAGAAAACCGGAGTATCATAAAGATTTTTTTAATGGACTAAAAACTGGTATATTTTGCTGAAATTGAAAGATTTATTTCGGTTTTACCTTCAAGCTTCTTACTATCACAACTACACCAAAGTTGGGTGCATAAAATGAGCTTGTACAGGAAAAGATTTTTTTAATCTGTGGAGGAACCAGAGTCGACTAGCTGCGATGCCTCGGATCAAAGGCATCCCGAACACCCTCGCCAATGAAGACAAGCAGGCTGAGCATCAAAGCCAACACAAAGAAGCCGGAGAGACCGAGCCAGGGTGCGTGAATATTGGCTTTGCCCTGTGCAAGGAGTTCACCCAGCGAAGGCGAACCAACTGGCAGACCAAACCCCAGAAAGTCGAGAGAGGTTAGCGTGGTGATCGAGCTGTTGAGCAGAAAGGGCAGGAAGGTCAGGGTGGCGACCATTGCGTTAGGCAGGATGTGACGCCGCATGATCGTGGCGTTGCTCAGTCCAAGAGCTTGGGCGGCCCGGACGTATTCGAGATTACGACCTCGAAGAAACTCAGCCCGAACGACCCCGACGAGTCCCATCCAACTGAACAAGAGCATGATGCCGAGCAGCCACCAGAAATTGGGTTCCACAAAGCTGGAGAGAATGATCAACAGGAACAGCACCGGTAATCCAGACCAGACTTCAATGAAGCGCTGACCCCCCAGATCGACCCAGCCTCCGTAGTAGCCTTGCAGGGCCCCAAACGCCACACCAAGGATCGAGCTGAAGACCGTCAGGCAGAGTCCGAATAGGACCGAGATGCGAAAGCCGTAGATCAAGCGCGCCATCACGTCACGTCCCTGGTCGTCAGTTCCCAGCCAGTTTTCTGTAGAGGGAGGGGCTGGAGCCGGGACACTCAGGTTGTAGTTGATCGTGTCATAGCTGTAGCGAATCATTGGCCAGAGGATCCAACCTTTTTCTTCGATCAGGTCCTTGACAAAGGGATCGGTATATTCCGCCTCGGTCGCAAACTCACCACCAAATTGAGTCTCGGGATACTCCACCAGAAAGGGCGTGTAAAACTCTCCATCAAAGCGAATCAGCAGCGGCTTGTCATTGGAAATGAGTTCGGCCAGTAGACTGAAAAGGAAGAGAAAGAGGAAGAACCAGAGGGACCAATAGCCTCGTCGGTTGGCACGGAAAGCCCGCAGGCGTCGTTGATTGATTGGATTGGAGAGAAGGGAAGAGGCCATGAGTGTTTGCTTTAGGAATCCAACAAGCGTCGAGCGAGCGTTAAGCTGCCCACAAAAGTCACCCCAGATTTTTTGAGGACACGCGCAATCTCGTTCAGGGTTGCCCCCGAGGTCATTACGTCATCCACAAGCCAGACACGATCAGGTGCTTGCGTGAAATGAACCTCAAAAACATTCTGCACATTCTTGCGTCGTTGTTCAATGTTCAAGGTGGTCGCTTGACTGGATCCTTGGATTTTTCGGGTAATCGGATTGGTCTTGGACAGGCTTAAAGTGGAGAGGTGTCGCTGAATTTCCAATGCGAGCAATTGAGCCTGGTTGAACTGTCTCTGGCGCAAGCGACTGTTGGAGAGAGGCACAGGAACTAACTGCCCAGTCAACTCGACTCCCTGCATCATCAGTCCTTCATGAAAAAGCGTCCCCAGCAATTTGCGGAGCCTCGTTTGTTGGAAGAACTTGAAGCTCAGCAGCCATTCTCGAATCGAATCTTCGTAACGCAAGATGCTGTGACATTCGTCCAGATGCCAGGTTGGAAAATTCTTGCAGGCTGAGCAGCCGAATTGGGATGGGTTCAAGGTGGGTTGTGCGCAACGCAGACAGTGAGTCCTGATCCAAGGTAGGTTGACCTCGCATGAATAGCACAGCAGGTTGGTGAAGGGCCCTTCCGTATCTCCCCCAAGGGCTTGTCCACACTGCCAACATTGACAGGGTAGCCAGTTGCCTGGATTCAGCCAACTCTCAAATATAGTTCGCCAATTGATCTTCCGACTTCCCATCGGTTGTTGAATCACCAAGGGTAGGTTCATCTTTGTTGGAACTTTGGTTGTTCAAGGGCAACAGACCTTGAACTGCGGGGCGATCACGCCAAAAGCCAAGCATCAGAAAATAACCGGTCAGTCCCCCAATGACCAGCAAGCTGAACTCACCCCACTGTGAGGTGAGCCCAAGATCCAAACCAACCAAAGCCCCCGGAATGATGGCCAATCCTGGAAATCGTAGCGCTCGTTCACTGCCAGCCAACAGCAACGTGAAACCTCCTATGAAGAGTCCCAGAATTGTAGCCAGGATCAGAATTTGTAGAAAAGCCATGTTGTTTTTTGGGTTAGGGATTTGATGAATCTAAGATCTCATTTTCAGAGATGGTTTTTGGTCAAGCAGGATCGTCAAATTCTGGAGGAGCCGCATAGGCTTCGTACTCGACCAAAGATTCCTGCAACAATCGATCACCGACGTCAAGGGTTTCCTTCTCCAATTCGGCAACCACCACTCGGTAGGGAGTGTTACGCTCCACAAAGATCAGATAGAAGGGAAGCCATTCTCCAGTGAGTTGGTAAATTCCCTGACGATACCAGGCGGCCTGAAAGGCATAGTGCCATTGGGTGTTGGCCTCGGTGATGGTCCGATAGGAAAATTTGAGATCTGCGATGAAGGCTTTCTCCGGACAGAACAGATCCAACCGGCCCTTGCAGCGCAGACTGTTCTCTGGGGCTTCCCAGAAAAGCGAGACCTCCTTGAGGCTGTTTTCCAGCATCCAGCTGGCCTGTGGGTGCGTGTTGACTGCATTCTGCGCATTCATCAATGCATCCCAGATGTTGGTGGGCAGCATGGTTGGACGAGATTCCTCGCTGGATGGTTCCTCCTCTGCTTCCAGCTTTTTTAACTTTCTGAGCGAAATCCCTGGAGCAAGTCGCTGATAATCCTGCTCAAATCTCTCCGGTTCAAGCAGGAGACAGTGGCCCGCATTGCCGATCAGAACACCATGCGGGTTGTAGTAATTCCCAGGTCGGAAAATCTGCTTTAGGGTCGACTGATTCAGTCCTTGAGCTTGTTGATATTGCTCAAAGGGCATCTCCTCAAAAATACCGGTTTGAAAGTCGGCTTCCTCCATCATCGATATGATTCCACTGTTGGGCAAGAGCAGACCAGGTTGCGGTCTCCGTAGGCGTTGTCGATTCGATTGACGGTTGGCCAGAATTTTTGGGTTTGCATGCCTGGCAAGGGATACGCTGCGATTTCTCGACTGTAGGGATGCGTCCAAACCTCAGCGGTGAGGTCCAATTGAGTATGAGGAGCATTAACCAATGGGTTGTCCGCCAAAGGCCAGATTCCCTCTTCGACTTGGCGAACTTCCTCACGAATTTTCAACATCGCTTCACAGAATCGATCCAGCTCTTCTCTTGATTCGCTCTCCGTGGGTTCAATCATCAGAGTTCCAGCGACAGGCCAGGACATGGTGGGTGCGTGAAATCCATAGTCCATCAGGCGCTTCGCGATATCTTCCTCAGAGATTCCAGAGTTGTTCTTGAGGGGTCGGATGTCCAGAATACACTCGTGGGCCAAGCGACCATTCCGGCCACGATAGAGGATTGGATAAGCATCACTGAGGCGCTCTGCCACATAGTTTGCGTTGAGAATGGCGACCTGGGAGGCGGTGCGCAGGTTCGATCCCCCCATCATGCGAATGTACATCCAGGAGATTGGCAGGATGCTTGGGCTTCCCCATGGCGCAGCAGAAACAGCCCCACCGGTTCGATTTTCAGCAACCTTGATGATGGAGTGGTTCGGCAGATAGGGCGCCAGGTGAGAACGGACGCCAATGGGCCCCATTCCAGGGCCTCCACCTCCATGCGGAATGCAGAAGGTCTTGTGCAGATTAAAGTGCATCACATCTGGTCCAAATTGACCGGGTTGAGCTATGCCCACCAGTGCATTCAGGTTGGCTCCATCCATGTAAACCTGTCCACCAAAGCCTTGGATGATGTCACAGATGCTGCGGATTTCTTCTTCAAAAACTCCATGAGTTGATGGATAGGTCACCATCAAGGCGGCTAGTTCACTAGCGTGTGCTTCTGCTTTTTGACGAAGATCATTGACGTCGACATTCCCTTGGGAATCGCAGTTGACAACGACTACTTTCATTCCTGCCATCTGCGCACTGGCTGGATTGGTACCATGGGCAGAGCTGGGGATCAGACAGATGTGACGATGTGCTTCTCCTCGGGAGATATGATAGTTGCGGATGGTCAGCAACCCTGCGTACTCGCCTTGAGCGCCGGAATTCGGCTGCATGGAGATGGCATCAAAACCGGTCAATTGCATCAGCCAATCTTCCAGTTGCTGAATCATTTTCTGCATTCCTTGGGCCTGCTCCACAGGCACAAATGGATGAAGAGACCCTACACTTTCCCAGGTCACCGGGATCATCTCAGCGCTGGCATTCAATTTCATTGTACAGGAGCCCAGCGGAATCATGGCCCGATTCAGCGCCAGGTCCTTCTCCTCCAGATTTCTGAGGTAGCGCATCAATTCTGTTTCGGAGTGGTATCGATGAAAAACAGGATGGCTTAAAAAATCAGATACTCTTCGCAAGCTTTCGGGAATGCCGGCATCAGAGGAGTTGGCTTGACTGAGCAAGGAATCTAAATCTACTTCTACTCCAAAAACTTTGAGAAGCTTGCTGACATCCTCGGGAGTCGTGGTTTCATCAAGACTGACTCCGAGGTGAGTGGAGTCGATCACTCGAAGATTCATCTTAGCTTCTTGTGCACGCTGCAGAATTTCTGGCTGTTGCGTTTTGGTTTCGATGCAAAGGGTATCAAAAAACTGATCATTCGAGACAAACCCACCCTGATTCAAGCCTTGTCGAAGTAGTGCCGTCAGGGTATGAGTCCTGCGAGCGATCTTTTTAAGACCTTCAGGACCATGATAAACTGCATAAAAACTTGCGATCACAGCGAGCAGAACCTGGGCTGTGCAGATATTGCTGGTGGCCTTCTCACGGCGGATGTGTTGCTCGCGCGTCTGCAATGCCATGCGAAGGGCAAGCTGTCCCTGTCGATCTTGAGAGACACCGATTAATCTTCCGGGCAGAGATCTTTTCAAGGTGTCACGCGTTGCCAGAAAGGCAGCATGTGGTCCACCATACCCCATGGGTACTCCAAAACGTTGGGCACTGCCAAAGACGATATCAGCGCCCATCTCTCCGGGTGGTTTGAGGAGCGTTAGGCTGAGTAAGTCCGTGGCCACAGCGACCAAGACCCCTTGCTGGTGCATGGCTTCGATCCATTCTGACCAATCTTTGATCGCCCCAAATGTATTGGGATACTGCAATAAAGCTCCGAAATAATCCCCGCTTGGTATTTCTGCTGGCTCACCAACCACCAACTGAATGTTCATTGGCTCCGCCCTGGTTTGCAGAAGATCGAGGGTTTGCCGGTGCACATTGCGATCAACAAAGAACTGATTGCTTTTTTTCTTCGAGTGACGCTGACAGAGTGTCATCGCTTCGGCAGCTGCAGTGGCCTCATCCAGAAGTGAAGCGTTGGCTACCTCCATTGCTGTGAGATCCAGGACCATCTGCTGAAAATTGAGCAGCGCTTCCAGTCTTCCCTGGGCGATCTCCGCCTGGTAGGGAGTATAAGCGGTGTACCAGCCAGGATTCTCCAGGAGGTTCCGACGAATCACAGCAGGCAGGTATGTCCCGTAGTACCCCTGACCCAGAAAGCTTTGCCAAAGCTGGTTGGCTTCCATCATTGATTTCAACTCATTCAGCGCCTGCTCTTCACTTGCAGGTTTCAGGTCCAGCTTGCTTTGTGGCTGCAGAATGTCATGAGGTACCGTTTTTTCGAGCAAATCCTCTAGAGACTGCAGTTCAAGGAACTGCAGCATTGCTTGTTGTTGAGTCTGGTTAGGCCCAATGTGACGGTGGGCAAAATCAGCTGATGGCTGCAGTTGATGAAGTTCTTTGAGCAAGCTGGATTGTGTAGGCATGAAATATTCAAGGAAAATTAAAAGATCAGGTAAGTAGCTTGAAATCACTCAATGAATCATGACAAATTCCGGTCATCGCTGCAAGGTTGGTACTATTAAAACTTAAGATCTTGACAGCCAATCGGACTTTGCCAAAAATTTCTGATCATTCATCCATTCTTCGTTTGCAGCGAACAGGAGAAATAGTTATTATTTGCAAATTAAATTGCAGTTGATTTTTCATTTAGTCGAAGTCCATGGCTCAGATGCTCACCATCCCGGAGGTGGTTAATTTACTCCGGGTGCCAGAAACAACGATTCGTCGCTGGATTCAACAAGGGGAGTTCCCTTGTACTATCCGGAACGGCAAGCCCCTTATCAATCAGGCTACGCTGATTTCCTGGGCAGAAGCCAAGCACCTCCGCTTGGGTTCATCCGCACTAGGTAAAAAGGGGAATCTTGTTTCAGACAATCTGTTGGCTGCCTTGGAATTGGGAGGCACGCATTACGGACTCAAGGGTGAAGATCGAGAGGCAGTTCTTCGGCACATACCTGAACAGATGCAACTGAATAAGATCTCACCACAAAAATTGGAGACACTCCTCTTGGAGCGGGAGAACCAGTCATCAACTGCTCTCGGTAAAGGAGTAGCGGTTCCTCATCCTCGCTATCCATTGCCCATCTCGAAATCCCAATCCCGTGTGGATGTGTTTTTTCTTTCCTCACCTATCGAATGGGACGCACCAGACGGACAACCTGTTCATACACTTTTTCTTTTGCTCAGCGCCGAATCTTCCCACCATCTTAAGATCCTTTCGCAAATAGCTGGTCTGCTGCGGCAAGCAGGCGTCGAGGACTTTCTGCAGCAGGCACCCCCACAAGATGAACTCTTGGATTACATTCAAGCAAGAACTTCACTCTAAGCTTCAATCTCTCCTACCAAGCTCGCCTCTGGGCGAGGGTGAACGACTGTCACATTTTCGAGCTCATTCTGCCCGTGAAACCGTGGTGATGATGCTATGTGCTCTGATCATTGGGGCTGGAAGCGGGGTCCTGGCAGTAAGCCTGAACTGGGGTGTGCACTTTCTGCAGGAATCCATTCTCTTCCTTCCAGATCTTGGCCAGATTCTGATGCCTGCGCTGGGAGCAGGTTTAGCCGTTTTCATGATTCGAAATTTACTGAGAGATCCCTCTGGGCATGGAGTTCCGGAGGTGATTCAGGCGGTACTGCATGATGCGAGAAATCTGAAAAAAAGAATGATTTTTTCTCGGTTTTTCGGAAGCCTATTCACTGTTGGAACTGGTAATTCCGCTGGACTAGAAGGTCCCACAGTCTGTATTGGCGCTGCCTGGGGGGCTGTGGTTGCTCGCTGGTTGAACACGAATGAACGGCGTAGCAAACTACTTCTTGGCTACGGGGTAGCAGGTGCGGTTGCGGGGATTTTCAATGCTCCTCTGACAGGTCTGATTTTTACACTGGAGATCATTCTTGGAGAGTGGTCGGTTTTGACGGTCTTGCCTTCGATCATCGCTGCGGTGACTGCGACAGAGTTCAGCCGTGTCTTGATGGGCAATAAAATTACATTTACTCATGAATTTGAGTTCTTTGACCCTACTTCCTTGGTCGCCTGTGTTCTGCTTGGAATCCTGACAGGCCTCGTTTCAATTGCATTTTCCAGAAGCCTCAGTTGGTCTGAGAAAAAATTTAATAAGATTGGGAGTCCGTGGGCGAGAGCTGCCCTTGGAGGTGCAATCATTGGAGGAATGGCCTACCTCAATCCATCCGTGCTTGGAGAGGGCTATAACATCACGCAGGAGTTCCTGGCACAGATGGATCAGCACACTGTGGAATGGGTTCTCTTGTTCATCTTGCTGAAATTCATCGCCTGTTGCGTGACTCTAGGTTCGGGTGGCGTAGGAGGAGTCTTTGCTCCGAGCCTTGTGCTCGGCAGTGCGGTGGGTATGTCTTTCGGTTTAATCTTGGGATTGACTGGCTGGGAAGGTGTGGCTGAGCCAGCAGCCTTCGCTCTGGTTGGCATGGCTGGGATGGTGACTGGAGTGATGCACGGGCCTCTGACCGGGGTTTTTCTAGTAATGGAATCCACGGGGGGATACTCGCTGATTCTTCCCTTGATGCTCACCGCAAGCAGCGCCATGGTAACGAGTTCATTTTTGGAAGTGGGTTCTGTTTATACCCGAAATCTGATCTTCAAGGGTGATCTGGTCAAAAGAGGGTCGGATCAACATCTACTTCGATCACTTTCCAGGGATTTTCGGGATTTGTTGGATCACGATTTCCTGACAGTCCGAGACAGCACCCTCTTAGGGGAGTTTGTGGAGGTCTTCAAAAATGCACATCGTAATTATTTTCCAGTTCTTGAAGCAGATTCCGACCGTTGTATCGGAATTGTTTTTCTGGATGACATTCGCTCCTATCTATTTGATACCCATCTCTACAACATAGTTTCCATGGGTTCAATCATGCGCTCTCTACCCACCATCTCCACGAATGAATCAATTGAAGAAGCGCTAGATAAGTTTGAATTGAGTGGGGCCTGGGCGTTACCGGTGATGGATGGCAAGGAGAGATTTTTGGGAATGCTTTCAAAATCAACCTTGTTTGATCATTACCGGAGGGAGTTGCAAATCACGGTTTAAAATCAACTCCAAAGATGCAGTGTGCCAATTCCTGGCCAGTAAAGTTCTCCTTTCCAGGGATTTAGCCCAAATTCCAGCGCAAACCACTGAAGACGAAGCCCCTCTTCAATTCCAATAGAAATTCCAAAAATTCCCCAAAGAGTAAGCTGCAATCCCTTTCCGCCTGTCGTGGGTTGTATCCAAAAACCCAAAGGAAAATCCTTACCAATTGCAGTGGGTGGTAGAGTAACTCGAAGTTCTGGGACTTGTCGAAGCACATGTGCTGTAAAGGTGTTGCTGTTTGGACCAGGCCAGACGCGATAGAATTCACTCGCAGGATAGCTGGCGATTGCGTCCTCAACTTTGTTGATTAGTTTTTCAGCTCCCTGACCACGTACTTGACCATAAAGCTCAGGAGCATTCCCAAACCATGCTCGATTTGGTAGTCCAGTTGATTCAGAAACCACGGGCATACCTCGAAAGTGCCGCCAACCGATCACATCATATCGACGAAAGTCAGGATCTCCTGCTTCTTTGATCGCAATCCAGGTATGGACTGCAAACGCTCCACGCCAATTATAGGCTCTTGCTCCATAGACTTGAATGACAGCCTCGTCCTTTGTCACCTCCGCATTCGGAATTGTAACTGCTTCTTGAGAGCTTCTGCTCCAGTGGGTGTCCAAATCTAGATCGGAGAACTTCCAGGTCCACAAGGGGCCAGTCAAGAGCAAGGGGGTTAATAAGACTAAGCAAAGGAGCAACAAGCGAATAGCTCTCCAAAGTCGTTGGTACCTGATGGGGATCATTTGTGGAAGAAGATGAGAAATTCTGTGGCGGTCGAGAGGCTAAGGGCGAATGACTTCCATCCCAGGAGGAATCTCAAAACTAAAGAAATCCTCTGAAAATTTGACGTTGTAACTCAACGCTTCAAATTCGATGATTCTTACTGAACCGCTGTTGTCCTTGAAGAGTAGGGCTTCCAGGGCTCCCGTTTCGCTATTCACACCGAGCTGTAAAAACTCAATTGCACTTTGTTCTCGGTTAGGAACCAGTTCTAAAACTTCCCATGATTTATCAGGATCTAGTAGGGACTTCTGCATCCTTCGCTGGGTGAAGTCTTCACTCAATTCACCTGCTCCAAGTAGGAAGGCCAGGGCAGTCCCGTCTGTCACAGCGGCCAACTCCTGAATCGTCACATTTTCCAGCAAAGGATCATATAACCAGAGAGTGTCACCATCTGTGACAAGTAACTGAGGATCTGGTTCTTGGTACTCCCAGCGCATTTTCCCGGGGCGTTGATACGCAATGATTCCAGAGGCGCTTGCTCGCCGGTCTTCACTTTCAACAATTGTGGTTTGCAGGAAATTTCCTTGGAAACTCTGCATTTCTTGGTAGCTTTCCTGAACTCGCTCCAAAGTAATGGCCTGGAGAAAGTAAGGACAGAAGAAAATTGAAAACAGAGTAATGAAAATTTTTTTCATGCCTTAGGATCGCTCAAAGTTTTAAAAGGCAGGTGATCCCAGCACCACTCCAGAGGTCCTCTCCAATTTTGATGATTCAATTGGATTTGATACACCCCCCATAGTCCAATCAAAATCGGAGGAACCCAGAGAACAACAGCACTCGTTGGTTCTTTCCCAATGGTCAGTTCCTTTGAGAAAGACCATAAAATGTAATGAATGATGATCAACGCTAGAGCTTGGAGGTAAGCGTTTGATCGTCCTCTTCTGGGGTCTACCATACCAATGGTTAATGCCGCCAAAGCGAAGCCGAGGCAAGCCATCGGTGTTGTTAAGCGCAAATAGAACTCTCTCAATCTAGTTTGATCCATGAAGTAGCTATGGGGTTGCAATAGATCGAGGGATGGTACTCCCCAAATCTTTCTTATCGCAGATCCGTCCAACTGAGGAGGACTAAACTGGTATTGAAATTCCTCAAAATCCATTGTTCGATATCCACCTTCAACATTGCCAAAGTGCATCGTACCCTGTTTCAATTGAAGAAGAATGTCCTGCTCTTTCTCTCTGATGAGAAGTTGACCTTTCGAGGAGAGCGAAACCATCGAACTTGGTCGCAATTCAGTGTCAGAGATAAAAATTCCCTCCAACTCCTCATTGGGAGACTTGCTCTCTACATAGAGGACTTTGCCGGGGAAATCATAGTTCAGGACTCCGGGTCGAATAGTTTTCGCAGTTTGCGATCTCAACAACCTGAGGGTCTCCTCTTCATAGGCAGCATACCCAGCTGGTTGCATCCACAGGGTAATTCCCAAATCTAGAATGGTTGCTAGCAATCCAAAGGTTGCGACGGGTACACTGAGTTGCCAAGGACTTAAGCCCGAAGCACCCATGGCGGTAAGTTCCAGATCGTTAGATAGACGAACCAAAACAACTACAACTGTAATCACAACGGCGATTGGCAGCGTGACGGATAGAAACTGGGGTAGTCTGTAGAGTAACATCAGCAAGACGCTCCCTACCGGTACACCTCTGGAGACAATAAGGTTAATAAGTTTGTAGACCGTATCCATCGAAAGGATGAAGGTCAGAATAAAGGTGGCCAGCAGGAAAGGGGGGATGAGTTGAAGGAAAAGGGAACGGGCCAGCATAAGGTTAGTTTGTGGCCAGTAGGTCTTTCAATTGCCAGGCTACTTGCAGGGCTTGCCGACCATCTTTCGCTGAAACTTGAGGGCTATTACCCTGTTCTACACATTTCAAAAAATCAGCAATTTCAGCGAGTAGATCATCTCCACGCTCCAATTGAAGGTTCTCCGGTTGGAGATCCTCGGGACTCAGGTCATTGCTTAAATCCACTTGTAGTTTCCGAGCTTGCCCTGTCCCAAAATCCAATGAGAGATAAAGGCCGTTTTGAAAGATACGCATCTTCCGTTCTGCTTTATCGGAAACACGGCTGGCTGTCATACTCGCTACACAACCATCAGGGAATACCAGTCTGGCGTGAGCTAGATCTGTGAGGGGTGTTAGAATAGAGACACCGGTACAATCAACTTTAGTTGGAAGTTCCCCAGTGATCGCAAGCACAAGATCAATGTCATGAATCATTAAATCTAGAATTACATCAACATCGGTGCCTCGTTTTGGGAAGGGGGCAATCCTGAGATTTTCAATGAACTTAGGTTGTTGGATGGATTGGCGGAATTCTTTGAAGACTACGTTGTAGCGTTGAACATGACCAATCTGCAGCACAAGCTGCTTATGATTTGCCAATCCCTCTAAATCCTCTGCTTCAGCGACGGTACTAGCAATTGGCTTTTCAAGGAGAACATGAACTCCTGCCTCTAGAAAAGGCCGTGTGATTTGATGATGATGGACTGTCGGTACAACGATGCTGACAGCATCTACTTTACCAAGCAAATCCTCATAATTTCGATAAGCTTGGGTGCCTGTCTCTTCAGCTACAATAGTGGCTCTGTCGAAATCGCTATCTACAACACCAATCAGATCTGCATTAGACAGTTGGGCATATTTTTGGGCATGAAATCGACCCAGGTAGCCTACGCCGATGACCGCAGTTCGGAGCATTCAATTACTCTTCAACGTAATTTTGGTTCGTTCAAAAAACGACCGACTGGGTTGAGAACGTCAATATTTTCACAAGTGATGCGAAATACAGAGATGATAGGTACGGAGAGAATCATGCCAACGGGGCCCCACAACCAACCCCAAAAGATCAGGGCAAGGACGACAATCAATGGGCTCATTCCTAAGCTATCACCCATCACTTTTGGTTCAAGCACATTCCCCACAAATACTTGAGTTGATATGAGGAGGACCATGATGACCAATGGCTCGGCCAGAGTTTCAAACTGAACAAATGAAATTATGATTGGAGGAATGGTTGCCAGCACAGAGCCAAAAGAGGGGATGAAATTTAGTAGAAAGGTTAGGAGTCCCCAGAAGAGCGCAAAATCGACCCCAAAAAGTAGGAGAAATCCAGCAACCACAATTCCTGTAAGAGCTGAAATTCCTGTCTTGATGTTCAAATAGCTAGCAATCTGTTGATTGATCGAGTGAATCACCCCAACTGCCCTGGAGGCTCCGCTGCGGTGGGAAAAAGAATTTTCCAACCTGCGAATAAAGCTCTCCCGTTCGAAAAGCAGATACACCAGATAAAGCAGTACAAGAAAAAGGTTCGTGAGGAACTCGACAAAATTCCCCAATCCTTGTCCTAAAATTTGAGCAATCGCTCCTGCATTGATGTGATCCGCCCACTGAATTTCTGTTAGTTGTTCTTGTATCACTGAGGGAGGGATGCTGAGAGCATCTGCTGCATCAAAGAGCATCCCTTGTATCCGCATCTGATAGCGAGGCAAGTTGGCTGTTAACGCATTGACGCTGTTGTAGACCAGCTGCCCGACAAGATACAGAATCAGAGCAGTGCTGAGTAAGACAAGGAGAACTCTAAGACCGGTGGGGAAACGGAAACGAATCAGAAGTTTCTGGAGAGGCTCTGCAAGATAGGCTAGAAAGAGCGCCACAAAAAAAGGGATCAGAATCCCAGAGAGAGTTTGAAGGATAAATCCACAAGCAATCACGAAAAGCCCACCCGCAAAGAAAGTCAGCAAGCCAAGGGTGGTCTCGGCCGATGAGGGTAGTTTGCTTTTCATGTAATATATTCAGGGTGCAGTTCCACTCCAGAATCAATGATTTTGTGCATTTTATTCCGCCAGATGATGCCTTCAGAAGCCCAGCGAATCAAAACCTTCGCAAATTCACGACCAAAGCCAAGAATCCTGCCGACGTTCATCAAGAAATCAATTTCACGTGTACTGATCACATCATCAGCGGTTGTGATCAACGCCAACTCGATAAAAATTTTGACCTCAAGTTCTCTTGTTGCCGAGGGAAACTTATCCAATTTGGGAAGCTTTTGGTCCTTGACCGCTTGCATGAGTGAGTCAACCTGGGTTTTGGAACTCAGAAAAGACAAAGCCTGTTCCAGATAGCTCAGTTCGCTGGGATCAATATTTCCGTCCGCAACAATGGCGTGGCAAACTGCTACGGCAAACCAGGTTTTCTGTTGTTCGTTCAGGATTTCTGGCTGTAGGCCAGTTAACATCTGTGCACTCATGTGATTTTGCGGGCTAAAGGGTTTTCATGCACCTTCAGGCGATTTCGCCAGAAAGTTTTTTGAGATCCTCAGTTATGCGTAAGGGTAGTTCTCTTTTTTCAGAACGGCTAAGCAATGCAGTGTCCACCGGAGTTCCAACATGAACCGAAAGGTGTTTGCCAGCATTAATCTTGAAGCCACTTGGGGGCATGACTGTCTCAGTACCGCGTAATCCGATGGGAATGATGACAGCATCAGTTTGCCTGGCAAGCAGGAATCCCCCTTTACGAAGAGGTTGCATTTTCCCATCTGGACTCCTTGTCCCCTCTGGTGCCAGCCAAATCAAAACTCCATTCTCCATCAATTCCTTGGCTCTGGTCAAAGACTTCATGGAGTTTTTTGGATCATTCCGATCAATTGGAACAAATTCAGCGGCGATCATACCTTGTCCCCAAATGGGAACCTTAAACAACTCCTGTTTGCCTATCATTCTGACGGTTCCTGGAATTGCTGCCAGTACTAAAGGAATGTCAAAATAACTTCGATGATTACTCATCAGAACGTAACGTCTACCTGGTTCGATGGACCAAGGTTTTTCATAATGAACGACATAGTTTACATCAGCATACTTAAGCAAGCGTTGCGCCCATAATTTGACTCGGGGGCTGATCACCTCCCTTCCGGCTTTTCTTAATGAAACATCGACCATGGTCAGGAAAGATAACCAGAGAGTACACCAGATTGACCTGAGCAGAATGACTGTTGACGTTAATGCATCGGTTTCTTCATTTTTCAGGGATTCGGAGGGGCTCTTGGTGGGCTCTACTGAGGAGATTTTTGGGTCGTTCATCTTGGTAAGAAGTTCCTAAGGACCGTACTGAAACTGTTTAGGCTGAAGACAAGTTTGACTAAGCAACGTTGACTCTGCAACAAAGCTAATTCACTGTAGTGGTCTTTGATTAAAGTACAAGTTCACCCATCCCGTCCTTACATCAATCAATTTTAGTATGGAACAGCCTTTCCCCCGTTATGTTCTAGATACAAATGTCTTACTCTATGATCCCGATTCAATTCACGCCTTCCCTAACTCCCAAATCATTATCCCCTTACATGTGATTGAGGAAATCGATCGGTTCAAGAGCGTGATGAGTGCGACGGGTAGTAATGCCCGAAACATTTCTCAGGTTCTGGATCAATGCCGAAAACTGGGGAATCTATCAAAAGGAATTCATCTATCGAATGATAGTGAATTAGTGATTTCCATGAGTACTCCAGATGATATTGATTTTCCAGAAGAATTGGATCTGGATCGAGCTAGTAACAGAACCTTGCTGGTTGCGTGGGAACTCCTACACCAGCAACAGGAAGTAACTCTGGTTACTTTGGACACAAATGTACGGGTCAAGGCGAATGTACTTGGAATCCCAACGATCAATTATGATGGTCGTCAGCATGATGAGCCCTACCAAGGCCTAACACGATTGGAACTTTCAGAGACAGAGCTGGATCAATTTCGTGCTCGTCACATTCTCTCTGGAGATCAAGAGTTTCTCCCTAATGAAGGAATTTTACTGCTGAATAAAGACAGGCAGGATGATGCAGAGATGGCAATTTTTGACAGCAAGATTGGCTATCTTCGTCCTTTTCATCATGATGAAGGTGTTTGGGGGATCTTGCCAAGAAATCCGGAACAACACCTCGCTCTGGAATTACTTTTGGATCCAGAAATTCCAATCGTGACCTTGAATGGAAAGGCAGGAACCGGGAAGACTCTGTTAGCATTGGCCGTTGGTTTACACATGATGTTGATGGAAAATCGCTATACACGGATGATTGTATCCCGTCCAATCTTCCCAATGGGTCGTGATATTGGCTATTTGCCGGGCGATCTAAACGAGAAATTGGATCCCTGGATGCAGCCTATTTTTGATAACCTAGAACTGTTAGTAAGTAACTCAGGTCGGAAGGGAACAAAAGGCTACCAGGAATTGATCGACCAAGGCTTCATCACAGTTGAGCCACTCACTTACATCAGAGGTCGAAGTATTCCAAGACAGTACATGATTGTTGACGAGGCACAAAACCTCACTCCGCACGAAATGAAAACAATCGTCACTAGAGCTGGTGAAGACACAAAAATTGTCTTAACAGGTGATCCACACCAAATTGACAACCCATATGTGAATGAGGGTTCAAACGGTTTAAATACACTTGTTGAACGCTTTAAGAAATATTCTCTGGCAGGGCACGTGACATTGGTTCATGGAGAGCGTTCACCGCTAGCAGATTTAGCAGCAAATGTACTTTAGGCCGTGTTCAGGCGGGAGGACCGTGCCCATTTGGACACGGTTTATCTTCAGTTAGGCAGCGGCTTCCTCAGCCACATCGGTAGTTTGGGATGATAGAGTGGTTTTTTCAGGAAGCTTGACCTGATGATCTCGGCTGAATTGATAATCTTTGAAGATGTGTTCTGCTGTAAGCATCTGATAACTTCCATCCTCTAGTTGGTGGGTCGTGTCTTTCAGACGATAGACGTAATGCCCACAGGTCCATATCTTAAAGTTTCGCATTTGGGTACACAAGCAGGTCTTGTCTTCTACGATCAGCTTGCCACCTTCTTTTTGGGTTCGCTCTAATTCTCGGTTGTAGGCATCTACATAGGCACAATGCCCGTCATTATCGAGGATGTAGCCAAAAGCTTCACAGTTTGGTCGAATACCCTGGCCAATGCCCGGTGAATTGGTCAGCATCCTCATCGGATAGCCTGTTGGGGAAACTTGATTGACTACCACATCTTTTTCTAAGGCTTCGAAATACTTCTGCTTGGCTCGATTTGGAAGGCCACATTCTTCGGATACAGTGAACCTGGTAGCAACCTGAACAGCAGCAGCACCAAGCTCCATGTATTCAACAGCGTCGGAACCGGTAAAGATCCCACCAGCGGGAATGACAGGAATATCGAGGTCGTTGTCTTTCAAAAATTCAACTACTTCAACAAAAATAGTCTTGAGATCATACTCGGCCCAATCCATTCCGAATCCCAGGTGCCCTCCAGCTAGGGGCCCCTCAACAACAATGTAGTCTGGCATCCGATCAAGCTTAGCTGCCCGCTTAAGAAATGGACGAAGAGCTCGAACAGATGAAACAATGATCCCCAGGAATGTATCCCGGAATCTTGGATGATCACTGACCAAGGCCATGGTGCCCAAATGGAGTCCAGCGCTAAGCGTGATACCATCTACCCCCGCGTTCATAGCTCCAACCATTCGTGCTTGGAGTGTTTCCCGAGGATTATTCATTGAGAGCTTTTCCATGCAATTGACGAATATCATCCCATCACCGTGCTTCGCATTCATCGTGTTTTCGACATGCAGATAAGCGGCTTCTTCCACCATTTTCAGATCGAAATGAACCTGAGATTTGTTGGAACTTGAGGTGTTCGCCTTGTACTTCTGATACTTTTGTTGCACGAAGTTGGTCTCGTATCTTCGGTCTGAAACAGTGGGGACCATTGCATCGGAAATGTGACCAATACCGCCTAGGCGAGCTGATTCCAAGGCCAATGCGGCTGTTGAGATGTCCACACCCATGCCGCCTGTCATGATCGGGACATATTCTTTTTGGCGAAGTTTCCAACGAAAATCGTCAACCATCTTCATCATTTGCTATACTCCAGAGTAAAATTCTTCGGATTCAGTTGCAGCGCTTATCCCGGAGAATGGAGAGTGGGGGGTGGGAATCAAAGCGAGGCGATCCCGGCGAACCGAGGAAATATTTTGATCAAAGCGTTTGCTTTAACAGTTTCATCCCGAAAAGATGAGAAAAAATTCTTTCAAGAAAAGAACCAATCGTTAGCAAATACTAACGTTGTATCCGGGCTAAGGAAAGCACAAATTCAAAAGTCTCATTTTCTTGCACCGGAAGTATCAGGATTTTGAATGACCCAAACAGCACGATTGCTTGAAACGCTCAAACATTATCTAAAGATTCAAGGAATCACTTATCGCATTCTTGCGCAACGTCTCAAATTAAGTGAATCCAGCGTCAAAAGATTGTTTTCGGACCAATCATTGAGTCTGAAGCGCTTAGAAAAGATTTGTTCTGTACTGGGCCTTGATCTCTATGAATTGGTCAAATTGAGTCGGGAGCAACAACCTCTTGTTGATTCATTTAATGATATGCAGTTGAAGACTCTGCTCAGTCAGCCGAGTTTAGTGGTTTTGCTCGTTTTATTCGTCAACGGTTGGACAACAGAAGAACTTGTTGAAGAATTTGAGTTGGAAGAAGTTGAACTCAGAGTAAAACTTGGTCAATTGGAACAACTGAAGCTGATTGAATGGCTACCCCAAGACCGCATTCGGTTGTGTTTTGAACGAAGTGTTCTTTGGCAAAAGGATAGTCCACTCTGGCAAATTTGGGGTCGAACAAACATGAGAGAATTTCTCAATGATGAATTTGATCAAAACAACGAGCGCTGGCATTTTGCTGCAGCTCAACTGTCACCAGATTCCAGAAAGCTGATCTTGAGTGAACTGGATCGGCTTATGCAGACGCTGCGAGAATTACAGGATGTTGATGCTTCTTTACCTGCAGATGAGCGTGAGCCTACGGGATTTCTGCTTGCACATCGAGCTTGGATCCCATCTTTGTTGGATGGTTTGCGGTCACAAATCAAAGACTTGGCTTCTAAAAATAAAGTAAATCAAAAATCATAAAATTATTTTTAGATCAATGTGTTAAGTAGATTTTTACTACCATCTAAGGTCGAAAAAAATTGCTCTCTTTGGACAGATGTTCTAGCCCTATGCAGCAAAATATTGAGGCAATTGCTGATCGATTGTGCGCTCTAAGACTCCTCTTAGGTTCCCTATGTATGTGACAGACCAGATTAATTCCAGCGAATCAGAAGGGGCCTTCAACGAATTCGTTGAAGAACAATTGGAAAACCTTGTTGACGCTATTCTCACAGAGGGGGATCTTGAGAACTTTGGCGAACGGGGGAGTGATATCCTTGTAGAAATGGATGATATCGTTGCCCCTACTTTCGTCTATGGTGACGAAGGAGAAGGTGGTGGAGGTAGTGGTGGAGGGGGGCCAGGTAGCGGTGGCGGGAAAATTCGATTCAACGTCCCCTTTCAATACTTGATGGAAAGAGTCGCTAGATCCCTGAAGCTGCCACGTCTTGTTAAGCAAGGGCATGGAAAAATCAAGGAGGTCTCTTACGAATTCAAAACCTTTGCTCCCTCAGGAATTGTTCTCGACAAGAAGCGAACGTTCAAACGAGCTCTTCGTACGAGCATTGGCATGGATGTTTACGCTCCCCACGAAGAACGCTATGAATTTCAATTCATGCGTCGGGATCGTCGTTTCAAAGTGCCAGAGCGAGTTGAAAAACCCCGATTCAAGGCAGTGGTTTTTTACATGGGGGATATTTCCTATTCAACATACGGGGAACGTCTTCGCCTAGAAAAACGCTTGGTCAATTTCATCCAAAACTGGATTGATTACAACTACGGTGCAAAGAACGTCGACCATCGATTCTTCGTCCACGATGCAGAAGCCTACGAGGTCCAGGCTGAACAATTTTACCAAGTCGGAAATTCTGGAGGCACCCATGCAGCGCCGGTTTATCAACTGATTCACCGGATCGCCACGAACGAATACGACCCAGCATCAACAAACTTTTACGGCTTCTATTTTGGTGACGGCGAATTGTTTGACGATGATGCCAAGGAAATAGTCAAAATTCTGGAAGAGCATCTACGCCCAATCTTTAATCGAATCGGGGTCATCGAAGTCCAACCGGGGCGCTTGAGTCTGCTGAATCGGCAGATTGCAACACAATTTTATCGTGACTCCATCATTCGTCTTGGAGAACTGAACGATAAACTTGAAACCATTGAAGTCATCAAAACACTTTTTGCTGAACACTGAGAACTAGGGAAGTTCAATGCGTGCAGTCCAGACAGATCCAGAAATTTATGAATTGGAACAGCGTGTTGTTCACCATGCTAAAGCATTTGAACGAACGCTGCCTGAGATGCGATTCTTTATTCTGGATAGCTTGGAGTTCATGTCTCTCCTGGAAAAATATGTCTATCCCGTGAGCCCACTAAACATCTGGGAAGGCAAACGGATGGTAACTCGTAAGCATCGAGTTGAGACCGGACAGGAGGCAAGCATTTACTACGAGGTAGTTCAAACTGGGAATCCTTCTTACGCCTACTTGAACAGTACGAATTCACCAATGATGCAGGCCTCGGTCATGGCCCATGTGGTGGGGCACTGCGAATTTTCTGAACTGAATGTCCTGAAGGATTCCAATCCGGATCGTACGGAGTGGGTGATCTATCTTTCCCGCAAGGTGGATCGGGCACGTCAGCAAATGGGAGAGATCAACTACTCCCAGTTCTGGAACGCTTGCGAATCCTTTGTTCCCTTGATTGCTCCTCATTCACAGTTCAACTTGGCTAGGACTGTAGAAACAGAAACGGCCCGCCAGCAGGAGACAGATACTTATGTATCCGAAGACAAACCGGTGCCTCGATTAACGCCCTCTTTCGGTACTCTTGATAGCCTGATGCGAAATGTCAGTCCAGAGACGACTTGGCAAAAAGAGATGCAGGCCAAGCAGCGTCAGGAAACCATTAGCCGCACAGGATTCAAGCTAAAGGCTCCCTGCCAGGATATCATGGGTTTTTTGTGTCGCCATGCTCCGGCAAGCCAGAGTGAAAGAGCGGTTTTAGATTACATCTACTCAGTCCACTCGACTCATGATTTCGTAATCAGAACCCAGATCATGAACGAAGGCTGGGCAATGTACTGGGAAAAGAAAATCATGACTGAGCTGTTCAAAGAACAATCAGTCAAAGGGATTATTGACTACGCTCGAGTCTTCTCAGGAGTCTGTTATCCGCGGCCATATTATATGCGGAATCCGTATCATTTGGGCTTCTACCTTTGGACACACATCGAGGAGCTTTATCGAGACGGGAAAGTAAGTTTGGATTTTCATGAGGAAACAAACCAAGACGTCAAAGATCATTGGAAACGACCAACAACCAAGACACCGATGCAGCAGATGGAGCATCTTGTCAAAACGGTGACAGACTATGAGTTCCTCCGACGATTTTTGACTCCGGAACTGGTGCACGAATTTCATTTGAATCGATTCAGTAAACGTCAAGCACAACAACTTAGGATTCCACCTGATAGCATTGTCCAGGAGGATCGCTACAATGTCTGGATTGATCCAGAGCCGATCAAGCACGAAATGCTGAATTTCTTTACTCACTTCCATCGTCCAAGGATTTATCTGATCGATACAGATTTTCAGGATGGAGGCTTGTTGCTTTACCACCGAGACGACGGTCGTCGCCTCCGGAAAGATTGGATAAAACCCACCCTGAAGAATCTGAACTTGATTTGGAAAGCCCCTGTTTATCTGATCTCTCGCAATTGGCTTTATTCCTTTTCAGCAAATCTATTCAAAGAGACCGTGGTTACGGCCGTTCGCTTTGAAAGCATTCTGGAACGAATGCGAAACTCGGAAAAACCATTCCGTATCTAGCACATGGAGTTAGCATGGCCGAATTACCGTTGAAGTTGCGCGACTTGTTGGGATATCGGCGAAAGAACACAATTCATTTCTCCGATTTTGTTAACAACCTCCTCGAAGATCCTCAAACCCACCTACATACTTCTTCCTCAATTATCTCTGCTGCAATCAAATATTTTGGACACGAAATTGTGATTCGGAGTGGAGAACCAGTCATCAGCTACAACGTTTTCAAGGATCCTTTCAGCAATGGTATCAATGCGGTATTTGGTCAGGAATACTGCATCAAGCAGGTACTGGACATCATTGAATCAGCAGACAAAGAGGTTGGGCCAAATCGGGGAATTATTCTGGTGGGTCCACCGGCCTCAGGAAAAACTAATGTTGTAGATCTGATCATTCGAGCTTTGGAGGAATACACCAAGCAGATTTCTGTAAGGCTATATACTTTCTTTTTCCGCTTTGAAAACGAAGATGGAAGCCGCAGCGTGGAAGTACACTCTTCTTTCCATCATAATCCCCTGCTGCTCTTCCCAACTTTGATGCAAAAAGCTGATGGAAATCTAAGCCGTCCTAGGCAAGAACTTTTTGATCATATCAACCAGCAACAAGGAGAACGAACACTTCTGATTCCCAGTTTTTACCAAAATGCCAATCTTGATAAAAAGACTCTCGATATCCTTGAAGAGCTCCTCAGTAATCCAAAAAATGAAGGGATGAGTCTTTTTGAGATCCTAGAAAAGTATGTTCGAGTGGAAGAGATCGAGTTTTCTGGGGCTCAGGCTCATGGAATTTCCAATATTGATGACATGCAGCACCTGCGAGTCCGTGTTAATCCACAGGATCTGAGCGCAGAAGATATGGGGATCGTCAATGAACACTTGCCAGGCAAGTCTTTGCGGTATTATGAGGGATCAATCATTGGATCCAATCGAGGGATTCTCCATATTCATGACGCCTTTGGAGTGAGTGGAGAGCGGATTCGTGAGAGTGATTATAAGCCCCTACTGATGTTGCTTGGAAGTGGTAGGGTTTCGGTTGAATCGACGCAAACCGCAGTAGATAGTACGGTGATCCTGACAACCAATATTGAGGAAATGGAACTACTGGATCACCAACTGACCTCCTCAAAGTTGCTGGACCGGATTGAGAAGGTCCCTGTTAACTATCTTTTGGATGCGAGTAGCGAAACCGACATCCTCCGCAGAGATCTGGCAAATATGCGTGAGAAGTACGACGTTGATCCAAACCTTCTGAGGATCGCTTCATACTACTCTGTGATGACAAGGCTCCTGCCGCCAATGCGGAAGAAATTTCCTTCAAGTTGGAGTCAACGGAAAATTGAACTCTATCTAAACATTACCCCTGAGCAAAAGCTTTTCATCTACTCGGCGTATGCTGAAGACCCTGTCAATACCATCAAAAAGCTTCCGCATTGGCACCCCTTCCGAAACGAGGCCATGCGGCTTGGTTTGAATCTGAACGATGAGCATAGTTTTCGGGATCAGATCTCTCATCATCCTGAATCGGTTAACCTTCGCGATTCGGGGCTATTCAGTGAGGAAGATTTAAGATTAATTGATGATGAATTTATGCGGGATTTGTGGAAGGAACACTATCCCAACGAGGGACGAAATGGGATTTCGATCCGACAGTTGCAGAATGTGATGCGCAACACGATGGCTAGTTCAGACGGACTGAAAGTACACGTCGGCATCTTCCTGAGCCAACTCAACCGCATCATCACAGAAGGCCCCGATTTACATCATTGGTTGGAGATCGATACCCGTTACACACGGAAGCGGAAACCCATATCAGACCGAAGTGTCGGTCGCTATGACTTGCACGAAGGAGAAGGAGATTACGGAGATTTCCAGGGATTGGTGGGCGTTGTGCGAGCGATTTACTTTCACATCATTCGCAAGGAAATCACAGTTTGTACTGTGGACCGTGATCCACGGCAGATCGAAGCTGATCTGAGAAGATACCTTCAATACGCACTTTTGGCTCGTGCACAGAGGAACAGAGCTTTTGCCCACGTAATGGTACCTCGCTTTACCTTCATTGATCCAAACAGCGGAATGAAAGTAGATGAGCCTGATTACAACTACATGAAGAGCATGGAGAGAGTGATGGAGCCGGAAATGGACGAAGAGTTGTTCCGGCAGATGATTGCACAAAAGTTCTTGGATCTGCAATCCAGTGGAGAGTTAGTGCTGGAAGGAAATAGAACAATCATTAACTCAAGAAATGACAACTTGTTGAATTGCTTCGCACAGGAATACTCCAGGGCACTCTCACACCGCAAAATCGAGGAAGAAATCAACCCAGAGGTGCTGCACAACGCCTTTTTCCATAAGCTGAATGACCTAAATCACTATAAGAGCATTGATCTGGGAGTTCAGAAGCTGGTCGAGACAATCATCACCAACATGCATCAACGATTTGGCTACTCACGAAGCATTGCGTTGACCACAATCGTTTACGCCTTGAGAAAAGATATTGTCAATTTCAAGGAAATCTTGAGTTGACGCAATTTTAGAAGAGTCGGCTTCCGTTGGGAACGACTCTTTCGGGCGTTGTCAACACTACAGCTCCCTGTTCGTCTGGAAAACCTGTTACCAAGCACTCTGAAATAAACGGCCCGATCTGCTTTGGTGGAAAATTTACGACCGCAACGACTTGCCTACCTAGTAAGTCTTCCACCTGGTAATGTTGTGTGATTTGAGCACTTGAGCGCTTCACTCCTAACTCTTCTCCAAAATCAACCCAGAGTTTCCAGGCTGGTTTGCGTGCCTCTGGAAAAGGTTGCACATCAACGATGGTCCCCACCCGAAGGTCCACCTTCATAAAATCTGTCCATGCTAGATTGCTCATGTCTTCGCCAATTTATTGCCAAAGAGAGTTTGCCATTCTTCGGGCTTCATTTGCTTGGCATCTACTCTTCGGTATTGTTGCCCGATTTCATAGGCTCTTTTGACAGCTGGTCGACTACCAATTAGGTTTAGGTAGTCGGCTACATATGGAAACATTGATAAATCCTGCTTCTGCCTCTCCCAGCCGGTTGCCCAAGGATAGATCGCCATATCTGCAATGGAATAGTTCCCAGCCACAAAGTCGCGATCCCGCAACCGATTATTCAGGACACCGTAGAGACGACTGGTTTCTTGGGTGTATCGTTCCTGAGCATAAGGCACCTGCTCTGGAGCATAGATGTTAAAATGATGATTCTGTCCCAGCATGGGACCGAAGTGGGCAACCTGCCAAGTTAGCCACTGCTCCACCTCCCAGGCTTCTCGAATTCCTGGAGGATAAAATCTTTCCGTCTTTTGAGCGAGGTAGCGCAAGATGGCACCCGATTCAAACAAGGATAGAGGACCCTCTCCATCTTCAGGCTCGGTATCCACAATTGCGGGCATCTTGTTGTTTGGCGAAATCTTTAGGAACTCGCTATCGAATTGATCTCCTTTGAGAATATCAACTGGATGAATTCTGTAATCGAGCTTGGTTTCCTCGAGAAAGATGGTGATTTTATGCCCATTGGGCGTGGGAAAATAATAGAGTTCGATCATCTAAACTTATCCGATCACAAGAGAAGGTTTGTATTTAATTACTGAAAGGGCTGCTTCCACTCCCACCAAGCCTTGGTCAATAGTCCACTCAATACGAGCCCTCCACCAAGAACTCCCAACTTGCCGGGTAATTCTTGTAAGAAGATCCAGGCCAGTAGAATACCGAAAACACTTTCCAGCAGCATGATCATGCTTGTTTCTGGTGCGCTGATATAGCGTGGGCCCGATTGAATTCCAATGTAAGCCATCGGTAGACAAACTCCCCCCAATAACAACAACCAGCGTAAATTTTCCCAAGGTGGCAATGTAGCACCACCGAGTAAGCCAGATCCAATACTAAGTAGGAAACAGGCAGGCACAAGAACTGGTGTTACATCCAAGGGAGCCCGAGAACGTGCACCCAAAAAATTAATTGCGGTCGCCAGCGCAGCACCAAGCGCCATCAAGAGTCCAAACGCGCTTGATCCTGATTCACCCATGGCGGCGCTATCCATGACTATCAAAGTCGATCCAACAATGCTGATCCCGATCAAAATCCAGGTCAAGCGGTTGATTTTTTCTCCCAGCACCAGCCAACTCAGCAAACCCGCGATTACTGGAGTGGTATTTAGCAACAACAGGACGTGAGCTACTTGAGCATGTTGAATTGCCAGAACAAAACAAGTGGAACTACAAATCAAACCAAGCATTACGACCCATCCTGGTCGGCCAACCTGCCGAACCTGCTTCCACCAATTGAGTTGGTAACGCAAACCTGTGAAGAGCGCGAGTCCGATACCTTGAAATAAACTGCGCCAAAACAACTGGATTTCTAAAGGTTGATCGGCCAATCGTATCAACAGGGAGTCGGGGGAGATGAACAGAACCCCCATTGTGACGAGCAGGAATCCCCGAATGCGATGAGGAGATTGATCAGTCAATGAGTTGTCTGCTTTCTTGTCGTAGAGACTGATTCTGAAAGGTAGAAAAGAATGACCAGCGGTTATCTTTCAAAGGTAGACCAGAACAAGGACACCCGTGTAGGAATAGAGTTGAAGCCCCAAGGGTACCTGGGCTAATTCAAAAGCTCCAAAGTAACCAATGATTGGGAAGGAACCCAGACGTTGATTTATCTGCTTGAGGTCGACATCATCCTCACCATAGAGCGGACGTCCACGTGCAGCACAGTTGAAATAGATTCCAAAATCAGGCGTCTCTGGCAAAGTATCCCAGATTCGATCTAACATGATCTCTAGATCTTCTTCTGCGGCTAATCGATTACGCAAGGCAAAGGAAACAACATTCCCCTCCTTCACCAACTCTGGGACTTCCAAGCCTTGGCTGACAACATCGATTCCACTGAGATGCCTTATGATCGTAGACTCTCCTACAAACTGGGGCTCTTGGGGATTCAATGGAAAGCTGAGCATCAACTGTTGCGCAGCGCTTTCGATATCATTGAATCCAAGTTCAACCGCTGCCTGTACGTATGACTCTAGCGCTGAGTGTCCATCCAATTCGATAATCTGGTTGTTTTCTACTTTTGTGATGAACATGGGTTCCCCAATCACCAGGGCTGATTGAGTCACTCCTACTTGGTAACGAAATTCCCCAATTAGCGTCATTCCAGAGATGCCATGCTCAACGATTTCTTCCTGTCCCAGTTGGACAGAGCGATTCCAAGCACCATCATCACAGGAACCGGCACCAAAAACTTGCGGCTGATTGCTTGTATAGCGCAGGGTATTGATGAAATTATGTGGAGTTTGCTGATAGGCATCAGGGAAGAAGAGGAAAAGGGGCTCTTCACACTTCAGCCCTTCAAGAAATTCACGAAGTTGGTGAGCCACACTTGGAGAATGCTCTCGACGCTGGCAGGTTGTTAGGGCATTGGTTCTGATTTCTGGGGTCTGGGCCAATAAGATGACAAGACCTGGTTCCCCAAAAATTTCCCCATTTTCAGAAAGTACACCACCTGCACTGCAACCGGCCCATTGGGTTCCGGGTGTATTCTCAACCAGGATCTGTCGAATCTTCTCAGCATGATCCAGATGCTCTGCCGAGAAGAAGACCAATCCCCAATCCACAAAGCCCTCAACTTTCATGCGGGCTTGTTGGAGGGCTTCTTCGACTGCCTGAACGGAGTTAGATTTACGGGAACTTCCTGTCCCGATAGCGCTCATGAACTAAAATCTCCAGTGACTTCGCCGTTCAGTAATGATTGGTTTCGAGTCGGGGTTTGTTTTCAATGGAATTCTCAGTTTCGATGCTGAGGAATTTTATCTGCAGAAAACCATTGAGTTGTTTCTTTTGAATCTAGCAGATCAAAGCTAACAAAAAGCGTTTTCAAAGGCCATGAATTTCATGATCTAACCGATCTCTTCTCCAAAAGAGTGGAGATCATTTACCAGCCTCATTTTCAAAAGATAAATTATGGAAAAAGTGATTAAATCAGAAAAGGAATGGAGGGATCAACTGACCTCAGAGGAATTTTACGTTTGTCGCCAAAAAGGCACCGAGCGGGCCTTCACTGGGACTTATAATCAATATAAGAAACCTGGAACCTACGTCTGCACATGTTGTGGTCAGTCATTGTTTGATGCAAACGATAAGTTTGATTCTGGCACAGGATGGCCGAGTTTTACGCAACCAATACATCCAGAAGCAGTGGCAACTGAAGTGGACCGGAGTCATTTTATGGTTAGAACTGAGGTACTTTGTGCCCGTTGTGATGCGCATCTTGGCCATGTGTTCGAGGATGGCCCAGCCCCAACAGGTCTTCGCTTCTGTATGAACTCCATTTCGCTGAAACATCAGCCACCTCAGTCAGATGGGACACAATGAACCCCAAGCAATCTCCTGTAGTCCTGCTTCATGGTCTGGCTTGTGATCCTTACCTCTGGGAAACAACGGAAGGACATCTTCAAAGAGCTGGTTTTGAGGTACACCAACCTCTTATGCGGAATCAGGATTCTATCTTCAAAATGGCTGAGTTTGTTTTGGAGGAGGTCGAGGGAGAATTCATTCTTGGGGGACTTTCAATGGGTGGCTATGTCTCCTTTGAAATTTGGAGACAGGCTCCGGAACGTGTAAAGGCCCTGATTCTCTGCGATACAAAACATCGACTAGACACTCCAGAGCGCGTAAAAGCCCGTGAACAAACAATGCGGCTGGTGGAAAAAGGAAAATTTGATCAGATGGCTAGCCTTTTCCACGGGATGCTAACTGCTCCGGATTATCTAAATGATGTCCAGAAATCAGAGAAGTTGATGGCGATGATCTATCGGACTTCTCCCGAAGAATATTTAAGGCAGCAAACTGCAATTTTTAACCGCCCAGACAGTACTGAAACCTTGGCAACGATTGACTGCCCTACCCTAATTCTGTGTGGGGAGCTTGATCAAATCACTACTCCTGCGATTCATCAGGAAATGGCTGGCAAAATACCCAGATCCCAACTTGAAATCATCTCAGGGGCTGGGCACCTATCCACTCTAGAAGCCGGTGACAAGGTTGGACCGCTCATCTGTAATTGGATACTGGGGTTAGCCGATTGATGAAAATTTTTCTCATCATGCAATGACTCTGAAAATCCAAGATTCATCAGCAAAACTAACGAAGTTCACTTTAATTGAGTTCAAATGAACCCATGAATTTCTAGAAGTTTAGATTCCTTGACTTGCCTTCGGCTTGAGTGGAGCATGGACTTCCTTGGTGATAATTTGCCTGCTTGAATGTTTGAGAGTTTTATCGACTGCCTGCTTAGGAATATCTTTACCCATAGGAGTCAGACATGCTGAAGCAATCGATCATCGAACTTTACGATGAATACACACACTCTGGTTTACCACGACGTCATTTTCTGGAAAGATTGGCCCAATTGGCAGGGGGAACTACCGCCGCTCTAGCTCTGCTACCAGTGTTAGAGAATAACTATGCGATGGCCCAGGTAGTTGCGGAGCAGGATGTCCGGCTGACGACTGGGACTATTGAAATTCCGACCCCAAATGGTCCTATTCAAGCTTACGTTGCAAAACCAAAGAACACAGGAAAGCTGCCGGCTGTGATTGTGATTCATGAGAATCGTGGTTTGAATCCACATATCATGGACGTTGCTCGGAGAGCAGCGGTGGAGGGTTATTTAGCTTTAGCACCTGATGCGCTAAGTCGTACGGGCGGTACTCCCAGTGATCAGGATCAGGCGCGCAGCTTGATTCGGGAACTGGATATGGGGGTTACCCAGCAGGACTACTTGTCTTCAGTCAGCTTCGCAAAAAATCACAGCGATAGTTCTGGAAGAGTTGGCTGCGTCGGTTTTTGTTGGGGAGGTGGGATGGCAAATCAATTGGCTGTACACTCAACTGATCTTAGTTGCTCAGTCTCATTCTACGGAAGTCAAGCCAGCGCCGAGGATGTGCCGAAGATGAAAATTCCGTTAATGTTACACTATGCGGGCCTCGATGAACGAATCAATAAAGGCATTCCTGAATTCATCAATGCACTGACGGTAAACGCTGCCCCTTTCACAATGCATATGTACCCCGGTGTCAACCACGCCTTCCATAATGACACCAACGGCGCACGTTTCGATCAAGATTCAGCAAATCTGGCCTGGCAAAGAACGGTTGCATTCTGGAACCACTACCTCAAGATCTAGTACCTACCTTGATTACCGGGCTCTAAGCCCGGTCCGCTGATCAGATCACTCTACAGATTCCTATCCATCTAGCCGAATTGTTTATTAAAATCATCAGTTGACTAAATTATTGTTCAGCGAAAACATGTTATTTTTCAGATATCATGCTTAGCGAAGCATTGATGCATGATGTAGTTTTTAACAACGAAAAAATCACCTGTAGAGAAAGAGAAGTTAGAAAAAATATTTAAAATTATTTTGCAAGTGCGAAAAAATTAAGTAAACTTACTAAACATCAGTTGGAAATTTATTCACAATTTTTTCTACAGGAGACAATATGCTTCCCGCATATCAAGGATATCAAGAAATTGAGCTTCAACGGTACTTCCAGAGTGAGTATCGAGATGACTGGGAGTTTGCAATGATCCAGTTTGTCAACGAGCGAGAAGAGAGAAAAACTGCATCAGTTCGTCAGTTTTTTATCAAGGCTTGGCAAGGTCTGCTAGATTTTGCTGGTATCCACAAGCACTACGGGCTTGATCACAAGCATCCTCAAGCCATCTAATCATCGATTGAAGGCAGGGGGTCTCGTCAAAGATGCGGGGCCTTCCTGCTTACCCAAATTTTCAAACAATCATTGTTCTGGTCAACAACCTCAATCTACTCCCACCTAGTTCTAAATTTTTAGTTTAGCTTAATTTACAAAGGCTAAATCAGGCCTAATTTGTACTCTCCAAAAATCTTCCATCAATCTCCTCTTTATTATCGGAAGAAAATCCAAGGGTGGACACCCAAAGGGATCTACGGCAGACTACTTCCCATTGGTTTAATGAGTGTCATGTAATTCGATTCTTCAATCACCCGCCCTTGATGTTTAGCAAACTCTCCCAATCGTCTCAGTTTTGGATCACGTTGGTCCTAGTGGTGGCTGTCCATCTGCTTATAATATTTATAGCGCTGATGGATTATCAAACGATGGATCCCGCCTCGTCGAAAGAGAATGTTTTAGAGCCTGAAGTGGTGAAATCAGAGTCTCCTTGTGATGGAAAAGATCTGACTGGCAAGAACAGAGAGGTAGTTGGGGATCGGGTGAACCTGAGAGTCGGACCTGGAACCAAGTTTGAGAAGGTTACTTACGTAAATCCGAACGATTCAGATCAGGAGTTGGTGGCGAGGTTGGAATCTGGTATGAGGGTTTTAGAGCAATGTGTCTCAGGGGATTGGGCAAGAGTGATGGTTGATCGACCAGCCCGTTACAAAGAAAGCCACCAAGGCTGGGTTGCTCGGGAGTATTTACGCTAAAAATTTTTTCACATCAGATGTAATCAGGCTCTTTCACACCATAGTTTCTACCAAGTGTTCTGAATGCTTCCTCCAAATATGCTGGAATTGGGACTCCACGCTCGGATCTTTCCTCTTTAACTCGCCACTCACGATCTCCGGGTGCCATAACCTCCATTCCCTCTTGCGCTGGCAACGAACGCAGTTCCTGTAAATAGTTCTGCATCAATTCCATGAAAGTGGAACGAGAGACAAACAGATCCGGCTTAAGAACCATGAAAAATTGGCCAAGATGCCTGGGAATGGACATATCGTCAGAGTTCATCTTTAAGATTTGTGAGCAAAAAGGCATTCCCGTTAGAGGTGAACAAAGCACTTCAATCATCCCCCCCAGAGCCGCACCCTTGTAGCTGTAGTCGTTACCACCAAAGGACTTAAGCGCAACGGCTTCTTTGTGATTCTTCGTTGGTTGTCCGTTTTTATCGACGGCAATATCGTCAGGTAATGGTCGTCCTTGAGCTCCATAATCAGCCACACGATTCCAAGGAACGCAGCTTGTCGCCATGTCTATCAGGTAAGGCGTATGATTGTCTAATGGTGCTGCGAATGCGATTGGGTTTGTGCCATGGAAGGGCTTTTTCGATCCATGAGGCAAGACCAGGGTGTCAGTGTTGGAGAAACCAAAGGCTAGGAAACCCTCATTTGCAGCTTCTTCAACGTAACTACCAAGAGCTCCGAGATGGGAGGAGTGAATTACTGAAATCATACTGATCCCATAAGTTTTGGCTCTTTGAATTCCCTCCTCAATCGCCCGATAAGATGCATAATGTCCGAAGCCGTTGTCAGCATTGACCTCAACTGCGACTGGGGTTACTTCCCTCACTTCTAGTTGCGATTTTCCATTGACACGCCCTCCTCGAACAACCTTTTCATAGTGTGGTAGTAATCGTACACCATGGCTATCCACACCTTTTATAGAGGCTGAGCAGAGAGCTTTGGCAACTGCTGAAGCGCTCTCACTTCGGGTTCCTGCTTTTTCCAGAACAGTTATCAGGAACTGGTTTAATTCCTCCACGGAGGAACGCTTCATTTGATGTTCCCAGTCTCGATTTGCGCTCATCGAATGTCTCTGTTGATTAGGCTGTAACCGTTTGCCTCAATATTGAACGAACCCCGTTCTCCGTTAGTTCTTGAAGGACTGAGGTAAGTTGCTTAGAGAAAATAGTATGATTTGCCAGGTCCCTGCCGAAGATTTCCTCTATTTGCAGTAATTGATTAACGTACTCTGAAGTTTTTTCACTATTCAACTGACCATTCAGGAATCCAGACTCTTGGGCAAGCTGTTGCAGCTTTGGAGTCAGGGGGTCCTGTACCTCAAAACTATTCCCATTCTCCTGAATTCCCGTCACATAGCGCATCCATCCTGCAATGGCGAGCAGGATCCTTTTTGGAAGTCGATTGGCAGCAAGATGATCACGGAGGGTGCCTAATAATCGTTGAGGAAGTTTCTGAGAGCCATCCATCGCAATTTGATAGAGGCGATGGTGGAGCTCTGGGTTTTGATAGCGTGCCATCAGGTCATGGGCATAGGACTGAAGATCAATCCCTGAGGGCATACTTAGAGTTGGAATGATCTCATCCTGCCACATTCCAAGAAGGAGCTGTTGAAAATCAGAATCATTAGCGGCATCAGCAACAAACTCGTGGCCTGCCATGAAGCCTAAGTAAGCCAGGGTAGAGTGTGTGCCATTAAGCATTCTTAATTTCATATGCTCGAATGGTGTTACATCGTCAACTATGGTTACCCCGACATCTTCCCAAGCCGGACGACCTGCACAGAAATTATCCTCGAGGACCCATTGAGAAAAACCCTCAGTGACTACAACCCCTTGATCTTCTAAGCCAAGCTGCTTTTGCACAATCTGACGATCTTTCTCTGTAGTTGCAGGTACGATCCGGTCAACCATTGAGCTTGGGCAGGTAACTCGTTCATCGATCCAGTCCGCAAGCTCAGCATCACGAAGTTTTGCAAATTCGATGAGTAGTCCCCTCAGCACTTTGCCGTTGCTCGGCAGGTTGTCACAACTAACGATGCTGAACGGACCTAAATCTTGTTTCCAACGCCGATAAAGTGCCTCACAAAGATAACCCAAGGCGGAGCTAGGTTGATTTGTGTTTTTGAGATCAGCTATTACTTGAGGATGTTTCTGGTTTAAACGACCCGTAGCTGGATCGTGGCAGTAGCCCTTTTCTGTGACTGTTAAGGAAACAATTTTGGTTTCTGGGTGACAAAGCCGATTGAGAACAGCTGCTGGGCTCTCAGGAGCACAAAGTACCTCACGAACTGCTCCGATGACTTCCATCCGCTGCCCGCTGCGATCATTTTCCACCAGAGTGTAGTATCCATCTTGGGGAGCCAATTGATCTCGCACATTTGGGCTCCGAAGACTAATCCCGGAGATAGACCAGTTCCCAGGGTATAGGCTCAGTAACTTGTCAGTATACCAAGCCTGGTGAGCACGATGAAATGCGCCGATACCGAGATGAACCATACCAATCCCACAGGATTCTCGGGGGTAGCGATTACCAAATTTTTCTTGCAGTGCTACTGCGCGACTCATTTTTCCTCATTGAATCGATAAGCTTTCTTTACGAGCCGGTAGGCTAAATCAATGGCAACTTCTCTAGCTTCCTCTTCGCTCATTCGATGTTCACAGACAAGTTCGGCAAGATAGCGGCAGTCAATTCGTCGAGCCAAATCATGTCTAGCTGGGATTGACATGAAAGCTCGGGTGTCATCATTGAAACCAACAGTGTTGTAAAAGCCTGTGGTTTCGTTCGTTTGTCGACGGAAGCGTAGCATCCCTTCTGGACTGTCATAGAACCACCAGGCAGGGCCTAGCTTGAGGATGGGATAGTGTCCAGCGAGTGGAGCTAACTCTCGGCTATAGCTGGTCTCATCCAAAGTGAATAGAATCATGCTGAGTCGAGGTTCATTGCCAAATTTATTTAGTAGTGGCCTCAGTCCATTGACATAATCGGTTGCCATTGGAATATCCGCTCCTTTGTCACGGCCAAAGCGTTCGAAGAGCGGTTGATTATGATTACGGAAAGAACCTGGATGCAACTGAACAACAAGATCATCGTCCAGACTCATCCTCACCATTTCCGTCATCATTTGCCCGCGAAACTGATCTGCTTCATCAGCACTTAGTTCCCCTGTTAGTGCTCCCGACAGGAGTCGTTCGCATTCGGCTCGAGAAAGATCTGCTGTAGTTGCCGTTGGGTGCCCATGATCTGTGGAGGTGGCTCCCATCGACTTGAAATATTCTCTTCGCTGTTGCAAGGCCTTGAGATATCCATCCCAAGTAAGAGCGTTTTCTCCAGTAATTTCAGCCAACTTCTCAACATTTTCAGCAAAGCCCTCAAACTCAGGATCAACCACCGGATCTGGACGGAAAGCGGTAATGACATTACCCTGCCAGCCTGAATCTTTTAGAGTTTGATGGTGAGTCAGGGGATCTAGAGGAGATTCAGTTGTTGCCAGGATCTCGATTTGAAAGCGTTCGAACAAGGCACGCGGACGAAAGGCTTCGCTTGAGAGTTTTGCGTTCACTTCGTCGTAAATTTGGTCGGCATTCTCCGGCAGCATGGGAACGTTGATTCCTAGAACCTCATGGAGGGCGTGATCGAACCAAATCTTGGAGGGAGTCCCACGAAATAGATAATAATGTTCAGTAAATATTCGCCAAATTTTCCTGTGATCGGTCTCTGTAGGTGAACCATCACGGGTTGGAATTCCCAAGTCTGTTAGGGGAATCCCCTGGCTGTAGAGCATTCGGAATAAGTAGTGATCAGGAACCAGGAACAGTTCTGTTGCATTCCCAAAATTTTGGTTTAGAGCAAACCAACTTGGATCGGTGTGACCATGTGGACTAACGATGGGGAGATCACGGACTTCCTCAAAAAGTCTTCGTGCCACATTGCGTTGGGATGGATCTGAACTGAACAGTCTATCTGGGTGATTAAATGGCGAAGAGGGTTTCATGAGTATCGCTCCATTTGAGTTTTTGTGTGCTTCCAGTTGTTTCTTCAATGAATTTTGATGATCTGCGTGCCAAGTTGAACAGATGCTAGGCGCCATCGATCATTGATGTATTCCCACTCCAACAATTCAGCAAGATCTCCAACATTTTGTGTAGTTGGCCAGCCCAGAAGCTGTCTAGGTTGGATGGATGCCCAGCGAATTCCTTGTTCAAGAGAGATGTTGTACCAACTCATGACATTTTGCAGACATTCCAGCAGAGTTGCTGCTGAACCAGCAAGATTCTGGGTTCCAAAGAGATGCACCACACCCTCAGGTTTGGACTGAATCTTTGTAGCACCTAAATAATAAGTTCCAGGAACTGTCCCTGAAGCAGCGGTTCCATCACTGACTAAGATGGTTCGGTCTGAACCCTTGGCTTTGATGTAGACGCTCAGTACATGAGGTTTCTGATGAAAGCCATCCGCAATAAAGCTAGCAGAAAGACCTTCCTCAGCAAGTTGGCTCAAGATCGGATTGTCAACCTTGGGTAATAACTGAGCAACCCCATTGCCCAAGTGTGTTGATAACGATGCCCCAGCCTCCACAGCTTTTCGGATATCTTCGTGCGAAGCGTTTGTATGACCGAGGGATACGCGGACTCCACTATCAACGCATTTGGTAATCAATTCAAGAACACCGGGCATCTCTGGGGCCACAGTCAGCAGCTTGATTCGACCTCCTGCTGCAGCTTGCCAACTCGCAAACTTTTCCCAAGATGGCTTTCTACCCATGAACTGGGATGGATGGCAACCTGCAAAACCTTGGGCTGGATTGAGAAAGGGTCCCTCCAGGTGATATCCCTTGACCATCATCTGGGCAATGGGAGAGGACTCTCGTGCCCTCTCTAATGCTTCAAAGTTTCGATACAGATCACCTTGGTCAGCAGTGATCAATGTGGGAAGTACGTTGGTCACTCCAGTTCCCAGGAGAGCCTGCATCGATCGATGAAAATCTTCGGGGTTTAAACCTGGATTGTTAAAATCAATGCCAGCAAAGCCATTGAGTTGGATATCACACAATCCGAGGGTTCTCTTCCGTTCAGATTGAACTGTACTATCAACCGTCTGAAGGGACTCTTTTAGAGCGCCTTGCGTGTCGACGTGAACTTTTTGGTCAGCTGAAAAGAGCATGTTTCTACAGGGATCAGGTTGGCTCAGAGACACCAGACAATGTTAACTCGGCTTGCCGATGACAGGCCACGAAGTGATTAGGTTGGACTTCTTCCAAGTCGGGTGCTTGTTGCCGACACAACTCAGTGGCAAAGGGACACCTTGGATGAAAATGGCAGCCGCTAGGGGGATTGGACGGACTGGGCACATCACCTTCCAAGGGTTGCATCTTTGAGCGAATTCTAGGATCAGCAACTGGTACGGCTGATAGCAAAGCTGCGGTGTAAGGGTGCTTTGGTGCCAGGAAAAGCTCATCCGTTGGAGACATTTCTACGATTCGGCCCACATACATTACTGCCACGCGATCGCTAATGTGACGGACAACACTCAAGTCATGGGCAACAAACAAGTACGTCAGCTTTAACTGCTCCTGGAGATCCAGCAATAGATTGAGTACCTGGGCCTGTACTGAAACATCCAAAGCAGAGACTGGCTCATCGGCTACGACCAGACGAGGATTGAGTGCCAGGGCGCGGGCAATCACGATTCTTTGCCGTTGACCTCCACTAAACGCATGGGGAAACCGACGCATATATTCTGGCCTGAGGCCCACAAGACGAAGCAGATCAGCGACTCGATCACTGCGTTCTTTGCGATTGGCGACACCGTTGACTAAGAGAGGTTCACCAACTAGATCCAGTAAGTTCATTCGAGGATTGAGAGAAGCAAATGGATCTTGAAAGATCATCTGCATCTCTCGACGCAGAGGTCTCAGTTGGTCACTGGCTAGTTTTGTCACATCCACCAATTGTCCATCAGCTTGCCGATAACGAATTTCACCGGATGTTGGATTGATGGCACGCAGCAGACAGCGGGAGGTGGTTGTTTTCCCACAGCCACTTTCACCCACTAGTCCTAGGGTCTCTCCCTGGTTTAAATGAAATGTAACCCCATCAACAGATCGTACTTGGCCGACTACACTTTTAAAAAACCCCTTACGGATTGGAAAATATTTTTTTAGCTCTTTAACATCCAGCAGGCGCTCCGGGGGCATTGGTGTATTAACTGTCAATTTTGATTGGGTCGATTCAACTGGCATTGCCCCCACCTTGATGAAGGAAGCAACTCACTGATTGGTGTTCATTGATCGCTTTGAGGACTGGCGCTTGATTGGCACACCGCTGTTCTGGGAGAGCCTCTTGGCAACGGGCCACAAAGGGACAGCCGTTACGTTTTTGAAAAGGATGAGGAATTGATCCTGAAATCGTTGGGAGACGACTGCGATTCTTGGTGTGGACGGTTGGGATAGACCTCAGTAGAGCCCGCGTGTAGGGATGTTGGGGATTATGGAAAATTTGATCAACTGGGCCACTCTCCATCACCTTGCCTAGGTACATCACCACAACATCATCTGCGAGTTGGGCGATCACTCCTAGGTCATGAGTGATGAAGATGATTGAAGTCTGATGCTCCTGCTGTAGCTTACGAAGCAGGCTCAGAACTTGGGCTTGCGTGGTGACATCAATGGCAGTGGTGGGTTCATCAGCTATTAAAAGAAGTGGATCACAGGTGAGGGCCATTCCGATCATCGCGCGTTGACGAAGCCCGCCACTCAGTTCCCACGAATAGCGATCCATTGCGCCTTCTGGATTTGGAACCCCAACTTCTTTGAGACGATTCACAGCAATTTTTTTCGCTTCTTCGTTACTGACGGGTTGATGGAGTTGAATCACCTCCATCAATTGATTGCCAATGGTATGCACTGGACTGAAGGCAGCCATGGGTTCTTGGGGAATCAGTGCGATCTCATTCCCTCGCAGGGCTCTCAATTGGGCACTCTTAGCAGGTAACTGAACGAGATCAACCATCTCAGCTGAAGAATTCCCCAGAATTTTTGACCGAAAGCGAATGGCACCATTGGCAATTCTGCCGGGTTCTTCGATCAATCGTAGGACTGACTTGATCGTTACACTTTTGCCGCAGCCACTTTCACCAACAATCCCTAAAACCCTCCCCGGATAGACATCAAAGCTGACTCCATCAACCGCTTTGACGGTCCCCTCATCAAGTTCAAAAACAGTCTGCAGATCCCGGACTTCCAGCAAAGGCTGATTGGTCATTTTTATTCTCAACTATAAGGGTCTGCGGCATCACGCAAGCCATCCCCTAGGATGTTGAGCGCAAGAACGGTAAAGATGACAGCCAAGCCAGGAAGCAACAACCAAGGAGCCAGGGCAATCGACTGAAGATTCTGCGCTTCTTGTAAGAGTACACCCCAACTGATTGCAGGCGGACGCAAACCGAGACCTAAGAAGCTCAAAAATGTTTCGTTAATGATCATTACCGGAATCGCCAGAGTACTGGTAGCAATGATGTGACTGGTGAAGGTGGGTAGCATGTGTCGGAAGATGATACGACTTTGGCTGCAACCAGAGAGTTTTGCCGCCATGACGAAGTCCTCTTCTCTCAATGACAAAAACCTACCACGAACCTCTCGACCGAGTGTAGTCCAGCCCAGTAGAGAAAGAATGAGAGTGATCGCAAAGTAGGTCTGCTCTACCGTCCAGTCTCTGGGCAACGCAGCAGTCAAGGCCATCCAGATGGGAATCGGTGGCAGTGATTGAAGGATCTCGATCAACCTTTGAATGACTAAGTCAGGCCAACCTCCGTAATATCCTGAGATTCCACCGAGCAGGATCCCAAGAAAAATACTGAGTCCAACCGCAACCAGCCCGATTGAAAGTGAAACCCTGGTTCCATGCATCAGTCGAGACCATTGATCACGGCCTAAACGATCGGTGCCCAGTAGGTGGAACGAATTTCGAGCAGAAGGTTTTTCAATACCAAAGAAGTGTAGATCTGTTTTGAAGAGCCCAAAAACCTCGTATTCATAGCCACTTGTGAAGAAACGAAGTGGTAAAATTCTCTTCTCATCGACACCCCACTCCATCTTGAGTGTCGTTGGATTCCGTTTCCCTTTGAGCGGTTTCACATGGACTTGGAAACTTCCATCGTGGAAAAAAGAAATCCCTTGAGGTGGCATGAAGGATTCACGAGCGCTCGATTTGTTCGGATCTTGGATACTGAAAAAATCAGGGAACAAGGCAATTAGAATGATCCCAAACAGTACGAATGCACTGACTAAAGCTAACCGATGCTTCTTGAAACGCCACCAGACAAGCTTCCAATTAGGAGCTACGTCAAAGGCCTCGTCCTTAACATTTTCGCTGACTTCACTGCTCAAGGTAGTTTGAGAAGTCATCTGTAGGCTCGCGCAAAATGAATCATACGGGCATCCCTGCTTTGCCCCAATTGGCTTTCATTTCCTCAGATTTGTTCCAGGTATTGGCTGGATAGGGGCGCTGCCAATTTCGATGATGCCCAGCATGATCTGGCGTAAGTGTCATGTAGGGATATGATTTTTCTTGATGACCCTGAACCAGACCCTCCATCAAAGATTTGGTTAACTCTGCTTCCATCTGGTTTCGAATATCAGCAAAATCAGGATCAAGAAGTAGGTTGTTTTGTTCGAGGGGGTCCGCTTCCACATCAAACAAAGTACTGAGTCCATTCTTGTAGCGTGATAATTTCCAGCGCTCGTCACACCACATCAGCCCAGCACCTGTGGCTCCCATGATGTTTTTACGAGTCTGCTGATCAGGCTTTGTGGGGATTGCCACGGAGTCCTGAGCCATCATTTTTATTCCCGCCTGACTGAGGATTGTTGCATAGAGATCTGTCAACGAAACCAAACTCCTCGAGTGTCCAACCTGATAGGGCGTTCCTTTCGCAATCAGCGGTATACGAGAAGAAGATTCGTGGAATAAAGCTTTGCCAACCATGTCAAAATCACCCAGAAAATCACCGTGATCTGATGTGAAGAAGATCAGCGTCTCACGCTCAGAATCTTGCTCTTCGATTGCACTTAAAATTCGTCCGACTTGGTGATCAATGATCTGAACCAAAGCTGCATAGTGTCGTCGAATAGTCTGCTTGGCTAGTTCTGGGAACTCTCGAAAATCTGCTTGGGCTGATCCAGTGAGGTGGGCCTGGATAAATCCTCTTTGGAAGGTCTGACTGTCGACTGTTCCAGGAATTGAGAAGGGAAAATCTTCTGCCGGACACATGGAATCAAGAATTTCTGCAGGTGGATTGTAAGGATCGTGGGGTCCTGGAAAAGCCACCCACAGAAAGTATGGTCTATCCTGAGGACAATCCTTGATGAACTCCACACTCCGATCTCCAACCCAAACATCTACTTGATGTTCCAACGGGATTGGGCTGACCGAAGCCATTCGGCCCTCGCGGTAGTTAGGTTCTTCTGTGCCAGCAAGCTTTCGAAGACCTTGTGCTGCTAAATAATCAGCGTAGTCATCCTGAATATGGATGTGGCGCTTGTCCTCAGCAATCCATCGATGACTGAACCCCGCCTCTTGATCCCAGGGGATGAAGTGCATCTTGCCGATGCCCTCAGTGTGATAGCCGTTTTCTAATAAGGTGCTGGTAAAACTGAGAAGACCACAATCCTCATGATCTGGGCGCAGCCAGTAGTTGTTCGTTAACACTCCAGTGGAGAGAGCATTGTGTCCTGTGAGTAAAGATGCCCTAGCTGGAATACAGATTGGGGAGGGCGATAAGGCCCGATTGAATTGTAACCCTTGTTGGGCAAGCTTATCGATATTAGGGGTCTGAATGAAATTAGCGCCGTAGCATCCAAGAAAGTCAGGTCGGAGTTGATCCGGCATGATCAGAACAATATTGGGTTTGTTTTCTGACTTTTGTAACATCTCACTCCTCATCCAGTCGAATTCTTGGATCCAGCCAAGCCAAGAGGATGTCAGAAATCAATGTGCCAACCACTGCCAGCATCATGTAGAAGAGAATGATTGTGCCTGCCAGAAACATATCCTGACTGATCAGAGCCCTAAGCAGCATGGGGCCTATCGTGGGCAAATTCATTACCGTTGCGACAATCACACTTCCAGAAAAGATGAGAGGTAGATACCAGCCAATCGTGCTGACAAGGGGATTCAGTGCCAACCGGACGGGATACTTCAAGACTAGGCGCCACTCGGAGAGGCCCTTAGCCCTTGCCATCTCCATATAGGGTTTTTTTAGCTCATCGAGCAAGTTGGCTCGCATCACTCTGGCAAGACGGGCAGTTCCATCCAGTCCAAGAATGACAACGGGAAGCCATAAGTGCTGCAACAAATCTACAACTCGATCCCAACTCCAGGGAGCATCAATGTATTCTGCTGAGAAAAGTCCTGTGACGCTAACGCCATAGTATTTGAAGGCAATCCACATCAGGACTAAAGCCGTCATGAAAGTGGGTGTGGCAACACCGAAGTAATTAAAAACAGTGAAGAAGTAATCAAAAAAAGAGTACTTGCGTGTGGCTGAGAAAATTCCAATTGGGATCGCAATCAACCAAGTAAACACAAAGGTTCCCAAGCCAAGGGCGAGGGTGAGGCCCATGCGCTCACCGATTAGCTCACTAATGGGACGTTGCCAATCCAATGAGACTCCTAGGTCTCCAGTCAGGATTCTTCCCATCCATTTGAAATATTGGAGATACATCGGCTGATCAAGGCCATAAAGCGCACGCAGTGCGTCAATCTGTGCCCTTTCCATCGAGGATCCTGATGCTGCCAATTCAGCAATGTAGCTGGTTAGAAAGTCACCAGGAGGAGCTTGGATCAAGAGGAAGGCGATGACAGAAAAGATCAGTAGCAAGAACGGCAACAGCAGAAGCCGCTTGATGATGTAGATTAGCATTCAGGAATGTCTGGGACAGACGTTTGGAGTGCGGTCTGGCTCCAAAAAGAAGTCAGACCGCTAGGAGTGTGACTCAGCGTGAATAGAAATACTGCTCGAGGCGTGTATCTCCAGGAGTACGCAGAGGCCAGTCGTTTCCGGCAACAGCTGGAACGTTGCGCAGCTTATCATTCGCAACCAGAACTCCCTGAATCATTGGGGTCATCCCAACGGTTCCAATTTCCCAGACATTGTCAGCCCAGATTTGGAAGAGTTCTTTGGCCAGAGCGATTTGCCGATTACGTCCTGAAGTTTTGGCTTCATCAATGATGTCGACCAAGCGCTTGATTTCAGCTGGTGGGGCTTGCCCTTCTTTGCCGCCGGATGCATACCACTTGGCAACCAAGGGTGCAAAGGTCAAAGCTGGATCACTTCGGGGATCAAACTTGGGTTGACCGCTGAAAGGAAAGCCGGTGGTGTCTTCGTTCCAGACCTCTGACATCAACTCATTGGCTGGACGCATTGAGAAGTGTTGAGCTCGCTCACGCACTTCCACGTGTGCTTTGACGCCGACTTCTGCCCAATTCTCCACAATCAGTTGTGCGATATCTGTCCAGGCACCAAATTGAGGGACTACTCCAATTTCAATGTCCAGCACCTGTCCATTCGACATCAAGCGATGTCCATCGCTGTTTTTGTTTGGAAGAACTTTATCCAACATCGCCGAGGCTTCTTCAGGATTGAACTCGGTATAGCGGAAGGCGTATTCATCCCCAGGGTAGTAGGGATGGAAAGGAGCCGGGACTCCTTGACGAGCCTCACCAAGACCAAAGAATGCCAGTTCCTTGATGGAATCACGATCAATTGCGTGTGACAGCGCAATTCGGAAGTTCTTATTGCGGAAGTACTCACCTTCTGGACCAGTCCAGGTTTGGTTCAGCATTACAACTGCATCGGATCCTCCAAAGGTTGGCCAGGTGACCACACGATAGTTGGCACTATTCTCATTTTCCTTGAGAACAGGATAACTGCTCATGTTGATGTGGCGTCCCTGGAAGTCAATCTCGCCAGCGACTGCAGCGAGGTTCAGAGCTTCCTTGTCTGCATAGAAGGTAAAGCGGATTTCGTCAATATAAGGCAGTTGGTTGCCTTGTGGATCGACTCCCACGAAATACGGATTACGTTTGATCGTGAAGACCTGATCCGAAACAGTTGTTCCATCTGGAACCCAGGCTGCCATGCCAGGCCGATTACCGCTCAAATGTGGGAGTGCTTCGACGGCGAACAGTTGGGTCCAAGTATCAAAACCTGCTGCTTTGACCTTGGCATCCAAGCTGGCCTTGCTGGTATGGTCAGGATGGAATTGCTTCAGATAATGAGCTGGAACAAAGACCAGATTACTGATTGATTTGTCAGCACCATCCAGGTTAGCCATGTTTAGCAGGAAGGCGGTATTTGGCTGCTTGTAAGTCCACTTGACCAGATAGTCCGAAAGCTTTTGGACCGAGGCCATTGAACCATCCCCGTTCTTCATCCAGCCTGCCCCACCTGGCATTAGTTCTTGGTTCATCAAAATATTGTCGTACCAGAACATGATGTCATCGGCGGTGAAGGGTGTTCCGTCTGACCACTTAGCTCCTGGTCTTAGGCGAATAATCCATTCCGTGAAGTTTTCGTTGGATTCCCAACCTGCAGCGATATGAGGAACAATTTGGCTTCCGTCTGGTGCATAACGAACCAGTGCGTCGTAGACAGCTCTTGTATAGTTGTTGTGGTCACCAGGACCCAGAAACGCGCGACGAAGTGTGCCACCATATTGACCAATTTCGTCGACAACTGGCAGCATCAATGGAATTTCAGGGAGACGCTCATTCAATGGTGGCAATGTCCCAGCTTTGACCATTGCTGCGAGATCGGGTGATTCCCCTGCAATTGCTCCTGTACTCCCAATGATCGCAGAAAACCCGAGTGCGACGAGAGATTTCAGAAAAGTAGATCGTTTCATGAAGTGTCCTCTTGTTACTAACCTCAGTTAGTGAAGATTTTTTAAAAGAAATGGACTCATCGGACAAAAGACAGCTGTCAATTACCCGTAATTTAAAGCATAGGCAACTCCATTGTTGGATGATTTAGAGTAGCGAAGCTGAATCTTGATCCAGCAACAAGGTAGCGTGTGAAATTGTTCTCAAGATGGAGCCTGGCCGAGATTCATCCACCGGTTCGGATAGGCAGGCCTTTACAGCCGAAGCCTTTCTCGCTTCAGGAACAATACAAAGGATGTGTACTGGAGCCAGAAGAGCAGGAATTGTCAAGGTAATCGCCTGTTTTGGTACTTCATCCAGTGAAGTAAAATGACCTTCGCCAACCTGCTGAAGGCGGCTTTCCTCTGCAAGCTCGACGACTTTTACCCAATGTGGGTCATCGAAATGTGCATCTGGGGGATCGTTGAAGGCGATGTGTCCGTTTTCTCCCCACCCCATTGCTACAAGATCAGCAGGATGTTGACGAATCAACGACTCATAATCCTTACAGGCGGAGTCCACATCGGCAGGCTCACTTGGAATCGGATGAAAATGACCAGGTTTTGTGAATTGAAGAAAATGGTTTTCCAAGAATAAAGGAAAACTGGCTGGGTGTGAGGGATCGATTCCAATGTACTCATCCATGTGGAAAATTCTGACCTTCTGCCAATCAATACCTTCCAAACTTCTCAACGCTTTTAAGAAAGTTAGTTGAGAATTCCCAGTTGCCAATATCAAGTTAGCGAATCCTTTTTTGTCGATTGCCTCCCTTAAGATTTGTTGAGCTTTCTTTGCCGCTGCCTGTCCGAGTTCTTCGTTACTAGCGTACAATTCAACAGGTAGTTGGTCGACAAGCCAACGTTTTTGAGGATCGGGCACAGTCATGCTGTTTCTCCAAGTTGATCAAGGATTTTAATTGAATAAATCAGGGCTCTTGGCAGGTGAAAAGGATCCTTCACAGGAAGAGTTTGTAAGTAAGGAGTTGTGGGTTTCCCCTCACGATCAAGATTATGAAACCAGTCTCCTGAATCCCAATTGGGAAAGTGGGTGAAGCTGTAATCGTGGATTTTCCAGTACCAATCTTCAGCCCATTGTTCTCTGGTATGAGCGTAAGCCATCAGCAGCGCTTGTAGACTTTCTGTGTGGGGCCACCAGATTTTACCAAGCGGATTGTGCCACTTGGGCTTACCTCCTCCAAGATGAGTGGCAAGCACTAAACCCCCAAATTGCTGGTCCCAGCCAAGCTCTAGATGGGTCCGAATGGTCTCCAGTAATAACGGAATTTTTTCTAGTTGACCATGGTAGCGATAGATCTCTTCCAAAAACCACATGCTTTCCACCACATGCCCTGGAATTGCTGTCTGCCCAATGTCACTGGAATCTTTTTGACCACCAGGAACCACAAACTCATGAAGTTGGCCGGACTTAGGGTCAAGATGTTGAGATAGAATCCTTTCTGCCAATTCAAGGGCTCGCTGTTTAATATCCTCTCTGCTACTCAGGATGCCCAGTTCATGAAAAACATGCGCAAACAACATCAGGGGACCATGGGACTGGAACCCAGTTGGAATTGGGTGAGGCATTGTCCTTACTAGGCGATGATCCTCCAACTTGGGACTCGCGTGGGTGTAAGCCTCCAAAGCTATGTCCAGACTCTTTGAGTGACCAGTTGCTTTCGCATATTCTGTCAGCCCATAAATACAGAAACCATCTACATAGATAGATTGAGGTTCTCTTGCAGGGGTACCGTCTGCGTTTAAACTGAAGTACCAATCTCCATCGGTATTCCTCCCATAGTCAGTTAATAATTTTGAGATGGGAGCTGCCATCTCCAGCCATTTGGGATCCTGATCAATGTCATTAAAAAGTTTACTCAGCACCCAAAGAGCTCGGCCCTGTGACCAAAGATATTTTTCGGTAGAGAGAACTTCACCATCATCCTGAACACAATTGTTCAAGCCCCCGTATCTCGGATCAATCAGTTTCGGAAACCAGAATGGGAGAACATGCTCAGTGAGATGTTGGTACAAAAATTTTCTGAGCTCAGGCCAACTGAGACGAATTCCAGTGGTGGGTCTCATACTGTTTCAGGCATTGGTTTGTGAAGATCTGAGGGGATATTTCGATCAACTTTTTCACCCATAAAATCAACCTCTCCACTTTCACTGAATCTTTTCAGCCCAACCATTTTGATAAGGGTGTCATCCACTTGCTCTAGAGGAGTATACTGGGGATGCCTGGATACTTTGTACGGATTATTTCGAGCAGCGTTATAGCAACAAATCATCGCCCAGCGAGGATCAGGGGAGTGGTTTTGACCTGAACAATGCAGAAGATTGCAGTGAAAAAACAGTGTGTCGCCAGGTTCTAATTCTACTGCGACTCTTTCAAAGCGCTCTAAAGCGATCTCTACTCTTTCAGGGTCTGCGCCGGATTGCTCTCCAGCTAAGGAATGATCAAGGCGGCCAAGAATATGGCTTCCTTTCAGAACTTCGAGACAACCGTTACTCACTTTGGCAGGATCTACTGCTATCATAGCGCTCGCCATCAAAGGTTGGAGACATCCATAGTGATACCAGTAACCATAATCTTGATGCCATTCCCAAGCACCTCCAATTTCAGGGTCTTTGAGGATCATCTTTGAATGATAATGGTAGACTTCACCGCCCAGCAATTCTTCCATTCTGCCAACAAGCTTTTTGCAACGGGCAAACATTCCGTAAATTCCCTCTCCTGGGTGATTCCAGAGTGTAAGACGCACTGTGGCACCAGACCGGTCTCTTCTTCCTTGGCTTCGACGATCCAGTTCCTGATCATCTTTTGCAGCTTGCTGAAGTAGTTGTGTTTCTTCAGGATCAAAAAGGTTTCTTTCAATCAAAAAACCATTTTGTTCAAATTCGGAAAGTTGTGTTGGGGTTAGATATGGCATTAGAAAATGTGTTTCGATGAAATGTTATTCAACAAAATATTCAGAATGTTCTGCTCGAATTCGCTCAATATCGGAAAAAATCACGCTGAGGTGATCCTGGATTGCTCTCACCGCTTCGTCTGGTTGATGCTGGATAATACAATCAGCAACTCGTTGGTGTTCATCAGCAATTTCATAAATCCTTTTTGGGAGAGGAAGGGTTAAGTGCCGAACACGATCCATGTGGGATTTTGCGATATTTGTGATTTTCCAGAGTCTATTCTGGAAGCGGAACTCTGCGATGGTTTTATGAAAGAGTTCATCCAATTCGAACAAAAGATCTTTTTCAGCTGTGCCTAAGGCCGCCTCGAATTCTTGCAGACGTGTGTTTAATTGTTTGTGTAATTCCGAATCACCCTGTTGTGCCGCAAATCGGACGGTGGCACTTTCCATGGCTTCACGAATGAAATGACTCTCACGCACTTCTTCCATACTAATTTTGGAAATACGTGTTCCAGATTGTGGGTAGATCTCGACAAGTCCTTCCTTCTCAAGTTGCAACAGTGCTTCTCGAATTGGTGTTCGAGAAACTTCCATTTGTTCACTAAGATCTTTCTCCCGGATGGGGGAACCCGGTGGAAGCACACAATGAACAATCAAATGATGTAGAGTTGAGTGCACTTGGGGAACGATAGGCAAGCGACGATTGATACGCATCGTCTCGTTATCGGATTTTTCCGAACGAAGATCCATGGATGTTTAAATGCTAATTTATGAGTTCTTCGAATTTTCGATGTATTGATATATTAGTTTTTTCTTGAAAGTCAACCATTGAGTTGGGCTTATTGAAGTTAGTATGTATGGAAGAGAAGAAATTGGGTTAGTTCCAAAAGTGTTGGAAGAAGCTTTGGTTCAAAAAGAAAAAAATCTGATTTTGATAATGAATCTCAAGACCTTCTGATCTGTTAAAAAATTCAATGAACTGATCATCAATAGTTAAAGTAGCATTTTCATCATTATGAAATTCCAATTCACCAGTAATGTTTTGTGTCAAAACATTGTTAATTAAGACCTCGTCAAAATGAAATTTGAGATCAAAAAATCTAAATCGATTAAACAGTCGTTGAAAAATATCATTATCAAAATAAAAGTTTTTGGAATAAAGAATCTCCTTGTTTGGATCAAATATAGAATTTTCATGTTTTGTAGTAAGTTTTTTACAATGGAGATCTAAAAGAAGGAAGATCAAATTTATTTTAAAATTACATTCATCAAAAACTAATCTTTCTGCTAAATTTAGAATGTGAGATTTATCATGTGCCGGAATTTCAATGATAAATTTATCAAAATTTAATGATAGATTAGAAATATCTGCAGAATATCCTTCAGCAAAAAGCTTTGGTTCTTTTGGACCCCAATCCATTGAAAGATTTCTTTCAATATTTTTTTCTAATTGAATATTAAGTTTTTCAATGTTTTTCTGAATTAGTAAAAAACAAAAAATTAAGAAACAGATTAAAAATAATACTGTATAAGTAAAAATTAATTTTTTTCTCATTACTTTGGAATCCAAATAAGATAATCTTTGAATTTTTCTTGAGATAATTGAAATTTTTCATTCAATAAATCATGAATAACAATTGATAGATCATAATGATTTTTTTGTACAAGCATCCAATCACAACTTGAGACTTCTTCCTCTAACTCTCCGTATTGCATATATCCATGAATCCCATTGGGAGTCACATATCTTACTCTTGCAGAATTAGGACATTGATCTTTGACATAATCTGAAAAGATTTCCTGATAGCCAATATCAGTGATATAGGGTCGAATTGATTCTGAATATGCCCGCCAATAACTGTACGAACCCTGTGAAACTATTACAAATACAAGCAAAAATAGAAGACTTTTAAAATATTTTATATGAAAATGAAGTCCTAAGGCAAGAAGCAAAGGAATTGTTGGTGATAAAAATTGGTAATGATGCGGTGCCATCCACATTCCAAAAATCACATAAAAAAATGTGGATAAATTAATGATAGTTAGGATGAGCAAGATTTCCTGCCATTGATTGAGAATTTTTTTAGTTTTAAAACTTTCCATAAAAACATGAATACTTATCCAAATGATAACACCTAATAATACTATAGTAGATACTTGAAGTAATGGATTCCAAAAAGTGATTTCATCTGAATATATAGTACCGTAATCTAAATATTTTCCCCATTCTCGGGTCAGACCCCAGCCTCCTATGTAATTTGTATATTCAAGTAGTGGAGTAAAAAAATTTTTAAATAAAGTTGAATGTGTTGGTTCACTGGAATTTGGAAATGCGATTCTTGTATAATAAACCCATGGAAAAACTAAAACACAGTGAAACGAAATGTGTAAAATTTGATTCCAAAAATTCGGTAATTTTTTAAGTATTAAAAGCGCCAGCGCAAATGAAGGGACTAAAACAGCAGCTTGTGGAGACATTTGGACAATTATGTTGATTAGAATACCTGCGATGTGAAAATAAAAAACCTTTCTTTCTTTCAAATATGCATATAGTGATAAGAAAAAGATGACCATAAAAAATGGAATAAAATTGGGATTCCAGAGAAAAGATCCATAATATAATCCCCAAATATTCGTAATGCTATAAAATCCGAAAAGAATTGCTGAATATAAATTTAATTTGAAATATAAAAATGTCGATAGAATCAGAATAGAGAGGACATTAATAAATGCTGTAAAGTAATATAATTGAATTGGCTCATTTAAAAAGTAATATACTGGTGAGAAAATATAATAGAATACGGCAAATGACGGTATCCCGATGCTGTGATTGTATCCAACTAAAGGAAATTGCCCGTCTATAATCTTTTGGAAAACTTCAATTGCTGCTCTCTGGTCATACCAGATACTATTTGCGGGTACTGTCCAATAGTAGTAATAAGAGGTAGCTGTAATACAAAGAACTAGAAAAAAAATGAATGTAAAAGACTGTTTAGACATATCCTAGTAATCTTTCTTAAGCTACCTATGTATCAATCAGGTTGGCGCAATTGCGCCGTTTGGACAAATAAAGTAACCAGCGAGATTTGCGAACTAGCTATGCAATTTACTCACTGCACTAATCATTACTCAATTTCTATTGCACCAGCCATGATGTCTAACGCTACCCTTGCCAAGTCTGCTGCCGGCTTTCTCAGACTCCAGGAAACGTCAAAGATCCATACTTCCAATAACAGGCCTGCAGCACTAACTTGGAGGAATGAGGATGAGAATTTGCGGGATTCTTCACAAGATGGACTCTCGCTTGTTGGTTCAAGTTGCCCCAGCACTCCCCGCAAGCCCACCAGAGAACAAATACGGCTCCTTCATCGAAATCAATAAACTCTGCACTTTCATTGCTAGAAAAGTGTCTATGTTTGATCTGACTAGCGGAGGACTCCGGCATTAGAAAGGTCCTCAACTTTTTCTGTGGATGAAGCACTTTCAAAACAGGTATGGTGCTTTGGTAACAAATGAGGTACCTAGCTACGATCGGCTGTAGCTCGGATATGCTGAAGGGCTATGAGAAATTCAATCCACAGGCTAAGCTTTACGCAGGACAGACCATCATTTCACGAATGATTCAACTGCCAACTCAAGCATGACCTAGCCAAGCTTCACTTAAAACGCTTTTCTACAGCAAATCAAAAACGATTTTGGAAGTTTCTTCGAAACTACTATTCCAGAAGCTAAACAACCATTAATCACAAACACTAGAATTGCAACTTAATTTGCATATCTTGTTCGACGACCCATTCATGAGTGTATTTCAGCAATTTATTATGCTGACATGAGTCAGATGTGATTTCTAATCTTTCGAGTTTAGTTTCAAGGAATTCATCATATGAACAGTTTGATTTTTTCAAGTTATTTTCATTATCGATTCTATATGTAGGTCCAAACAAAATTGGGAAACTTTTACGTGAAGATAGGATTGAGTGTCCAAAATTAAGGCTTTGTATATCAAAGCCAATCAATTCAAGTAGAGTTGCACCAACATCAGGAGTGTGAAATGAAATATTTGAAATGGTGGAATCTGAGTCTGGATCACTAATAAGCATTAGAGGATTTCCGTAGGGTTCTCCTTTCCGCGTTTTTAAATTAACTCCTGGAGTGTCACCGAGGACCATAATTACAGAGTTGTCTAAAAGCCCTGTTTTTAAGAGTCCTTTCCAGAATATTCCAAATGCTTGATCAACACAATGAATTGCATTCAGATGTGCATCGTTATCATTACCATATCTTTCACAATCCTCAGCTGTAAAGAAGGGTCCATGAGTATTTATAAAGAAACTACCCAGAAAGTAAGGTCGTTCAATAGAAATTTCTTTAGGTAGTGTTTCAACAAGAAATTTTGCTAAATCAGTATCTTGTATTCCCCATTCATGACCTCTTGTTAACCATTGTGGATGATTTCTTTCAAAATAACTAGAATCGATTACTTTAATATTATTTCGATTAAAAAATTCACTCAACCCTGAATACCCAAGATGATGACCGACATAAAAGAACTGTTGATAATCAGTCTTTTCAAGTATGTCAAAAAGACAGTTTAGTCCCTTTGTATACTCAGGATTATTTCTGATGTATTCAGGTCCGATGAGCGCATAAATTCCACAAAAACTAGAAATCATACTCTCATGAGTACCGGGGGCACTAGACCTGTAATTAGGATAATAGGTAGATTCTTTTGCGAATTCATCTAAATTCGGTGTTAAATTATCATATGGACTACCGCCAATCTTTAAATAATCTCTACTAAAAGATTCTAAATAAATAACAACCAAATTCTTACTTTTAGTTTTATTCTTAAATTCTTTATTTTGCAAGAGGGATGGGTATATTCCTACTTTTTTTAGATTTGATAATTCTTCTTCAGTGAGGACTATTTTTGGATAATTGATATAATTATTATACTCAGTTATTTCTTTGATCAATAGAAATAGCGATATAACCTCAAAACTATATTTTCTCTCTTGGTACAAAATATACGCGCTTCTAAATCCGAGAAAAAATGTTATTAAAATGGCGATAATTAATGTTGTTGATTTTAATCGTTTTAAAATGATCGTTATTAGGTGCAGTAAGATCAATGCTGAAAATATTCCCACTATTATTGTTAAAAAAATCAATAAAAAATAGTTGTTTAACAAAAAATTGAATGAATCCCAACTTAAGTTTTTAAAAACAATTGCTGAATAACTGATTCCGAAATTCTTTTTCAATCCAAAATCAAAAGATCTTATGATAAATAATATGATCAGCAGACTTAGAAATAAATATTTAGATAATTTTCTTGAGAAATTCCATGTTAGCACCAAAAAGCTTAATAAAATATAAGTAAAGTTCAGGTTTAAATTTATATAAGATGTTGTAAATTGAGTTTCAAAATTTGATTCGACAATAGAGAAATAGATTCTTGGAATTGATAGGAAGAACCAAATAGAAATAGGAATGACTATTAGAAAAAAGATTGAAAATGAAACATTAGAGATTAACTTGGAATTCATGTTTCCATCACCATTTGAATTCGCTATTACATTCATAAAACCTAAAATTCGAATCTTTTTTATATAAAAATTTGAAAGATTTCCAGGAGTAAATTTTAGAAAAATTTAATTCTGTCTATCAGAATCTTTAATCAAAGGAAAGAATAACATTGTGATTAAAAAACTAAATGGTTTTATTAGAAAGTCCCACTTTTTTAGAAAGACACTTAAATTAATATATATATTAGCTTTGTGTTCTTTGATCTCTTGCTTCGTCCCAGAGACTAAACCAAACCAGAACTACGATTGTCAATTGGTTACGAAGGAGTGGTCGCTTGAGGTCAAAGGATTCGACAACTCTGATTCAATTGTGATTGAAGGACTCTCGGGTGCTACTCGGGGTTGCCAAG
>VMBT01000102.1_pt1 | contig 53191 bp, 55 predicted proteins | sample 4404301 | NCBI WGS metagenome assembly VMBT01 (sample SAMN12238535, study PRJNA552566) | marine metagenome | isolation source: Coastal seawater | place: USA: coastal Georgia, Sapelo Island | collected 2008-08/2009-08 | reverse complement strand
CCATCAATTACCCGATGATCAACAGAAAGTGTTAACGACATAACGCTAGCAATAGCAATTGTATTGTCTTCATTTACTATTGGTTTCTTAAGGCTCGCACCAACCGCTAATATCGCACCGTGAGGCGGGTTTATGACAGCATCAAAGTTGTCAATCCCAAACATACCAAGATTTGAAATTGAGAAGCTTCCTCCTTGATATTCATTTGGCATAAGTTTTTTAGAACGAGCTTTTTCTGCGAGCTCTTTCATCTCTTTTGAAAGCTTGGATAAGCTTTTTGCTTCGGCATCTCTTATCACTGGCGTAAATAGCCCATCTTCTACTGCTACTGCTATAGCAATATCAGATGGCTTAAGTTGAAGAATTTTGTCTCCCGCCCAGACAGAGTTAGCTGCTGGAACTGCTTGAAGTGCCAACGCACATGCTTTTATGATAAAATCGTTAATTGAAAGTTTACTATTAGTGTTTGCTAAGTGCTCGTTCATTCTTGATCTTACAATCAATAATTCATCAATTATTATCTCTTTTCTAAGATAAAAATGAGGTACATTTTGTTTTGCTTCAGTCAACCTGGAGGCAACTGTTTTTCTCATACCATTTAATGGTATTTCTTTGAATTCTCGATCAGCATATAGAGTTTCTATTGATGAGTTAGAGCCATGATTAACAACAGGTTTCGCCTTTGTGGACGTAAAATTTTCTTGAACGTTATTTGGACTCGAAACACTAAAACTTAAAATATCGTTTTTAACTATCCTACCATGAGGGCCAGAACCACTGATGCTTTCTAAGTTCAATCCTTTTTCTTTGGCTAATCTTTTTGCAAGAGGGGTAGCGAAAATTCGTTTTGAGGAAGTCTTAGCAATGTTAGTTGAGATTTGTTCCACTTGTACAATTGCTTCTTCGGTACTGTTTGTTTTAGGTTCTTCTTGAACAGTTAAATTTGTAGTCTCACTCGCTTCAAGTTGCTCACCATCATCTAAAATAATGGCAATTGGGCTGTTGACTTTGACACCTTCACTGCCTTCTGAAACCAAAAGTTTCCCCACAATTCCTTCATCAACTGCTTCAAACTCCATAGTTGCTTTATCGGTTTCAATTTCGGCGATAAGATCGCCGCTTGATATTCTATCTCCCTCTTTGACAAGCCATCTGGCAAGCGTTCCTTCTTCCATTGTGGGAGATAGTGCCGGCATTAATATATTCACAGACATTGATGCTCTCCTCTACCTATAGCAAACTTTTTTTGCAGCATTCACAACTTCGTCAGTCGTCACAAGGGCGAGTTTTTCTAAGTTAGCGGCATAGGGCATTGGTACATCCTTACCCGAACAATTTATTACAGGAGCATCCAAGTAGTCGAATGCATGTTCCATTATGTAAGCGGATAGATGGTTTCCTATTGAAGCAATGGGAAAACCCTCTTCCACTGTTATACAACGGTTTGTTTTTGAAACTGACTGAATTAATGTTTCATAATCAATTGGTCTTATAGTTCTTAAATCTATGACTTCTGCTTCTATACCATCTGCAGCTAATTTTTCCGCGGCTTTTAGAGCATATTGCATACCGATGCCGAATGAAACTATTGTGATATCTTCGCCTTTGCGCCAAATCCGTGCTTTTCCAAAAGGAACAACATAATCTTCGACATCAGGTACGTCAAAACTGCGCCCGTATAGAATTTCATTTTCAAGAAAAATAATAGGGTTATTATCTCTTATTGCTGATTTTAATAAACCTTTTGCATCAGATGCTGAATAAGGCGCTGCTACTTTTAGGCCGGGTATATGTGCGTACCATGATGTATAATCCTGGCTGTGTTGCGCGCCTACTCTGGCTGCGGCTCCATTTGGCCCACGGAACACCATTGGGGCCCCCATTTGTCCGCCTGACATATACAGTGTTTTGGCGGCTGAGTTAATTATTTGATCAATAGCCTGCATCGCAAAATTAAAAGTCATAAATTCAACAATTGGTCTTAGTCCAGCAAAAGAAGCCCCGGTAGCTATGCCGGCGAAACCATGTTCAGTAATTGGAGTATCAATAATTCTCTTTGAGCCAAATTCTTCCAATAAGCCCTGACTGACTTTATATGCTCCTTGATATTCAGCAACTTCTTCTCCCATGAGGAAAACAGTTTCATCGCGTCTCAGCTCTTCAGCCATAGCATCTCGCAAAGCTTCTCTAACGGTTTGCTGTTTAACTTTTGTAGCGTCTGTCCATTCTGTTTCGATGACTAATTCTGTGGTAGCCGGTCTTGATTTTGGTTCCACTGTGTTAGTATCAGCACTTAGAACGTCTTGATGCGATACTTCGAGTATTTCTTTTTCTGAGATCTTTTCGCCGTCTTCTATCAAAATAGCTATTGGGCTATTAACTTTTATACCTTCAGAGCCTTCAGAAACTAATATTTTTCCAATAGTTCCTTCGTCAACGGCTTCAAATTCCATTGTTGCCTTATCAGTTTCGATCTCAGCAAGTATATCACCTGCAGAAACAGAGTCGCCTTCTTTGACAAGCCATTTTGCTAGCGTTCCTTCTTCCATTGTTGGTGATAGAGCCGGCATTAATATTTCACTAGTCATTTGCGGTCCCTTCAAGCGTAAATATCAGTATAAAGCTCATCAAGCTCTGGCTCAGGACTCGCCTTGGCAAATTCTGCTGATTCATTTACAATTTTTTTAATTTCTTTATCAATCGATTTGAGATCATCCTCACTTGCGTGTTTACCAGTTAACAAAATCGATCTTATGTTCTCTATGGCGTCTCTCTCTTCACGCATTTTCTGTACTTCTTCACGGGTTCTGTACTTTGCAGGATCGGACATGGAATGCCCTCGATATCTGTAAGTCTTAATCTCAAGAATGTAGGGGCCTTTTCCAGACCGGCAGTGCTTTACCGCTTTATCTCCAGCAGCTTTTACAGAGAGAACATCCATACCGTCGACAGCCTCTCCAGGAATGTCAAAGCCGGCGCCTCTAGTATATATATCAGGCGTAGAGGTCGAACGCAGTTGTGACGTGCCCATAGCATATTGATTGTTTTCGATTACAAAAATTACTGGTAACTTCCAAAGAGACGCCATATTAAATGTTTCATAGACTTGTCCTTGGTTTGCGGCACCATCACCAAAATAAGTAAATGTTACGCGGTCGTTTTCTAAATATTTATCCGCAAAAGCAAGTCCTGCCCCTAGAGGTACTTGTGCTCCGACGATGCCATGTCCTCCGTAGAAGTTCTTTTCCTTACTGAACATATGCATGGATCCGCCTTTACCCTTAGAGTAACCCCCAGCTCGCCCCGTGAGCTCAGCCATTACACCATTTGGATCCATCCCACACGCCAGCATATGACCGTGGTCTCGATACGAAGTAATTCTTTTATCACCCTCTTCAGCTGCCGCCTCTAATCCGACGACTACAGCTTCTTGACCAATGTAAAGGTGACAAAAGCCACCAATGAGACCCATTCCATAAAGTTGCCCAGCCTTTTCCTCAAAGCGTCTTATTAAGAGCATATCTTTATAGTAAGAGAGAAGTTCCTCTGTATTTACGTTAGTCTTTTTTTGACTTTTTTTAGATACCATTCAAGCTCACCCAAAAATAGTTTAGCGTTAAACTATCTTTAAACTATTTATTTAGCAAATGCGATAGGAAAATAAAAATATAACAAAAAAATAGACTTTTTTCCAAAAATTCATAGGTAGGCGATTTGGTTTCGATTGTAAGGTTAGGAAAAATAAAGCTTTAGTTTATTGAATTATCACTTCGTCAGAGCGAATTTGGCCTAATATATCTCTGGCCTGCTCATCTAACAGATCTAAATCCAGATATTCATCAGACATTCTTAAAGTCAGGTTGCGCATTCGCTCAACTTCGTTTTGAAGCATTGCAAGTTCGGCTTCCAATTTTTGTGCGTCACTGATTATTTCTGCTCTTCGAAATAATCCGTAATCACCTTGCACTGCAGCAAACGTAAAATAAAGACCCAGCATCAATGTAACTGCGAATACAGCTAACGTAACCCAGGGAATTGATAATCTTGCTGAACTCATAACCAACCTTTAACCGCCCAATGAGTGAGCTTAGATCGATAGAATCACAGATTGATTCGCAAGGGAATCCCCTATTTTAAAAAAAATCACTTTTTTTTAAAAAAACTAAGTTTTTGATGCTTCTGCTATTGAAGATACGGTTTGTTTCAGCGCCGAATTAAACTCTTCAGCACTTTGATGAATAAACAAGCTTTGCGTTAGTGCTCTAGAAAAAGAAGCGATCATTCCAAAATTTTGACTTAATCGTTTGTTTGCTTCTGATAGAGAATAGCCTCCAGATAAAGCTACAATCCTTAAGACATTAGGATGCTTGACTAAATCTTGGTAGAGGTTTTCTTTTTCTGGAAGAGTTAACTTTAGTAAAACCTTTTGTTTGGAGTTTAAACCATTCAAATTTCTAGTTAAACTTTTGTGTAGATAATCTTCAGCCTCTGATTTCTTATCAATATTGATCGTTACTTCGGGTTCAATAATAGGTGTTAATCCAGCTTCTAAAATTGTTTTCCCAATTTCGAATTGCTGGTTGACGATTTTGTCTATTCCTAATGCATTGTCTTCATCAATTACAGATCGCATTTTCGTACCAAAAATACCAAACTCGGAGGCTTTTCTAAGTGTTTTATGTAAATCTGGAATGTTTTTCATAAGACGAACACCGTTTTCTGAGTCTTTTAAACCTTTGTCGACTTTTAAAAATGGAATAACTTTTTTGCTATTCCAAAGAAATTCAGCAGTCGGAACTCCAGAAATATGACGTTCCATAGTTTGTTCGAATAATATTGCTCCAAGAATATGGCTTTGGTCAAAAGAAGGACTTGTAATTATCCGCGTACGCATATCATGGATAAGATTGAACATTTGTTCATCATTTTTGTACTGATCTTCCGAAATTCCGTATAGTTGAAGAGCTTTGGGCGTAGATCCGCCGCTTTGATCTAGTGCAGCTATAAAGCCTTCATCTTTCTGGATTCTTTCTAGTTGTTCAGTTTTAATCACATTTTTCTCCATATCGATTGAAAAAAGATGTAAGAGACCGGTGGATACAATTCAATCCTGATTGCGCTATCATAACTTTTGAAAATAAATAATAATAAGAAATTTAGTTTTCTTTTAGACACAAGATCCCTGGTAATTCTTTTCCTTCTAGCCATTCCAGAAAAGCACCACCTGCTGTTGAAATATACGTGAATGAGCCGGTTACTCCTGCCTTATTTAGCGCCGACACTGTATCTCCACCTCCCGCCACAGAAATTAAATCTCCTTTTTTTGTTTTTTCAGATGCAAATTTAGCAGCCTGGCTTGTTGCTTGGTCAAATGGATTTATTTCAAAAGCACCTAACGGTCCGTTCCATAAAAGTGTTTTGGCATTGGATATACATTTTTTTATTTTATCGACCGTTAATGGTCCTGCATCCAGTATCATATAATTTTCTGGGCATTTATTACTGTCTACAACGGATGTTGGTATATTTTCTGACAGCTCTTTTGCAACAACAAGGTCAATTGGCAAAATGATTTCACATGAATATTTTTCTGCTTTTTTAAGGATTCTTAAAGCAGTCGATGTTAAGCTTTCTTCTACTAGTGATCGACCAACCCTAATTCCTTTTGCCAAAAGAAAAGTATTGGCCATAGCTCCACCAATAATAATAAAATCCACCTTTTCTATTAGATTTTCGAGTAATGCAATTTTTGTAGAAATTTTGGCTCCACCAACTACTGTAGCAACGGGCCGTTCCGGCTGGTCTAGAACTCTTTCCAAAGCATTAAGTTCTGCCTCCATCAATTTCCCAGCACATGAAGGCAAATGTTTTGCCAAACCTGCTGTGCTTGCATGGGCTCTATGAGACGCAGAAAAAGCATCATTGCAGAATATGTCACCAAGTGCCGCTAAGGATCGAGAAAATTTAAGGTCATTTTCTTCTTCCCCTGGATAAAAGCGCGTATTTTCAAGTAAGATAACCTCGTTTTGTTCTGCTATTTTGATGGCAGTTTCGGCACTTGGCCCTATACACTCAGCAACAAAAATAACTTTTGATTTAAGGTGTGCTTCCAATTCTTCCCGGATATGTACAAGACTTAAATTTGGCTTTCTCTCGCCTCTAGGGCGTCCTAAATGCGCCAGCAAAACTGGAGCCCCGCCGTTTTGTATTATTGTATTGATTGTGGGCACTATTTTTTTAATGCGGGTGACGTCTGATACTTTCCCATTCACCATCGGTACATTGAGGTCAACTCGCGTTAGAACCCGCTTCCCATTTAAACTCATTTGGCTCAGTGTTTTCCAGGACATCACATTCACTCTTACTTAACATATGCTTTTTCAAGACATTTCTATTCTGCTCCAAGCCATATCTTGTTCTTATGGTTTGTAAAGCGTAGGAAGGAGATAAATTTTAAAGGAGTGGCCGATGGTTAAAATTAAAGATGCAGAAAACACAATCTTAATGGAATTAAAAAATGGGACCGTTACAATTGAACTTTTGCCAGACATAGCACCTGGTCATTGTGAGCGAATGAAAGAATTGGTTAGATCTGGTCAATATGACAATGTTTCCTTTCATCGCGTCATAGATGGTTTTATGGCGCAAACAGGTGATGTTCAATTTGGTAATATGGAAAATGAATATCAGCCACACAGAGCAGGCACTGGAGGATCAGATTTACCTAATCTGAAGGCTGAATTTTCTGGGATTCCTCACGATAGAGGAACTTTAGGAGCTGCCCGTAGTCAAAACCCAGATAGTGCTAATAGTCAGTTTTTTATCAATTTTAATGATAATCATTTTCTGAATCGGCAGTATACAGTTTATGGACGAGTAATTGAGGGAATGGACCTTGTAGATGAAATTGTCAGAGGTGAGCCGCCTGCAAACCCGGATAGAATGGTAAGCGTTAAGGTTGCTGCTGATGTATAAGGCTTTATGTTTTTTAATTTTATTTGGATCTCCACTTTTTGCAGCAAGTTTGACAATATCTGTAGATGGCGAAGCCAAGGGCGAAATAAAAATTGATCTTTTCGAAGAAGTTGCGCCATTGCATGTTACACAAATTTTAAATTTAGCGGAGGCGGGACTTTACAATAATGTAGTTTTTCATCGTGTAATAGACGGTTTTATGGCTCAAACAGGAGATGTTGAATATGGAAAGGCAGGGAGTGATACATCTTTAGCAGGTCGTGGTGGGTCTGAACTCCCAAATATTCCAGGTGAATTTTCCGATATCGACTTCGATAGGGGTGTTGTGGGTATGGCTAGAGCTCGGAGTCCTGATAGTGCTAACAGCCAATTTTTTATAATGTTTGAAGCAGGTTACTTTTTAAACGGACAGTATACTGTTGTTGGAAAAGTTACTTCTGGAATGGAAATTGTCGACAAAATCAAAAGAGGCGAAGGACCAAATGGTTCAGTTTTAGGAGAACCTGATAAAATGGTATCTGTCGTGGCATCTGATTAAATAACTTTTCAAATGTAAATCTTTGCATTGAAATTTATAAAATAGCTATAACGGTCTAAAGAAGTGTAACTAAAGCGTGACGCTTCTTTCCGGCTGAAAGCTTAACCGGTTTTGTTAGCATTTTGGCGGTTAAAACTAAGTTTGTGTTTGTAACTAATTTATCATCCAGCCTCGCTCCATTTTCAGCAATTAAGCGCTTTGCTTCTTTTCCAGACTTGGCCAAACCCGCTTTAACGAACGCCTGCACTATCGGTACGCCATCCGAAATTTCATTTTCTCTAAATGAAATAGTTGGCAAATCTTCACCTATTCCACCTTTTTCAAAAACTTCTGAAGAAGTTTGCGCCGCTGTTAGTGCAGCATCCCGTCCGTGCAAAAGAGCAGTGACCTCATTGGCTAAAATGATTTTTGCATCATTAACTTCTGATCCTTCAAGTTTTTCAAGACGACTGCACTCGTCCAGAGGTAGCTCCGTATATAATTTCAAAAAACGAGCCACATCAGCGTCTGTTGTATTTCTCCAAAATTGCCAAAACTCATAGGGTGATAGCATATTTGCGTTTAGCCAAATGGCTCCATCTTGAGATTTCCCCATTTTTTTACCATCAGAGGTTGTGAGTAATGGGGAAGTAAGGCCAAAAACCCGTTCGTCGGAAATACGTCGAGTCAACTCCATACCGTTGATTATGTTTCCTAGCTGATCCGAACCACCCATTTGAAGTTTGCAATTATATCTTTTGTTAAGCTCATAAAAATCATATGCCTGAAGTATCATGTAATTAAATTCTAGAAATGATAGGCTTTGCTCTCTGTCCAAGCGACTTTTGACACTTTCAAAACTTAACATTCTATTTACACTAAAATGGCGCCCAATGTCCCTTAAAAATTCTAAGTAATTCAAGTTAGACAGCCATTCATCATTATTGATCATTAAGGCGTCATTCGGCTTTTCACCATAGTCAAGATAGGCTGAAAAAACTTTTTTTATCCCGGAAATATTACCCTCAATTTGTGCCTCGCTCAGTAAAGGTCTTTCATCTGCCCTAAATGAAGGGTCGCCGACTTTAGTTGTGCCCCCGCCCATGAGTGTTATAGGCTGGCCACCTGTCTTTTGTAACCATCGAAGCATCATAATTTGGATTAAACTGCCGACATGTAAAGATTGAGCGGTTGCGTCAAAACCGATGTAAGCAGCAATATTTCCATTGAGTATAGAATTATCAAGGCCTTCATAATCAGTACATTCAGCTACAAACCCGCGCTCAATCATTATCTTCAAAAAGTCGCTTTTGGGTGCGTATGACATATGGGCCTCTTTAAATCAGTGCATAAATTTTCTACTCTCGCCTATAGCTAAGAGAAACAGTATTTAGCAAGGTAAAGTTTTTTGGAAATATTTTATTTCACTGGAATTTTTTTAAAAATATTTGAAAGATCAAAGTCGGTTTTATTGAAAAGCTAATTTCTTTCGACACTTTGTCTTTCAAAACTTTTGGCTTTTCGTTAGCGCTAACACATGTTAAAGCGCATCTGTGTTTAGTAGAGGGCATTCATGGTATCTCGAGTTATACCCGTCACTTCATTTGATTTGGTCATTTTTGGTGCAACAGGCGATTTGGCGAAAAGAAAAATTTTTCCTGGATTATTTAGAAGATTTCTTGCAGGTCAAATGCCAAAGGACTCTCAAATAGTTGGTGCTGCACGATCAAGTTTATCTATCAAAACTTTCAATGATCTTGTTGAAAATTCTATTAAAAATTTCATTGAGATAAACTATCACCAAGAAGATCTTAAAAATTTTTTAAAGTGCATCAATTATGTTCAGATTGATGCAACCGGCACAAATGGATGGAATGAACTGAAAAAAGCACTTAGACCAAAAAAAACAAGGGCTTTTTATTTTTCAGTCTCACCCTCTTTATTTGGAAGTTTGGCGGAACGTTTACATAATTATGAAATTACCACTAAAAACAGCAGAATTGTTGTGGAAAAGCCTTTTGGTAGAGATCTAAAGACAGCAAAAGAGCTCAATGCAATATTGGCAGAGCATTTTACTGAAGAGCAAATCTATCGCATCGATCATTACCTGGGCAAAGAAACGGTTCAAAACCTAATGGCCATCAGGTTTGGTAATATGTTGTTTGAGCCTTTATGGAATGCTCAGTATGTCGACCATATTCAAATCACAGTTTCTGAAACTGTTGGTGTTGGCGATCGCGGTGAGTATTACGATGAGTCTGGCGCAATGAGAGATATGGTTCAAAATCATCTAATGCAACTCCTGTGTTTAATTGCCATGGAACCGCCTGCTCGGTTTGAGCCCGACTCTGTGAGAGATGAAAAATTAAAGGTTATAAGAGCACTCGACCCTGTCGCTCCGCATCATATTGTTCGCGGTCAGTATGGACCGGGCAATGAACACGCAGATTACAGGACAGGTGTACAAAATCCAAAATCCAAAACAGAAAGTTTCGTAGCTCTTAAAGTCAACATCAGTAACTATCGGTGGGCTGGTGTCCCGTTTTATCTTCGTACCGGTAAAAGACTAAAGGCGAGAACATCTGAAATAGCTGTTGTGTTCAAGGAAAAGCCCCATAGTATCTTTGGTCCAGAGGCAGGAAATCATCAAAATGCCCTCATTATTAGACTTCAACCTGATGAAGGAATTACAATGGATGTAACAATTAAAGAGCCTGGACCAGGTGGTATGCGTTTGATTGACGTTCCTTTAGATATGACATTTTCTGAAACCCTAGGCATAGACGAAAATACAGTTCCTGATGCTTATGAAAGGCTAATAATGGATGTGATAAGAGGTAATCAAACTCTATTCATGCGGGGTGACGAAGTTGAGGCGGCTTGGGCATGGACGGATCCCATAATTAAAGGATGGATAGAAAGAAACGATGTCCCAAAACCTTATGAGAGTGGGAGTTCTGGCCCGCAGGATAGTTTAACTCTTCTAGAGCGTGAAGGTCGAAATTGGCGTCAAATACTTTGATCAATTTTTTAGAATATAGTGATAGAGAAGTTTTGGTTTCGCAGGTCACGCAAACCCTTGCGTCTGATTTATCGTCATCGATAGAAGAAAGAAGAAATGTTATTTTCTCTGTTCCAGGCGGTAGTACTCCTGGTCCAATTTTTGACAAGCTTTGCGAATTTGATTTGGATTGGAAAAGAGTTAGTATAATTCTTAATGATGAACGCTGGGTTCCCGAAAATAGTGAGCGTTCAAATACTAAATTATTGCGCGAACGATTATTAATTAAAAATGCTTCTGATGCGACCTATATCTCTATGTTCTGTGATGCTTTAACACCGGAGCTTGGAATTCCAAAATTACAACAACAGATAGAAAGCAAATTACCCATCTCAGTTCTGCTTTTTGGCATGGGAGAGGACATGCATACGGCGTCTCTTTTTCCTGGTGGTGATAATCTTGACAAAGCACTTTCCAGTGAGGCTCCAACCTTATTACCAATGCGAGCAGATGGTGCTTCAGAAGCAAGAGTAACTTTGACAGCCCCTGTATTGAATAGCTCTAGAATTAAGCATTTGGTGATTTTTGGTAAAGAAAAACGTTCTGCCTTTGAAAAAGCTATGTCTTTGCCAAGTAAGCTCGCGCCGATTTCAGCTATTTTGCCTGGAGCAAGTGTGCACTGGGCCGCATAGTTAGTGAGGTTTTAATGTTTGATCAGTTGTTCCAGCACCTTAATCAGATCAAGGACAGAAAAATCAATTCGCTATTTGATCAGGATAAAGACCGCGTGTCTAAATTTTCGATTTTTCAGGAAGATTTATATTTTGATTTTTCCAAAACAAACATTGATGAAAAGGCATTAAAGTTACTAATCAATTTAGCCAAATCTAGACGCATTTTTGAGGCTCGGGATGCAATGTTCAGAGGTGAGCCGATAAACAGTAGTGAGGGTAGGGCTGTTTTACACACAGCGTTAAGAGATTTGAACGGTAGCCCAGTTTATGTTGATCAAACAGATGTAATGCCTTCAATTTTGCAAACCTTAGAAAAAATGATGCTGTTTGCTGAGCGTATACGGTCAGGCCAATTCACTGGTCAAGGTGGCGCCATAACAGACGTTGTTAATATTGGAATAGGAGGTTCTGACTTAGGGCCATCGATGGTAGTAGAAGCTTTGTCTCCATATCACGATGGACCAAATTGTCATTTTATATCAAATGTTGATGGGGCTCATATCCATGACGTACTATCAAAATTAAACCCCGAAACTACATTTATAATTATTGCTTCTAAAACTTTTACAACATCGGAAACAATGCGAAATGCCCAAACTGCCTATTCTTGGATGTCTAAGAAAGTTGATAAAGCTCATTTGCAATTTGCAGCCGTTTCCTCAGCGGTTCAAAAAACTGATGAATTTGGTATTTCTCGTGATCTTGTTTTTGGATTTGAAGACTGGGTAGGTGGCCGTTACTCCCTTTGGGGTCCCATAGGACTTTCGATTATTATCGCTCTGGGAGCAAATGCATTCAAACTGCTTTTAAGTGGTGCTCACGAAATTGATACCCACTTTAAGACTGCAGATATGCAAGAGAACTTACCGGTAATTCTAGCTTTAGTAGGTATTTGGCACAATCAAATTTGTGATTATTCAACCAGAACAGTATTGCCTTACGATCAAAGGCTTAGCAAACTTCCAGCCTATTTTCAGCAATTAGAAATGGAAAGTAACGGTAAAGGCGTTGATCTTGATGGAAGTCCCTTGAGTTTTCACTCTGGTCCAGTTGTTTGGGGAGAGCCGGGTACTAACGGTCAACACGCATTCTTTCAATTGTTACACCAAGGGACGCGAATAATACCTTGCGAATTTTTAGTGGCTTCTGAATCTCATGAGGCGTATTTAGATCATCATCATAAATCATTATTATCAAATTGCTTTGCTCAGTCTGAAGCCTTAATGCGAGGTCGTAGTTTTAAAGAAATATCCTCTATGCTGAGCAGTGGTCAGATGAAGCAGGATGAATTTGAAAAACAGGCAAAACATAGAGTTTTCCCTGGAAACCGACCTTCCACAACTCTTCTATACCCCAAATTGACACCAAAAATTTTAGGAAAAATAATAGCTTTATATGAACATAGAGTTTTTGTGGAGGGTAAGATTTTAGGGATCAATAGCTTCGATCAATGGGGTGTTGAGTTGGGTAAAGAACTGGCTACCGACTTGGAAAAAGTTTTTATCGATGGGTCCGAAAGCAAAGATTTAAACTCTTCAACTGAAAATTTAATTAAGATCGCTAAAGCTATGCGGCAATAATTTACCTGTTATAGATTTTTGCGTGGTTAATTTTGATTGACTCAATTCTTTTATGAGTTGGTGGGTGGCTCATCATCCAAGCGGGCACTGAGCCTTGCATATTTGATATTTTTTCTAACTTTTTGAACATAGAAATTTGGGGTTCTACCCCAATACCAGATTTTATCAGTAGAGCTGAAGCATATTCATCTGCCTCATATTCATCCCTTCTTGATAGCTTGGCCATTAATAAATTTCCAATAATTCCAGCAATAAAACCTCCCAAACCAGGAACTAAACGCGAAAGTACAGCACCAAGAGCAGCCCGAACAGCATTTTGTCCAGAAAAATCGATCATCCTTCTTCTAATATGACCCAATGCTACATGCCCTAATTCATGAGCCACTACGGAAGCAATTTCATCAACTGTAATTTCGCCATTTTGATATTTTTTGTAAAAGCCCCGTGTAATAAAGATTCTACCGTCAGGCGCTGCTAAACCATTTATTGGTTCTGTTTCAAAAATATTCAATCGGATTTTCTCAACCTCAAGAACATTTGCGAACTTGATCATTATTTTATCTAGATTTGGATCCAGCAAGGGGTTCGACTGCTTAGATAGTTGCCTTTTCAACGACCAAGCGGAAAATTGAAACATGACTACTCCATATAGCCCTGCTAAAACTATTGGAATTATAACAGTAGACATGTGAAAAATAACCTAAAATTCTTCAACGAGCTAATTCTTTCATTCCCTGCTCTAAGCCCTCTAAGGTCATGGGTACCATCTTATTTTCAAATATTTCTTTAATCATCTCTATCGACTGAGTATAACCCCAAAGATTTTGTTTTACTGGATTTATCCAAAGATTGTTTGGCCATTGACAACGAATTCTGTTCAACCAAACTTGACCAGCTTCAGCATTGTAATGTTCATTAGCGCCGCCGGGAAAAGCTATTTCATAAGGCGACATTGAAGCATCTCCAACGCATATGCATTTATAGTCATTTCCATACGTTCGAATTATTTCGTCTGTTGGAATTTGCTCTGTCCATCTTCTTCGGTTGTCTCTCCATACGCCTTCGTAAATACAGTTGTGAAAATAAAAATATTCTAAATGCTTAAATTCACTTCGTGCAGCAGAAAAAAGTTCCTCCACTAATTTTATATAGGGATCCATAGAGCCACCTACATCTAAAAAAAGAAGAACTTTCACAGCATTTCGTCGTTCGGGACGTGTTTTTACATCTAAGTAACCATTTTCTGCAGTTGATTGAATTGTTTTATCAATATCCAACTCTTCTTCTGCTCCGTCTCTTGCCCATTTTCGCAGCCTTTTTAGGGCTACCTTAATATTGCGTGTACCTATTTCGATAGTATCATCTAGATTTTTAAAGTTACGCTTATCCCAAACTTTCACAGCTTTTTTGTGGCGACTTTCGTTTTGTCCTATTCTTATACCCTCTGGATTGTACCCATATGCACCGAAGGGACTTGTTCCTGCGGTTCCTATCCATTTATTACCACCTTGATGCCTTGATTTCTGTTCTTCCAGACGTTTTTTTAACGTCTCCATTAACTTTTCAAACCCACCTAGAGAATTGATTTCTTCCATTTCTTGTTTGCTTAAGTGTTTTTCGGCCAATTTCATCAACCAGTCTTGAGGTAACTCTTTAATATTGATTATGTCTTGTAGAGAAATCTCTTCTAGGCCGTTAAATGTATAAGAAAAAGCCCTATCAAATCGATCAAGGTGCCTTTCGTCTTTTACCATAATCGTACGACCCAAAATATAGAAATTTTCAATTTCGTAAGTAGCTAAGTTTTTACTTAATGCCTCTAAAAAGGTCAGATATTCTCTTAAACTAACAGGAACACCGGATTTACGCAGATTTTCAAAAAATTGAATAAACATTTAATTACAGAAAATTACGGTGTACAATTAAAGTTAAAATTAATGTAATTAAAGCAAAGGCAATAGCGTAACCGGCTGCGTAAAAAGCTACGTCCAAAATAGCCCCCTTTCTTTTTTTTGCGGTCCTGCCACCTATAAAAGCGCCAAATATTGCTGCTATAAGATACATTTAAACTCCTAATTTTTCAACAAAGTTAACGTTGATTTCGGGCTAAGAAAGCGAGTCGCTCGAATAGCTGCACGTCTTGTTCATTTTTTAGCAATGCTCCGTGTAATTTGGGTAATGCCGATGAGGTCTCGCGTCGTAAATCTTCTGGTTTTAGATCTTCGGAAAGCAAAAGCTTTAACCAATCGAGGACCTCAGAAGTTGAAGGCTTTTTCTTTAACCCAGTTTGTTCTCTGATTTCAAAAAACTGGGATAAGGCTGTTGAAAGCAGATCGTCTTTAATTTTAGGGTAGTGAACCTTTACAATTTTTTGCAATGTTTCTTGATCAGGAAATTTAATGTAGTGAAAAAAACATCTTCGCAAGAAAGCATCGGGAAGTTCTTTTTCGTTGTTTGAAGTAATAATGACAACTGGTCTGTGTTTAGCGGCGATGGTTTTCCCTGTTTCATAAACATAGAACGACATTTTATCCAATTCCTGCAGTAAGTCGTTTGGAAATTCTATGTCGGCTTTATCTATTTCGTCTATCAACAAGACGACTTTTTTGTTGCTTTCAAAAGACTCCCAAAGTTTTCCTTTTCGAATATAATTTGAGATTTCGTTGACCCTTTGGTCACCCAATTGACTATCACGTAAACGTGATACGGCATCATATTCATATAAACCTTGTTGTGCTTTAGTTGTGGATTTTATATTCCATTCTAGCATATCCAAATCTAATCCTAGCGCTACTTGCTTTGCTAGTTCTGTTTTCCCTGTTCCGGGTTCGCCTTTTATTAACAAGGGGCGCTCTAGGGTCACTGCAGCGTTTACTGCGACCGTTAAATCTTCAGTGGCAATGTAGTTTTTGGTACCATTAAATTTCATCGGGAGCCTCTTTTTATCAATTTATTACAACTACCCAAATAATCTAAATGCTTCAATCTTTTGATTTGGCTAGTGACAAATTACCTTGGGTAGTTTACCTGAGGCCCAAGGGGATGAAGCGATGAACATAAAAAGAGGCTTGCATGTCCAAATTTGAAACGCTTGAGGGGAGGGTGAATATGAAGCCTGAAGTTTTTCTTCCAGATGACTATAGACCGGCTGAAGACGAGCCGTTTATGAACGATCGTCAATTGGAGTATTTTAAACGTAAGTTATTAATTTGGAAGGCAGATTTAATGTCTGACAGCAAGGAGACTATCGAGGGTCTTCAGGATAGTACTCGCAATATACCTGACATAGCGGACAGAGCGAGCGAAGAAACAGATCGTGCTTTAGAGCTTCGAACAAGAGATCGACAAAGAAAATTAGTCGCAAAAATTGATTCTGCGTTACGGAGGATTGATGAGGGTGAGTATGGCTATTGTGAGAAAACAGGTGATCCTATTTCGCTCAGGAGATTAGATGCGAGACCAATTGCCACAATGACTCTAGAGGCTCAAGAAAAACACGAGCGCAAAGAAAAGGTTCATCGGGACGATTAACTTTGCAATGACTCGGGTTTTATTACTGATGAATTGTAGTTAGGACGAGCATAATGCCTTGTTGAAAATTGCAGTAATTGGGGCTGGAGTGTCTGGTTTGAGCGTAGCGAGCCTTTTAGCTAAGGCTGGCTACAATATAACTGTATTTGAGAAAAGTGACGCAATTAGTGAAATAGGTGCCGGAGTACAAATTTCGCCAAATGGTTTTTGTGTATTGAAAGAAATAGGTGTTTCTGAAAGGGCTCTAAAAAAATCTATTTGCAACAACTCAATAGCGATATGTGACTATCAGAAGGGCAAAAGATTACTTCAATTTGAGCAACGCTCTGCTTTAGGAAATAAAAACTTTCGGCTTATGCACAGAGCAGACCTTATTGATATTCTATTGGAGGCTGCAGAAAGTAACAAAGTCAGCATAAAATTAGGTTGCTCTGCCGATGCCAGTTTGCTCAGCGATCAATACTCTATTGTAATTGCGGCTGATGGCGTTCATTCAAAAACTAGAAACTTTCTAAATCCAAGCCAAAGAAAAAATAGTGACGTTGGTTACTTTGCCTGGCGCGCCATTGTTCCCAATACTATTAATCATCATGATGGGGTTAGGGTAACTGTAGCGCCAAATAAACACGTAGTGTCTTATCCTATCAGGGATAGAAAAAAATTAAATCTTGTATTGATACAAGAGTGCAAAAACGAGGGAGTTTTTGAGTGGAGTTTGGAGGAGAGCCCAGATCAAGTTAGAAGAATATTTTCTGATTTTGGGGGAGATTTGGGGGAGGCTTTTTGCGAAATAAAAAAAGTGAATAGATGGGGGTTAAGCTCTCACAATATTCCAACGAATTGGGGTAAAGATAATATTGTTTTAATTGGGGACGCATTGCATCCAATGCTACCATTTTTGGCGCAAGGGGCCAACTTTGCACTAGAAGATGCATTCGTTTTAGCGAAGTTAATCGATTTGTATACTATGGAAGAGGTTACTGATAAATATGTTCAGATCAGAAAGCCGCGTTTATTACGTTTAATGAAGCAGATCAAAAAAAATGCATGGAATTTTCATTTAAAGCGCGGATTTTTTAGGGCATGCGCGCATCGTGGATTGGTTTTGTTAGATAAAACTTTGCCACAGTCTGCTGAGCGCCCATTTCGTTGGTTGTATAGTCACGATATTACAAAATTAAACATTTAATTTGATCCAAATAGGTACATGGTCAGAAGGTTTTTCACGCCCTCGGATATCACTGTCTATCTTACAATCAGTCAAAAGGTCTGAGCAGTTGGGAGACAAAAGAAAATGGTCAATTCTAATTCCATCGTTTTTATTCCAAGCACCCGCTTGGTAATCCCAGAAGCTGTAATGACCCGGGCCATCATTACATGCCCTGAATGCATCTAAAAACCCCAAGTTTAGTATTTTCCTAAACTTAGAGCGACTTTCCAATTTAAAAAGGGCATCATTCACCCAGTTTTTTGGTGATGCAGCATCCTCTGCTTGAGGAATAATATTGAAATCTCCTGCCATTAAAGAGGGTTTTTCAGAACTAATCAGTTCTTTTGCTCTATTATAAAGTCTATCCATCCATTCCAATTTGTAATCATATTTTGGACCTGGAAGAGGGTTGCCATTTGGAAGATATAAGCAACAGATTTTTATTTCATGGGGCAAGCAAATTGTTGCTTCTATCCATCTTGCTTGTTCGTCACTTTTATCCCCTGGTAGTCCACGTTCAATTTCTCTTAGTGGATATTTTGACAATATAGCAACGCCATTAAAAGACTTCTGACCGTGCGTTTCAACATTATATCCTAATTCTTCAAAAATCTCTCTAGGGAAAGCCTCATCTACTGATTTAATCTCTTGGAGTAGTACTACGTCTGGCTTGGCTTCCTTTAACCATTCAAGCAAAGCAGGTGTTCTAGCCTTAATGCCATTAATGTTGAAGCTTGCTATTTTCATGAATTTTTAAATTGAAAAACTTGTGCCACATCCGCAAGAAGAGCTGGCATTTGGATTGTCTATAATAAAACGGGCTCCAATCAATTCATCAGAAAAGTCTATTGTGGCATTACTAAGAAAGGGTAGTGACGTGCTATCGATGAAAACTTTATTGCCTTCCTTTTCCAATATGAGGTCATCTTCATGTTTTATATCTAATTCTATGTTGTATTGAAAACCAGAACACCCTCCACCTTCAACGGCGACACGAAGCCCTTTATTTGAGGTAACTGGAATGATCTCAGCCAGCCTTTCAAAAGCACGATCGGTAACTTTTGGGGGAAGTTGCATTTTTATCTCCACTTAACAAAACATAGATAGCAATAAAGATCACTTGTATTTATATAGTGACCAAAGAAACTGTAAACAAGGAAATATCTATTATGCTTGCTCGATTTGCTGCCGATCCAAGCTTTGCAAAAAATAAAACTAATTATAGATATTTTAACGAAGATGAAAGTAACTTTCGCTCATGTTATCAGAGAGATAGAGACCGTATTTTACATTGTTCGGCTTTCAGAAGGTTAAAGCATAAAACACAGGTTTTTGTGGAACATGAGGGTGATTATTTTCGTACTCGTTTGACGCATACTCTAGAAGTTGCACAAGTTGCCAGAACTATTAGTACAGCGTTAGACTTAAACTTTGATTTGTCCGAGACAATCGCTCTGGCGCATGATTTGGGCCATGCTCCATTTGGTCATACTGGTGAGGAGGCTTTAGATGATTTAATGAAAGCGTATGGTGGATTTGATCATAATGCTCAAGCACTGAGAATAGTCACGAAACTGGAGCGACATTATGCAGATTTTGATGGACTTAATCTTACTTGGGACACTTTAGAGGGGATTGCGAAGCATAACGGTCCAGTAGAAAACCCCATTCCATATGCACTTAATAATTATAATTCTGTTCAGAGCCTTAATTTAGAGAGCTTTGCAAGTGCAGAAGCGCAAGTAGCGGCTATTTCAGATGATATCGCTTACAACAGCCATGATCTGCACGATGGTTTGAGGGCTAAGCTATTTACTGATGATGATTTGAAGCAATTGCCATTACTTAATCAATGTTATGGTGCGGTTGATAAAATTTACCCAAATTTAGATCAATACCGACGAAGACACGAAGCCCTACGGCGTTTTTTTGGAATGCTTGTTGAGGATGTGATTTCTAAATCAAAAATTATTATTCTAGAGCTTTCACCTAAGTCTATAGACGATATTCGTAATGCAGGTAAATCCGTTATTCAATTTTCAGATGAAGTTTTTCTAGCATTAAATGAAATAAAATCATTTTTGTTCAATAATATGTACCGTGCTCCTAAAGTGGTTGAGATGCGAAAAATTGTAACAATTAAATTGCAAAACCTATTTAAAAAATATTTTGATGATCCAAGCTTTTTACCTTCAGACTGGAAGCTGAAATCAGATTTTACTACTAGCGAAACTGATTTAGCGCGAATGGTGGCCGATTACATTTCTGGCATGACTGATCGTTATGCTTTAAATCAGTATAGTAAGTTGTTTGAGGTGGATAATCCCTAAAAAATCAAAGTTTAGATAGTGAGCTGAATTAATGTAGCTTGATCTTGACGTAGCTGTAGACCCTGCTAAACCGCAAAAAAAGGATTAAAAGGCTTATGGATCTATTTTTTAAGGTAAGGCAGTATGTCCTGGGTGAATTGGACAGCATGGTTGCCGCCGGAGAGCTTCCCTCCAATCTGGATATGGCTGGTGTAACTGTTGAGCCCCCTCGAGATCCTTTGCATGGCGATATGGCCACTAATGCAGCTATGGTTTTAGCAAAAGCAGCAAAAAAAAACCCAAGGGAAATAGCGGAAAAGTTGGCAAAGCGCCTGGCTTCTTTGGACATTATTGACAGTTCAGAAGTTGCAGGTCCTGGGTTTTTAAATCTTAGGATCAACGTGAAGGTCTGGCAATCGATCTTTAGTAAAGTCTTAGAGTTGGGTAATTCTTATGGTCGAACAGGGCTTGGTAATAATTCACGGGTCAATGTTGAATTTGTCTCAGCTAACCCAACTGGGCCACTGCACGTCGGGCACACTCGGGGTGCAGTATTCGGAGATGCGCTCTCACGATTGCTCAGCTTTGCTGGATACGATGTTACGCGGGAATATTATATAAATGACGGTGGGTCCCAGGTCGATACACTCGCCAGGTCGGTCTATCTACGATATTTGGAGGCGCATGGTAAGGATGTTGCTTTTGAAGATGGCACATATCCGGGTGATTATCTCATCCCCGTAGGACAAGCGCTTAAAGATAAAGTAGGTTCTGACTACATAGATAAAGCTGAACATTATTGGTTAGATGATGTGCGTCAATTTGCAACTGATGCGATGATGAGCCTCATAAAGGAAGATCTCGCTTCATTAGGTATTGAGATGGATAACTTTTTTTCAGAAAAATCTCTTTACGGTGTTGGAAAGATTGAAGAAGCAATTGAAAATCTTAAAAGTAAAAATTTAATTTACGAAGGCGTTCTGGATCCACCCAAAGGAAAAAAGGTAGAAGATTGGGAACCTAGGGTTCAAACTTTATTTAAATCAACGCTTCATGGCGATGATGTTGATCGACCTATTAAGAAGTCTGACGGAGCTTGGACATATTTTGCCCCAGATATTGCTTATCATTTCGATAAAGTGGATCGTAAATTTGATCAGCTTATTGATGTTTTTGGTGCGGATCATGGTGGCTATGTAAAGCGAATGAAAGCTGCTGTTTCTGCACTTTCAAATGATGAAGTTAAATTTGATATAAAATTAACTCAGTTAGTAAAGTTATTTAAAAATGGAGAGCCTTTTAAAATGTCAAAAAGGGCGGGAACGTTTGTAACTTTACGCGATCTTGTTGATCAAGTTGGCTCTGACGTTACCCGATTTGTTATGCTGACCAGAAAAAATGATGCGCCGTTGGATTTTGATTTTGATAAGGTTCTTGAACAAAGTAGAGATAATCCAGTTTATTATGTTCAGTACGCTAGCGCTAGGATACACAGTGTATTTAGAAAAGCGGATGAAGCTGGAATTACCTTTGACAAGAAACAGGCTATGAATGAACGATTTGAAACAGTAACTCACGAAGCAGAGATTAAAATTGCAAAAAAGCTAGCTGAATGGCCTAGACTTGTTGAAATCGCCGCAAAGACTAATGAGCCCCATCGTATTGCTTTTTACCTTTATGATTTGGCAGGTGATTTTCACAGTTTATGGAATAAAGGAAATGAAATCAGCGAACTTAGGTTTATCCAAGAAGAGCATCATAGGGAAAGTTGCATAAAAATGGCTATGATTTCAGCTGTTTTGGTTGTTATTTCGTCAGGGCTTGATATTCTAGGCGTAGAGCCGGCAACACATATGAATTAAAAAAATAACTGCTGGTCGAGGCGATATACTAGAGTTTTCTCTGGAGGCAGTATGTTAGAAGTTAAGGAAACAGCCCGAGAGGGCGAAGGAAAGCAATCTAATTTCAATTTTAATGTGGCTTTTTATTGGGTAGGTGCTGCTTTATCACTTTCCCTTTTAACGGGAGCTATTGGTTGGAGTTATCAATTAATTGTGAGAGATATTAGTCAAATTCCAATAGTCAGAGCCCAATTAGGACCACTGAGAGTGGCTCCAGATGATCCTGGAGGCCTAACCGCTGCTAACCAAGGTCTGTCAGTTACTCAGCTAGCAGTAAATGAGCGGCCTCTCTTGTCAGATGAAATCTTTCTTGCTCCCGCTGCAGAGGTTTTAAGTGAAGAAAATGTAGTCTTGCAGATTTCTGAGGAAAATAGTTCAATAACGAATAAAGAAAAATTTGATACTTTAGAAGTGAGCACTGAAAACAGTTTAGACTTGAAGATTTTGCCCGAGCAAAATGCTACTGGCCTTGCGTCTAATAATGAGGCTGTTTTATCTACAGCGGCATTCTCTCCAAAAAAGTTAGAAATAGAAAATGCAGTTTCACTAGCTCTTGCATTAACAAATGAGGTAAATTCTTCGTTTAATTCGTTACGGCCTAAAATTCGACCTGTTGTTTTAAATCAAACCCAAACTGATAATATTGCTCAATCGGTACCAAATGAATTAGTTGTGACGCTACCCGTCGGAAGTGCAGTTGTGCAGCTTGGTGCATTTGAAAGTAAAAGCCTAGCTCAGATTGAATGGCAGCGCCTGGAAGCACTTCTTGGATCAGTTCTAACATCTAAGAATATGGTGATTCAAAAAGCTGAAAGTGGTGGTAAAGTATTCTATCGTTTGCGAGCTTTCGGTTTTGATGATCTTTCAGATGCAAGACAATTTTGCTCTGCTGTAAATGATAAAGTGGCATGTATTCCCGTCGTGACACGTTGAATGATATCAGAATTTGTTAAAAGCTCTGTTGTTTTTGGTTGTGCAGGTCCAACGCTTACTGAAGCAGAGTTTGATTTCTTTCGAGAGAATTTACCCTTTGGGTTTATTCTTTTTTCACGCAATATAGCTAATATTGAACAAGTTAAACAGCTTTGCATTTCACTTAGAAAGTCTGTTGGGTGGTATGCTCCAATATTAATTGATCAAGAGGGAGGAAGAGTGCAGCGGATAAAACCGCCCCTAGCAAAAGATCGGTTGCCACCACTCGATGAGGCTATTAATGCCGGACAGAATGCCGCGAATGTTTTTAGACGCCGTTTTATATCTATAGCAAATGAATTGCGATGTCTTGGTATAGATACAAATTGCGCTCCCATACTTGATATTGCACGCCCTAATACACATAAATTTTTGCGTAATAGATGTTATGGCATAAATAAGTCTGATGTAATTTTACTTGGAAAAATAGTATATGACGCCTTAAAATCGGGAGGCGTTTTACCAATAATTAAACACATACCAGGACACGGTCTGTCTATGGATGATAGTCACTTGGGATTACCTGTTGTAAAAGCAGAAAAAAATGAGCTTTATGATAATGATTTTGCAGTATTTAAAGCTTTTTCTAATGCTAAAATAGCAATGACTGCACATGTATTATACGAGGCCGTAGATTCTAAATTTCCAGCAAGCACTTCAAAAAAAGTCATGAAAATTATTCGTGAAGATATCAAATTTTCTGGTCTTTTGGTCAGTGATGATATCTCGATGTCGGCTCTTTCTGGTTCTATAAAAAAACGAACCGAGGATTTATTAGAGGCTGGAAACGATGTGGTCCTTCATTGCAATGGCAACCTATCAGAGATGAAAGAGGTAGTTAATGCCGGAGTAAACCCAACAAAATCGACCTTGTTTCGTATAGCCTCGGTTATTGAAGAAAGAAAAAAGATAGAACATAATAAAAATAAGTTTTTAGAGTCGTGTTAATGTGTAGGTTGCATGGTAGTGAATAGTTCAGATTCAGATGAAAATCTTAGTTCCGGCATGGCTCCCAATGAATTCATTTCTACGGATGAACTTATTGTTGACCTTGATGGTTTTGAGGGGCCACTAGACCTACTTTTAACTTTATCCCGAACTCAAAAATTAGATTTAATGCAAATATCTATTTTGCAGCTCGCAGAGCAATATTTGGAATTTGTTGAAAAAGCTCGTTCGCTAAGAATAGAGCTAGCAGCCGATTATCTAGTTATGGCTGCTTGGCTGGCCTATTTGAAATCTCGCTTACTACTTCCTCCTGATCCTGACGAAAGTGGTCCCACTGGAGAAGAATTAGCTGCACATTTGGCTTTTCAACTTGAAAGATTGCAAGCTATGAGAGATGTGGCCGCCAAGTTGATGGCGCGGGACCAACTTGGTCGCGACTTTTTTGCAAGAGGTTTTGAAGAAAAAGTAGAAAAAATTAGGCGTATTAACTATCAAGCTTCACTTTTGGATCTTATTCAGGCTTATGCTCGGATAAGGACTAAAGATGAATTTAGGCCATTTGTTATGGACCGCAATGACGTTTACACACTCGAGCAGGCACTAGAGCGAATGCGAGGGTTAATTGGTTATAGTATTGGTTGGATAGATATTTCAACTTTTTTACCCGATGGATGGACGTCATCAGCAAACCGTATTCGTGCTGCTACTGCTTCTACATTTGCGGCGACTTTAGAATTGGCCAAGAGTGGTGATCTTGAATTGCGGCAGAGCGATAGCTTTGGGCCGATACAACTCAGATCAAAGGGGTCAGATGGATGATAGAAAAAGAAAAACTTACTGAAACACTTTTTGAAGCTCCCCCAATCGAGCAACAAGAGCGTATGGTTGAGGCTATTCTTTTTGCTAGTATGGAACCAGTGACCGTTAAGGAAATAATTGGGCGTTTGCCTCATGGTTCTGAGCCTGAAATAGCGCTTAAGAACCTGAAAAAAAAATATGAGAGCAGGGGGGTAAATTTAGTTAAAGTTGGTGATTGTTGGGCTTTACGCACAGCGGCTGATCTTGGTTTTTTAATGCAAAAAGAGTCGGTTGAGGTTAGAAAGCTTTCGAGAGCAGCGGTTGAAACACTTGCAATAATTGCATATCACCAACCAGTTACTCGAGCAGAAATTGAGGAGATACGAGGCGTTAGTGTATCACGTGGAACGATTGATTTGTTAATGGATTTAGATTGGATAAAGCTTGGAAGAAGACGTATGTCTCCTGGAAGACCTGTCACATTTGCTGTCACTCAAAATTTTCTTGATCATTTTGGATTGGAAAGTGCTCGTGACCTTCCAGGCTTGAAAGAATTGAAATCCGCAGGCCTACTTGACAGTCGACCCCCTCCTGGTTCGCCTGAATTAAGCGATGAGAAGGATGCTGAAAATGATGAGCAGCAAACTGAATTATTTAATTCAGAAGATGTTAAATAAAGTGTTTTGATAGTTTCAGCCCTTGGCCTTGATAATTAGAATTTATGTTCTCGCCATATAATTCTTTTGGCACCTCTTCCATCTTTTCATAAACTAACCTCCCAACAACCTGGCCATGCTCTAAAGCGAAAGGAGCTTCGTGGCAACGGACTTCTAAAACCCCGCGTGAACCTAAACCTCCCGCACTGGCATGACCAAAACCTGGATCGAAAAACCCTGCATAATGAACACGAAATTCTCCAACCATTGCTAGATAAGGGGCCATTTCCGCGGCGAAAGCAGGCGGAATATGTACTGCTTCTTTGCTAACAAGAATATAGAAGGCATCAGGATCAAGGATAATTTGTCCATTTGAACTGTGAACTTCTTGCCAAAAGTCCTCCCGTTTATAATAATTTACATTATCTAAATCTATAATACCTGTATGTGGTTTTGCTTGGTAACCAACCAATGAACCTTCTGCTGACTTCAAGTCTACTGAAAACCCTAGTCCTCCATCTACTTTTAGTTCACAATCTATAAGCTTTTCCTTTGTGTGAAGTTCAATTAGCTCATTGTCAGACAAAATAGATTGTCCATTTCGAAAACGAATTTGGTTTAAGCGCATTCCAGGCCTAACCAAGACGGAAAATGACCGAGGGCATATTTCAACAAATAATTGACCTTTATAGCCGGTTGGAATTCTATCAAATTCTGTTCCTTTATTTGTGATAATTCTGGTCAAAAGATCTAGACGGCCTGTTGAGCTCTTTGCATTTGCTACGGCGCTCAGGTTTGCAGGTAAATTTAATTTCTCTTCTATAGGAACTAAATATACACAACCTTTTTCTAAAACAGCGCCTTCTCGCATATCTATTTGATGCATTTCAAATTTGTCTAATAAATCTTTTACATTTTTTCCTTCACCGGTCAAAAAAGACGCTCTCACACGCCAAGCTATCTTGCCAAGACGAAGATCAAGGCTCGCGGGTTGTACTTGGTTTGGTTCTATAGGTATATCTGCAGTGATAATTTTATCGGCAATTAATCTACTGATAGATTGGCTTGGTAAGACACCCACTATTTTTCGCTCCATAATCTAATTAAAACCGCAAAGAGCCACAGGTTTAATGGTCGGGCTAGCAGGACTTGAACCTGCGACCTTCCGTCCCCCAGACGGACGCGCTACCAGGCTGCGCCATAGCCCGACTAATTTTTGTTATTTCTTGATTTTCAATTGAGAACAAGAAGAAATTTCATCCCTCAACAATTAAGCTCTTTTTTTTATGGCATGATCGATATAGTTTAAGATTTCCTTAAGTTTAAATCTGTTGTGATCTTCTAAATTGTTATTTTTTATATAGTCAAAAATAGAATTAAATGTGGCTGAGGGTCCAGCTTCTTTTGACAATGATATCGTAGTTTCATCTGAAAACATTGAGAATTGACCATCCACCTCTTTAAACTTCTGGAAGTGAGGGGTTTCTTTTTCAATTTTGATAGATTTTATCTCTGGTTCTGATATCGCTTTTGCTATTGTTTGCGAGTTATCCTCGATTATTATCTCACCTGTTTCCAATGGCTTAGATAAGTTCGAGACATAATTTAATCCTTTATCTTTTATAATTCTTTGAGTGCCTTTTATGGTGAGTCCATCTTCATGCAGAAGCTTTTTAATTCCTCCAATAATTAGCATGTCCTTGGGCCTGTAATAACGCCTACCTCCGGCTCTTTTAACAGGCTTAATTTGGCTGAATTTACTCTCCCAAAACCTTAGAACGTGAGTTTCTGTATCCAGCCATTCAGCTACCTCACTAATCGTTCTGAAAGCGTCCGCGGATTTTGTCATTCAAATAACTTAAGAATTTCCAGTTGCCACGCGTTCCTTGAGCAAATGTGATGGGCGAAATGTAAGTACTCTTCTTGGGGCTATTGGTGCTTCATCACCCGTCTTTGGATTTCTTCCTACTCTTGCGCTTTTATCTCTTAGACTAAAGGTGCCAAATGATGATATTTTAACTTGTTCACCTTTTACCATGGCATCACTTATATGATTTAGAACGCTTTCAACCAAGTCTGCAGATTCATTTCGGGACAGCCCAACTTCTCGAAAAACAGCCTCATTTAAGTCCATTCTCGTAAGTGTTTTATCAACCATTCTTCCCTCCCGTTTTCATTTATTTTAAAGCGCACGGTTTTTAACTGTCAACAACATTGCAGCTTTTATTTCATTTATACAAAAAAATTGTTTATTTTACCACCGAAGCACGATTGCTCCCCAAGCTAAACCTCCACCAATAGCTTCAGTAACAATCAAATCATTTTTTACTATTTGCCCTGACCTAGAGGCTACCGATAAAGCTAAAGGAATGGATGCAGCAGATGTGTTTCCATGATCTTGAACAGTTTTAATTACTTTTTTATCAGGTATTCCCATTTTCCGGGCAGTCCCTTGAATTATTCTTATATTAGCTTGATGGGGGACGACCCAATCAACATCATCTGATTTTACTCCGGCTTTTGCCATGGCGTTCTCTGATGTTCTTGCTAACTTTTCGACGGCATGTTTAAAAACTTCTTTGCCTTCCATTCTCAAATAACCAGTTGTCTTTGAAGCTACACCCCCGTCGACGTGTAATATATCTTTGTAATTACCATCGGAATTTAGATCTACTGATAAAATACCTCTATCTTCCTTTTCTCCTGAGCAGGAGTAAGCTTCTAAAACTACTGCTCCAGCACCATCACCAAAAAGTACGCAGGTCGATCGATCATTCCAATCCATCAAATTAGAAAAGGTTTCTGAACCTATAACCAATATTCTATTTGCCTGGCCGGAGATAATTTGTGCATTGGCCGTTGACATCGCATAGATAAATCCCGCACAGACGGCCTGAACATCGTAAGCAAAACCGCTTTTCATACCCAAACCGGCCTGAACCATTGTGGCTGCTGATGGAAAAGTGAAGTCGGCAGTTGACGTTGCTAAAATAATTGCATCTATGTCTGAAGCTTCCAAATTTGCATTTTTGATTGCTTGTTGCCCGGCCATGATGGCCATTTTTGAAGTTGTTTCATCTTTGTTAGAAAAATGTCTTTGTCGTATACCACTTCGAGTAACTATCCATTCATCGCTAGTATTGAGTGTTTTTTCAAATTCTGAGTTATGAACTATCCTTTTGGGGAGGTAATGCCCAACACCTGTGATTACCGCTCTTTTCTTCATATTATGGCTCGACCTTATCTCTATTCGTTAGTTTTGCTTTATAGTTTTAACCGATGCAACCCGAGCGGCTATCTTTTCCGAAAAATTATTTTCAGCTAATTGAACAGCAAGTTTTATAGCGGCAGCTACGCCAGTGGAGTCTGCGGAACCATGGCTTTTTACAACAGTTCCGTTTAACCCCAAAAAGACTCCGCCGTTTACTCTACGTGGATCAATTCTTTTTTGTAATCTTCTTAGTGAGGTAACTGCCAAGATAGATGCAAGGCGAGATAATGGTGTATATGCAAAGGCTTCCTTAAGTAGATTTCCAATTAAAGAAGCAGTTCCTTCTCCGGTCTTAAGAGCAATGTTACCGGTGAACCCATCTGTTACAATGACATCAACTTTATTACTTGTTATGTCTCCGCCCTCTACAAAACCGACAAATGAAAAACTAGAGTTGTCACAGTTATGTTCTATCAGCTCATATGCCTTGTGCAATTCAACACGGCCTTTGTGTTCTTCAGTACCAACATTAAGAAGTCCTACTTTAGGATTTTTTATATTTAGGCCATTTCGCGCATATGATACTCCCATTAAAGCGTATTGAAGCAAATCATTTGCTTCTGCTTTTATATCTGCGCCTACATCTAGGACGATATTAAAACCTACTTTTGATCTTGATGGCCAGAGAACCGCTATAGCTGGACGATTGATTCCTTCTAACTTACGAAGACGGATCATTGACATTGCCATTAATGCTCCAGTGTTTCCGCAAGACACGCAAACATCTGCCTCCCCGTTCTTGACATGCTCTAAGGCTGACCACATGGAGGAATTTTTTCCGCTCCTCACAACCTGGCTAGGTTTGTCGCTCATATTTATTATATCCGTAGCATTTACTACTTCAACACAGTCATTCAGTCTTTTACGCCTACTGATCAACCGATTTAGAATGTCTTGGTTTCCATGTAAAATAAAATGCAGGTTTGGATTTTTAGAAGCTGAACGTGCAACTCCTGCTACTACAGCAGGAGGCCCCAAGTCTCCGCCCATAGCGTCTATGCTTAGAACTATACGTTTTTTATTTGATTTTTTTTCTTGAATAGCTTGCTTCATTTAGAGACAAGGTTACAGCTTAAGCCGCATCCTCGTCTATATCTATTTCTTCTGCGGTCAAAATTACTTCTTTTTCACCATAATATCCACAAGAAGAGCAAATGTGGTGAGGCCGCTTTAGCTCTCCACAATTTGGACATTCATTTGGATTAGAAGGATTTAGAGAGTCGTGCGCACGTCTATTATTTCTGCGGGACTTTGATACTTTATTTTGTTGGACAGCCATGCCTCAACCTCGATTGTTTAGAGCAAACAGCTCAAATGTTAACAAGTTAATTTTTGGTCTCTTACATGATTTAAGGAAAGGAATACAATAGAAAAATTATTAATTTTTTATAAAACACTAGGTCTAAACATTCAATTTAGTTGGGTAAAGATTTATTTGTTCTTCTCTAATTTATCTTTGAGCTTAGAAAGTTGAGCGAAAGGCTTTAAGTTTTCTTCGGTTAGTGGGTTTTTGCCTGGTTCAGTGATCGTGTATGGGTCTGACTTTACGCCATCACATTTTGGATAAAGTGGTAAAATTAGTGTTAATTCCTCAAAAATTATCTCTAGTAAGTCTATTGTGTCATTAAAGTCTTGCAGAGTGTCATCGAAAAAAACAGCAGAGGATCCATCGTCAATTATCTCTGAACTTTTTTGTACATCTAAGGGAGCGAAAGTCCTGTTAACTGTTTCGCTGACTATTGTTTGGACCGGTTTGAGGGTAATAACACACTTTTGCTTTACTGTTGCTCTTAATTCGGCCTCTAGTGCCCATCTGTCTTCAGCCAATGGAGATAAATTGCCCATAAAGGAAACTTTTTTAAGGCTTAAAAGGTCAAGTCGCTGTATTAATTGGAGATTCTGTTCTTTTGAAAGAGTTAAATTAAATTCGAATGTTTTGGCTTGATTTATTTCTGAGAAACGCACTAGCGAGTCCATCTTATATGCTCCATACAAAATATTCGTTTAATAAATTTATTAGTGCTATGAGGTAGAGGAATTGATTCAAAAAGCCCATAGTTTAGGAATTAAAAATTGATTTATCTAAGAGTTCTTGTTTGTTCATTGCTAATTAGTCTTTTTATCTCTTGTACTACCAACATCAAGAATTACGGCTATATACCAACAAAATCAGAATTAGATACTCTGGTTATTGGGAAAGATAGTAAGGAAAGTGTTAGTAAAAAAATTGGTTATCCTGCCACTGCAGGTATAGAAGGTTCTTTTTATTATGTTAGATCAACATTTAAGGAACCAGGACTTAGGTCTGCTCAACTTATTGATCGTACAGTTGTTTTGTTATCATTCGATAAACGTAATTTGCTCTCAAATGTTGAAACTTTTAGCGTCGACAAGAAAACGGTCGTCAGGCTAGACTACAGGGTAACAGAAACGGGATTACAAAATAAAAATATTTTCCAGCAGATTATAGGTTCCATTAGTGGACCTTCAGCATCCAGCCTTGGCCTCTAAAGTAAATTTGTGTTTGATAGAGATAGTAAATCATTGGAAGGAGAAATAGTTCGGGTTGGCAGGTACTGCGCACGTTTAGCGTTGTCAAAAGATGATCTATTAGCTGCTCAAGAATTACGATATCGATGCTTCAAACTTTCGAATGATAAATGTTTGGACGTAGATTGCTTTGACTCAATTTGCAGACATGTTTTGATCGAAAATTTGGACAATGGAAAATTGATTTGTTGCTATAGATTTATGTATTTTGCTGACGGCAAAGATATTACTCGTAGCTATTCCTCACAATTTTATGACCTTGCGTCGATAAAAAATTATCCAAAACCAATGATTGAAGTTGGCAGATTTTGCATTGATCCAGTTATGACCGATCAAGAAGTTATACTTACAGCATGGGCAGCCTTGACCCAATTAGTTGATAAAAATGGTGTAGAATTTCTTTTTGGTTGCTCTTCTTTTGAAGGAACTGACAAAGAAAAATACCTTCATTGCTTTGCACTTCTTAGAGAGAAATATATCGCCCCTGAGCATTGGCGGCCCAAGGCTAAGGCTTCTCAGGTAATAAATTATTCTGAAGGCATGTCTTGCAAAGTTAATATAAAAAAAGCTCTTTTAAATATGCCACCCTTACTAAAAACTTACCTTTCGATGGGAGCTTGGGTCAGTGATCATGCTGTTATTGATTTTAATATGAAAACCTTACACCTATTCACAGGTGTAGAAGTTTCCAAAATACCCAAAAAGAGAAAGCAGTTTCTCCGAAATTTGGCATGAAAGTATTTTACACTTATAGGAAAAACCATGGTTAATGGCCCTCAAATAAGTTTAAAAAACATTTTTCTTTCTTTTGGTGAAAAACAAATTTTTGAAGGCTTAAACTTATTAGTTCAACCACGTGACCGCATCGCTTTGGTTGGAAGAAACGGGTCAGGAAAATCAACCCTTTTAAAAGTTTTACAGGGTCTTGTTATTCAAGATGCAGGAGAAAGAATTCTTAGTAAAGGTTTATCTGTTGGCTATATGGAGCAAGACCCTAATTTAAGTGAATTCATTACACTAAAGGACTATGTCTGCTCAGGTGTCTTGCTTAGTGATTATCACGAGGGTGAAAAAGTTGCGCAGAATCTAGGGGTGGACTTGGACATGCCTGTAAATGTTTCCTCAGGTGGAGAAAGGCGAAGAGCAGCACTTACAAAGCTCATTGCAGAAAACCATGATATTATGCTCTTAGATGAGCCCACAAACCACTTGGATGTAGAAGCTATTGAATGGCTAGAGGCCGAACTAAAAGGCTTGTCTAAGAGTTTTATAGTTATAAGTCATGATCGAAAATTTCTCTCTAATTTAACTAATGATACTATTTGGGTGGATCGTGGCCAAGCCCGTAGATGCTCTATTGGCTTTGGAGGATTTGAGGCTTGGCGCGACAAAATTTGGCATGAAGAAGATGAAAAAATACATAAACTTAACAGAAAAATTCGTTCTGAGAGCCGTTGGGCAGTGGAAGGTATCAGTGCTAGACGCAAAAGAAATCAGGGGCGCTTGAGAAATTTAGAAAAGTTAAGAGCTGAAAGGCAGTCATATATTTCTCGTACTGGTCTTGCAAAAATGAAACTAGAATCCAGGACGAAGTCAGGTCAATTAGTTCTGAAAGCGGATAAAGTCAGCAAGAGTTTTGGTGAAAAATGCATCATAAGAAATTTTTCTATACAAATTAGAAAAGGCGATAGAATTGGGATAGTTGGTCCTAACGGTATTGGAAAAAGTACATTACTGAAAATACTTTTGGGGGAAGTTATTCCCGATTTAGGGACGGCTAAATTGGGATCCAATCTTATAGTAGCTAAATTCGACCAAATGCGTGAACAGCTAAATTTGGAAAATTCACTTTGGCAGAATTTGACTGATGATCCCACTATGAAGGCATCAGGGAAGGCTGGCCAAATAATGGTACGTGGTAAATCTAAACATGTCGCTGGCTATCTCAAAGAATTTCTATTTTCTGAGTCACAGCTTCGTTCGCCGGTAAAGTCACTATCTGGTGGAGAGAAGGCGCGGTTACTTTTGGCAAAATTAATGGCCAGGGAAAGTAATTTACTCATTCTTGACGAACCAACAAACGATTTAGACTTAGAAACTCTTGATTTACTTCAAGAAGTTATTGCCGAATACGAGGGAACCGTTTTACTTATTAGCCATGATAGGGATTTTTTAAATCGCACAGTTGATACAAGCATAATTCTCACAGGACAGGGAGAGTTTGTAAAAATTGCAGGTTCTTGGGAAGACTATAACAACCTCAAAGCCAAAAATGAAACGCAAAATAAAGGAGAATATTTAGATAAGAAAAAAAATGTGTCTAAACCTCCGAAGCGTGAAATGCCTTCCAAAGCTGAATTTTCATTTGTTGATAAACATAGGTTAGATGAAATACCAAACTTAATAGATCGGCTTGAATACGAGATCAAACAGCTGGAGACCTTTTTGTCAGACTCTAATCTTTACCTTGAACACCCAAATAAATTTGAAAAAGCTTCTGCTGCCCTCATTGAAAGGCAGGCTGAAATGAAGAAACTTGAAGATGAATGGTTTAAATTGGAAGAAAAAGCACTGCGCTAAATTATTTAACCAGTCTCATTCTTCAACACCTCGACTGACCAGTTCGCGTCGTAAAAATAAAACTTGGGAATGGCTTACCTCCAAAGCAAAAGTATATGCTTGAACAAGGAAGAAATTTTCTTCTTCCGCTTTTGAAACATTTTTTGCTGCCTCTTGATACAGCTCAACTAAAAGCGAAAGATTTTTATTTTGGTGTGCCTCTAGTATCTTTTCATTCAGGGACATAAATTTACGTTAAGTTTTGTTTTCTAAATCTGGATACTTCCTTCGCAACCCAGTCATGAAAACAATGAGTTGGTTCATCCATTTGGGGAGAAAATCGGCCTCCATCAAATTTTACGCCAAGACGACCAGCTTGCATACCTTCAACAACAAAAATATCTTCCTCAAATACTTCTTTCCATTGATCCTTATTTTTTTTCTTTAAGGAAGGGCTGACATCGGGTTTAGAGTAATAAATATGCACATTTTCTATGGTTTCAGAAAAAGAAACCGGTAGCAAAATAATGGCATAAGCATGATCCCTATGCACACCCAAAAGAACATTTGGGTAAAGAGCAATGTATTCAGCTCCGGTTGCCCATTTTTCGCTTAGATTTTCAAAATCAGGAAATTTTTGTCCTTTGTTATCTGAAAGTTGCTTATAGACTAAACTTCCCTGACCTGAATGACTCCCATACTCTGTAATATGATAATGATCTTCAAGACGAGAATAGCTGTTAAGGCCTGGGTGTACCCAGGGTAGGTGGTAGCTTTCACAATAATTTTCAACGGCTAATTTCCAATTTCCTTTTACAGAGAGGGAAAATTTACCATCTTCGCCTCCATGGTACAAATTTTGGTCAAGTTCTTTCCATCGTTCAATTGTACTGGCCATTACCTCATCAAACGGTCTAGCGTTATTATTTATGTTCACCCAAATCACATCCCTCCAAATATGGGATCTAATTTCAATTAACGAAAGTTTTGATCTGTCGATATTCTTATCTGTATTCTGTCCTGGTCCGCCAATATGAGGTGTGCTGACCAGTTGGCCTTCAGTTGAATAGCACCAGCTATGATATGGGCATCTAATAGCCCCTTGTATTTTTTTAGGTTTATCAACCAGTATCATCCCTCTATGTCTGCAAGTATTTTGATAAACACGAACCGCATTCTGAGTGTCTCGAATGATAAAAAGAGGTAAACCCATGAAATTTAATGGTTTTGCATCACCAATCTTCGGTATTTCGGAACAAACATCCAAGCCTGCCCATTGATTAAAAATTATACTGTTTTTTTCCTCATCGAACATACTTTGAGTGATGTAGTGTTCATTTGGCAAGCCGTTTGCTTTCGAGACATGCTGTCTAACTAGCTCTAAATTATCCATTTTGCATATCTTTCGTCGATAAAATATGAACAGTAGATTAATAAAGATGATGGGGCTTTCATCTAAATTTGCGACTGTGATTGCCTAGTAACGACACAAAAATATTTGTTATATGCAAGCGCTTTTATTTTTTAAATTATTCGCCTCTGGAGATCGCTGCGATGCCAGTTCTAGCTATTTCTTTTAAGCCCAAAGGCTCCATTAATTCGGCGAAAGCATCAATTTTTTCGACTGTTCCAGTTATTTGAAAAACAAAACTCTTCAGAGTGCTATCTACCACGTTTGCTCTAAAAATATCAGCTAACCGCAAGGCTTCGACTCTTTTTTCGCCGCTAGTTGTAATTTTTAATAGGGCTAATTCGCGTTCTACAGATGGTCCCTCAACCGTAAGGTCATGCACTTCATGCACAGGAACGATTTGAGCCAATTGAGCTTTTATTTGTTCGATGATTTGAGGAGTTCCGCTCGTTACAATTGTAATCCGTGAAAGCCCATCCTCGTGGTCAACCTCAGCTACGGTAAGGCTATCAATATTGTACCCTCTACCAGAAAATAGTCCAATTACTCGAGCCAATACTCCTGCTTCGTTATCGACTAGTACTGTCAACGTGTGTGACTCAGTTTGGTCCTGAAAATTTGCGCGCAGGTTATACGCGGAATGCTTTGAAGAACCCTTTTTTATTTTCAGTGCGGACATGTTTGCTCCTTAAACTAGAACTGCCCCAGAGGATCCAATTGCATCTTTGGTGCTTGCTTCTCCTAGCAACATTTTATTATGTGGCTCTCCCGATGGTATCATTGGAAAACAATTTTCATGCTTTTCAACCAGGCAATCAAAAATAACTGGTCCATCATATTCAATCATCTCCATTATAGCATCATCTAAATTTTTGGGATCGTCACATAAAATACCTTTTGCCCCAAACGCTTCAGCTAATTTAACAAAATCAGGTAAGGCATCCGACCAACTATGAGAATATCGTTCTCCATGCAATAGCTCTTGCCATTGTCGAACCATTCCTAAGCGCTCATTGTTTAATATAAATTGTTTAACGGGCAACCTATATTGAACGGCGGTTCCCATCTCCTGCATATTCATAAGCCAACTTGCTTCTCCTGCTACGTTTATAACAAGAGCGTCTGGATGAGCAATCTGAACTCCTATTGAAGCAGGAAATCCGTATCCCATTGTTCCTAAACCGCCGGAAGTCATCCATTGATTTGGTTTTTCAAAACCTAAGTATTGAGCAGCCCACATTTGATGTTGCCCAACTTCTGTAGCTATAAAACGGTTTTTATATTTTTTTGTTAGTTCTTCCAACCGTGCAATAGCAAATTGAGGTTTGATAGTTTTTCCCTTTTGAGTAAATGCAAGACAATTAGTAGACTGCCATTTTTGTATTTGCTTCCACCAATCATTAACGGCCGTCTTATTGGTTTTTTGTCCTCTAGATTTCCATAACTTTAATATATCTTGGAGAACACTTTCTACATCGCCAATTATAGGTATATCAACATGAATGACTTTATTTATTGAAGAGGGGTCAATATCGATATGTGCTTTTTGGGAATTTGGGCTGAATGCGTCGATCCGACCTGTTATTCGATCATCAAATCTAGCACCGATATTTATCATTAGATCACAATCATGCATGGCGAGATTTGCTTCATACAAACCATGCATGCCAAGCATACCAAGCCATTTTTTGCCTGAGGCAGGGTAAGCTCCAAGGCCCATCAAGGTAGATGTTATTGGAAAATCAGTTCCATCGACTAATTCTCTTAATAATTTGCTAGCATTTGGGCCTGAATTGATAACCCCTCCACCAGTGTAAAAAATAGGCCGCTTTGAACTTTCAATCGCATCTACCAATCGGCTAATTTGCTCCTGATCGCCCTTGGTTTTAGGTTGGTAGTGAGACACAGGTATTTTGGATTTCTCTGTATACCCAGATGTTGCAAACTGAACGTCTTTTGGAATATCAACTAAAACTGGCCCTGGTCTTCCTGAAGTTGCCACATGAAATGCTTCATGTATTACCTGAGATAATTCGTTTGTATCTTTAACTAACCAATTATGCTTTGTGCAAGGTCTAGTAATCCCAACAGTATCGGCCTCTTGAAAAGCGTCAGATCCAATCATGAAAGTTGGGACTTGTCCAGTTAGAACAACTATGGGGATACTATCCATTAGTGCGTCTGTCAGACCCGTAACTGCGTTAGTGGCTCCAGGACCTGAAGTTACAAGTACAACGCCAGGTTTTCCAGTTGATCGAGCATAACCTTCTGCTGCGTGAACTGCTCCTTGTTCATGACGCACTAAAATATGCCTTATATCGTTCTGAAGAAAGACTTCATCGTAAATTGGCAAAACAGCTCCACCAGGATAGCCAAAGACTGTATCTACACCCTGATCCTTCAAGGCTTCAACAACCATTTTTGCTCCAGTCATTTGGCGTGTCATTATTCAACTCCAATTTTCTTACGTTCCTAAAAAAACCCCCGAAAAAAATCGGAGGACCCAAGTTTTTATATCTACTAACTTATATAGTTAGTTTTCAATATTTATTGGTTACAAGAACTCTCTTAGTTTTCTGATGCATTGACTTGCAATTTAGAAAAGAGCTTGATGAAGGTCAACAGTGTAAATACATAAAAATACAAATTTTATATAAAAATTATTCCAAAAGTTTTAAATTCAATAAAAATTTTGTTATTTTATTAATTTTTATGGGTAAAGAAATTAAAATTATGAAAAAAAACGCCCTTGCACTAAGCAAAAGCGTTTTAAACTTTTTTGTATAGATTTAAATTTTATTCGGTTTTAGCGTCCTCAGAGGGTTCGTTTTCGACTTCAGCCTCTTCTTCTTCCTGATTATTTAAACCCAAATCTTCATCCAGAGCAGCGGACCCAATGTCATCAAAAAGTTCAGCAATTTCAAATTCGGCTTCTTGTTCTTGCTCTGCTGCAAGATCCTGGATAGATTTTCCGGACGCTTGTAATTCGGCTTCCTCTTGTGACCTTGCAACATTAACGATTACAGAAGCAGACACTTCTGGATGTAACTTTATCTCCATTTCGTGCAATCCAAGCTCTTTTATTGGCGACTTTAGAGAAAATTGTTTTCGATCAACTGTAAAACCGGCCTCTGTCGCCGCTTCTGCTGCGTCCCTTGGGGTTACAGAACCATATAACGCACCTGTATCTGACGCTGACCTGATAATTACAAAGTTTTGACCATTTAATTTTTCTGCCAAAGCATCAGCTTCTTTTTTAGTTTCCAGGTTATGTGCTTCTAATTTAGCTTTTTCTGACTCAAAAGCTGCAATGTTTGCTTCTGAGGCTGACTTTGCTTTTCCTTGTGGTAACAAAAAATTTCTTGCATACCCGGGTTTGACGTCAACGACATCACCCATTTGACCAAGTTTTGCTATACGTTCTAAAAGGATAACTTGCATTTGCTTTGTCTCCTCACTTCACTGCGTATGGTAGTAGTGCTAAAAACCGGGCTCTTTTAATAGCGGTTGCTAGCTCACGTTGTTTTTTTGCAGATACAGCCGTGATCCTACTAGGAACTATTTTCCCTCGCTCTGAGATATAACGTTGAAGAAGCTTTGTATCTTTATAATCAATTTTTGGCGCATTATCACCAGAGAAAGGGCAAACCTTACGACGACGAAAAAATGGTTTTGTTGCCATTGAATGAATCCTTTCTATTCTTTTTCTTCTGTTCGTTCACGTCGATCACCTCGATCTTCGCGCTTACTGACTTGTATAGAAGGGCCATCACTGTGCGCATCTACCTTTATGGTCAACACACGCATGATATCTTCATGTATCCTCATGAGGCGCTCCATTTCCTGAACCGCAGAGGAGGGTGAGTCTGTTTTCAAAAAACTGTAGTGGCCTTTTCTGTTTTTATTGATTTTGTAGGCCATTGTTTTCAAGCCCCAATATTCGCTATCAACAACCTTGCCGCCATTTTCTGAAAGGACTTTACCGAAGTGTTCTACTAAACCTTCGGCCTGCGCGTTCGATAAATCTTGGCGCGAAATTACTACATGCTCGTATAGAGGCATGACATCTCCATTTTGTTACGCGTTTCAAAGGATGAGTTATTTATTCCGCTCTCATCCACGAGAGGCCGCGTTGTTTAAAACTTGCGGAATGGACGGCGTATCTCATATATAAATCTATTATGCAAGGGAATGAATACTTAAATTCGTTTTCCAGTTGCCAAAAATTGATAGATTTTCTTGCTTTGTCTTAGAATTATCACTAGAGGTTGGTGCGGTAATTGCAGGTTTGCGTTGAATTTAATCTGTGGAGATAACAATGGCAAAAACATATTTGAGTTCAGATTTTAAACTTAATGGTAACATAAAAAGTCAAGGCGATATCGAAATTGACGGTCAGATTAAGGGAAAGGTCGTTGGTAATTCGGTGTCAGTGCTTTCTTCAGGTAGCGTAGATGGGTCGATAACTGGAACTTCAGTTTCGATAGATGGAAAAGCAAACGGTGTAATCTCTGCGGCAGATTTGTCCGTTGCGAGTTCAGGGACAGTGATGGCGGATGTTACTTATGAGACATTATCTACTGACAAAGGCGCTAAATTGCAGGGAAACCTAAAAGTAAAATAGTTTACTAATCAGCGTTATTTAAAATTCTAGTTTTTCTTCTGGCTCTGGATTTATTTCCCGCGCCAGAATTAAACAGAACACTTGGTAACTCAACAATTTTTGCTAACTCTGGGAATGGGTCTGTTTTATGCGGTATAGCGTTAGCGGCCACAAAGTGTTCTTGAAATTTTGGTTCTATAGCAGTCTCAATTTTTTCAATTTTATTAACTGTGGACTCTATACTTTTGCGAGAAGAAATATCGCAAAGAGCAATCCTTGCACCTGTTCCAGCAGCATTACCTGCAGACTGAACTTTTTCTAGTGCAACATCAGGGATCATCCCAAGAACCATTGCATGTTTTGAAGATATATGAGCACCAAATGCACCAGCAAGGACAACACGATCTACTTTTTCGACTTCCATTTCATCCATTAAAAGCCGAGCTCCGGCATAAAGTGCTGACTTAGCCAGTTGGATTGCCCGTATATCATTTTGGGAAACAGTTATTTTAGGACCATTTTGATCTGATTGATCATGAATAACATATGAGTGTGTTCGTCCGTCAGGTATACATCTATCCGAACCAGTTAATTCTGCTGAACCAATAAGTCCGCTTTCATCCATCAAACCCGCCATTCTTAATTCTGCAACTGCCTCGATGATACCGGAACCACAAATCCCTGTTACACCCGAATTTTTGATTGACTCATCAAATCCTTTTTCATCAGACCATAAAGAAGATCCGATAACTCGGAAACGTGGTTCTTTTGTGACTGGGTCTATTTCGATACGTTCGATAGCTCCTGGTGCGGCTCGTTGCCCTGAACTTATTTGTGCTCCCTCAAAAGCTGGTCCCGTTGGTGAAGAGCAAGCCAGAACCTTAGATTTATTACCTAATAGAATTTCAGCATTTGTTCCAACATCAACAACAAGAACCAAATCGTTAGATTTGTTTGGCTCTTCAGATAGAGCAACAGCTGCTGCATCGGCGCCAACATGGCCAGCAATGCAAGGTAAAATATAGCACATTCCTGAGGGATTCATTTCGGTTAGATCTAATTCAGAGGTGCGCACGGTCATTGCATTTGAAGAGGCTAAAGCAAAAGGGGCCTGTCCCAGTTCAACTGGATCGATACCCAAGAGCAAGTGATGCATCACAGGATTGCAGACGAAAACAACTTCAACCAAGGCATTTTTTTCAATTTCGGCATCAATTATTAACTGCTTAGCAAGGCTATTAATAGCCTCTCTAACTACAGTTGTCATTTCTTTATCACCACCCACATTCATCATTGAGTAGCTAACTCTACTCATCAAATCTTCACCAAATCTAATTTGTGGATTCATGGCCCCTGCGCTTTTTAAAACATCGCCTGACTTAAGGTCGGTTAGATGTGCAGCTATTGTTGTAGAGCCTAAATCAATTGCCAGGCCATATAGACCCTTTTCATAAAGTCCGGGCCAAATTTCTATAATACGCGGTGTTTTGTTTGTATGATCATTGTATAATGCCACAGTAACAGCCCAATTTCCTTTTCTTAAAACTCTTTGAAGTTTGTTGAGCTGGAAATAGTCTAACTCTACATCATTTATACTCCATTGGTCTTGAAGTGCATTCTTTAAGCGCTCAAAATCTCCGCTAGGTTCGTGCATATCAGGTTCCTGAACTTCCACATAAAACAAACGGGTCGCAGGGTTCATATTTACTGATCTAACACTTGCATCCTTTCTAATAACTTGTTTGTGAACCTGACTTTCAGCAGGCACATCGATTACAACATCTCCTTGCACGCAAGCCTGACATCCTAATCGTCTTCCTTCTGCAAGGCCTCGTTTTTCATGATACCGTTCTTCAACTTTGTTCCACTCGGAAAGCGCATCAGCAGACACGGTAACACCATGTTTTGTGAATTCACCATAAGATGGAGTTATTTGGCATTTGCTACATATTCCGCGCCCACCGCAAACTGAATCAAGATCAACGCCAAGTTTGCGAGCAATCTGCAAAATAGAAGTGCCTTTTTCAAAGTGCCCGCGTTTCCCGGATGGTGTGAAAACAACCAGCGGTTTTGAACTCATAACAAACTCCAATAATGTTTGTTTGAAAGATAACGTATTAGATAAAAAGAAAAAGACTGCAATCGTCATAAATTTGGTGGTCTGCGCCAATATGCATATTAATTTTATATTTCGCTTTTCTTTTTTAGTAGATCATGAAATAGGGACGGGCCAAACGTTGACTGCAACTTGGAAGGATAAATGATGCAGATTCGCGAGGCACTCACTTTTGATGATGTTTTATTGGTTCCGGCTCAATCCTCTGTTTTGCCTTCTGATGTTGACACGCGGACAAGAGTTACAAACCAAATAACACTAAATATACCACTACTTAGTTCAGCAATGGATACTGTAACAGAGTCTCAAATGGCTATTACAATGGCTCAAGCTGGAGGTATCGGTGTTATACACCGAAATTTAGATATAGAGCGCCAAGCCAGAGAAGTCCGAAGGGTCAAAAGATTTGAAAGCGGTATAGTTTATAACCCAATAACTCTTCAAAAAGATCAGACCTTGGCAGATGCAAATGTTTTACGAGATAGATATAATGTAACGGGCTTCCCTGTTGTCGATGAGAATAATTGCGTTGTTGGCATCGTAACAAATCGAGATATGCGATTTGCTGCTGATGATAAAACACCAGTTTCAAAAATGATGACGACAGAAAATCTGGCAATTTTGAAGGAGCCTGCTGACCGCCAAAGAGCGATAAATTTGATGAAAGAGAGACGTATTGAGAAGTTATTAATTACTGATGAGCAAGGACGGTTAAATGGTTTGTTGACCCTTAAAGATACAGAGCAAGCCGTGTTAAATCCCACAGCCTGTAAAGATGAACTAGGTCGGTTAAGAGTGGCGGCCGCAACGACAGTTGGGAATGAAGGATATCAAAGATCAGAAAACTTAATTGACGCTGGTATTGATTTACTGGTGATAGACACAGCACATGGACATTCTGATGCTGTCATAGAGGCTGTTAAACGGGTAAAAAAACTGTCAAATAACGTTCAGGTTGTAGCCGGAAATGTTGCAACTGCTGATGCATGCAAAGCTCTAATTGATGTAGGTGCTGACGCAATAAAAGTTGGAATTGGTCCTGGATCAATTTGCACAACAAGGATGGTTGCAGGTGTGGGTGTGCCTCAATTGACTGCAATTTTGGATTGCGTCGAAGCCTCGGGCAATACGCCCGTTATTGCTGATGGTGGTATTAAGTTTTCAGGGGATTTTGCGAAAGCAATCGCAGCAGGCGCTTCCTGTGCTATGGTTGGAAGTATGATTGCTGGTACCGATGAAAGTCCTGGGGAAGTTATTTTGTACCAAGGTAGGTCTTTTAAAGCTTACAGAGGAATGGGATCATTAGGAGCAATGGCGCGCGGCTCTGCTGATAGGTATTTTCAAAAAGATGCGGCAAGTGATAAACTTGTTCCGGAAGGTATCGAAGGCCAAGTTCCTTACAAGGGTCCAGCTCACGCGGTCATTCACCAAATGATAGGTGGGCTTCGTGCGTCAATGGGTTATACAGGTTGCCAGACAATCGCTGAGATGAGACAAAAATGTAAATTCGTAAAAATTACGGGCGCTGGCCTCAAGGAAAGCCATGTTCATGATGTGCAAATTACAAGAGAAAGTCCAAATTATCGCATTGTTTGATCATTGACACCATCTGCCCATATCGCCGCTACGATAGAAATACTTGATCTGATATTGTCTGGTCAGCCCGCTGAGGTTTCAATTAATAAATGGGTTAGATCTAACCGGTTTGCGGGCAGCAGTGACCGTAGAGCAATTAGAGATCTAGTTTTTGATGCATTGAGGCAAAAAAATAGTCTTATTAAGCAATCAAATTCTATATCCGGTAGAGCATGGGTTATTGCCTTGTTGCAGGGGCAAGGTGTCAATTTAGATCAGTATTTTGGAACAAGCGAATATGGTCCTCCTAAATTAACAGTCTCCGAATTAAACTTATTACCTGTCGAAAGAGAAAGTGACTTACATGATATACAAGATTGGCTTTGGCCAAAATGGAAAGAGTCATTGGGCAAAGATGCTGAAAATGTGGCTTATACGCTTAAGAAGCGTGCGAATATATTTTTGCGCGTCAACACAAATAAGGGAAATAGGGAACAATCGATTGATACTCTTGAAAAAGATGGAATTATTTCAGAACCACATCCGAACGTTTGCACTGCCTTAAAAGTAACAAAAGGTTCTAGAAAAATAAGAAACTCACAAGCTTATAAAACAGGCTTAGTTGAAATTCAGGATGCATCAAGTCAAGCTAGTGTTCTTTCAATAAATTTGAATCAAAATGGTCCAATACTAGACTTTTGTGCCGGTGGAGGAGGAAAGGCGCTCGCTTTGAATGCTTATTTTAAACAGCCAATTTATGCACATGATGCCAATGTTCAAAGAATGAAAGATTTACCTCTACGTGCTAAGCGCTCTGGTTCAGATATTCGAATTGTGAAATCTGAGAATTTAAAAAAATCTTTTTATGGTTTGGTTTTTTGCGATGTGCCTTGTTCAGGTAGTGGCGCTTGGCGGCGTGATCCTGAAGGAAAGTGGTCATTAACTCAAAAAAAATATGAAAACTTACTGTTAATGCAGGAAGATATTTTAGTGACTGCAGCTAATCTAATCAAGCCAGGTGGATACCTTGTTTATGCCACTTGTTCCGTTTTGATAGATGAAAACGGATCCCAAGTTAGAAAGTTTTTAAAAAATTTTTCGGAATGGACGATCGAAGAAGAAAACTCCTTAATTCCAAATAGTTTAGGTGACGGATTTTACTTTTCAATATTAAAGAAATTAGCAAAAAATTAATTAAATTACCAAATTTTAAAATAATTTTCTTGCAATGTTCTCTTTATGGTTCCATAAAAGAACATTAGTAGAACAAATGTTGGATTGCTCCTTACGTTACACTATGAGATAAAAAGGCAGATTTAAAATGGCAGAACTATTATCTATGGAAACAAAGCGAAATAATGAAAAGCAAAAAGCACTGGATAGTGCGCTTGCTCAGATAGAACGTCAATTTGGAAAAGGTTCAATTATGAAACTGGGTGCTGACAATCCAGTTCAAGAAATTGAAGCCACGTCTACAGGTTCTTTAGGGTTAGATATAGCTCTTGGAATAGGAGGTCTTCCAAAAGGTAGGATAATTGAAATTTATGGTCCTGAAAGTTCAGGTAAAACAACTCTCACATTACATTGTGTGGCGGAAGAGCAGAAAAAAGGTGGTGTATGTGCATTTGTCGATGCAGAACATGCTTTAGATCCACAATATGCTAAAAAACTAGGTGTCGATTTAGACGAATTACTAATTTCTCAACCAGATACAGGCGAACAAGCGTTAGAAATCACTGATACATTGGTAAGATCTGGTGCAGTGAGCATGGTAGTTGTTGATTCTGTAGCCGCACTCACTCCAAAATCTGAGCTTGAGGGCGATATGGGTGATAGTAATGTTGGCGTACAAGCGCGTTTGATGAGCCAGGCAATGCGGAAACTCACTGGCTCAATAAGTCGAAGTAATTGTATGGTTATTTTCATTAATCAAATTAGAATGAAAATCGGTGTAATGTTTGGCAGCCCTGAAACAACTACGGGTGGAAACGCACTGAAATTTTATTCATCTGTTAGGCTTGATATTAGACGAATTGGAGCAATAAAGGACAGAGATGAAGTTGTAGGTAATGCTACTCGCGTTAAAGTTGTAAAAAATAAAGTTGCTCCTCCATTCAAACAAGTCGAATTTGATATAATGTATGGTGAGGGTATTTCAAAAACTGGTGAGTTGTTGGATTTAGGTGTAAATGCTGGAGTGGTTGAGAAATCTGGCTCTTGGTATAGCTACGGAGATGAGCGAATTGGTCAGGGAAGAGAAAATGCCAAAATATTTTTATCAGAGAATCCTGATATTGCATATGAATTAGAGGATAAAATTCGTGCCGCTCACGGGTTGGATTTTGAAAAACCGAGTTATGAAGATGATGGTGAAATTTTAGAAGCCTAGATATAAAAAATAGTGGGGGGCTTTTAAAGGCCCCTTTTTTTATTCCAACTTTTATTGATGCTGTGGACATTTTTGCCTTTGCATTATAGAGGAGCTAGCTAATAACCTTGGAATAATAAAATGACTTCATTAAACGAAATTCGTTCGACTTTTTTAAATTACTTTAAAAAAAATGGTCATGAAGTTGTTCCCTCTAGTCCACTTGTTCCTCGAAATGATCCTACCCTAATGTTTGCAAATTCTGGGATGGTACAATTCAAAAATCTTTTTACAGGGCTTGAAAAGCGTGACTATGTGCGAGCTGTTACTGCTCAGAAGTGCGTCAGAGCAGGTGGAAAACATAATGATCTTGATAACGTTGGTTACACCGCACGACATCATACATTTTTTGAAATGCTTGGGAATTTTTCTTTTGGTGACTATTTTAAGTCTGAGGCCATACCGTTTGCCTGGAAGTTAATTACCGAGGAGTTTGATATACCAGCAGATAAGTTATACGCAACTGTATATCATACTGATGAGGAAGCAGCCTCAATTTGGAAAAAAGTTGGTGTTCCAGAACATCGTATAATCAAAATAGACACTTCTGATAATTTTTGGCAGATGGGCCCTACGGGTCCCTGCGGTCCATGCACTGAAATATTCTACGATCATGGTGAACATATTTGGGGAGGTCCGCCTGGATCGGCAGACGAAGATGGGGATCGTTTTATCGAAATTTGGAATATTGTTTTCATGCAAAATGAACAGTTTGATGACGGTTCAATGAAAGCTCTTGATATGCAGTCTATTGATACTGGCATGGGATTAGAGCGCATAGGTGCGTTACTACAAGGAAGTCATGATAATTACGATACAGATACAATGAGAAGTTTGATGTTCTCGTCGGCTGAAGCGACTTCCACAGATCTTGACGGAAAATACAACGTTCATCATAGAGTGATTGCTGATCATTTGCGTTCTACGTCGTTTTTAATAGCTGATGGCGTTTTACCTGCTAATGATGGTAGGGGATATGTCTTGCGACGTATTATGCGTAGAGCAATGCGACATGTGCATTTGCTAGGATCAAATGATCCTATCATGCACAAACTCGTTGGCTCGTTGGTGCAACAAATGGGTAATGCTTATCCAGAATTAGGACAAGCAAAGTCATTAATTGAAGAAACTTTGCTACAGGAAGAAACACGTTTCCGGCAAACGTTGGATAGGGGCCTTACGTTACTTGATGAAGAGCTTGAAAGAGTTCCTGAAGGGGAGGAGCTCTCTGGGAAAACGGCATTTAAACTATATGATACATACGGATTTCCGCTTGATCTGACTCAGGATGCCCTGAGGGAAAAGGGTCGAACGGTTAATACGGCAGAATTTGACACTGCAATGGCGGAGCAGAAAGCTAAAGCGCGTGCTGCTTGGATGGGTACGGGTCAAATAAGTGATGAAGGTATTTGGTTTGAAATAGCAGATGACGTCCAAGTCACCGATTTTTTAGGGTACGATACCGATACATCTGAGGCTCAATTGCTTGCATTAGTAAAAGATGGAAAAAAAGCTCAATCGGCTGACTCAGGTGAAGAAGTCCAGCTTATTTTCAATCAAACACCCTTTTATGCTGAAAGTGGTGGTCAAATAGGGGATCGAGGGCATATCCAATTTGCTGATTGTCAAATTCAAATAAACGATACGAAAAAATTTGCAGGCTTGTTTGTTCATTCAGGAAAGGTATTGAAGGGCTCTATACAGGAAGGAGACGCAGTAACACTCTTTGTTGACACTGAGAGAAGACGCAAAATTAAGGCTAATCATTCTGCGACCCATTTATTACATGAAGCATTGCGCCAGTTACTGGGTGATCATGTTGCGCAGCGAGGTTCGTTAAATTCGGATGAAAGACTACGCTTTGACTTTAGTCATTCTGCATTGTTAACTCACGAAGAACTCCATTCTGCTGAAAAAGCAGTTAATGCGTACATACGGCAAAATTCTTCTGTGCATACCCGCATTATGACACCTGAAGATGCAAGAAAAATTGGTGCTCAGGCTCTCTTTGGAGAAAAGTATGGTGATGAGGTTCGTGTTGTTTCAATGGGACATCAAAGTGCATCGGGTAAAGGTATTAACGGTGAAACATATTCATTAGAACTTTGTGGCGGTACTCACGTCAAACAAACTGGAGAAATTGGAGCTTTTACAATTTTGTCTGATACTGCCTCAAGTGCTGGCGTCCGTCGAATTGAAGCTCTTACTGGTGAAAAAGCTGTTGTACATTTAGCTCAGCGATCTCAGCAAATTAATGAAGTGAGTGGTCTTTTAAAGGTCTCACCAGATGATCTTTCTCAGCGAGTAAATATTTTATTGAACGAAAGAAAGAGACTTACAAGCGAAGTTGCGGAGCTCAAAAGAAAACTTGCACTTGCTGGAGAGCCGAATGCTGAAGTTGCTCAAGCTGAACAAGTAAATGGAGTTCCTTTTTTTGCTCAGACGTATTCTGGTATTTCTGGAAAAGAATTACCCTCACTTATTGATGAGCATAAAGAGCGTCTGAAAAGCGGTGTTATCCTCTTAATTACGGAAAGCGATAATAGGGTCTCTATAGCTGCGGGCGTTTCTTCTGATCTTGTTGATAAAATTTCAGCTGTTGATATTGTTCGTTGCGCAGTTCCAGAAATTGGTGGAAAGGGAGGAGGAGGCCGACCTGATTTAGCTCAAGGCGGTGGCACCGATATTTTAGGCGTTGAAAAGGCGATATCTGCAGTGAGATCTTTTCTAAGTTAAGTTGCTAATTTCCAATTTTGTCAATTTGGAATGGTGTCGATTGGTATATAGAATTGATCCAGTTTCCATACAATAAGTGGCCATGCGACCGCCATCGGTTCTCAGGTTTTTCTTTTGGATCATTTTTTGGATAATAGTTTCGAGGAACTTCAATTTGTTTTCCTGCACTAATATCTCGGTCGTACTCCTGCTTTAAGGTGTCACTGTCATACTCAAAATGGTTAAATATATAAAGAGAACGATGCTTTTGATCCTCAATTAGGCATGGACCAACTTCTTCGCTGCCAAGGAGTGTTGTCAGTTCGGGAGAAGAAACTAAATCGTCGTTTTTTATTTCTGTCCAGCGACTAACGGGTATAATAAAGTCATCGGAAAAGCCCCTAAGATATATAGAGTCAGGGCTTAAATTTTTATGGCGAAAGCATCCAAAGGCCTTTTCTTTCAGAGCATATTTTTCTATGCCGTGAAAGTGTTTTAACATCGCCATTCCTCCCCAACAGACACCAAAAGTTGAATGCACATGTGTTTGTGTCCAGTCAAAAATTTTCTTAATTTCGTTCCAGTAAGTAACTTCCTCGTAATCTAAATGTTCAATTGGTGCTCCCGTTATTATTAGGCCATCAAACTTTTTACCGCTGTCGAAGATTTCTGAAAAAGGTTTATAAAAACTTTTCATGTGTTCAGCAGCTGTATTTTTTGTCTCGTGATTACTGATGCTTATTAACGAAAGTTCAATCTGTAGTGGGGTTGCCCCTATTAATCGAGCAAATTGGTTTTCTGTTTGAATTTTTTTAGGCATCAAATTAAGAAGCCCAATTTGCAAAGGTCTTATATCTTGTCGGACTGCCTCATCATCGGACATAACCATTACGCCCTCTTTTGAAAGCACATCAAAGGCAGGTAGTGAAGATGGAAGTTTAATTGGCATTCTATTACTTATTCATTGTGTTATTTAAAAGTGTTGATCCAATTAACGAATTGAATTCCTCTGGTGTTTTCACCTCAGAAATTAAATCAGCCTGTACAGTTATTCCCCATGATGCCATAGCCTTATAAATCGGGTTTCGGTGATTTAAAGCTTTAGCGTAGGTCCAACGAACAAAGGCATCAGGATCCACTTCTTCCATTTTACAATTATTCAATTGTAGATACTCTTCCCATTTTGAATTCAAAAAATCTGGATGGTAACACATTGGTTTTGGATTTTTATCAAACCTTTTTATTAATTCATCTGTGTGATGGTCTGATCCTTGTATCCAAACCATTAGTGTATTTTTGGCTAAGGTTTTTAAGACTGGGTCATTTGGATCATCAGGATTAACGACCTCACATATTGAACCGCCTGTGTCACAAATAAAATTAGGATACCCATAAATCCGCTTTGATTTATCAATAAACCGTGGAGTATCGAGCAATGCGTTAACCTCAGCGATATGGTGCTGAGCTTGGCGTTTTTTATATTCTTCGAAACTCAGACCCCCCTTATTCTTACTTCCAGGTTTCCCGAGATAATTTGAAAGAGGTGCTAGATTATCAAAACTTATATTGGATGAAATGTGTATAGAGTCCCCTAGAAGTAATTCCCGGAGATATGGTGATTTCATAGCGTCTTCTTTATAACTGTCCTCAATATGTTCGCCCATGTAGCGAGTGCCAATGCGATAATCGATAGAATAATGATACCACTCACCAGACTGGCGTAGCATCGTTGAAATATGTGTTTTGCCCAAGCCGGACATGCCAAACAAAACTATTTTTTTGTTTTTTGACTGCAGCCATTCTTCTTGCGTTGAGTACATTACACTTTCCATTTTTACCTGCTCTTAGGTAGTCATTGTTATAGTAATGGTCAATCAACCATAAATAATAAACATATTCCTTGAGAAAATAAATTTATATAAATTTTTTTTTAAAAAGTCTTCCATTGAGAGTTTTTTAATTTATCTATCCCTTATGTTATTTAAGTAGGGTGTAAGTTTTACATGAGCAGTTACCTTTTCTCTCCCATTTCGCTTTCGAATATTAGCATTCCCAACAGAATAGTGGTCGCTCCAATGTGCCAATATAGTGCTAATGAAGGAAATGCCACTGACTGGCATTTGATGCACTTGGGACAATTTGCGGTCTCTGGTGTAGGACTAATCTTTACTGAAGCTGTTGGAGTTGAGATGACTGGTAGGATTTCCCCAGGGTGCCTTGCTCTTTGTACAGATGAGCATGAGAAAAATTTGAAGCGTGTTATTGATTTTTGTCATGACTTTGGAAATGCCAAAATGGGTATTCAACTTGCCCATGCTGGTAGAAAGGGATCTACCGAGTTACCTTGGTTAGGAGGAAAACCTATACCCTCTGTCGACCCCAGAGGTTGGAAGACTGATGGACCATCATCAGAACCCTACGCTGCTACAGGTTGGGAGGCACCAAATGCACTCGACGACGATGGACTTTTAAGGATTAAGTCAGCTTTTGTAGACGCCGCTAAACGCGCTGATCGCATAGGCTTTGATGTTTTGGAAATACATGCTGCACATGGTTATTTATTACATCAATTTCTATCCCCTTTAAGCAATTTAAGGAACGATCAGTATGGAGGATCACTTGAAGATAGAATGCGGTTTCCCTTAGAAATATTTGAAGCTGTTTCAAATGTTTGGCCAAATAATAAAGCACTTGGCGTAAGATTTTCAGCAACAGATTGGGTTGAAAGATCTAGTTGGAATATTAACGAATCCACTGAATTTGCTAAAGAGTTAAAAAAACGAGGGTGCCATTTTATAGATGTTTCAAGTGCTGGTAATTCCCCGGAACAGCAAATTGATGTTGGCCCTGGTTATCAAACTGCTTTTGCTTCTGACATAAGACGTGAAACAGGTCTTGCAACTATGGCTGTAGGCCAAATCACAGAACCTTTTCAGGCTGAAGCGATAATAAGAACGGGCCAAGCTGATATGGTTTCAATAGCGAGAGGTATGTTAGCAGATCCAAGATGGGCATGGCACGCAGCTGAAGCATTAGGTGAGCAGGCTGCCTATGCACCCCAGTATATGCGGTCTAATAAGTCGCTGCGAGGGCTTCCAATACCGGGTAACCCTCCTGTCGCAAAATAGGCCTGAAGCAAAATTTAAAAAACCAGTGAAATGTTATTTATTAATTTTTGAGAATTGGGACCATTGAGTTCCAAACCCCGTCATTTTTTATTCGGTGATATATTGCTCCAAGTAAATGTATTCCAATGAGCCAATAAACAACTGAAACTGACGTTTCATGCCACCCAATTATAATACCAATTATTATCCCACTCTTAAGACCTAGCCAGTATAAAAAACCAATAACCAAACCCGATAGTGCTATAGAAGCCATTCCTATATACATACCGTAGTGTACTGATTTAGCGGCTATTTTTTGTATTTTTGGTGTATTTTGTGGCAGTGAAGATTTTTGAGTTCTTGTCATATAAAAAAAACGAACAACAAGAAACAAAAAAAATAAAAAGGCAAACGCTATTTCAAATTTTAGTAAAGCTAAGTCTTCTAATTGATTAATATTGTCTATCTGTTTTGAAATACCATAAGCGAACAGAATAACGAAACTCCAATGAAATATTTTTGCTGTTAGGCTAAAATCAGATTTTGTAATTTCTTGGCTTGTCTCGGACATAAAATGCTCTCTGAATTCTTTTGAACCTTCCTATGTTATTGTTAAAAAAATCAATAGCGTCAAACTAACAAAAAAAGCAATAGTTGTGCGAATATTGTTAAAAAAATTCCATTTATTCTCAAAATTTAAACGCTCGTCTCTTAAGTTTTCATCTTTTAATTTTTCTAAATTAAGTTTTTGTATTTGGTTGTTTAAAGGTAAATGGATAAATATTGTTATTCCTTGTACTCCTAATAGGTAAATCAAAGCGACTAGCACGATTAACCATGTCTCTGATAACCCTACATATGTGATAGAAATTAAAATTAAGCTTAAGACGGACACTATTGACCCAATCCATGTTAACATGAATATAGGTTGCTTGTTTTGAATTACTGCATCTGTTACCTGAAAAGCTTTTAAAAATTCTTTATCACTAAGTTTGGAAAGCCCTGGCATCACTACAATAGAGTAGGTAAAAATAAATCCCATCACCAAACTGCATGATAAGATGGACAAAAATAAGAAAAAATAAAAAAATTCCATTTCATATAACTTTTAAATGGTAGTGCTTTTCATAATAGCTTTCCCTTTCTGCCTTCAACATTCCAGCGGTTTCATCGACAAAATTATTTCTATCTTCTCTACTATCAAAAACCCAAATACAAACAGTGTCTTTGCTATGGTAGATAGCCTTTAATTCATCATCTATTTCACATAAAGATTGTGGTATATCAATTGGAATACAAAACATAATTTCATTCCCACTCAATAGTTCCAACGTTGTAAGTCATTGTTCTTATTACTTCTTTTTTATACTTTCTAATAACTTTCTAACATTTGAGTAGAAATAGCGTACTCAAATGGTTATTTGATACTATTGAAAAACAATAGAAACACTAAAATAAGGTTAGAAACTTTCTAACCTCTTTTAGCGTATCATTTTAACTCATTCACCCATCAACTGCTTCATTGCTTTTCCTCTAATATCACCCTTTGTAAGGTTGTATTGGAGAATAAGTTTTTTCACTTCAGCAACAGCATTCTTCTTATGTGCTTTAAGTGCTTCTTTCTCTTCTTCAGCAAGTGCTTTCTTATCGGCTTGTATCTCTTCTAATGAACGTACCATATCTTTTCTCCTTTTCTGTTAGATAAACTTACTTGTTCAATGATT